>ERZ1645187.3516-NODE-3516-length-13122-cov-6.412260_pt1 | contig 13122 bp, 14 predicted proteins | sample MGYA00575352_ERZ1645187 | MGnify/ENA primary metagenome ERZ1645187 (study PRJEB40837, sample SAMN11349314) | freshwater sediment metagenome | isolation source: river sediment | host: Sediment | place: India: Wazaribad , New Delhi | collected 2017-02-21 ...
AGCGGTTGAGCGTCGGGTTGTCGACCGAATAGCCGCCCCACAGCCAGGTGGTGATTGAATCACCGAACAGCGGAATGGCCGAGAACAGGTTGGTGATGACCTTGGCCCCCCAGAAGCTCATTTGGCCCCAGGGCAGCACGTAGCCCATGAAGGCGGTTGCCATCATGATCAGGTAGATGACGACGCCGATCATCCAGAGGATTTCGCGCGGCGCCTTGTAGGAACCGTAGTACATGCCGCGGAACATGTGGATGTACACGGCGATGAAGAACATCGATGCGCCGTTGGCGTGCATGTAGCGGATCAGCCAGCCGTAGTTCACGTCGCGCATGATGTGCTCGACGCTGTCAAAGGCCATGGCGGTGTGCGGCGTGTAGTGCATGACCAGCACGATGCCGGTGATGATCTGGATAACCAGCATGGTGGCGAGAATGCCACCGAAGGTCCACCAGTAGTTCAGGTTGCGCGGCGTGGGGAAGTCAAGGGCATGGTCCTTGACGAAGGCCCACAGCGGAAGGCGCTCATGCATCCACTTGGCGAAGGCGCTCTGCGGTACGTAGTTCGAATGTCCGGCCATTTTTCTGTTCCTCAGCCGATCTTGATCTTGGTGTCGGAGATGTAGGAGTACTGCGGAATGTGCAGGTTCTCCGGGGCCGGTCCTTTGCGGATGCGGCCGGCGGTGTCGTAGTGCGAACCATGGCAGGGGCAGAACCAGCCGCCATGCTTGGCCGAACCTTCAACAACGCCGTAGTCGCCGGCGTTGCCCTGCGGCACGCAGCCGAGGTGGGTGCAAACGCCCATCATCACGATGTACTTCTCGTGGCCCTTGATCACGCGGTTCTCGCCGGTGGCCGGATCAGCGTCCTTGACGTTGGCATTGCGCGCCATGGCATCCTTGAGGTCTTCGAGTTTCACCGCGGCGGCGTCCTCGATCTCCTTGGCGGTGCGGTGGCGCACGATCACCGGGTTGCCGCGCCACTTGATGGTCACTTCCTGGCCTTCGGCAATTGGTGCCAGGTCAAACTCGATGGAGGCGAGTGCCTTCACCGAGGCGTCCGGGTTCATCTGGTGGATGAAGGGCCAGGCGACGAGCGCCGTGCCGACCGCACCGACGGCCCCTGTTGCAATGTATAAAAAGTCACGCCGTGTGACATCCGCATGCGCTGCTGTGGCCACGTCCCTGTTCCCTCGCGTTACAAGACAAGCCGCGTGGGGGCGCCCCCGCGCGGTTCAAATCGGGGGCGTTTTGGCATTTGAACAAGTCGAAGTCCAGCCAAAGGTTGTCGCAGTGAACAGCCCCCTGCCCGCCCGGGCGAAACTCGTCTAAATGATTGAAGATGATCGAAATTGCCATGTACCAGCCGGACATTGCGGGGAATGCCGGGACAATCGCCCGGATGGCGGCCTGTTTTGGCCTGCCCGTCACCATCATCGAGCCCGCAGGCTTCGTCTGGAGCGATTCTGCCCTGCGCCGGGCGGGCATGGACTATCTGGATGCGGCAACCTTGCGGCGGGCGCCTTCATGGGAGGATTTCAGGGCGCGTTTACCGGGCCGCCGGATGGTCCTGCTGACAACGAAGGCCTCCGGCAGCTATCTCGATTTCCGTTTCCGCGCAGAAGACACCCTGCTGCTCGGGCGGGAGAGTTCGGGCGTGCCGGACGCGGTCCATGCGGCGGCGGATGCCCGGATCACCATTCCCATGCAGGCAGGCATGCGCTCGCTCAATGTGGCGCTGGCCTGTGCCATGGTCACGGGCGAAGCCTTGCGGCAGTTGCGGACGGAAGGCTGACCTATTTGGTCAGGCGCATGGCCAGGAGCGACTTGGCAATATCGCGGAAAGCCTGCAACAGTGCTGCGGGATCATCGGCGGAGAAGGCCTTGGCCGGATCAGACGCACAGGCCACCAGCATGTCCTTGGCAGTGGTGTTGCTGACCTTGAAGGCCACCGTATAGACCACGATACCCTCCTTCTTCACGTTCTCGCACAACTCGGCCGTCTTTGCGTTTGCCGCCGGGACATCGGAGCCCCAGTGCTACGGATAGTCGGCTGACAGCGTGTTGTCGCCGTCGGTCATGACCACCATGGACTTGGTGCCGCCGTTGCTCTTCATCCATGTCTTGGTCTTCGCGGATGCGAGTGGCGCGTTGGAATCAAGAAGATTCCAGCCCCAGAGGACGCCCGAGGGAATGTAGGTGTTTCCGGATCCCACCATGGCGTCGATCTTGCTGCCAAGGGCCGATTCATTGTCGTCGAACAGCGTGACCTCCTGAGGGCACCAGGTATTTTGAAGGCCAGGGTACTTCGTTGCAAGACTGCCGATCTTGGTGTCCAGCGTGCTGCTGCGAGAACCCACACAGCCATTCCAGGTGTTGTTCCATGTCTGGTCGCTGCAGGTCGTCACCGGGCTTCCGTACACCCAGTCGCACACTTCATAGGTGTAGGGTGTCGGAACGCCGTCATTGTTCCAAGAACCTGTCTCCATGTGACAGTTGGAACTGGTGGCGTCCGGATAGTTGGTGCTGCAGATGTTCTGAGTCGTAGTGGAGTCGGCGGGAACGTTGATCCATGACTGCGTGCGGTTGGAAATGCCGACGTTCACGTAGTCCGAGAACGGCACGATGCCGACCTTGACGTAGGCACCGGTATCCTTGGCGGACAGGACTTCCTTGACCAGGTCCTTGGCCGCCACCTTGAGGGCGTCGAGGCGGCCTTCGCTGTTCATGGACGCCGTGTTGTCCAGCACCAGCGCCACTTCCAGCGCGTTGCCGCCGATGTTCACCTCGGCCTTGGCGCTGATGTCCATCTCGCTGATGCCGCCAAGCAGCATGAAATTGGTCTTCAGCTTGCCGTCAATGTCGACCGTGAATGTGCGCTTGGTCTTGTCAAGGCTCTGCTTTACCTTCTTGACAGATGTCAACACATCCTCAGCGCCATTTGTCTTGACGTAGTCCTTGACGATCTTGTTGAGGGCGACATCCGTCGTCTTGCCGGAAGACGCGCCTGCCAGAGCGGCAGCGTCTGCGGCGGCCTGCAGGATGGTGCGGGCCTGGTTGGCCCGGACCATGTCGATGGCAGCACCAGCGCCCAGCATCAGCGGAACTGCGGCGAGCGAGAACATGATTGCCGTATTGCCCGTCGTATTGCGAAGAAAGCGTACAAAATTGTTTTGCATGTTGATCCAGACTTCACTGCAATTTCAGCGGGAATCTATGCGCTACTTCTTATGGCTTGGTGTGCCCTCATGGTTGACGCCGTCTTAAGGCTGCGCGCACAACCTGTGCGCGACATCGCTGAATTTCCGGAAATCATGCAAAAACAAGTTCTTAGTTGTGCCGCAACGGAGAATTGGAAGAGCATGCAAGAGTCTGTTAACCACTGCTCCGAAAACAATTCTGAAAACTTCAGAAGGATTCCCGATGAAAGAGTTGGCGCAAGCCTGGTTCAAAGGCCTGCAGGAGCGCATCGTCTCCGACCTCGAAGCACTGGAAGGCGAGTGCGGCGGAACTTCGCCCCCGGGACGGTTTGTGCGCACGCCGTGGCAGCGTGGCGAGAACCAGGGGGGTGGCACGATGGCATTGCTGCACGGACGCCTCTTCGAGAAGGCAGGGGTACATGTCTCTACGGTTTACGGTGAGTTCTCGCCCGAATTCCGCAAACAGATTCCGGGTGCCGACACCGATCCCCGCTTCTGGGCCTCAGGCATCTCGCTGATCATCCATCCGCGTAATCCGCATATCCCCGCCGTTCACATGAACACCCGCCATGTGGTGACGACCAAGGCTTGGTTTGGCGGTGGTGCCGACCTGACGCCCGTGTTGATGCGGCGGCGGACGCAGGACGACCCGGATTCGGTGGATTTCCACGCCGCCATGAAGTCAGCATGCGCGCCCCACTCGATTGCCGACTACACCCGCTACAAGACCTGGTGCGACGAATATTTCTACCTTCCGCACCGGAAAGAGCCGCGTGGCATTGGTGGCATCTTTTTTGACTATCTCGATGCCGGAGAGGCTGCTTTCGCGCTCGTGAAGGACGTCGGAGAGGCATTCCGCTCCATCTACCCTGCTCTCGTCCGGCGCAACATGAACACGCCATGGACAGCAGATGACCGCGAGGAGCAACTGGTCCGGCGCGGGCGCTATGTAGAGTTCAACCTGCTCTACGACCGGGGCACGATCTTCGGCCTGAAGACGGGAGGAAATGTTGACAGCATCTTGTCTTCAATGCCACCAGAAGTGAAATGGCCCTGACACACGGCGGCAAGGGGAAGAGACATATGGACCTGCGCAACGGCTTTGACATCAAGCGCTACATCCGCACCATTCCGGACTACCCCAAGCCCGGAATCATGTTCCGTGATATCACCACGCTTTTGTCCGACCTGCATGGTTTCCGCGCGGCTGTTGACGAACTGGCGTGGCCCTTCCTCAAGAGTGACATCGACTATGTGGCGGGCATCGAAGCGCGCGGCTTCATTCTCGGCGGGGCCGTGGCGCACACGCTGGGGCGCGGCTTCATTCCCATCCGCAAGAAGGGCAAGTTGCCGCACAAGGTGATCGGTCAGGAGTATGCTTTGGAGTACGGCGTGGACACGATTGAGATGCATGCCGATGCGATATCGGAAGGTGACCGCGTGTTGCTGGTCGATGATCTCATCGCAACAGGTGGAACGGCGGGAGCCGCCATCGACCTCATCCGCAAGTCGGGTGGACAGGTTGTCGCCGCCGCCTTTGTGATCGATCTGCCGGAACTGGGTGGAGCCGCAAAACTGAAGGACAAGGGCGTGAAGGTTCACACCCTCGTCGGCTTCGACGGACACTGACTACCTGCCGGCGACCACTTTGGCGAAAGTCGCAATCACCTGGTCGATTTCCGCATCCGTGTGTGCTGCTGACACCGAGCAGCGCAGCAGGCACAGGCGGTTGGGCGTGCCCGGCGGCAGCGCGATGTTGACGTAAACACCGGCCTTCAGCAACGCGTTCCACATCATGATGGTCGAGGGCTCGTCCTTGCACTTGACCGCGATGACGGGGCTCACGTCCTCACAGCCCATTTCGAAGCCCAGGTTGCGGAAACCGTTGAAGAGGCGCTCCGAGTTCCGGCGCAGCGCATCGCGGCGTTCGGGTTCACGCGCCAGCGTTTTCACGGCGGCGATTGATGTCGCAATTGTTGCCGGCGAAGATGACGCCGTGAACATGTAGGGGCGCATGGCATAGCGCAGGGTTTCGAACATGGGATGGTCGCCCGCGCCAAACCCGCCGATGGAACCGATGCTCTTTGAGAAGGTACCGACGACAAAATCCGCCTCTGCTTCCAGTCCGGCCTCGTCCGCAAGTCCGCGGCCATGGGGGCCTAAAACGCCAAAGGAATGGGCCTCATCCACCAGCAGCTGGAACTTGTGCTTCTTCTTCAGTTCCACAAAATCCTTGAGGGGGGCGCGGTCACCCAGCATGGAATAGATGCCCTCCAGCACCACCAGCTTTCCTCCCTCCTCACCCTCGGAGCGCGACAGGCGCTTGTCGAGATCGGCGGCATCGTTGTGGCGGAAGCGGACCAGCTTGGCGCCGGACAGCGTGCAGCCGTCGTAGATCGAGGAATGGGAATCCGCATCGAGATAGACCGTGTCGCGGGGACCGGCGAGGCCGGAGATCATGCCGAGATTGGCCTGGTACCCGGTTGTGAAGACAATGCAGTGCTTTCGGTTCAGGAAGGCCGCCAGTTCGCGCTCCAGTTCCTTGTGCATGGCGTAGGAACCATTGGCGATGCGCGAACCTGTCGTGCCCGTGCCGAATTCAACGAGTGCCTTCTTGCCGGCCTCAATCGCGGCCTTTTCGAAGGTGATGCCCATGTAGTTGTTGGTGCCCGCGAGGATCGTCTCGCGGCCCTGGATCATGGCTCGGGTGGGCGAAATCAGCTGGTCATTGGTGATGCCGACGGCATTCACACCGAGTTCCATCATGCGCTCAAAGCGTTCGGCGATGGGGCGGTGCTTGTCGAACAGATCGGTCATGTTCAGGCCTTCCGGATACGTGCTTCGACGACCTTGACGAGGTCGCCGATGGTGTGTGTCTCCGCCACGACGTTCATCGGGATTTCAATGTCGAAGGTGTCCTCCACCTCCATAATGAAATCGAGAACGCCAACCGAGTCGATGTTCAGTTCCTTGGGAATGTCGGTGGCCGCGGAGAGCGCGATGCCCTTGGGATTGTGCGGTGCCAGCAGGCGGCAGATTTCGTCGATGATGGGTTTGTCAGTCGTCATGATGCGGCGCTTCTATCGGCAAGGGGCAGTTGCGGCAACAGGCCTTCCGCCATGGCCCAGGCGAGGGTGCGGCGCATGCCTTCCGGCAAGGCAATGGCATCGTCGCGCGGCCAGCCCGGTGGCCGTGACACCCAATCGGGGTGAAAGAGTTCGCGCATCTTGCCCGCAGAGACCATGCCGGGTTTTCCTGTGAGTGCGGCCAGGCCATCGGCGGCATGGCCGACCGCCAAAGCCAGTGGGCGCGGCAGGAATTTCAGGCTGAGAGGACGTCCACAAAGCCCGCGCAAGGTGTCCGCCATGTCGTTCCAGCCATAGGCGCCGTGGCCATCATCAACTTCGCGCAGGCCCTGCTCTGGGCTGCTGAGCGCGGAGACGCAGATGCGGGCGAGATCTGCGGCATGGATCAACGAAAAGCGCGCCTCTGGCGTGCCCGGCAGCATCGCCGTCTTTGCCGTGAGGGCCTTGAGCAAGGGGAGTGTGGCTTTGTCGCCCTCGCCATACACGGCCGGCGGGCGAATGATGAGGGTGGACAGTGCCGTATTTGCAGACCGAATGGCGGCTTCTCCTGCGGCCTTGCTGCGGCCGTAGGGCGAGAGGTGCGGTTCGCGCGCGGCGAGTGAGGACAGATGGACAAAGCGGCTCACCCCTGCCCGGCCCGCGACACCGACGAGTGTTGCCGTCGCTTCGCCATTGATCCGTGTCATGTGGGCTGACGTTCCGCTGATGGACCCGGCGATGTGCAGCACAGTCTGGGCACCGTTGCACATCTGCTCCAGCGCATGCCGGTCTGTGATGTCGCCGGCCACAACAGTCATGTTCGCGGTGGCCGCGATGCGCGCCGGGTTGCGGGCGAGTACGCGCACGGCCAATCCGGCTTCTGCCAATTGCGCCAACACGTGGCGGCCAACAAAACCCGTTCCGCCTGTGACGGCAACAACCATCCGGGGGATCAGCCCTTTGCCGCGTCCGTGGCGATTTCGGCCACTTCGCCTGACAGATAGCGGTCGCGGGCGCCGGCGCGGGAAAGCTTGCCCGAGGAGGTGAACGGCAGGCTGCGTGGTGGCACCAGAACGATGGTGCAGTCCACGCCCGCCGTCTGCGTCACCTTCATGTGCACGTTCTTGCGCAGCTCTTCCTGTTGCAGGGGATCGGAGAGCTTGCATTCAACGAGCACGACAACTTCATCGTCACCATCGGCACCTTCCACGGCAAAGGCAGCGACGTCGCCGGATTTCAGGGGCGCGATGGTTTCAGCTGCCCATTCGATATCCTGTGGCCAGATGTTGCGGCCATTGTGCAGGATCAGGTCCTTGGCGCGGCCCGTGATGACGATTTCACCGCTGAGCAGATAACCCATGTCGCCGGTATCAAGAAAACCGTCAGCGCCCAGCGCCAGTGCCGTTGCTTCCTCTGCCTTGAAGTAGCCGGCCATGATGGACGGCCCCTTCACGAAGATGCGGCCGACGTCCCGTTCGCCCAGTGCTTCGCCCTTCTCGTTGCGCACTTCGATGACATGCTCGGGCAATGCAGCGCCACAGATCACAAAACCGCGCACACGGTCGCTGCCGCTCTTGGCGGGCATGGCGCGCTGTTTCGTCTTCAGGGCGGCCACATCCACCGTGTCGATCTTGATCGGGGCGTCCACGTCACTGAAGGAAATGGCAAGGGTGGATTCGGCCATGCCGTAGCTGGGCACGAAGGCGCGCGGATTGAAGCCCGCAAGCGAGAGCGACCTGGCAAAATCCTGCAACACTTCGGCGCGCACCATGTCGCCGCCGATGCCAGCGGCGCGCCACTGCGAAAGATCCAGCGTGATCGCCTCGCCATTGATGCGGCGACCGGCCAGTTCGTAACCAAAGGTCGGTGAATAGGAGATCGTGGAGCGGTTTTCCGACATGAGCCTGAGCCACAGTGTCGGGCGGCGGGCAAAGGCCGTTGTGGGGAGATAGTCCACCGTCACCTGCCCCATCATGGGCGCGAGGCAGAACCCGACCAACCCCATATCGTGATAGAGCGGCAGCCACGAGAAGGCGCGGTCCTCGGGCCGCACCTTGAGGCCATGGCGCAGCATGCCTTCGGCATTGGCCATGATCGAGCGCTGCATGATCAGCACGCCCTTGGGCGAGGATGTGGAGCCGGAGGAGTATTGGATATAGGCCACGTCATCGGGGCCAAAGCCTTCCAGACGGGTCATGGATTCTGGGCAGGCGGCGAGTTCGGCGTGGGAAAAAACCACGCTGACGCCAGCCAGGGCAGCGCCTTCGCGGATGTGTTCCTTCACGTCTTCCGTGGTGATGACGGCTGATACATCGGCAGCACGGAACATGCCTGCCACGCGCTGCACATAGGCATCGCGGCCGCCGATATACATGCTGTAGGGCACCGGGCACGGCACGAGTCCCGCGTACTGGCAACCGAAAAAGACCGCCATGAACTCACTGCCCGTCTCGGCAACAACGGCCACCCGGTCACCACGCTTGAGGCCAAGAGACAGAAGCTTGCGGGCGGTGGACAGGGCACGGCGGCGGAGGTCGGCATAGGTCAGCACATCGGCAAGTGCGCCACGACCGCCATAGAAATTGAAACCGGTCACGCCGCGGGCAGCATAGTCCAAACCTTCGGCAATGGTCTTGAAGCCGCCCAGCTGCTGGGGAAGCGCATCACTGCGGCGCGGCGTGCGGCTCAGAATGCCCGCCTGCTCCTGCTTTTGTGTGTCGAAACTCATTGCGCCTGAAAAACCCACTGTCCGGATTGCGTTCCCTGATTGCTCCCTAACAAGGCGGCGGGGACTTCGGAAATCAAAACAGATTTCAGTTTGTAACAGTGGAAAGACGTCTAGAACGTGAGCATTCCCAACAAGATAGCGATGATGATCATGGCCAGGACGCCGAGCGCTGCCCCCGTGAACCAGACGTAGACCATCTCGCCAAGGTTGTATTCCCGCCCTGAGTCGCGGCCTGGCATCCCCTGGCTTGCGGCGGCCTTTTCGCGCGCGATCACGCGGTGGGCGATGTAGCGCAGGACGGCGGCGGACATGTCCTTCAGGTCATCGGTTTCGTGCAGCACCTCGCGGCGGCCATCACGTTCCTGTTCCAGACGGTAGTTTCGGGTGTCGGGTTCAACCACCACGGAAGAAATGAGGTCAATCCACAGGCGTGGCGTTTCGCCAGGCTGGATGGCCAGTTCGTTGAAGCCCTCCGCCAGCGGATGGCCCTTGAGGTGAGGCAGCAGGCTTTCGCGCAGGGCGGCAAGGCGCAGGCCCCTCGCCTCCTTGACGTTCTGGAAAGCGTCAAGCTGCGCCGCCTCGGCAAGCCGGGCTTTGCGCAGTGCGTCCGTGAACTGGTCGTGTGTGGCCACGCCCCTGACCTTGTTTCAGATTGAGACAGTCCCGGCAAGACCGGGTGATTCACGTGTCGTGCTGCACAAACGGTGCCAGCACGTTCAGCCGCAACTCGCGGGAATGGCGGCGCTGCCGAACCAGAGCTCGAAGCTGTTGGGCCGCGCCTTGCCGGAAGCCCCCGGCACGGCCGAAAGATCCTTCACGGCCAGACCCAGCCCGACGTTTGTGAACAGCGTGGCAATTTCGCCGGCGCGCTCCATGTCCGTCGCATGGAAGACGCGCAATTCGTGATTGCTACCGGCCCACGTGGCGCGGCCATAGCCGGGAATGACGAGGTTGGAGCGGTCCGTGTCCTTCATCTTGGCCACCATGCTGCGCACACAGCTGCGCTGCTTGTCATCGGAGGTGTGCACGAAGATGCGGCTGGGCATACGTTCCAGTGCCTGGCGGAACGTCACTTCCACTTTCGTGTTCTCGGCAGAGGCCTTGATCAGGGCCTGCTCCATCAGCGGGAACAGTTCCTTGTCGGCGGAGGAATTGGCGTAGGCCAGCTGTGCGGCCACGAACTCCACCGGAACCTTGTCGTTCTTGAGCAGATACTCGAACATGGCCACGCCGTACTTTCGCTTCTCGGCGTTCGGATCGCTGACCAGGTCAATCATGGTCTTGAGGTCGTTCAGGTTTTGCTGCCAGCGCGTGTAGTATAGGCCTGTGCCGGCCACGCTGACGGGTATCATGACCGTGGCCAGCAGTTGCACAAGTGTTTCACGGAAAGGCTTGGACGTTGCGGACATCATGTTCCCCGGGGATGCCGCTCACAACACGCTGAACATGGCGGCTTTGCGGCGCTTTATCCGCAATCCCGATTCGCGGCTATGGCTGGCCCTTGCGCGGCCGGAAGGGGCGCGCCACCAGTTGCAGGCCCGGCCTGTCCTTCATGCCCTCGACGCCGACCGGCATGTCCGGGGTGCGCACCGTGGCGCTGCTGCTGCCGAAGATGCGGTCCCACACCGACAAAAGCGCGGAATAGTTTGAGTCCGTATCACGGCGGATGGCGTGGTGATGTACCCAATGGATGGACGGTGTGACGACGAACCAAGAGAGTGGACGTTCCAGCCAGACGGGCAGCCGCGTGTTGGAGTGGTGGAAGATGGCGCTGATGGCAACAGCCGTCTCAAAAAACACCACGCTGGTGAAGGGAATGCCCAGCGCGATGATGACGGCGGCGCGCACCAGCGATGACAGCAGCACCTCGCCGAAGTGGAAGCGCAGGGCCGAACTGGCGTCCAGTGTCTCGTCAAGGTGATGCACCTCATGAAAACGCCACAGGAACTGCACTTCATGATTGATGCGGTGCCACCAGTAGATCCAGCAATCGAGGATCAGGATGTCGACGAGGATGAACCATCCACCCGTCCAGCCGTCAGGGCGCCAGGTGAAGGCGTGGCCCGAGGCGAACTGTGTGATTGGCAGCACGATCAGAGGCGAAAGCAGTGCATTGAAGCCAGCCAGCCCGAAATTCTTCAGCACGCGCCAAAGCCCGCCGACCCAGCGCGCCACCGGAAAGAGCCGTTCGGCGACGAGGAACAGGACGAGTGCCGCGAGAATGATGCCGCCCTTGCTGGCGAAAATGGTGAGGATCAAATCCATTGCCACAGGCTACACCAACGGGAGCAGCGCGCCACTCACAGCATGTCACAGGTGCGTCAGTCCGCGGTTCAGGCCTTGGCCTTCAACACGGCATCGGCAAATTCGGCAAAGCCGGTGCCACCTTCGCCATCGGTCACATAGGCCGGGAGGTCTTTCATGAGATGCGCCAGAGGGCGAATGTTGGCGACACCGATGCCTAGCGGAAAACCGGCATACATTGGCGCGTCATTTGGGCTGTCACCGCAATAGGCCACAACAGCCTTTGCCTGTTCGTGCGCCAAGTTGAGTTTCTCGCCCAACAGCCTGAGAGACATGGACAATTTGTCGTGCGATCCGAACCACGCATTGACGTGGATGGAACTGACCTTCGCCTCAGCGCCGGCGGCGTGGAAACGCTCCGCGATGGCCTGCGCCGTCGCCAGCGGCAGTGCCGGCACATCTTCACAGAAATCAATGGCGACATCGATCTCGCGATAGGCCTGGTCCGAAGCAATCGCGGTGCCGGGGAATTCCTTCAGCACCGCGCGGGCGATGTCCCAGAGCTTGCCCGTATTGCCACTCCGCACATCAGCAGTCTGGGCGTAGACGCGCTCCATGCGCTTGGCCTTCTCGTCATAGGCAAAATAGAAGGCGCCGTTCTCACCCACCACCGCATCCACGGGCCACATGCGGGCGATATGATCGCACCATCCGGCGGGCCTTCCCGTGATGGGAATGACCTTGAGGCCCGCGCGGCGCAAGTTTTCCAGCGCGGCATAGGCTGCGCCAGGCAGCCGACCATGCAGGGTCAGGGTGTCGTCAATATCGGTGAGCACGGCCTTGAGGCCACGCAGGGCAGAGGCGGGAATCGAAGAAAGCGGTTTCATGCGCGGGTCAGTAGCCGTCCGGGGGCAAAGGGTGCAAGCAGCGGATGGCGGCCCAGCCCCATGATTTCAGCCGCACCAAAGGAGCCAAGTGCAGGGGCCAGTGTCACACCGGAATGGCTGACGCAGAGATAGAGGCCTTCCAGGGCAGGCACACTGCCGATGGCTGATACGCCATCGCGCGGTGTTGGGCGGTAACCGACGGTGTATTTCTCCAGCGTCAGGGCGTCACCGCCCTTCACAAAGGCGCGGACCTTGGCAAAGAGTTCATCGGCAGCACCTTGCGGATTGTCGCCGGGGTCGGTTCCGGCAAAATCGGTACCCGCCACGAGGCGGCCTTCCGGTGTCTGGCGGACATGAAGCTCAGGTGCCATCACGAGGCCGCGCAACAGTTCGGGCGCGGGTGCCGAATGCACCAGCAGGCCCGGCGGTTCATCCATGGCAAAGTCCTGCCCGACGTCCTTCAGCATGCGGGCGCTTCCAGCACCCGCAGCCAGCACGACGACATCGGCATCAAGATCGCCCTCCTCCGTCATGACGCCCACGATGCGGCCCTTCTTTTCGATGAGCCAGCGCGCGGCAGTGCCCTGCAAGACTTCCGCACCCTTCGCCCGCGCCGCTGTCAACAGACGCTCCACGGCATGCTGGGGCTCAACGACGCCTTCCTCTGCAACATGCACGGCGAGGGCGGGCGCATTGGAAAGGTCTGGTTCAAGGCTCTGCGCTTCGGCACCATCCACGACGCGCACCGCGTAGCCTTGCGCGTTGCGCTCCGCTGCATAGGCCATCAGTTCTTTTTCAGGCAGGTCCCACAAAAGGCCACCACACCAGTTGAGTGTCAGCCCTGGCACCAACTTGTCAAGCGAGCGCCATTGCCGGATTGATTCATGGCGCAGGCGGAAATAGTCGGGCGCATTGCCCCAACTGGCGTTGATCCACGCCCATGAGTTTGGCGTCGCCTCCCCACCCTTGTCGCGATTGGCGTCCAGCAGGCGCACCTCGGCAC
>ERZ1645187.3517-NODE-3517-length-13121-cov-144.107761_pt1 | contig 13121 bp, 6 predicted proteins | sample MGYA00575352_ERZ1645187 | MGnify/ENA primary metagenome ERZ1645187 (study PRJEB40837, sample SAMN11349314) | freshwater sediment metagenome | isolation source: river sediment | host: Sediment | place: India: Wazaribad , New Delhi | collected 2017-02-21 ...
GCAAAATCCGGGGATTTTGGCCTGGAGGGCGGGGCAGAATGACAAAGATGGGTTAAGCCATGCTTCGACAGATAGTCGCAATGTTGCGGCTATTATCACAATAACACCATGTCGATCCCTCCCCGGCTGATCTGATCAAGAAATCGCTGTTGCCATGACTCGCCGAAGCGTCTTCTGGCCAGTTCCGTGACGATGTAGTCCGTGACCAGGCCGGTGTCATCGGTATATTTGGCGAGCCCCTGTAGGCAAGCCGGGCAGGATGTCAGCAATTTGACCCTGCCTATGGCTTTATCTTGTTCGATCAAATGGCGTAAGGCCTCTACCAAGGATTCTTGTTTACGAAAACGCAACTGATTGGCGATATCGGGCCTTGCGGTTCCTAAGGTGCCAGCCTCACCGCAGCAACGCTCCGTAAGGGTGACGGGCTGGTTTAGCAGGCTGGTCGCTACCTTCTGTGGCGGATGGGTTTTCATTGGGCTGTGGCACGGGTCGTGAAAGAGGTAGTGGGTAAACGACCCGTCATCGCTACCCGTCCTAATGGAATTGGCGGATCGGGCGTTACCACGGTTCCGGAAGTCTGACTGGGGGGCCCCGATGGAACTCTCCGCCGCTGAGATTTGGTCATCCGCGGACGGGGTAAGCCCTTTCTCCATCAGGTATTCATGAATGTCCAGCAACCGACAACCGGGAAATATGCGCCCAAACTCGTAACGCATGAGTTGATCCATGCAGGTGCCGCACGAGACGATGACGGTGCGGATATCCAAGTAATTAAGCGTGTTGGCGACGCGATGAAAGAGCACGCGGTTCTCCATGGTCAACCGCTTGCCCTGGTCCTCGAGGCCTGCGGCACTCTGCGGATAGCCGCAACAGAGATAGCCGGGAGGGAGCACGGTCTGAACGCCCTGGGAGTAGAGCAGGGCCAGCGAGGCCAGGCCGATATCGGCAAAAATCCGCTCGGAGCCGCAGCCGGGAAAATAAAAGACGGCCTCCATCTCCTCGGCTGAGCGGGCAGGATCCCGGATGATGGGTATCTGGGTAGCGTCCTCCAGCGCCAGCACCTGCCTAAAGCCCCGTTTGGGCACCTCCACCCGGATCGGCCGGCGCACCATCTCCTTGGCCAGGGTCAGGCTCTTGGGGGCGCCGGTAGTCGCTGCCGGACGCCGATCGCTTGCAAAGAGGCCCAGACGGCGGGCGACCCCGCTGGTGAGGCTCAAAGCGCGAAAGCCCCAGCGGCCCAGGCCGGTGCGTAGCAGGCGGATGACCCGGGGGTCCTTGGCGCCCAAAAAGCGCATGGCCGCCCAGGCCCCGGGGCTAAAGCGTTTACGGCGCCGCTCGACCAGAATGCGGCGCAGGCGGGTGGTCACCTCGCCAAAGTCGATGTTGACCGGGCAGGGTGTCTGGCACTTGTGGCAGATTGTGCAGTGGTCGGCTAGGTCGTTCATCTCCGCGAAGTGGCGGCGGGATAGGCCCCGGCGAGTCTGTTCCTCATAAAGGAAGGCCTCGATGATCAGACCGGTAGCCAGGATCTTGTTGCGGGGCGAATAAAGTAGGTTGGCCCGCGGCACCTGAGTCATGCATACCGGCTTGCATTTGCCGCAGCGTAGGCAGTGCTTGATGTCGTCGTTGAGCGCGCCTAATTCCGTCTCCTCCAGGATGATGGCCTCTTGGCTGACCAGGCGCAGAGAAGGGGTATAGGCAACTTCCAATCCTGAGCCAGGCAGGAGTTTGCCGGGATTGAAACGTCCTTCGGGATCGATCTCGGCCTTGTAACGGACGAAGGCCTCGAGCTTTTCGGCTTCCAAAAACTGGATCTTGGTCAGGCCGATGCCATGTTCGCCGGAGATGACGCCGCCGAGTTCAGCGGCCAGGGCCATGATGCGTGTCACAACTAGGTCGGCCTCGTGCAACATGGCGTAATTCGACGAGTGGACAGGGATATTGGTGTGGACGTTGCCATCGCCTGCATGCATGTGCAGGGCCACGAACAGCCGGCTTTCACGTACCCGACCATGAATGGCGGCCAGGCGCTCACGCACGGCCGTCATATCCTGACCACTGAAGATTTCATCCAGACGCTGCCGTGCCTCTTTTTTCAGGGACTGGCGCAGGTCCCGCCGCAGGAGCAGGTCGAGTAGGCGATCACCTGGCCGAATGAGGTCTCGTTCCGGCACGCGCAGAAGGACTCTCTGGCCGTCAGCCTGGGCATCCAGATGGACGAGGATGGCCTGCCAACGATCAATCGCTTCCTGGAGCACAGCGCGCGCGGTCTGACATTTGGCTGCCAAAATGGCGCCCGACTCTTCGGAATCCTCATAGCCAGGCCAGGAGCGGGCCTCGCGCATGTCTCCGTCCAAATACTCCAGCCAGGCATCCAGGATCTTCAGTTTGTTGGCGATAGACTGCTCGATGTTGATCCGTTCGATGCCGCGGGAATAATCCGCCAGCCGCTCCAGCGGAATAACGACGTCCTCGTTAATTTTGAAGGCGTTGGTATGGCGCGAGATAGCCGCGGTACGGGCTCGATCCAACCAGAAGCGTCGGCGCGCCTCGGGACTCGCCGCGATGAAACCCTCACCCTGACGGGCTTGGGTCAGGGCGACCACCTCCCGCGCGGCCGCTTCGACCTCGTCCTCGTCATCGGCGACCAGGTCTGCCAGGAGTACCATTTTGGGTAACTCGGCCCGGGGGGCCTTGGTGGAATAATCCAGGGCGCGCAAATAGCGCTCGTCCAGGTGCTCCAGCCCAGCGATCTGAACCCCAGACAAGGCATCGATGTGGTTTTTGATTTCCAGGATGGCTGGCACCGCCAGGGAAAGATCAACACCGAAGAACTCCATGCACACTGTACGAGAGTAACTGGGCAGGCGATGCAGCAAAAAACGGGCTGAGGTGATCAGCCCATCACAGCCCTCCTTCTGCACCCCTGGCAGGCCGGAGAGGAACTTGTCGGTCACGTCCTTGCCGAGGCCAGCCTTGCGAAAGGCCTGGCCGGGGAGGGTTAGCAGGGCCGCTGGACCCTTGGATGTTCTGCCATTCCTTTCAAAATAGCTGATACGAAATCGCACCTTGGCCTGGCCATGGATCTTGCCCAGATTGTGGCCCAGGCGCTCGACCTCCAGCCAATCCCCCCCGGGCGTCACCAGACGCCAGGAGACCAGATTATCCAGGGTGGTACCCCACAGCACCGCCTTCTTGCCCCCGGCGTTCATGGCGATGTTGCCACCGATTGTGGAAGCATCCTGGGAGGTCGGATCGACCGCGAACACCAGGCCAGCCGCCTCCGCCACCTCGGCGACGCGCCGGGTGATGGCGCCCGCGCCGCATCTCACCGTTGGATAGAGTCCCGGCAGATCCGGCAACGGCTGCTGTTCGATGGCGGAGATGGCATCCAACTTTTCTGTATTGATAACGGCGCACCAGGGTGCCAGCGGCACTGCCGAACCCGTATAGCCCGTTCCGCCACCCCTCGGGATCAGGCTAAGGCCAGAGTCCAGGCAGGCCCGCACGATCGGGGCCATCTCGGCCTCCGTGTCTGGAGTAATGACGACGAAAGGCAGTTCCACACGCCAGTCAGTGGCATCGGTCGCGTGAGCCACCCGGGCAAGGCCGCTAAAGTCGAGGTTATCGGCGCTTGTGATACCTGCAAAGGCCTTGCGGCACTCCTCCCGGCGACATGCCATCGCCACCAGCCATTCCCCAAAAGCGACCACCGCCTCCCTGGCCGCCAGCAAGAGCCGCTCAGCCAGTTGGTTGTTGTTCAACCGCAGCTCAAACTGATCCAGCCGGTGTCGCAGGGCGCCGAGCAGCAGTTGCCGGCGCACGCGATCCTCTAATAAATCATCCTGTAGAAAGGGGTTACGGGTGATGACCCACATGTCCCCCAGGACCTCGAACAGCATGCGGGCCGAACGTCCGGTGCGCCGGGTACTCCGCAACTCTTCGATAAGATTCCACATTTCCAGACCCAGGAAGCGAATCACGATCTCCCGGTCCGAAAATGAGGTGTAGTTGTAGGGAATTTCGCGGATACGTTGGTGCTGAGGAGTAGACATGGGCTTCGGAGGAGGGGAAGGATAGCCAGATGATTTATGGTAAACTAAAGCAAAAGGAATCCAAAGTAGAAATTGGATCATTCAGGAGATTTGATTCAATTGGCTCGAGATACTTATGGGGCTATAATTAGAGCTTTTATTTGATATCCATGGTGGAAGGTGGATTAAGAACTCAAGGGTTTAACAGACCCTCGACCCTGGTCGATCCGTTATTGACGGTTATCACGGTTGTGTACAATGGTGCCTCACATATCGAGAAGGCTATTCAAAGTGTATTGAGTCAAGACTACTTGAATATTGAATACATCATTATTGATGGCTGCTCAAGCGATGGTACCATTGATGTAATCCAGCGTTATGAAAATAAAATTGATTATTGGATGAGCGCACCTGACCAGGGCATATATGATGCAATGAACAAGGGCATCATGCTTTCCAGAGGGAAACTGATTGGATTCCTAAACTCGGACGATTACTACGAGCCTGGCGCGATCAGGGCGGTGATTGAGGATTATAAGAATAAGTGCTGCAGGGGAATTTATTATGGTAATAGTTTTGTGATTCAGGCTGACCTTCGTATCCGTTACCTTTCTATTGGCAATGCTCGTCTCTGGCGCGGGTTGGGCTTCAAGCATCAGGCCATGTTCGTTCATCGTGATATCCATAAACTATTTGGCCAGTATAATCCCGCTTACCGAATTGCCGCAGACTATGATTTCGTTTTGAGCGCAGTTTTAAAAGGAGTAAAATTGATACATATCGATAAAACCCTTGTTAATTACAGTAACACGGGGGCCAGTGGGATCAATCGAATCGAAACCTTGAACGAAATTAGAACCATTGGGCAAAGGCATTTTGGGTTCTTCAGCCTCCCCCACCTTGGTTTCCTGCTAGTATTTTCAAGGGTCTATTTATTTCAAGTTGCCGGAAGATTGATAGCTATTATTTTCGGAGACAAGGCGCTTGTTGCGGTTAGATCCGTATATACGAAATTTAAACATGACAGTAGAGTGATATAATTTTTTGGTAAATTATTTACAAGGAATCATTAGTCTAAACTCCTAAATATTGTAATATACCACGTCCGGCGTATTAAAAAATGTCCAGTTCAATCCCGCGATTGGTCTTGCTTGCCATCCATGTGCTTCGTACCGAAGGGTTGTGGGTACTGCTTAAAAAAATTCGGCGCCGGATTCAAGTTGTCGCCTACAGGCCCCAAAAGCCCAAACTTATTCCTATGTCGGAGCCCTTTGGTCCCCTAACTTTGCCCAAGCCAGATGACGGCCCAAGGGTCTCGGTGATCATTCCCACCCGTGGTGGAATTACTTACACCCATTACTGCCTGGTTGCACTTTGCAGATGCGAGGATAAAACCACTTTTGAAGTTATCGTCATTGATGATGAGCCGACTGGCGAGACCGCGGTTCGACTAGGCAATTATGACAATCTGCGATTGATTCGAAATGAGGAAAATCTAGGTTTTGTCCTTTCTTGCAACCGTGGTGCGGCAATTGCCAAGGGCGATTATCTGATTTTTCTCAATAATGATACCCAGGTCCAACCGGGATGGCTTGATGCCTTGATATGGACCTTCGAGCATCAGCCAAATGCAGGGTTGGTGGGCAGTCGTTTGATCTATCCCGATGGTAGGCAACAGGAGGCAGGAGGGATTGTATTTAAGGATGGATCAGCTTGGAATTATGGTCACCTGGATGATCCCTATCGCCCCGAATACAGTTATTTACGAGAGCCTGATTATGTGTCAGGTGCGGCCCTCGCTATTCCTCGTAAACTCTTTCTGGAGGTGGGTGGCTTTAATCCCATTTATGCACCTGGGTATTACGAGGACACGGATCTCGCCTTTCGTCTGCGGGAAGCCGGCTACCACATCTACTATCAACCCTGCTCAAAAGTCCTGCATTTTGAAGGCGTGAGCGCCGGAAGAGACGAATCCTCGCCAATGGGCATGAAGCAGTTCCAAGTCGTCAATCGCGAAAAATTTTACCAGCGGTGGCGCAAGGAACTGGTAAAACACGGTGAACGGGGAGAAGAACTTGAACATCAGAAGGAGCGCCGGGTCCGACGCCGTGCCTTTGTTGTCGACATCTACCTGCCCACCCCCGATCGTGAATCAGGCTCCCTGCGCTTGGTCAACCTCTTTTCGCTGTTGCAGGAAATTGGCTTCAAGGTCACCTTTGCCGCTACCAATCTGGAAGCTCCTGAAGCTTATGTGACCGCCTTGCAGCGTGAGGGCATTGAGGTCCTTTACCGTCCTTACGTCAAATCGATCTCTAGATACCTCAAGGCTAGGGGGGGCGAATATGACCTCGTTATCCTTAGTCGTGCTGATGCCGCGGTCGAACTGATGGAGGTTGCAAGACGCAACTGTCCCAACGCTCGTTTAGTATTTGACACCGTAGATTTGCATTTCTTACGAGAGCAACGCTTAGCGGCGCTCACCGGCGACCAAACCACCCGAAGGTTAGCCGTCTATCGACGGCGCGAGGAACTTGACTTGATCGCCCAGGCTGATATGACCCTGGTGGTAAGCCCCATAGAGCGGGACCTACTTTCCAGAGAAATACCAGAAGCGGATGTCCGGACCCTCTCCAACATCCACCAAATTCAGGGTTCAAAGACTCCTTTTGCCGAGCGGCATGATATTTTTTTCATTGGCTCCTTTACTCACCCCCCAAACACTGATGCAGTATTGTGGTTTTGTCGTGAGATACTTTCCCTGATTATCGCTAAAATTCCCGCGCTACAATTTTTTGTAATAGGGGCCGACCCACCGACGGAAATTCGTTCCCTGGCCTCAAATCATGTACGAATTTTGGGCCATGTGCCCGACCTGAGTCCCTATCTGGATGGTTGTCGACTATCCGTTGCACCCCTACGTTACGGCGCCGGGGTCAAAGGAAAGATTAATCAGAGCCTGGCGTATGGCGTTCCAGTTGTAGGAACCAGCATCGCGGTAGAAGGGATGTTTTTGGAAGATGGCGAATCGGTGCTTATCGCTGACAAGCCTCAAGATTTTGCCGAAGCCGTGGAGAAGCTTTACCGGAATCCAGAAATATGGACACGCCTGTCTGCCGGGGGGCTAGCCATGATGGAGGCTCATTTTAGCTTTACCAGCGCCCGAAAAGCGTTATTGGATCTCGTGGGGGGGTGATCATCCTTTGGACAAGCTCTTCTTCCTACTATTGGCGTGGTAGTAATTCGCTTTCCATGTATTCAGGCACTCCTTCAATGCTCTCCAAAATAGGAAAAGACTCTTTAGAACAAAGAGATAGTAGGCTGTCTGGATGAAGGAAGGGATATCGACCTTTGACACGGCATTATTTTAGATGGGGGTTCAATAATATGTGATATTGCTCAAAAACCTCCTCAATTGGTCCAGAGCCGATTACCCGTCCATGTTCCATCAACAGCGCTTTGTTGCACATTTGCCTGATGAGGATCTCCGAGTGTGAAGATAAAACGATGATGGAAACTTGCTGCGTAAACTGCTTCAAGCGTTCACTAGCTTTTTGCAGAAAGGCGGCATCGCCTGCTCCAATGCCTTCGTCGATTAATAGGATATCGGGTGGAACCGCAGTCGAGATCGCGAAGGCGAGTCGCATCTGCATACCAGCGGAGTAGGTTCGGATAGGTAGATTCAAAAAATCTCCCAACTCAGTGAAATCGGCGATCTCGTCAACGTGGTCGCTGATCTGTTTGCGCGTCAGACCTAGATAAAGTCCACGTAGTACGATGTTTTCATAGCCGGTACTTTCAGGGTCCATCCCGAGATGGATATCAAAAAGAGGTACGGTCTTACCTTCAACAGCTACGCGCCCCGCATTGGGTTCATAAATGTTCGCGAGAACTCGCAACAGAGTAGTTTTTCCAGCTCCATTGTGGCCAACTAATCCTATCCTATCGCCGCTTCTTAAGTGCAGATTAATATCCCGTAGGGCATCCACCACGGTGATCTTTTGGGATCCTCCCCCAGGATGTATTTGGCCACCCGTAGCGCTTTGAATTAGGCGGTTCTTGATAGACCGGGATGCGGAAGCATAGACCGGAAATGAGACCGTGACATGTTCCAGACTGATAGACGCCATGATAATGGCTCAAACCCAATAGGCAATTCGCCATCGATAGGCGGAATAGAAGATTAGTGTTATCCCCCAGCCTAAGACTGCCATGATGATCACGGGGAACCAATTGCTCCAAGAGGGTGAGAGGCCCAAGAGTGGACCGCGCATTATTTCCACAAGGTGGTAAAAGGGATTTAACTCAAGCAAGATGGCACGATCCGGTAGCATTGTGGGTTGCCAAATCACGGGTGTCAAAAAGAACAGAACTTGGACCACACTGGCAATAATCAGAGGAACATCGCGAAAGCGTGCGCTTAGCAACCCCAAAAAAAGCACCATCCAAAATCCATTCACTACCACAAGCAGGGTCGCGGGTATCACCCAGAGAGAATACAGTGTTGGAGTGATGCCATACCAAAGGGCGACAACGATAAAGACCAATAAGTTGTGTCCAAAGGCGATTAAAGCCGTCCACACTTCGCGAAAGGCATAAATTGATAGGGGGGCGTTGAGTTGGCGGATTATGCCTTCAGCAGTGATGAAAGACTGACATCCACCCTGGATAATGGCAGATATAAGCCCCCAAATGACGAAGCCGGCCGCCAGAAAAGGCATGTACTCATCCAAAACCTGTCCAAATATCTGACCGTATAAGATACCCAAGGCAAAGACCATAATTCCCATAGAGAGGGTAATCCAGAAGGGACCCAGCGTCGAGCGCCGATACCGCTGGCGTACTTCATGCAGACCCAAGGTGCCCCAAAGTTCGCGATGTTGCCAGCCGGCATGGATATCTTGCAGGGCTCGGCGCAATTGCTCGATTTGAAGGCCGTGGCGAAGTTGTTGAACGAAGGCCGATGATGCTTCGGCGTTGGTTGCCATGCGAAAAGTCCTAATGCGAGTTGTCGGCAAGCTGCAGCTCGCCCCATTTTCTGGTTTGCGCGAATGTTACCAGAGATTGCCAAGCACTGTAGGCCTTGCTCAGACAGGTTATCGGCCCCTGTTGCAGAGCATAATGACACTGTAACATTCCCGGCTGATCGGTAAGGGGGATGTGGCAGGGTTCCGCCCCAGCATTCGCAGCCGATTCCCTTCTTAGGCATCAACATGATCGAAGCAGTGCTGCGCCCGACGGTTGTCATGGGCATATCCATCGCAGCACATCACAAGGGTTGGGGGGCAAGTGATTCTAGGCTGCATGGGGATAGTGCTTTGTTGCGATCTCCACTAGCAATTTTCTTACTAATGGTAAGTTTGATCGGTCTAGATTATTTTCGCGCCAAATATAATCATCAAAAATAATAAGTCCATTTTCCTTGTAGAATGATGCGATGCTTATCAACATGCGCGACGCGTTGTATCGTTCGAACTTGTACCTTTCACTCATATCGATATTTTTTTCGAAGTTCATGTGGTTATGCCAAACCCATGAAGCTGGACTATTTATCAGTCGATATCCGAGCCGACGTAAACCCATTGAAACACCAGCATCCTCAAAAACATTTGGGTAACCGGAATGAAGAAATGCCGAAGGATTGATTGTGAATAGTGTTGCACCAATGGGGCACCAATCGCAATCAGCTAGTTGGGCAGATTCAAGATTAAATGCATCGAGGCCCATTCCTATGAGATCCAAACTTATGAGATCCTCCTCTAGTTTATTTATAGTTCCACCACAGCATTGTAATTTTTTGTTTGGGAAGATCACCTTACAGGTCACAGCACCTACTTTAGGGTCAGATAATCCACGTATCAAAATTTCCTCAAGCCAGCCGGTTTCGGCAACTTCGTCATTATCGAAGATAACGAACCAATCACCGCAAGCATGTTCTAACGCGACCCTCCGTCCCTGCGCGGTGCCTAGGTTTTGTGGATTGTAAACGACTAGGGTATTATCAAATTTTCCTTCTATGTTGTTTTTTATAAAATCTACCGTTTCAAAATCTGAACCGTTATCTAATAGTACTATTTCATGGGGTATTTTAACAGTATTTTTTAAACTTTTAATTGCTTCTAGGGTTTGATTTTTTTTTCCGAAGGATAACATAATGAAGGAGATTTTCTTATCAAATATGCCTTGTTGTATTTTTTTTCTCAGAACGGCCTCGTGTTTAATTATCGCGACCGCATCTTGTTGCCTGGTATTCTGCACTTCGGTATTCTGTTTTTCATGGAGACGATGGAAATAAATAAACAATGGCACATAAACAAATGCTTCAGAGGGATAGTGCGCTGCTACTCTCATTAAATAATCGAAATCCTGGGCGCAATCGAACCTAGGATCGAATAGTCCTAAACGACTGAAAACATCTCTGCGAATCATCTTAAAATGAGTTGCATACATGCTATCTAAATTCTCGGCAAAATAATCCTTTCGTGGCAGTTGCTGGAAGCATATGCGATTGATTTCGTTATTATTAGAATCGATATTTACTCTTGCGCTATGCGAGTAAACGGTATTTTTTTTCCATTGGGCAATACAGCTTGCAACCGCATCAGGCGCGAGATAATCATCGCAATCAAGAAAGGCAATGATATCACCACGTGACTCAAGTAATGCACGATTCTGGGTGGCTGATATCCCCAAATTCATCTGGTTAAAAAATACTTTCGCGCGTGGATGCTGTTCGTAATTCATTAAAATGTTAGCCACTTCAATATCTGGTGATTTATCATCAATGATGATTACCTCAAGATTTTTATATGTTTGATAAAGCGCGCTATTGATGCATTTTTTTAAGAATGGCGCATGCTGGTAAACTGGAATAATAATGGATACTAGCGGATCTTTTGGAAATCCGTTTATATTGATTTTATCATCCTTGTCAAATAATGCTAACCAACTAAAATTATTAAAATAGTCTCTTAGCTTTTTTGGGCTATGAATGTTCAAGTTTTTGTAGAGAGCTTCGTGTAACTCCGAAAAACGCTTTTCCCCTAACAAAAATTTAATAGTACGGAACTTTCTCCGAATTGCGTATAGTTTTGCATGCAGTCTGAACAAAAAAGATGATCTAAATGCATTTAAATCTTTTAATATTTCAAAAGCTTCTTGTTGGGATGAAGCAAGCTCCTGCTGTAACTTCTTAATTAAGGTATTATTAGTCTTTGCTTCTTGTTGGGATGAAGCAAGCTCCTGCCGCAAATCGTTGATTAAGTTATTTTTTTCCTTGGTTTCTTGTTGGCATGAGGCAAGCTCCTGCTGCAATATGGTGATTAAGATATTTTCTCTGCTGAGGTCGTTCACAAGGGAATCTATCTTATTTTTTAATTCAATCAATTCTAATTTTAGAGATTCTATCTTTCCTTGATTGTCTTTTTCTTGCCAGGTAAGGTTGTTTAGTTCTACGTTGCAGTCGTGCAATAGTACTTGGTGTTCCCCTAACAGTTTGTTTAAGAGTCGTGTGTGAGCCACCATACACCGTAACTGCTTGGCAGTCCACAAATTGCGCCACTTGTTAAGTACGTAATCTAAAGCATCCAAGGATTTATTATGATCAGCTTTTACCCCCTCACCTCCTTTATTGTGAATTCTATAAATAGCCGTTACACTGTTATGATGGACAAAATGACCATGCTGTAACAACTGCAGCCAAAAGTCCCAGTCTTCAAATAGATCTATTCTTTCATCAAACCTACAAGAAACTGCCCCTTTATAAGCACGGCTTCGAAAAAGTAACCCGTTAATTGGTATGTAATTCTCGAAAAATAGCCTCGCTTCGTTAAAAGATTCATTATAAACACGCAAAGAGGGAAGCTCTTCACTATCGAGGTTATATTCTACGCATCTTACGCCACTGTAGGCGGCTATTGCGCTCGGATTTTCATTCAAGCATGAAACCAAATTCTCAATGTGATTATTTTCAAATAGATCGTCGTCGTCAAGGAAAATAAGGTATTCGCCAGTGGCATTGTCGAGACCGGTATTAGCAGCAGCGCTTCTTCTTAGCGGGCCCGGGTTTGTTATTTCGCGAATAGAAATTCCTATAATATCTGATTGAAAATTCCTCCTCCCTCCGATTGCGTATACTATAATTAATTCTATTGCCTTATAGGTTTGAGTAAGTACAGACTTTACGGCTTGCTTAAGTTCCGGGCGGTCAGTGGTTCTGATGATCACTGAAACGAGTGGTTGCTTACAAAAGGGCATCGCTACATCACTCACTTATATTATTGAGTTTTGAATAATTCAGGAAATTAGAGGATATTTTCTGGGCGTCACAGAGTCAGGTTGGTGGGCATGAAGGGCTACCTAGCTCCAGGATGGTTATGTGATTTATAGATAACAGTCATGGATAATCTTTTTTTGCAAATGCAAATGTACTTTAATATACGGATGAGAGAGTTAACCAGGGATGAATAAACACCTAGAGGTAAAGCTGTTTGATGTATGGCGCTTGCTCTTTCAGTGCGGTAGGATTGGTCATCTTGCGGTTTTGGGTTAACGCTTGCCGCCCTTAATGAACAATATTCCAAATCCCATGGTCAGTAAACCGATTGAGGTGTAGGAAATAACTGCAGGTTTAATGATTAAGCCCAGAGATGGCAATAGGAGTACTACTCCGCTGAGAGCCAAAATGGCCCCGATAGAGAGTTGTCTGATTCGGGCACTATGGTTACGCATATCCCGCCCCAGTTGTTCAAGCTCCTCCGAGCGCCAGCGGATAGGCAGAATCTGCCGTTCCAGGCCATGGAGGACCCGATAGGCCAGCAGCGGCAGTTCCGGGATCTCCTCTGAATAGGGCCCCAGGTTGCGCTTGAGGCGCGCCAACAACGCCCGGGGCCCAATCTGCTCCTTCATCCACCGTTCCATGAAGGGCTTGGCGGTGGTCCACAGGTCCAGCTCGGGGTAGAGCTGACGGCCCAAGCCCTCGATGTTGAGCAGGGTCTTCTGCAGCAGAACCAACTGGGGCTGGACCTGCATGTCGAAGCGCCGGGCGGTCTGGAAGAGGTGGAGCAGGAAATAACCGAAGGAGATCTCCGC
>ERZ1645187.3519-NODE-3519-length-13117-cov-9.542719_pt1 | contig 13117 bp, 9 predicted proteins | sample MGYA00575352_ERZ1645187 | MGnify/ENA primary metagenome ERZ1645187 (study PRJEB40837, sample SAMN11349314) | freshwater sediment metagenome | isolation source: river sediment | host: Sediment | place: India: Wazaribad , New Delhi | collected 2017-02-21 ...
GTATGGGTTGTAAGCGACAAGGAGATGAAGCCATGCAGAGCCCAGCGGATTTCAGTCAGTCTTCGAGCGATCTTCCTCTCACTGACCATGCACAGATGCGCATGGGGCAGCGCGGAATCTCCGAAAGGTGTGTGGCCATGGTGCTGCGCTACGGCCGCACCGTGCATGCGCGTGGGGCGGCCTACCGCGTTATCGGGCACAAGGAGGTCGCCCGTTGTGCCGAACTCGGCATTGACGTCTCCGAGGCCGATGGCGTGCATGTACTGGTCGCCCCCGATGGCTCGGTCGTGACTGCTTACCGCAACCACGAGCTGCGCAAGATTCGGCCGAGCAAGCGTCGCCATCGCGTCTATCACTGAGGGAGGCAACATGCGTAAACCGAAAGTGGATGTTGTTCAGGTACTCGTAGGCTCCCTCGAATTGCGTCTCTTCGATCTAATCGTGCGAACCGCACATGTGCGCCGTAAGGACGCGCTTCGCGTGCTTAAGGCCCTTGAGTTGCTTGCGAGGGAGTACGAGCTCGATCCAGCCGACATCCTGGGTATGCCGATGGAGGCCACCAAGCCGAGTATTGAGCAACGCCGTCAGTGCGAGACCGCCTATCTCTGGCTTTACGAGAACGAACAGCACCGGAAGCCCTTGTTCGAGATTGAGCAGTTGGTTTGATGATCGAGCCTCGCCAGATTCGATGCGAGGGCTCCGACGAGTAACTCTCCAAACTCTGGCTAAACCATCCATTGTCCATAGGGGGCGGTCGAATCCTCATCGCATATGACGTTGATCACGGTGCTGGGTGGGGCTGGTGTGGTAGCGTGGCTCGGCTTAGGGGCGTCGAGCCCAACCAGGTTGCTGGGAGGGCAGCAAGGTCAACCTGCCCTCCGTCGAGTGCTTACGGCTGAGGCCGATCCAGCAGGAGAGCGAGATGGGTTTTGCCAAATACCAAGAAGACAATTTCAGTCGCTACTACGCGGCCAGCATTGTTCGCGGTCGCGAGCACGATCCTTTCGTGGCGAAGGGTGGCAGCGCTGAAGAAACGAAGGATACGAAGAAGATGGAAGACAAAGCGAGCAAGCTCAAGGACTTCACTGTTGCTGAGGCACGGCCGTTACCCGTCATCGTGATGGCCGATGTCAGCGGAAGCATGACGGTCGATGGAAAGATCGAGGCGCTCAATCTGGCACTGAAGGACATGGTGGCGGGGTTTGCAGCCGAGTCCCGGCTGAGAGCCGAGATTCAAGTGGGCTTGATTACGTTCGGGGGAGAGCGTGCTCGCGTCCATCTGCCTCTGGCCCCTGCACACAAGATCTCCGAGGTCAGCCCGCTACGAGCGGATGGCAGGACGCCGATGGGGGCGGCCTTCGAAGAGGCGCGAAAGCTGATCGAGGACAAGGACATGATTCCGTCCCGAGCCTATCGGCCCGTCCTGGTCCTGGTATCGGATGGTTTGCCGACCGACGACTGGGAACAGCCGCTCGATGGTCTGTGCAAATCGGAGCGAGGGCAGAAAGCGACGCGTTTCGCCATGGCGATCGGTGCCGATGCCGACGTCGAAATGCTCCGCCGCTTCGCCAATGATCCCGAGTCTCCTGTCTTCAAAGCACATGAGGCGCGTGACATTCATCGTTTCTTCCGTGCGGTGACCATGTCGGTTACCTCGCGTTCGCGCAGTACGGCGCCGAACAGTAGTGCTCCGCTCGTGCTGGCAGATATCCCCGAAGACGACGATCTCGACCTGGATTTCTGAGTGATCCGCGCAACGGCTGCCACCGTAATCGGCCCCTCTCATGAGGCGCAAGGTGGCCCCAATCAGGATGCGCTCCGATTGCGGGGAAGCCAGGGTGGTTGGTTTCTTGCGGTGGCTGATGGTCTTGGATCAAGGCCGCTGAGCCATGTGGGCTCTCGGCTGGCTGTTCGAGTGGCGGAAAAGTGCTTGCGCCGAGGCTTGTTCGAGCGGTCGCCGCGAGAGGCCATTCAGGATTTCTACCGAGCCTGGTTGACCGCCCTGCCGAGCAATGACCCGAGTTCGATGGCGACGACGATTCTCGCTGCCTCGGTGCGTGAGGACGGGCGCTGCAGCATCGTGCAACTAGGTGATGGCTTCGTGCTGTATCGGGCAGGGGGCGATTTCGGTGTGCTGACGGGTGACAGGGCTGGATTTGCGAATGAGACGGCGGCCCTGGGCGTGACACGGTCGTTCGGGGCTTGGCAGCACACGTCCTTCGTGCTTTCACAACCCCGAGACGGGGTGATGCTGATGACCGACGGTCTGGCTGACGACCTGGTGCCTGAGCGATTAGATGGATTCTTCGACAGGTTGATCGGAGTTGCCGCAAAACGAAGCCGGCGAAACGGTAAGCGATGGCTGGCACGTCAGCTGCGAGCTTGGCCCACGCCTTTGCACGCGGATGACAAAACGGTTGGATTGATCTTTCGAGCCGACAGATGACGACGAACAAGGACAAGAACAACAAGGCCGCTAGACACGGAAACCGTGTCGTGCATGACCGTCAGGGGACAGCCTACGAACTCACGGGAAAGCTCGCCGAAGGTGGCCAGGGCGTCGTGTGCCAAACACAGTTCAAGAATGTGCTGGTGAAGATTGGCAGGCATCCTGCAAATGATCCACGGACCAAGGCATGGTTTGATCACATGCAGTGGGTGAGCCGTCTCCCCCTCGAGGAACTGAGAATTGCACGCCCGCAGACCCTGATTGTCCGGCCTCGGCTGGGCTACGTTATGGAGCTGATGGATGGCCTGGTTCCGCTGACGAGCTTGCTCGAAGAGTCTATCGCGGCGATGCGCGACGGGAGGGGCTTGCAGGGTTTTATCGACTCTGGTGGCTTGGCAAAGCGCTTGCGACTGCTGCAAGGGTTGTGCAGCACGCTTGCGAAGCTGCATGGTCGTGGTCTCGCTTATGGTGATTTGTCCCCGGGGAATATTTTCGTTTCACGCTCGCGAGAGCATGCGGAAGTCTGGTTGATCGACTGCGACAACATCAGTCTCCTCTCTCGCGAAGGGGGGCAGAAGATTCATACCCCCGGGTATGGTGCGCCAGAGATCATGCGGGGCGAAAGCGGGATCAACAGTCTCACCGACTCGTGGAGCGTCGGCGTGATCGCATTCGAGCTCCTTGCGCTCTTGCACCCACTCAAGGGTGATTTTGTGAATGACGGGGAGTCGGATGGTGAAACGGCTGCACTCATGGGAGGAGTCCCTTGGGTGGACGACCTGTACGACGACTCGAATCGTTCTTCTACAGGTTTGTCCAGGGATCTGGTCCTGACCAAGGAGCTGCAAGGGCTCTTTCAGCGGTGTTTCGGAGCTGGGCGGATCGATGCCGGGGCTCGACCTACGCTGGCGGAGTGGCGTGCAGGCTTCGAGGCTGCCGCGGCCATGTTGATGACCTGTGGCGATGGAGACGGTTGCGGAAGCAGCTTCTATTACAACAGGGCTCGCAAGTGCCCGTTCTGCGACCGCATTCAGGATGAGAGCGCTCACCTCCTCATGAGTCACTACGTCTATGCGCCCCTCTCCGAAATGGAGAAGGCGGAATTCGGTGACCAGAGCCCGTGGATTCCGACCGACCAGCGGATGGTATGCGGAAGGGAGGCTGTGGAGCTCAGAGGCTCACCGGTTGGTTCGGTCCTTTATGCCGAGAGTGCGCCGGTTTGCTCGCTCACCCTCGATGGCGCGGGTTTGCATATCGAGCCAGCGCCCGGCAAACGAGTCGCCCTTCAGAGTCAGAGGACCAGGGAGACTCATGTCTTGGATCGAAAGAAGAGGCTGAACGCCGCGATCCGCAGAGGGGATTACTACATGCTGCACCTCTCCGACTCCGAGGGGATGCATAACGCCTGGCGTTTCAAGTGGTGAGGGACGATGAGACTCGCTGACTTCCCCTTGTTCGATCCGGATGTTTACGTCGTCCGAGCCGATGTGTCTGCGCCCAAACTCTTGAATCCGTTGGCTCAGGTTCGGGCGTGGCAGGATGATGCCGGGTATGTCTGGCTGGCGCAGGGCAAGGAACTGGTCGAGCTGGATCGCAATGCCGGGGGCAAGCCCTTCCTGACGGCGATCGCTCAGAAGAATCTTGTTTGGATATTGCTTAAGCAATCCGCTGCCGAATTCCATCTGCAGACCGCTTGGCCATCGGAATGGACTCCGCTCGATGAGCCAGTCGAGGTGGCAGTCGACGAGCAAGCCTTTGATCTCATGGCTCGGACGGTTCCGGACCTCGCTGGGGCAGAGCAAGCCCACTATCTGAACTGGTTGAGGGACGAGTTCGTTGTTGACGGCGATAAGCCGTGGTTCGCCGTTCTGCGCATCCAGGGTGCGCGCAAAGGAGATTGGTCCTTACTTGGGCGCACCTGGAAGCTGGACCTGGAGCAGGACAATCGCGGGCAGGTCTTTGTCCGCCGGCTTAGCAGGTTCCAGGCAAAGAACGTCGATTGGACCATGGTTGTTGGCGATATTCGGTTTGTTGAACACACGGTGGCGAGCCAACTGTTGTCCCCGACAGCCCAAAACCAGCTTCAACAATCGGTACAGAGCTATGGCAGTTACATCGATCTGTGGAAGAAGTACAGCGAGGAGGAATGGCAGAGGAGCCTGCAGCAGGCAGCTCAGCTGAACGTGTTGGCCTACTCACGTGCGGAGGAGGCCAGCGACGAGGGCGGCGTCTGGCGGTTCAATGTTTCGCCTGCTGACAGAGAGATCTTCAAGAAGGTCTGGAGCTCCATCGAGTCGGACACTGGGCTGGAGCTCGAGGCGACCGAAGAACACCCTGAGTGGCGGCAGATTCAGGACGAGGTGAGTGCTATGTCCGCTTCCCGGCGTTTCAGGGGGCGTCCGGACTTTCCCCATCGGAAGTCTAATGAGATTCTGATTTCTGCCAGCTCCAAGCGGCCACCTGAGAGCGGATATCTGTCCCTGTCGTTGGCGGGTGACCGTACCGTTCAGGAGCGAAGACTGAAGGCGCGGCAGGCAATCGAGAGTGGCCGCCGACTCCCGCAGTTGCGTTACCTCTTTCAGAACATGCCGCTCCCCTCGGTGCGCGGGCGCTCTGAGAAAGCGCTGACCTCCCATGCATTGGCGTGCTTCAAGCATGGAGCGCCAACTCCAAGTCAGGAGAGAGCGATCAAGGCTGCTCTCGAGACTCCTGACATCGCACTCATCATCGGTCCGCCCGGTACAGGCAAGACGCAGGTGATCGCTGCGCTCGAGCGTCGTCTGTCCGAGTTGGGTGAGAGCGCAAGTCCGCAGCATCAAGTCCTGATCTCGAGCTTCCAACACGACGCGGTTGAAAATGCGCTGGATCGCACCCGCGTCTATGGCTTGCCTGGAATAAAGGTAGGGCAACGCAAAGATGCGGACGGAGTGGATCGCATCGAGCGCTGGTGCGACGAAACTGCCGAGAAGGTTGAGGCGGAGTTGGCGGAATACGAAGCCGAGCAAAACCACCTCGATCTGCTGCGAAGTGTCCATGCGGGTATCGCCAAGCTCAAGCATGGCCAGTTCTCAGTCGAACAACGGCGGGAGGAGATGCTGGGGCTGACGGTAGGCCTCGACGACCTTGATCAGAACTTCAAAGTTCGACTTGACCCACTGCTGATGGACCAGTGGCGAGAGTATGTCGGTGAGCTACATGTGACCGCGGCGCGTTCGACAAACCGTGATGAAGCATCGCTACTGTTGAGGAAGATCAGGGCGCTGCGGGTATCGCACGACAGCTTTGCTGATGACGGACCCGAGCGACTGATCGATCTGATCCTCACTGCCGGTTATCTCGGTGGCATCCCCGATCCGCTTCTTGCGCGCTTACGCGACTTCGAGGAAGTGCAGAGTTTGGGCTCGGATGATGCTGAACGTCTGCTTGCGTTGCGTGACGAGTTGCTTGATAGCCTGCTCGATTACCGACCACCCGTAGTCAAGAATCGTATCGACGACCGGGGCCGTAGTCTGCTGATTGCTATAGAGGCAGGCATCGAGGATCGACTCAAGACTTCCCGCCTTGGCGTGGCGGGCGTGCTGGCACGCTACAGGGATGCATTCCAGGCCGACCCGCTTCGAGTTCGCGAGACTGTGCGCGAGTACGCCATGGTGGTTGGCGCAACCTGCCAGCAGGCTGCCAGCGTTCACATGGCAAACCTGAAGACACTCACGGATGTCGGCGATGCAGGGATCAGCTTCAACACGGTGATCATTGATGAGGCCGCGCGGGCCAATCCGCTGGACCTCTTCATCCCGATGTCGATGGCTGCGCGACGCATCGTGCTGGTGGGGGACCACAGGCAGTTGCCGCACTTGCTCGAACCCGAGGTTGAAGAGGCGGTAGCGTCCAGTCATGCGTTGAGCGACGAGCAACGCGAGGCCTACAAGGAGTCTCTGTTCCAAAGGCTCTGGAAACAGTTAAAGGGGACTGGGCGCGTGGTGATGCTCGATACCCAGTTTCGGATGCACCCGGTGCTGGGTGAGTTCGTCAGTCGGGAGTTCTACGAGCGTGAGGGATTGGACCCCATTAAACCCGGTCGTAGTGCGGATAGCTTCATGGCAGACATTCCCTGGCATGAAGGCAAAGTATGTTGCTGGATCGACGTGCCTTACTCCGAAGGGGATGGGCAAGAGCGAAAGCCGCATGGAAATCCGAGCTGGATGAGAGCGCTCGAAGCGCGTCGTGTTGCAGAAGAAGCGAAGCGGCTGCTGGATGGTTGTGGTGATGCGGTCAGCATCGGGGTGATCACCTTTTATAGCGCGCAACGTGATGCGATTTTTAAGGCGCTCGAGGCTTTGGATGTGACAAGCCGCAACCCAGAGACGGATGATTGGCAGATCAACGAGCAGTACCGCAAGACGCGCGATCATGAGGAGCGGTTCAGAGTGGGGACGGTCGATGCCTTTCAGGGCAAGGAGTTCGACATCGTTCTACTGTCGGTCGTCCGTTCCAATCGTCAGCGCTTGCCGGCAGAGAGCGACATCGACGGCTTCGAGACGCTTGCTAGCCGTAAGTACGGCCACTTGCGGCTAAGCAACCGCATGAACGTTGCGATGAGTCGCCAGCGATCACTGCTGATCGCAGTCGGGGACAAGTCGATGGCCGAGGTCCCCGGTGCTGATAAGGCCGTGCCGGCGATGCATGCGTTCCTCGATCTCTGCAAGGGGAGGCATGGGCATGTTCTCTGACCGCTACTGTTACGTGCCGCGGGAACTGAGCCCGATCTCCGGAAGGCGCGAGAACCTCTTCTGGCCCGTCTATGCATGGAGAGTCCTTTATCCGGACGATCGCCAGCAACCGGGCTGCAATTTGTTTCAGGAAACCTTGCTCGGCTTGATGCGGGCAGGGGTGACCGAAGCTACGAAGCTTGCCGAGTTGATGGCAATCGATAGTGAGCTTGCTCGCTTCATCATTGCGTCACAGCTTCAGCCCAATGGCTGGATCGATCACCTTAACAAAGTGACGCAAGATGGTGCCAGGTTGTTGGACGAGGCTGAGGATCGCCGACTCAATCTGAGGGTAGGCTATGCGTTCCAGGACGCAATCGGGGGCCAGTTGCTGCCTCGATTCTCGACCACTCTTCCCGAGGTTCAGCCTGCCGGTATCGACCAGAACAATCGGCCGGTGTTCGTCCTTGATCGAGACAAGGGAAGGCAGGAGAAGCCGTTTTTACTTCAGGCGAAAGCACCCGCGAAAGCTGACGTTTCGGGTTTGATGGCGGCTTACAGGCAATATCGGAACGAGCTTGCACACGCTCGACGTAGCGGCGAGACGGGCGGATTTGATGTGGCTATCCGAACGCTTGACTACATCGACGATCGGCCGCTGCACCTCTATTTCTGGTGCGAACTGTATCGTGACGAGAACGGTCCGCAGCGCTGGTTGATCAGCGACCCCTTCCGGCTTCGGCCCGCTGTTTCGTGGTTGCGCGAGCCCTTCCTGGACTTGGCGAAGGGCCATGCCGAACTGACGCGCCGCATGCAGCGTTTGCTGCCGGACATCTCAGCAGATGGCCTTTCGGTAGATGAGTGGTTCGAGCGGCTCGACGAGCATGCCGACTTCCAAATCGAATCCAAGTATCCCTTCCTCAAGAGTCGGGCACCGCTTGTGCGCGAGCATCTGCTCCGGGTTCTACGCCAGAAGGCGAAGATTGAAGAAGCGCAGGGTCGTGTCCATCCAGAGGATCTGGGCGCCTTGATGATCGAGTCGGCCAGTCTGATCGAAGCGGTCCTCAAATGGCTGTTAGAGGAGTGGCCGGTCGGGCCCTGTTGGCCAACGAAGGGCAATTGGGGTCCGGCGGAAGCCTTGGAAGAGTTTCGTGCGCTCTCGATCGAAGCAGTCGATGACGAACTCGCTCGTGTTTTAGCGCGGCAGGCACGTGGTGCGGTCGTGAAAGCGATGACCAACCGCAATCAGCCCTTGAAGGCACTACTTGCTGGAGTGCTGTTCTCGGCAAACGCGCGAGATGATCATCCGTTTCATGAGTTGAGTGGAGATCAGTTGCGGCTTGCTCAACTCCCTAGGCTGGCGGACTACCGAAACAAGGTGGGTGGCCATGCGTCGGGAGAGCGTCCGGACAAGGACGCCACGCTGAAATATTCGGAATTTGCCATCGAGTGGATGAACGTTTTTGAAAGCTGGTATTGATATGTCAAAGAAGAAGAAAGGTAACGGAGCACTTCAGAGTGTAGGCAACCACAACGGAGCAAAGGCGTCGCCGCTACTCGGCGGGATGTTTTCAAACGCTGGCGTCGTTCAGGCGGCTGTGCCCTTGGCGTCGGCTGAAATCTTGATGGCAAAATTCGATGCTGAGGCGACGCCAGAGCAGCGTGCGAAGGTCGAGACGGAGCTGCGCGCGCAGCTTAAGGCCGAGGTCGCCAAGTTGCAGAGCGATCGGGATGAGCTCGAGTCGTTACGTGCTTCTGTTGACAAGGGCATGGAGGCGCTGAAGTGCAGAGTAGATGCGTTCGAGGCCGAGAACGAAGAGGCCAAGCGTCGCGTTGAAGGTCTGGCCGCGAGAGAAGCCACTCTCCTGTGTAAGGAGGAGGAACTCGAGGTGCGCGAACGGAATGCTCGCAACGGATTCTTCAAGCAGCGAGAGGAGAATTTGAAGGCGCTGAGATCGGAGATTGATGCGCTTGAGCTACGAAAGCTCGCAATCGGCGGCGAACTTGAGGGTGAGCGTAATGAGGCGCGGAGCCGAATCCAGCAAGAGCTGGAGCTTCGACTCGGGGCCATCAAGTCCAGAGAAGAGGAGCTCGATAGCCGGCAGCTTGAACTCGATCGCCGAGCCACCGAGCTGGAGTCGAAGGAGCGCAAGGTCGCAGTAACACAGCGAAGTCGAGAAGACGCGCTTAGGGCATTGCGCAAGGAGGTGGAGGCTGAGTTCGCTGACGAGATCACCCGGCGGGATGCGGAGATCGTTCGCTATCAAGGCCAGGTTGAGCGTATGCGGCGAAGCTTGACGGAGGAGCGTGAGCGTCTCGATGCGTACGAAGAGCTGATTGAAGTTCTTGATGGGCGAGAGCCCGCTGCTTTGCGCGAGGAGCTCGAGGAACTGCGGCAGGCAAACAGAGCGCTCAACTCTAGACTCGGGGCGCTTGAGGCGGCTGAATCTATTGGCGAGCTCGAGCGTGTCAAGGAGGAACTGGACGCTGCCCGCGATCAGATCAGGGATCTGAGGCAGGAGCTTGAGGAGCGCAAAGTCTCAGCGCATCAGCAACAGTTGGCTGTGCTCGAGCGGGAGCAGTGGGCGCAGGAAAAGCGGGTGCTTGAGCGAACCAAGCAGCTCTTGGACGGGCATATTCGCGATCTTGAGTCGCGTATTTCCAGCCTCGTGGATTCCCAGCAGGCAGATGTTGCCTTCCCTGAGCTGGTGAAGATGGATTGGGATGCATATCAGATATCGCGGCCGGTCGACAGTGTCGAAAGCCTCACGACTTTCACTGAAGAACTGCAGCACCGAATCGCTGTTGCGGATCCCGGCAAGGAGCTCTTCTTCCGCCTCGAGGATCTTCAGCTCTTCGTCGGCGGTCTCGCGATGAGCCAGCTGCATGTCTTCCAAGGCATCAGCGGCACGGGCAAGACCAGTCTCGCCAAGGCGTTCGCCAAGGCTGTCGGCGGTGAGTGCCAGGACATCGCAGTCCAGGCTGGTTGGCGAGACCGCAGCGATCTCTTGGGACACTACAACGCATTCGAGAAGCGCTTCTCCGAAAAGGAGTGCTTGCAGGCGATCTATCGTGCGCTAACACCCTCGGCCGAAGGCCGGCTGAACATCATCCTGCTCGACGAGATGAACCTGTCTCGCCCTGAGCAGTATTTCGCCGACTTCCTGTCTGCACTTGAAAAATCGGTGGGCGACCGCTGGATACGGTTGATGGAGAGCGCGCCTCCCAGTCCCCCGCGCTTGTTGCGCGATGGCAGGGAAATTCAGATTCCCGAGAACCTTTGGTTTATCGGGACGGCGAACCAGGACGAAACCACGAACGAGTTGGCTGACAAGACACACGATCGGTCGTTTGTGTTGGAGCTCCCGCGGCATGAGGAGCGATTCAGAATCAACCGGAACCTGCCCGTCCGTACTTACTCGTTCAAGTCGCTTCAGGAAGCATTCTCCGCAGCGCAGGCTGCACTTCGCAAGGAGGTTGCGGACTTGCTTGGTTTCGTCAGCAAGAGCGAGTTGTCGAACGTACTCGACAGGGAGTTCGGTATTGGCTGGGGCAATCGTTTCGAGCGGCAGGCACTTACCTTCCTGCCGGTCGTGAAGGCGTGTGGGGGAACGTTCGCTGGCGCCCTCGACCATCTGCTTTCAACGCGAATGTTCCGCGCTGGTAAGGTGGTCGGGCGGTACGACATCTCGACAGACCAGCTCAAGAATGTAGAGGACGCGCTGCTCCAAGTGTTTCAGGAAATTGACAAGAGTAGCTTGCCTATACGGTGCGTTAGCGCCTTGGAGCGCGACCATAAACGGCTGGAGCGCGGTGCGTGAAGGTCTTCGATCTCTACCTGGGACGGGAGGTAGCGATCCCCGAGCGTGTTGAGGCTGGGCGTTTCAGATTGACGAAACCAGCGGTCCTCAACGAGCGGCTTCAGCTGGGCAAGGGCGAGGTTTTACTGAGCGACGGGGGTGAGCGCTGCGCCATTGGTGCCACGCTCCATACTTTTGTTGATCACCGATATCCACCTTCGCCCTCAGTCGATGACTCGCAAGAAGCTCAACGATCAATCGTTTGCCGGGCGCTGGAACTGTTGGCCGCCCGTGCCGCAGAAGGCAACGAAGCACTTCCGTCTCCGTTGCTTCCTGCGGAAATGGTTGCAGTTCTGGAGTTGAACAAGCTCGATGAGGCGCTTCGCGAAATCATCGACCGTGGTCATCTGGACGAGATTGTCCGTCGCCCGCGCTACTCGATGAAGTATGAGTCGGAGGTCGTTGATGTCTCGCGAGTCAGGCGGACTGCACCGGGTGCGCTAGAGCGCCTTGCCGCTCGGTCTGAGGATTGGCACCGCAGGACCATTACGGGGGTGCTCCCGAAGCGGTTGCTGGCTCTTCTTAGTGACGATGACTGGGGTATCTACGAGAACAAGGTCTTCGTGCGCCTGCTGGATCGGCTGGAGCAGTATTTGCGCCTTCGCTTGGCGGAGACGGAAGAGTTGAGTCGTGTATTTGAAGATGCCCTCAACCTCGATGCGACAGAAGGTCTCGACTATCGTTTGCGAAAGGGATTGTGCCAACTCTGGGGCGAAGCTACAGAATCGTCTGGTAGCGTCACGAAAAGTGTAATCGACGAGGCGAAATACGCGATTGAGGTCTTGCGTTCAACAAAGCGGAGGATCGGCCTTTTGCGCCATTCCGACCTCTACAGCAAGGTGCCTCGCTCTGCCCGCGTTCCGACCGAGTTGCGACACACCAACATTCTCAATCATGACCAGCACTACCGTCATCTGAAGACGCTCTGGCACCTGCATCACAAGTGCATTGGGCCGACAACACATACACCGGAAGAAGTGTTCAGGGCAAACCAGCGCGAGCTGGATCAGTTCTGTAGGTATTTGCAGATGATGATCCGTCGCGTTCTACGAGATATTGCGCAAGTCGTTCCTGCAGGCACGAGCGCTGACTTTAGCTTTGCTGGATCCGCTGGTTCTCTGGTTGCAGGCAAGGGTGAGATCGCTCTTCGAGTCGGCGGTCGCGAGTTGGTGTTCATTCCTGTGCTGGGTTCTGTGCCGCACGTGGCTCCCTTGAAAGCAGATGGTTCGGGCCGGCTCATCGTGTCCAGGATTTCCACCGTCGAAAGCGGGGACTTCACCGGCTTTGAAAGCTTGGCTGAGGGGCGCGTCTTCTCAATCAACCCGATGGATTTCTACGGTGAAGAGAAGATCCGGTTTTTGGTTGAACGCTTCCTCTGGTCGCCGGTTTTCACTTCGTATGGTGTTCATGTCGATCGAGTGCCTTCTGAGCCGCTCGGCTGGCTGGCGCAGCACGCCATTGGACGAGTTGAGAGAGGTAGTTGGCGTCTCCTTAGTCCGCTGACCGATCGTGAGCGAGCACTACTTGAGGGGTGGCTGCCAGGCGCGGCGCTGAACGTAGATACGCGTGAGCGGATTTCAGCGACGGTGCAGCGGTTGGCTGCGCTTGGAATCTGCCGACATTGTGGGTCGTCGGCGTCTTTTGCGCCGCGGGACGACGCCTTCAAGGCCAACTGCTCAAGCTGCAGCACCGAGTGGGGCATCTACTCGACAGCGGCCGGACGTATGGCGCGGATGACTACAAGTGACGGCGCTTGTCAGGACTTCAGCCGTTTCGGCTCGTGGTGCATAGAGTTTGGGCTTTGAACGGATAGCGCTGATCGACTTACTGGGGGGATTAGATGCTCAAAGAATGGCTCTTGGGGATGCTGGCTAACCGTGGTTGCAGCCGACCGGACGGTCGGTGGCTTTATGCTTATCGGCTTCTTTCCTCAGAGTACGACTCGTTGAGGGAGTGTCTGTGCGAAGCGACGCGCACGACCGGTGTTTCTCCGTTGGCGCGTCGCAACAAATACTTTGCGCCGTTGTTTGTCCTTTACGCCGCCGAATGGTGGCGGCGTGAGTACGATGGGGGGCCTTGGAAATGGGGACCTATCCTTG
>ERZ1645187.3520-NODE-3520-length-13117-cov-8.552213_pt1 | contig 13117 bp, 12 predicted proteins | sample MGYA00575352_ERZ1645187 | MGnify/ENA primary metagenome ERZ1645187 (study PRJEB40837, sample SAMN11349314) | freshwater sediment metagenome | isolation source: river sediment | host: Sediment | place: India: Wazaribad , New Delhi | collected 2017-02-21 ...
ACCTCGTTCGCCGTCTGCATGGCGGCGGGCATCTTCGTCTCGCGCTGGATATCGCGCATCAAGGCGGACAAGCACCCGGCCTTCGCCATCCACTGGCTGTACTGGCACCTGCCGGCCAGTCCGCTGACCACGATGCGCGCCACGCCGCCGTCGCACATCCGCCGCATGGTTGGCTGAGCCAAGGAGAAGAACCCATGGACTTCGAACGACTCAACGGTGACATCAAGGAAATGCGCCGCCGCAACCGGGGACTCGGTCTCGCCGTCGGCGTCCTGGCCGCCGGCCAGATCCTCGCCCTGATCGTCATCCTCAACCTGCTCGGCACGGTACGCACCGTCGTCGTGCCGCCCTCGATCGACAAGACCTTCTGGGTCACCCGCGACAAAGCCAGCAACGAATACCTCGAGCAGATGGGCAGTTTCGTCGCCTGGCTGGTGCTCGACGTGACGCCGGCCTCGATCGACTGGAAGAAGGAAATTCTCCTCGGCTACGTCGAACCGGAACAGTACGGCCCGCTGAAAACCCGACAGGAAGTCGAAGCCGAGCGACTGAAACGGATCAACGCCGCCACCGCGTTCGCACCCCAGCAACTGGTTCCCAGTGAAGAAGGCCAGAGCGTCGTCATTCGCGGCCGCCTGCGCACCCTGGTCAACGGGTTCGAGACGGCCAACGACCTCAAGGCCTATCGGGTCGAGTTCATCTATGCCGGTGCGCGCATGCATCTCAAAAGTTTCAAGGAGGTACCCAATGTCGGCAACTGATATCCACCAGGCCCTATCCCGACCAGTTCCAATGCCTCGGCGCGGATGGACGATGAGCGCTGTGCGGACTGTCGCCTGTATCGCCACCATGGCGGCCCTGCCCGCCCAGGCACTGCAACTGGTCGAGGCCAGCGACGGCGCTGCGGCCGAAGCCATCCTGTCGATCCGGGAACCGACCCGCATCCGCATCGAAGGGGCATCGATCACCGATGTCTTCGGCAACATTCATTCGAGCCAATGCGGCATGGCGGCTGCGCTTCCCGCCAGCCCAGGCATGACACCCGCCGGTACGGGTTCACCACCGATCAATCCGGGCGGTGAGATCGCGCTGACCTGTGATCGCGACAAGGGCGAAATCTATGTCCGTCCGGTCGGCGATTCGGCCAAACCGATCAATCTCTTCGTCGCATCGGCCAACGCCACCTACACGCTGCTGCTGCGCCGTTCGGATACCCCGGCCGATACGATCGTCATCCGTGACAGGACGCCGAAGGCATTGAAGCATGCGTCATCGGCTCAGATTCCGGCCGGCCAGTCTCCCAACCAGGTACGGGCGATGAAGGCGCTCCTGGTAGCCATGACTTCAGATCGGGTACCACCGGATATCCGGGTCGAAGAGACCCGCGGCACGCTCCCGTTATGGAACGAGGCGCGGTTTTCGCGGGTGCGCCAGTACGAGGGGCGCGGTCTGGTCGGCGAGAAATACCTGCTGCAGAACATCAGCGAGGCCCCCATGGTATTGGCCGAACAGGAATTCGACCGCGCGCAGGGCAATGTGGTCGGCATCGCTATCGAGCACCACAACCTTCGCCCCGGCGAGAGCACCAGCATCTACGTAATCCGCCGCGGAGAGACGCCATGACGACGCCGCGTCAGTGGATGCAGACGCTGCGGGGCTTACCGCAGCAATTGCTGCAGCGCTTGTCCCCGCGGCAACGCCAGTACGCCATGCTCGGCGCCCTGCTGGCCGGCGGCGTCGGGCTGCTCTGGTCGATTTTCGCATTCACGGCGAGCAGTCCGCCGGCGAGCACCACGCAACCCGCCGCCGGGCCAGCCAGTTCGGTCACCAACATCGGCGTCATGTCACCCGGCGCCCAGGTCAATCCGGTCGATCAGTGGGTCGGCACGGCCGGGCGCAAGCTTGCCCAGTACGAGAACGAACGCGAAGAACAGGGGCGGCTGAACAAGGATCGTCAGGCTTTCGAAGCGAAAACGATGCAGCGCTTTGCCGAACTGGAACAGCGACTGACTTCGACCCAGCAGGCCGCTGCGACGCCCCAGCCTCCAGCGTCAATCCCGGCCATGCCGCCGGCGGCGAGCCTGCCCCCTGCTCCTCCGCCGTCCAAGGGTTTGTCCACCGGAGCCATGCCAAGTGGCACGCCCGGCGACCAGTTGGCGCCAAGTCCACTGATGGTGCCAACGCCAGCGATTACGCGGATTACAGTGGCCGAGCGCGCCCTCCTTGCCAACACCGGCGAGAAAGCTGAGCGCATTTCAGGAACTGGGTCGCCAGCATCCTCCCGGACCGTATCCACCTTCCTGCCCGTCAGCTTTACCCGCGGCACGCTGCTCGGCGGCCTGGACGCGCCGACCGGTGGTCAATCCCAATCCAATCCGCACCCGGTCCTGATCCGCCTCTCAGACAATTCCTTCCTGCCCAACCGCTTCCGCGCCGAATACCGTGAGTGCTTCGTGGTGGCCGCCGGCTATGGCGACATCAGTTCCGAGCGGGCCTACCTGCGCACCGAGAGCCTGTCTTGTGTGCGGACTGATGGCGCGACGCTGGAAGTCAAGATTCAGGGTTCGATCTACGGCGAGGATGGCAAGGTCGGCATGCGCGGGCGACTCGTCACCAAGCAGGGCCAGATGCTCGCCAACGCCTTGCTGGCCGGCGTGGTCAGCGGCATCGGCCAGGGCCTGGCTACCTCGTCGACCGAGTACAGCACCTCGGCCCTCGGCACGGTCGCCAGTGCCACCGGATCCGAAGCCTACCGCGCCGGCCTCGGCTCGGGTATCGGCAAGGCACTCGACCGGCTGGCCCAGTACTACATCAAGCTCGCCGAGAACACCTTCCCGGTCATCGAAGTGGACGCCGGCCGCGAGGTCGATTTGGTGATCACCAAGGGCGTGCGCATCGACGTACCGATGACAAGCGGCGAGCCTTCTTCCGCCCGCTTCGCCAATTTCCCTGAAACCCGTTATCTGGAGGCCTCGGACGATGGCAACTACTAAACCCATGCGCCGGCGAGCCCTCGTCGCAGCCTTGAGCACGATCCTCCTTAGCACCAGCCTTGGCGCCAAGGCAGCCACGCCCGACGAGAAGCAACTGCTGACGGCGTTGCAGAAAGCTCATCCGGGGACGCAGTTCTCCAGCATCGCCCGCACACCTGTCACCGGCCTCTACGAGGTCTGGATGAACGGCAACGTGGCCTACGTGTCGGCCAGGCAGCCACGCTACTTTCTCTTTGGCCACTTGTTCGACACCCAAAGCATGAGCGACCTGACCGGCCCGAAACTGGCGCAGGTCGGCATAGTAAAGAACTCCAATGAAGCGCCCCAGAAACACCAGCCAAGCGCAGCAGCTCCGACTCGCTTCGAAAAGTTGCCCCTTAGCGATGCGATCAAGACCGTGCGCGGCGCCGGTCAGCGACGGCTGGCGGTTTTCAGCGACCCGAACTGCCCTTACTGCAAACAAATGGAAGCGGAACTGGCCAGCCTCGACAACATCACCGTCTACACCTTCCTGCTGCCTTTCCTCGGCGAGACCAAACCGATCGCCGTCTGGTGTGCGGTAGATCGTGCGGCGGCCTGGCAGCGCCTGATGCTCGATGGCGACGACAGCCTGCTCCATACCGGCGCCGCCTGCGACCACCCGATCGGTCGCAACTTGGCACTGGCCCGCCAACTCGGCGTGCAGGGCACGCCCACCCTGATATGGGCGGATGGAAGCCGTAGCGAAGGATTCATCGGGCGAGCCGTGATCGAAGCACGGCTCGCCGCGACTGCTTCGCCAGTTGCACCGGAGAAACAGCCATGAAGACGCTGATCTTGCAACTCGGTGCCGTCTGTCTGCTGCTCCCCTTGAGCGCCTGCATGAACATGTCCGGCCTGGGCGGCGGCTCGAAGTACGCCTGCAAGGCCCCCGATGGCGTCGCCTGCGACTCGGTGTCCGGCACCTACGCCAACGCCCTTCACAACAATCTGCCCAGCCAGCAGGCACGACGATCCGCACGGCACCAGAAAGAGGGATCCGAAGAAAGCCCTTCCCCAACGGTTGGACGCCCCATTTCTTCGACAACAGCTAACGCTTCCGGCATAGCCGTAACGCCCAGTCCCTTGCGCACCCAAGCCCGCATCCTGCGGCTGTGGATCAAGCCTTGGGAAGACGCCGACGGCGATCTCTACGATCAGGGTTACGTCTATGTGCAGGTGGATAACGGCCAGTGGCAGATCGAGCACGTGCAACGCCAGATCCGCGATCTCTATGCGCCACTGAAGCCACCGCCTAAGGCAGCCACTGAGGCAGTAGCCGAACCAGGCTCTGGTACGCCGTCACCCCTGCCGATGTTGCAACGCCCGCCGCTGTCCGGGTCCGGCGCCAACCCTGCGCAGTGAGGTCAAGATGAACACCGCCCACAGCGATCCCCATTTCGCCCGCCCGCACGACCGCACGCATGCGCCGCGCTTCCCCTTTGGCGAACCGGCGGACACACCGGCCGAGCAGTTCGCCAACTGGCTGCCCTATTCCGCCTATCTCGCCGCCGAGAAGATTTTCGTGAACCGCGACAGCATGGGCGTCATGCTCGAACTGATGCCGCAGTCGGGCGCCGACGAGCGGATGGCGGAAGTGCTGATCTCGCTCTACGCCAACTGCCCGCCCGGCACCGGCATCCAGTTCCATTTGTTCGCCTCGCCGCAGGTGCGCAGCCAGTTGCGCCAGTACGCCAATCTGCGGGTCGAGGATGAGGATCAGGCCGAACAGGCCAAACAATGGGGCCGCCCGGCGCGCAACGAAAATCTCTTCCGCAAACTGGCCCGCCAGCGCGTCGACCACCTGCTGCAGGGAGCACAGAAGTCGCTGACCGCCGGCTTCCATTACACGATTCGGGATTTCCGCCTGATGCTCAGCGTCGCCTTTCCGGGCGACCCGGAAGACCTCAACAAGCGCGACGAACTGCTCGCCCTGCGCGACTCGATGTCGTCCAGCCTGCGCTCGGCCTCGCTACCCAATCGCGTTTGCGATGCCGCCGACCTGATCAACTGGTGCGCGCTATTCACCAATCCCGACCGCATCTCACAGACCGATGCGCCGGACCTCAATTACGACGACGGCCGCGAACTGCGCGACCAGATCGTGGATTTCGACACCATCCAGGACCCGCATCCGAGCGGCCTGACCTTGTGGAAGGAAGCCAGTCCTGACGTGCTGGAGGCGCGCTTCTACTCGATCAAGAGTTTTCCGGAACGCTTCGCGCTGTGGCAGATGGGGTCGCTGATCGGCGACCTGATGCAGCCGGCCTTGCAGTACAGTGCACCGTTTCTGCTGACCCTCGGCGTCCAGATCCTCGACCCCAACCTCACCAAGTCGGTGGTCACCGCCAACCATGTGCGGGCAACGCAGAATGCCAAATCGAAGATGGCCGACGTCATGCCGGATGTGAACAAGAAGCTGCAGGACTGGACGGCGGCCGCCGATGCCATCGACACCGGCGGCAACCTGGTCAGCCTCTACCACCAACTGGCCATCTTTACCGCACCCAACAAGGCGGTCGCCGCCCATGAAGCCGCCAATGCCATCTGGCGCGGTCGCGGTTTCCAGCTCAACGCCGATGCCTACATGCACCGCCAGGCCCTGCTCGCCAGCCTGCCGATGACGCTGACCGAAAAATTCCACAAGGACTTGGTCAAAATGCGCCGCGTTACGCGCAAGACGATGGCCAATGCCATCCACATGGCGCCGCTGATTGCCGAGTGGCGCGGCACGCGCACGCCGGCCCTGGTTTTCGGGGGACGGCGCGGCCAGTTGATGACCCTCGATATCTTCGACAACGATCTGGGCAACTACAACTTCGCCATCATCGGCGCCCCCGGCTCGGGCAAGTCGGTGCTGATGAACGAAATGGCCTGGTCGTACCGGGCCATCGGCGCCAAGGTCTGGATGCTCGATCTCGGCCGCAGTTTCGAGAAGCTGTGCCGCAAGGCCAAGGGCACCTATATCGAGTTCCGGCCCGACGTGAATATCTGCCTGGACCCGTTCACCCACATCGTCGACATCAACGAAGACATCGACATGCTGGTACCCGGCATCGCCAAGATGTGCTCAATGCAGCACACCCTGGAAGAGGTGCAGTACAAGGCCATCTCGGCCATGGTCCTCAAGCTCTGGCGCGAATACGGTAACGAACTGCGCATCACCGGCCTGCGCGATGCCTTCAAGAGCGGCACCATCGAGGAACTGGGCGTCGTCGGCGACCAGCGCATCAAGGATCTCGCCATCATGCTCAACCCGTATTCGCGGGGTGGGCAATACGAGCGCTTCTTCGAAGGCCGCAACAACATCGACTTTTCCAATGACTTCATCGTCATCGAGAACGAGGAACTGAAACGCCGGCCCGACCTGCATGCCGTCGTCAATATCCTACTGCTGCATCGGATCACCGGCGAGATGTACCTCACGCGCAACCGGCGCAAGGTGCTCTTTGTCGACGAATTGAAACAGCAACTGGGCGACATCGGCGCCGACGATCCGGTCAAGGCGGCGGTCATTGAGGAAGCTGCGCGGCGCGCCCGCAAGTATGGCGGGGCGCTCGGCACGGCGACCCAGAGTGCCGACGACTTCTATGGCTCGACCCAGATGGAAGCGGCCTTCAACTGCTCCGACTGGGTTTTCCTGCTGCGCCAGAAGCCAGAGTCCATCGAAATGCTCGACCGCAAGGGGCGGCTGACCATGGACGAACCGAAGAAGCGGCTGCTCAATTCCCTGCGCACCGAGGCCGGCGTCTTCTCCGAGTTGTATATCTCGTCGCCGGTCGGCGAAGGCGTTGCCCGCAACATCCTCGATCCGGCCACCCACCTGTTGTTCTCCAACAAGCTGGAAGACAACGCCCCGATTGACGAATTGCGCGCCCAAGGCCTATCCATCGACGAGGCGATCAGCGAACTGCTACGGCATCGGGGGCACACGGTATGAAGCCGAATACCGCCCAGTTATTGCGCCAGGGTTTGCTGACGTTTGTCGTGGTGAGCGCCGCCCTGACCACCTACGACCGTCTCGTCTTGCGCCCCGCACTGGTCGTCGGCGTGGTCGACGTGGCCGAGGTGTACCGCGCCAAGGAAGCCGAATTCACCCAGATGCTGACCAAGGCCAGTTCCGAGGAAGACCGGCAAAAAGCCCTGTTCATGGCGCGAACCTTCGCCCAGCGCCTGCCGCTCGCCCTCGAGGAATTGCCGCGCGAATGCGGCTGCCTAGTCGTCCTCAAGTCGGCTGTGGCCGGACCGACCCCGAATACGGTCGATCTGACGGCCGTACTACGCAGAAAGGTCACCGCGCCATGAACAACGAAACGCTTCAACCGGCAGTCGCCATTCCCGCAGCACGCCCCGGCCTTGGGCGGCGAATCCTCGGGTGTGTCGGCGACTTCCTGCGCCATGCCCGCCAGCGCTGGTACCTCTACCTGCCGATCGTCGCCATCTGGAGCCTGGCCTATGTCCGCCTCTTCATCGATGCGACACCGCGCGTGCCCATCCTTTTCAACTGGACACCGAGCCTGCCCTATCGCGTTGCCTGGTTGCAGCATGGCCCGCACTCTTTGCAGCGGGGCGACTTCATCGTTTTTTCCTTCGCAGGCGAGGCGCAGCAGCGTTATCCGGGATTGCACGGTCAGCCCTTCTTCAAAATCGTGCGCGGTTTGCCGGGTGATACCGTAACCGTCGCCGGACGGCAAGTGGCCATCAACGGCGAAGACGTCGGCGTGGCCAAGACAAAGGCCTATGACCGCCGGCCACTCGCACCGATCACGCCGACCGTCATCCCACCTCGCTACTACTACGTGCAGGGCACCAGTCCCGACTCCTTTGACTCGCGCTATCAGGAAAGTGGCCTGGTCCGAGAGGAGCAGGTGATCGGCGTCGTGGTTCCCCTGTTCTGAGACGCCGGCCATGCCCCGCACCGTCATTTCCCTCTCCTTGCTCGGTCTTCTGGCATCTTCCGCCGCCTGGGCCCAGAACCCTCTGGCCGGCGCCCCATTGCCGGGAAAGCAAGTCAGCACGCCGGTGACGCCAAGCGTTCAGCCCTCTGACAACGTGCCCCTGGCCGACTACCTCGCCCTGCTCCGGCAAATCGCCCCAGCCGCCGAAGCCGGGGCGCGAGATTACCTCGCCGCTTTCGCGCAGCGCTGCGGCCGCCCCTTGACGCCAGCCGAATTGCGCCGGGCAATGGCTGACGGTGACGGCGATCCCGCCCTGATGGCATTGATCCGCGCCAACCACTTGGGCGACACCACCGGGCGCGAACAACTCGCCGGACAAATCCGCTGTCCGGGCAAGGCGGCGCGATGAAACGCCTCATCGTCGTCCCGTCCCTGCTCTTCGCGCTGCTGCTGGCCGCAACTGGCACGTCGGCTCTTGATCTGGGTGTCATCGGGCCGACCTATGAAATCAGCGAACCGCATCTGCTGCAAATGATCGAGCAACGCCTGCGCGACAAGGAACGCAGCGGCGAACTCAAGCGCCTTGAAGAACAGGCCCGGGAACGCGGCATCGCAACCGTCAAGTACCCGCCGCCGGTCGCCGGCCTGCACGCGACCGAGACAGCCAGGACCTTCTACTTCGACCCGAGCTTCACGCTCGACCGCAACATCCTCGGCCCCCGGGGCGAGTTGCTGTTTGCCGCCGGCACCCGCAAGAACCCGCTGGAGGTGGTCTCCCTGTCCCGGCATCTGCTCCTTTTCGATGGGCGCGACGCGCGCCAGGTCGGCCGTGCCCGGCAGTTGATCGCCTTCTACCAAGGGCGGGTCAAGCCGATCCTGGTCGGCGGTTCCTACCTGGACCTGATGAAGTCATGGCGCATACCGGTCTATTTCGATCAGCAGGGCCTGTTCACCCGCCGCCTCGGCATCACCCAGGTTCCCGCCCTGGTCTCTCAGGAAGGGCTGCACCTGCGCATCGACGAACTGGAGGTCGCGCCATGAGCCAACGTCGCTTAGTGGAACGATTCCCTACCCTACTGGCGCTGCTCCTCGGCTTGTCCGCCCTGCCGGCCATGGCCGCCGGCACCGCCACCTGCACCGGCAAGTTTCCGAATCCGATCACCGATATCTGCTGGTCCTGCATCCTGCCGATCAGCATTGGCAGTGCACGCATCGCCAATTTCGGCGACCAAGAGGATACCGACAATCCCCCCAATCCCGTGTGCAGTTGTCTGGTCAATCCGATTGTCGGTCTGTCCATCGGCTTCTGGGAGCCGGCGCGGCATGTCGAAGTGGTGCGCAAACCCTTCTGCCTCGTCTCGCTCGGCGGCGTCGACCTTAATCCGGGTATCCCGGCCCCCGAGGCGGCCCGCTTTACCCGCCCGGAAGGCGATGGCGACGGTGGCGGTTTCTATCAGGCGCATTACTACCTGAACCCGGTGATGTACTGGCTGGAAGTAGTCACCGACTTTCCCTGCCTCGAGAAGAGTTCCTTCGATCTGGCCTACATGACCGAAGTCGATCCCTTGTGGGCCGACGACGAACTCACCCTGATCCTCAATCCCGATGCCGTGCTGTTTGCCAATCCGGTCGCCATTGCCGCTTGTGCCGCGGATTGCGTGGCGGCCTCGGTCGGCTTCGGCATACGCGAGATGTTCTGGTGCGCCGGTTGCCAAGGCGGCATCTATCCGCTCAACGGGCACGTCCCTTACCACCTGGGTGGCGTGCGGACTGCCGCGCTGATGGCCCAGCGCTTGAGCGCCAAGATGCACCGCGAATTGGTGGCCTGGGGCTGGCACGGCAAAGACGGTCTGTGCGGGCCGTACTTCGAGCCGGTGATGGACAAGACCGCCTACAAAACCCAGCTCACCTATCCCATTCCCAACACCGACAAGGAAGGCGGCCGCTGCTGCCAGCCCTTCGGACGGACCACCGTGCTCTGGGGGGCCGGCAAGGAATACCCGGTGCGCGGTGAGGACTTCGCCTTCATGTTGTTTCGCAAAAGGAATTGCTGTGTCGGCTACTGACTTCCATCGCTTCCTCGCTCCCTTGATCCTCGGCCTCAGCGTCGCGCTCGTTGCCGGCGGTTCGGCTCAGGCCCAGATTTCGCCGGTCGTCACTGAGGCGGACATCGAACGAGCCCGACGCGAAACCCCCACGGTCACTGAGCAAGATATCGAGTTGGCGCGACAGAAGTACGCCCTGCCGGGCGACGCCGGGCACCGATCCGCACCGCTGAACGGCCCGAACCTCGAGGCATTACCCCAACCGGCGACGTCCGTGCCGGTCGACCTGGAAGCGCTGGCCCGCGGCTATGCCGGGCAATCCGATGCGATGGCTCAGGTGCAGGGGCTCGCTACCGGGCCAGGGCTTTTCATATTCGTCAGCCTGAGCATGCCCCGCGCCACGCTGCAAGGTCTGGTCGACCAAGCGGCACGGGCCAAGGCCACCATCGTCATCCGCGGCTTCGCCAACGGCTCGCTGCGCGACACGGTTGCCCAGGTCCAGGGCTTGATCGGCAAACAGCAGGTGGCAATCCAGATCGATCCGCTGGCCTTCGACCGCTTCGCCATCACCCAGGTACCCAGCTTTGTCTTGGTGCGCGATGGGACACGTCCAATAGCCTGTGCCAGCGGCAGTTGCGCACCCGCCGACAGTTTCCTGCGCTCAACCGGTGACGTCAGCCTGGATTACGTGCTGGAGCACATGCACCGCTCAGCCCCCGGCTTCAGCCCAGCCGCCGAACTCTTCCTGAAACGCCTCGGAGGATAGGTGATCCCTATGCGCCGTCTGATCATCTGGATCACGCTGTTCTGCTTCATCACGACGCAGAGCGCGGCCATCGCCGGGCCGCATGAAGAGGGCACCGCCGCCGGCCAGGCGGTCAACCCGGTCGTTCGCGGCACGGTAAACATGCCCAGCGCCTCGAACGCCGTGCCGGAGTACACCACGACGCCACCGGAAACGGCGTATTACGGCCAGCCCAACCTGTCCGGTGCGGCCAATGTCCGTCTGAGTACCTGTGCGACCAGCACCAACGACCCGGTCTGCCAAGCCCAGGACGGCGCGCTGACCTCGGCCAACACACCCCGCCCGACGATCTCCGCCTACGATCCGGCAGTCACTGCAGCCCGCGACATCGCCCGCAATCCGTCGAGCACACTGGGCAGCCTGGCCGATTATTACTCGGGCTGCACCACCGCCGAGGTCAGCACCGCGGCGGGCACCACGACCAAGGTTTGCAATCGCTACAGCGGGGTCGGCAACTACACGACGCGGCGCGACCTGACGGTTGAGATCGACCTCCTGCCCAGTTGCGTCGAAGGCACTTGGGTAGCCCACGGCCAGGTCAACCGCAACGGCGCCGACTACATGGTGGCGGAAGCGCAATGCCAACTGCGCAGTGACGGTCTGCAGCGTTTTCGTTTCTATGCGGCAGGCGGCAAAGGGGCCTGCATCGGCTGGCAGACCGTTGACCTGCCGACCACACCGGCCAGCCAGGCCACCTATGTCACTAACCTCGCCCCCCATTGGGAGGGGCATTGCTGGAGTCCGTTCACGGTCACCATGATGCCGGGTTCCGGCTGCACGGGCGGGACGTGCAATTACACCTTCCAGTTTGGTTCAAGCTGGAACCTGCCCCTATCGTTCGTCCAGCCGGGCATGGTGCAACACGAGACCGATGTCTGGGTCGACAAGAGTGCCGCGCTCAATGCGGGTGGGCGCTGCGCCATTACCACTGCCGACACCTGCGTCGACGGTCCAGCCACCAAGTCTATCGAAGGCCGCCCGGTGACCCGTGCCTGCTGGTCCTATGAGCGCACCCTGACCTGCACCTCGGGGGCCCCGGTCGACGAGTGCGCAGCGCTGGTCAGCAGCGGCTGCACGCCGGCCAGCAGCACCTGCAAGCAGATGAATGTCGGTAGCGGGCTGTGCGAGATCGCCCAGGACACCTATACCTGCCTCGTTGCCGCGCAAACCACGACTACCGCCTCGAACTGCCCGGCCAACGTCTATTGCCTGGGCACAAATTGCTTCAATACCAGTTACACCAACGATGCCGACTTTGCCCGTTCGATGTCGCTGATGGAAGCCGGACGCGAAGCTGGCGTGTATCTCGACACCAGCAAAATGCAGGTCTTCAAGGGCGAAGGCAACCGCTGCCGCCACCGCCTGCTGAAGAACTGTTGCAGTTCCGATTCGGCTGGCGCCGGCATGACCAATCAGAGCATGTTCGGTACGGGTTCGAAATTGGTCTACGACGTGCTGATGAATTCCCAGAACCGCGAGTTCCTCTATCAGGGCATGCAGGCCTTACTGCTAGGCGGCGGTTTCAGCGGCAGCTTTACCACCTATGGCATCACAGTCGCGGTCAACGGGACGGCACTACCGGCCAGTTCGGCCGTGCTCTATTCCGGTGAAAGCCTGGTCGTCGCCTTCGACCCCTGGTCGCTGGTCATTGCGGTGGTGATCTACATCATCATGTCGATGTCGTCCTGCAACGAGGAAGAAGGCAAACTCGCCATGAAGGAAGGGGCCGGCCTGTGCCATACCGTCGGCACCTGGTGCTCCTCCTGCTTCCGCCTCTTCGGCAAGTGCGTCTCCTGCCTCGAACACAGCACCGGCAAGTGTTGCTTCAACAGCAAACTCGCCCGCATCGTCAATGAGCAGGGCCGCATACAGGTCAGCAAGGGCTGGGGCTCGGGCGAAAGTCCCGACTGCTCGGGTTTCACCATCGCCCAACTCCTGAGCCTCAACTTTGCGGCCATGGACCTCACAGAGTTCTACGCCTCCATCGTCCCGACGCTGCCCAATGCCGGCGCAATCCAGGGCAGCAATGCTGCGCGCCTGACGACCTGCTACTACGGACAGGGAAAGTGCCAATGAAGATCGCCTATACCGCCGCGTTGATCGCCGGATTCACATCGCTCGTCCTTGCCGAAGAGGTGCCCAGAGCCCAGGTCCCGGATCCACGACCGGTCATGTTGGCCGCCCTCCAATCGGTCAATGGAGAGGCCCATGGCATCCTCAGCGGCGAAATTGCTGAGGCGCTCACCCAGCGATTTGCTGCCACCTCGGCGATCTACATCGATGTCACGACCGAGAAGCGCTATGCCCAGGCCGGTTGTGCCCGCTTGAATGTCAGGTTCTGGCAGGACGGGGTTTTGC
>ERZ1645187.3521-NODE-3521-length-13116-cov-14.585790_pt1 | contig 13116 bp, 13 predicted proteins | sample MGYA00575352_ERZ1645187 | MGnify/ENA primary metagenome ERZ1645187 (study PRJEB40837, sample SAMN11349314) | freshwater sediment metagenome | isolation source: river sediment | host: Sediment | place: India: Wazaribad , New Delhi | collected 2017-02-21 ...
CGCGCGAGATCGTCGACGTGCTGCATTTCGTCGGCGCGGCGGACGATTACATCGCGCGCCAGTTCCAGCGCCATTTTTTCCGCCTCGGCCTCAAGGGCGCGGCCATCGGCGCGGCGAGCGCGCTTCTCGTCTTCCTGATCGCGCGGCTGGCTCTGCGCTCCGCAAGCGACGCGCCGACCGAGATGCAGTTCGATCTGCTGTTCGGCTCTTTCTCGGTGGGATGGCGCGGCCTGATCGCCGTCGCGCTCGTCGCGGCAGGCATCGCCGGCTTGACGGGACTCGTCTCCCGCTGGATCGTATTGCGCCGACTCAGAGGGGCCGAATGACGCGCGCCTCTCGCCACGCCTTCCCCCCGGGTGCGCCGGCTGTCCGCCATCGCCGCGCCAGATTGATCGTGCAGGTTGGACGCTATGAGCCTGACCGCGCCCTATCGCGACATGTTCCGGCCCTTCCGATCCCAATGCGGCGCGGAGGACGTGATGCCGGCTGACGGTGTGCGCCGTCGGCGTCGCATCGCGGGCGCGGCCGCGGTCTTGCTCGCCATGGCCTTTGGCGGCGCGGCGCTGATCTGGCTCGGCCTCGGCGCGGTCGAGTTTCAGCAGCATATCGTCGAGCAGCCCGATTATGTCGCGCTGGCCGAACCGGCCGACGGCGTCGTCGCCCTCACGGGCGGACCGGACCGCATCAGCGTCGCCGCGGGCATCCTCGCATCCGGCCAGGCGCGGCGGATGCTGATCTCGGGCGTCAACCAGCAGACCACCCGCTCGGAGCTTTCGCGCGAGACGCCGCGCTACAGGGAGCTGATCGATTGCTGCGTCGATATCGGCTATCTCGCCGAAAACACCTTCGGCAACGCGGTCGAGACGGCGCGCTGGGCCAGTCGCAACGACATCGCCCGGCTCGTGGTGGTGACCTCCGACTATCACATGCCCCGCGCGCTCGATGAGTTGAAGGCCGCGCTGCCCGGCGCGACGCTGATCGCCTATCCGGTGCGCAGCCAGCGCCTGCAACCCTCGGGCTGGTGGCGCGATCCCGAGGCGCTTCGCCTCGTCGTGCTGGAATACGCCAAATATCTGCGCACGCAGTTGCGCTCGCAGTTCGATCCGCGCCGCGCGCAGCTGATCGCGCATGGAACGCGCCCCGCCTGACAGGCTTTCGCGGTTTCGCCCCTTTCGCCATCTCTCCCCTTTCGCCGCATCGCCGCTTGGGGCTAGATGGCGACATGCTCGTCCTGCGCTCGCTCCTCTTCAACATTCTGTTCTATATCAATCTGGTCGTCCTCGTTCTCACCGGCGCGCCGCGCATGGTGATGGGGCGTCAGGCGGTGCTCGATCTCGCCCGGCTATGGGGGCGCACCTCGCTCTGGCTGGCGCGCGTCGTGGTGGGGATGCGCTTCGAGGCGAGGGGCCTTGAGAACATCCCGGACGGGCCGCTGATCGTCGCAGCCAAGCACCAGTCGATCTGGGAGACTTACGTCCTCACGCTGTTCCTCAAGGATTTCAGCTACGTTCTGAAACGCGAGCTGACCTGGATTCCCTTCTTCGGCTGGTATCTGATCGCCGGCGAACAGATCGCGATCAACCGCTCCAAAGGCTCCTCGGCGCTCGGACAGGTTTCGACCGCAGCGAGCGAGCTGCTCGCGGAAGGGCGCCAGCTGTTCATCTTCCCCGAAGGAACGCGCCGCCCCGCCGGCGCGCCGCCCGCCTACAAATTCGGCGTGGCGCATGTCTATGCCACGACAGGCGCGCGCTGCCTGCCGGTCGCGTTGAACTCGGGCCTGTTCTGGGCCCGCCGTTCCTTCCTGCGCCGTCCCGGCACGGTCGTCATGTCCTTCCTGCCGGTGATCGAGCCGGGGCTGCCCGCGCGCGAGTTCCTTGCCGAGTTGCAGAGCCGCATCGAGACGGAGACCGACCGCCTCAACGCCGAGGCGGTGGCGAAAGACCCCGCGCTCGCGCAAGTGCTCGCCCAGGGCGCGGCGCAAGGCGCGGCTCGGTCGCGCCCGGCCCGCGCGGCCCCTGCGAGCGACGACGCGACGACATAACTGCAAACCGGAAAGAGGGAGGAGGCGAACATGGCGAAGATCGCGATGGTGACGGGCGCCGGGAGCGGCGTCGGCAAACATGCCGCCTGGGCCTTGACGAAGGACGGATTCAGCGTCGCCTATGTCGGGCGACGCCACGACGCGCTGGCGGCGGCCATCGCAGCCGCGCCGCCGCTTGCCCCCGGCGCTCGCGCGCTGGCGATCCCGGCCGACGTCTCCGATCCCGCCTCGGTCGCCAAGGCGTTCGCGACCCTCAAAGAGACCTTCGGTCGGCTCGACGTGCTGTTCAACAACGCCGGGATCAATGTCCCCGCGATCCCGCTTGAAGACCTGACCGCCGAGCAATGGCGCAGCGTCGTCGACGTGAATCTGTCCGGCGCCTTCTATTGCACGCAGGAGGCGTTCCGTCTGATGAAGGCGCAATCGCCGCGCGGTGGCCGCATCGTCAACAACGGCTCGGTCTCGGCCCATGCGCCGCGTCCGAACTCCGCCCCCTACACGGCGACCAAACACGCCATGACCGGCCTCACCAAGGCTGCCTCGCTCGACGGCCGCAAATACGACATCGCCTGCGGTCAGATCGACATCGGCAACGCCGACACCGAAATGGCGCAGCGCATGAAGACCGGCGTGCCGCAGGCCAACGGGGAAATCGCCGTCGAGGCGATGATGGACCCCGCCGATGTGGGCCGCGCCGTCGCTTTCATGGCCTCGCTGCCGCTGGAGGCCAACGTTCAGTTCATCACCGTGATGGCGACGAAGATGCCATTCGTCGGACGCGGCTGACGTTTTACCGTCTGAGCCGCGCGGCGAGCGCGTCGAGCTGTTCGAGCGTCTTGTAGCGCACGCGCAGCTCGCCGCCCTCGCCATGATGGTCGAGCCGCACGACGAGGCCGAGCGCCTCCGTCAAGGCGCGCTCCAGCGCCAGCGTGTCGGCGTCCTTGTCCTTCTTGACGCGCGCCGGCCGCTCCGCCGCCTCCGCCTCACGCTGGGCGATGCGCTCGGCGTCGCGCACCGAGAGCCCCTGCGCGACAATCTGTTTCGCAGCCGATTCGGGGTCGGCGACCGACAGCAGCGCGCGCGCATGCCCCGCCGACAGCGACCCGTCGGCGAGATAGCCGCGCACGCCCTCGGGCAGCTTCAGCAGCCGCAACATATTGGCGATGTGGCTGCGGCTCTTGCCGATCACCTTGGCCAGATCCTGCTGGGTGTAATTGAACTCGGCCGCCAGTTGCTCGTAACCCAGCGCTTCTTCGAGCGGGTTGAGATCGGCGCGCTGAACATTCTCGATGATGGCGATTTCGAGCGCGTCGCGGTCGTCCGCCTCGATGACGAGGATCGGCGCGTCATGCACGCCCGCCCGCTGCGCCGCCCGCCAGCGCCGCTCGCCGGCGATGATCTCGTAGGAATCGGCGACGCCGGGAACGGTGCGCACCAGAATCGGCTGAATGATACCACGTTCCCGGATCGAGGCGGCGAGATCCTCAAGCTCCGCGTCCGAGAAGGACTTGCGGGGGTTGCGCGGATTCGCGCGCAAAAATTCGATCGGCACGCGGCGCTGGCCCCGGGCGCGATCCGTCGCCGGCGCCTCGTCCGAGCTGTCGCCGATCAGCGCGGCGAGGCCGCGTCCCAGCCGCGCGCGCGGCGCATGTTCGCGGGGTGTCTCCGCCATCCTCTCCATCCTCGCGGCCTTCAGGCCGCCCGCAAGGCGCGTTCGCGCTGAATCACTTCGGAGGCCAGCCGCAGATAGGCCTGGCTGCCATTGCATTTGAGATCGTAGAGCAGCACCGGCTTGCCATGCGAGGGCGCCTCCGACACCCGCACGTTGCGCGGGATGATCGTCTGATAGACCTTGTCGCCCATGAAGGCGCGCACATCCTCGACCACCTGCGTGGCGAGGTTGTTGCGCGGGTCATACATGGTCAGCACGACGCCGTGGATCGTGAGGCGCGGATTGAGCGACCGGCGCACCTGCTCGACCGTCTTCAGTAACTGCGACAGGCCTTCGAGCGCGAAGAACTCGCATTGCAACGGCACGACGACCGAATCGGAGGCCGCGAGCGCGTTGACGGTGAGAAGGTTCAGCGACGGCGGGCAGTCGATCAGAACGTAGGTGAAGCGATCCTCCCCCGGCGCCTGCGACTGATCGAGCGTCTGAATGGCTGCGCGCAGCTTGAAGGTGCGATCTTTCTCCGCGGAAATCTCCAACTCGACGCCGAGCAGATCGAGGGTCGAAGGCGCGACGCACAGCCTGGGAACGGCGGTGGGAAGGATCACCTCCGCCAGCGACCGCTCGCCGAGCAACACGTCGTAGGTGGAGGCGGCGCGCGACTTCTGGTCGATCCCGAGACCTGTCGAGGCGTTGCCCTGGGGATCGAGATCGACGATCAGCACCCGCTCGCCGATCGCGGCGAGCGCGGTTCCCAGATTGATCGCAGTGGTCGTCTTGCCGACGCCGCCCTTCTGATTGGCGACGACGAGCACGCGCATGGGAGCTTCGTCCATTCTCGATCCTGAAGTCATTCAGCCCGCACCCTGACGAGCGCGATGGCGGCGGACGGGTGCGTCCGGCTCGGCGCGAGGCTGACGTCGAACCTATCGGGGGGTCCCCACTGGGTCAATTCGCGCTGGATGGATTCGCCTTTGGGATACACACCCAAAGCGCCGCCTTCGAGCAGCGGCGCGGACAGATGCACCAGATCCCTGAGCGGCGCCAGCGCCCGCGCCGAGACGACATCCACGGAGCCGATCCCGGCGACTACATCCTCCGCGCGGCGGGCATGAACCTGCAAGCGGTCGGTCAACCCCATCTCGCGCGCGGCCGTGCGCAGAAACGCCGCTTTGCGCTGGTCGGATTCAACGAGGATCGTCTCGAATCCGATTCGATCCGCTCCCATCGCGGCAATGACGAGACCCGGAAACCCGCCGCCCGAACCAAGATCGACCCAACGCAGCGCCGTCGCGGGGACGAGAGCGAAAAGCTGCGCGCTGTCGAGAATGTGACGCGTCCACAGCTGCGGCAGAGTGCCGGGCGACACGAGATTGAGCATCCGCCGCCAGTTCGAGATCGCTCCCGCGTATCGATCGAGTCTGTCCAATGTTTCACGTGAAACATCGAGAGCCGCGACCGCAACCGCCCTGTCCTGCGGAGAGACCGTCACTTCCGCGCGCCCTGCGAACGTCGGACTCCATGCGCCGCGAGCAGCGTCAATGCGGCAGGCGTGATCCCCTCGACGCGGCTCGCCCGTGCCAGCGTTTGTGGCCGGGCAGTCGAAAGCTTCTGTCGCAACTCTCCGGAAAGTCCCGCCAGAACGCCATAATCGATATGATCGAGGTTCAGCGATTCGTCCCCTCGTAACGCGGATAGATCGGCCTCCTGCCTGCCCACATACACCGCATATTTCGCGTCCGATTCGATGATCGCGTCGGCCCAGCTCGGCGCCTCCGGCACGGACGGAAACACAGCCCGCAAGCGCGAAAGCGTCATCTCGGGATAAGACAGCAGTGCGAAAAGCGACCGCCGAACGCCGTCTTGATTGACCTCGATCCCGCAAGACGACGCTTCCTTAGGCGTCACGCTGAGACTCTCCAGCGCCTGCCGCAGACCCTGCAGGACCTCCATACGCCCATTGTGCACAGAGGCGCGCGAAGCGCCCACGACGCCAATTTCGCTTCCCCACCTTGTCAGCCGCTGGTCTGCATTGTCCGTTCTTAGGCGCAAGCGATACTCCGCCCGTGAGGTGAACATGCGATAGGGCTCGCTGACGCCGTGCAATGTAAGATCGTCGATCATCACTCCAAGATAGGCCTGCTCACGGCTGATCGTGACGCCCTCCGTTCCGACGGCGCGGCGCGCGGCGTTGACGCCCGCCAGCAGGCCCTGCGCCGCAGCTTCCTCGTACCCGGTCGTGCCGTTGACCTGGCCGGCGAGAAACAGGCCGCCGAGACGGCGACTCTCCAGCGTCGGCTGCAGATCGCGAGGATCGAAATAGTCATACTCGATGGCGTAACCGGGCCGGAAAAGCTCGACCGATTCAAGGCCCGGCAAGGTGCGCAGGAAAGCGGTTTGAACGTCCTCGGGCAAAGATGTCGAGACGCCGTTCGGATAGATGGTGGGATCGTCGCGCCCCTCCGGCTCCAGAAAAATCTGATGACTGTCGCGGTCGGCGAAGCGCACGACCTTGTCTTCGATGGAGGGGCAATAGCGCGGCCCCACGCCTGCGATTCGCCCGCCATAGAGCGCCGAGCGAGAGAGGTTCGCTTCGATCAGGCGATGCGTCTCCGCGGTCGTGCGCGTGATGTGACAGGGAAGCTGCGGTCCCGGGAGATTCGAGGTCAGGATCGAGAACGGTTCCGGGGCCGAATCGCCGGGCTGCACGTCCAATCGCTCCCAGGCGATCGTCCGTCCGTCCAGCCGCGCCGGCGTCCCCGTCTTGAGGCGTCCGACCGGGAAGCCGCGCGCCCGAAAGAAGCCCGAGAGGCGTTGGGCCGCGGCGTCGCCAACGCGCCCCGCCGACCAACTCCGCGCGCCTAGATGGATCATCCCATCGAGAAATGTGCCGGCCGTCAACACGACGGCGCCGCAGACGATCATTCCGTTCCTCAGACCCTCGACGCCGACGATCCGTCCGTCCGCGTCGTGAATCGCGACGATCTCGTCTTCGAGCAGCGCCAGGTTCGGGGTCTGCGCCAGTTCCGCCTGCATCAGCCGTGCGTAGACCTTACGATCGATCTGGGCGCGCGGTCCTCGCACCGCTGGCCCCTTCCGGCGATTCAGAATGCGAAACTGGAGGCCGGACCGATCGGCGAGTCGTCCCATCAGTCCATCGAGGGCGTCCACCTCACGCACCAGATGGCCTTTGCCCAGCCCGCCGATGGCGGGATTGCACGACATGGCGCCGATGGTCGCCAGAGACTGGGTGACGAGTAAAGTCGATGCACCGCAGCGCGCCGCAGCGGCGGCGGCCTCGCAACCGGCATGGCCTCCGCCGATGACGACGACGTCATAGATCTGGCGATGTTTCACGTGAAACATTCTGTTCACTTCCCGATGCAAAAACGTCCGAACACAAGATCGAGGACATCGCCCGGCGCTATCCGTCCGGTGACCCGCGCGAGGTCGAGCCGCGCCTGACGGATGTCCTCCGCGAACAATTCGGGTTCGCGATGCGTCGCCGCTGTCATGCAGTGGCGAATCGCCGACTCGATCAGGCGTCTCTGTCGATCATTAATCGCCATTGTGGCGTCGACATGCAGCGCGGCGCGTGCGCGTGCGCCAATCTCCGCGAGCAGCCCGTCGATCGTCTTGGGCAGATTGATCGAGACGCCGTGATCCGCCCAAACCGGCAAAGGCACGTTTCCGAATCGGTCCCGCTGCGCGGCAAGTCTGATGCCCGCTTCGATCTCTGCCGGCGGCGGCGCATCGACCGCCATCCAGATCGTCAGATCCGCCCGTCGCGACGCCGCCCAGGCGCGCGCGACCCCAAGGCCTTCGATCACATCCTCGGTCGCCCGCAATCCCGCCGTATCAATGACGCGGACGGGCAGGCCCTCGATATCCAACCCTATCTCAAGGGCGTCTCGCGTCGTTCCGGGGATATCGGACACAATCGCGACGTCGTGCCCGGCGAGCACATTCAGGAGAGACGACTTCCCGGCGTTTGGCGGCCCGACAAGGGCGACGGAAAATCCCTCGCGCAGCGCATCCGCGCGCGCCGATGACGCAAGGCCGCGCCGCATGTCCTCGGCCAGCGCGGCGACCACCTTGCATCCTCCGGCGAGATCGACCTCCACATCGTCCTCGTCGCTGAAATCCAGATCCGCCTCGGCATCCGCGAGAAGCAACGAGAGGGCTTTCGCCCAGCCCTCCACCAGGCCCCGCAATCCGCCCGTCTCCTGGCGCAAGGCCATGCGACGCTGAGCCTGCGTTTCGGCGTCGATGAGGTCGGCGACCGCCTCAACTTCAATCAGGTCGGCCCGGCCATTGACAAAGGCGCGGCGCGCGAACTCGCCCGGCGCGGCCGGGCGACAATCGCCGGACTGCGCCAGCGCATCGAAGAGCGCGGCGACGACCGCACGCGATCCATGCGTCTGAAACTCGGCGCTATCCTCGCCGGTGAAGCTTCCCGGCGACGGCAACCACAGGACGAGGCCGTGATCGATCGTTTCGCCTGCCCCATCGCGCAAGCGCCTCAACGAAGCGCGCCGCGGGAGCGGAACATCGCCTGCGATCCGGCGAACCGCGTCCCGCGTCGCGGGACCGCTCACCCGCACCACGGCGACGCCGGCCCGGCCTGTTCCCGAGGAGAGCGCATAGATCGTCGACACGCCCTACCCTTCCGCTGTAGCTCACGGAACTGGTGAAAGGACTCAAGCGGCGACGAAGGTCAAGTCGAAAAGCGCGGACCGGCCTCTCTCGGGCCGGCGACTCCGACGGAACGTGCAGGTCAGGTGTTCATCTTGTCGAAGAAATCCGAATTTTGCTTTGTTTCCCGCAGCTTCCCCATAAGAAACTCGATGCCGTCCACAGTGCCCATCGGGTTGAGAATACGGCGCAGAACATACATCTTCTTGAGAACGTCGGGCGGAACGAGAAGCTCTTCCTTGCGCGTGCCGGACCGCGTGATGTCGATCGCCGGGAAGACACGCTTGTCCGAGACTTTGCGGTCGAGAATGATCTCGGAGTTGCCGGTGCCTTTGAACTCCTCGAAAATCACCTCGTCCATGCGCGACCCGGTGTCGATCAGCGCCGTGGCGATGATGGTCAGCGACCCGCCTTCCTCGATGTTGCGCGCCGCGCCGAAGAAGCGCTTCGGCCGTTGCAAGGCGTTGGCGTCGACGCCGCCGGTCAGCACCTTGCCCGATGACGGAACGACCGTGTTGTAGGCGCGCCCGAGGCGCGTGATCGAATCGAGCAGAATGACGACATCGCGCCCGTGCTCGACAAGCCGCTTGGCCTTCTCGATCACCATCTCGGCGACCTGAACATGGCGCACGGCGGGTTCGTCGAATGTCGAGGACACGACCTCGCCCTTCACCGAGCGCTGCATGTCGGTGACTTCTTCCGGCCGCTCGTCGATCAGCAACACGATCAGGTAGCATTCGGGATGGTTGGCGGTGATCGACTGCGCGATGTTTTGCAACAGCACGGTCTTGCCGGTGCGCGGCGGCGCGACGATCAGCGCGCGCTGCCCCTTGCCGACAGGCGCCACGATGTCGATCACGCGCGCCGAGAAGTCCTTCCGTGTCGGATCCTCGATTTCGAGTTTCAGCCGCTTGTTGGGATAGAGCGGCGTCAGATTATCGAAATGGACCTTGTGGCGAGCCTTTTCCGGCTCCTCGAAATTGATCTTGTTGACCTTGGTGAGGGCGAAATAACGCTCCCCTTCTTTCGGTCCCCGAATCTCGCCCTCCACCGTATCGCCCGTGCGCAGCGCGAAACGCCGAATCTGCGAAGGGGAAATATAGATGTCGTCGGGGCCGGCGAGATAATTCGCGTCGGGCGAACGCAGGAAGCCGAAGCCGTCCTGAAGCACCTCGACGACGCCCTCGCCGATGATGGTGATTTCGGCGATGGCGAGCTGCTTGAGGATCGCGAACAGCAATTCCTGCTTGCGCAGGGTGTTGGCGTTCTCAACCTCATGCTCTTCGGCGAAGGCGAGCAGTTCGGTCGGCGACTTGGATTTGAGATCGGACAGTTTGACTTCCGCCACGGGAAGAACCTCACGGGAAGGCGCGCGCAGGCGAAGGCCGCGCGGCGCGAGAATCGGAGCTGACGTGGGCGGCGGGTGAGCGGCCGAATCGGCCCACGCTCGCCCGCGCTCAAGGAGGGATTCAAATGTTACGCCGCCGCCCGACGCGACGCAACCCGTCATCGTCCTGCCTTGACCCGCTGCGAGGCTCAGCCGTCAGAGAAGGAGGGCCTATCATGACGCACAATCCCGTCGTCTGGTTCGAGATCTACGTTTCCGACATGGCGCGCGCCAGGGCCTTTTACGAAGCGGTTCTGCGCGTGAGTCTGCGCCCGGAGGCCGCGCCGCCTATGGAGGGGCCGCCCATGGAGATGCTGTTCTTTCCCGGCGAACCCAACCTTGGCGGCGCCTCGGGCGCGCTGGTGAAGATGGCCGGCGTCCCTGTCGGAGGCGGCTCGACGCTGATCTATTTCGCCTGCGAGGATTGTGCGGTCGAGGCTGGCCGCGTCGCCCAGTCTGGCGGGAAAGTCTTCAAGGATAAAACCTCCATCGGCCCCTATGGACATATCGCGCTCTTCACGGACACCGAAGGCAATATGATCGGCCTTCATTCGATGAAGTGAGCGCGCCGCTCAGAACGGCTTCACGATCACAAGAATGACAATCCCGATCATCAGCAGGGTCGGGATTTCGTTCCAAACTCTAAAATAGACGTGGCGCTTGGTGTTCTGGTCTTGCGCGAAATCGCGGAGACGGGACGCAAGCAACCCATGCACCGCGCTCATCGCGATGACGAGCAGCAGCTTGCCGTGAAACCAGCCTTCCCGGAAAAACCCGGCCTCGTAGGCGAGCCAAAGCCCCGTGAGCCATGAAACGATCATCGCCGGAACCATGATCGCCTTGTTGAGCCGACGCTCCATCACCTTGAACAACTCGGACGTCTCGGAGCCAAGCGCGACGCCGGCGTGATAGACGAACAGACGCGGAAGATAGAGCAGCCCCGCCATCCACGAAACGATGGCGAGAACATGCAAAACCTTGATCCAGTTATACATTCAGCGGCCTCCGCGCGCGCTCCAGCATGCGCTCGACATGGGCGATGGGCGTCGGCGGCGTGATGCCGTGGCCGAGATTGAAGATATGCGGCCCGCGCCCGAGCGCGCGTCGGATGTCGTCGACCGCCTGATCAAGCGCAGCCCTGCCCTCGATCAGCACCAGGGGATCGAGATTGCCTTGCACGCAGACATGCGGCTGCACGTCGCGCGCCACGGCCTCCAGATCGGCCGAGGTGTCGAGTCCGATTCCGTCGAACGCCGCGATCCGGGCCATCCAGGGCAGATGCGCATTGGCGGCGCGCGGGAAGGCGATGATCCTGGCGCCCGGATGCGTCGCCTTCACCCCTTCCGCGATGCGCCGCATCGGCTCGGCGCACCAGCGCCGGAACTCGCGACCGGGCAGCACGCCCGCCCAGGAGTCGAAGATCTGCACCGCGTCGACGCCCGCGTCGAGCTGCGCGCGCAGATAGAGAATGGACCCCTCGACCAGTCTGTCGATCAGAGCCTGAAAGGCGTCCGGCCAGCGATAGGCGAAGCTGCGGGCGGGGCCTTGGTCGGGGGTGCCCTTGCCGGCGATCATATAGCTCGCCACCGTCCATGGCGCGCCGCAGAAGCCCAGAAACGCCGTCTCAGCGGGAAGTTGCGGCTTGACCCGCCGGATCGTCTCGAACACCGGTCCGAGCCGCCCCAGATCGATCTGCGCGGCCAATCGCGACAGACCCTCCGGCGTCTCGATCGGATCGAGCCTCGGCCCCTCGCCCGCTTCAAAGCTGACCGGCTGCCCGAACGCGTCCGGCACCACCAGAATGTCGGAGAACAGGATGGCGGCGTCGAAGCCGAAGCGGCGGATCGGCTGGAGCGTCGCCTCGGCGGCCAGCTCCGGCGTGTAGCAGAAATCCATGAAGCCGTTCGCCGTCGCCCGGATCGCCCGGTATTCGGGCAGATAGCGCCCCGCCTGCCGCATCATCCAGACCGGCGGCGGATCGAGCGTTTCGCCCGCCAGCGCGCGCAGGATCGGCTTGGTGTCGCGCGTCGGCGCCGGCTTGGGCGAGGCCATGAAATCAAACATCCTTCTTTTGGATTCTGTGATTGCGACTCTTAGCACCCCTCAGGTCGGTCGCGCAGCCCTCTCCACACGCCGCGCACCGCCGCCGTCGTCGCAGGCAGCCCCGCCCGCGCCCAAACCCTTAACAATCCGTTAATGATTCCAAGTTGATGCATTAAGACTTCGTTAACGATTGCGGCGCCGCTCCCCGTTCTCCACAACGCCGGGATGGCGAGTCCAGCGTCCTCCCCTGCGCTGCGCATGTGGACGCCGACCCCCTCTTTCTCCCCGATTCCCGCGCCGCGCGATCCGCGCTAGGACTTGTCCCCAGCCCTTCACAGGGGCGGGAGAGCGGCGCGCGCCCTTCTCCACAAGAGGGCTTGGGGACACGGGCGATGGGCCGCAGCTATTATCATCTCCACCTGGTGTCCGATTCGACCGGCGAGACGCTGATCGCGACCAGCAAGGCGGCGGGCGCGCAATATCAGGGCGTCACCGCCATCGATCACGTCTATCCGCTGGTGCGCAACGAGACGCAGCTCGAACGCGCCATCGCCGAGATCGAGGCCTCGCCCGGCATCGTCTTGTTCACGCTGGTCGATCCCGCGCTGTCGGCGCGGCTGGTCGAGGCCTGCGAGCGGGTCGGCGCGCCCTGCATCTCGGTGCTGCAACCCATTCTCGACCTGTTCCAGAACTATATCGGCGCCGCCTCGACGCCCCGCCCCGGCGCGCAACATGTTCTGAACACGGATTATTTCAAGCGCATCGAGGCGCTGAACTTCACCATGATGGTGGATGACGGCCAAAGCCCCGAACATCTGGAGCAGGCCGACGTCGTGCTGCTCGGCGTCAGCCGCACCTCCAAGACGCCGACCTCGATCTATCTCGCCAATCGCGGCTACAAGACCGCCAATGTGCCGCTGGTGCCGGGCGTCCCGCCGCCCTCGGCGCTGGAGCGGCTGAAGCACCCGCTGATCGTCGGTCTGGTGGCCAGCCCCGAGCGCATCGTCCAGATCCGCCAGAACCGCCTGCTCTCGCTCCAGGCGCAGGGCGACACGCCCTATGTCGACCGCGACGCGGTGAAGGAGGAGATCGCCGCCTCGCGCCGGCTGTTCGCGGATCGCGGCTGGCCGATGATCGACGTGACGCGCAAAAGCATCGAGGAGACGGCGGCGGCGATACTCGACCTTTACAAGGCGCACAGGATGAAATTCATCACGCAGGGGTGAGCCTTCCGTCATCAACTCAGTTGTTTTTGATTGCTGTGAGCTTTGTTTGCAAGGA
>ERZ1645187.3522-NODE-3522-length-13115-cov-6.506049_pt1 | contig 13115 bp, 6 predicted proteins | sample MGYA00575352_ERZ1645187 | MGnify/ENA primary metagenome ERZ1645187 (study PRJEB40837, sample SAMN11349314) | freshwater sediment metagenome | isolation source: river sediment | host: Sediment | place: India: Wazaribad , New Delhi | collected 2017-02-21 ...
TCATCACATAGCATTGCGCCGCGACTTCCTTCAATCCAGTGGCGCTGCAGCCAAGCAATACCGGTCTCTTGATGCCCCTTGGGTGACGTCTTCAAGCCGCCAGGAAGAGACGGAGTACCAACTCGCCTGCCTAAGGTCACCCGCATAAAGGAGGCTTCTTCAAAGTTAGTCTCAATGATCAAGACATTCTTCGTTACCTCCGTTTCTGGAACGGTGGGCAGATCTGGCGCATCGCGCTTTATCAAGGCTTGCTGAAGCTGCTCAAGTGCTCTCAGGTTTGCAGGCGTGGCAGGAATTGACTTACCTGCAACCGTTGCATGTGTCACTCCCTTGACAAGTGCCGCCCTCATGTCCGTCAACGCGCTCTGGAGTTCGGACGAATCGAGCGGCAGATCCACACCGTCAACGCGAATACCGCTGGAGACCGGCGCACTCCAGTCTTGAGGGGATATTTTGATCCAAGGAAGTACAGGCGCCGCCCATTCACCCACATCCCTGACACGCTCGGCAAAGCGTTCTGTCTCTACAAAGACTGTTGGTGTTTGCTCGTCCACACCCAATATTTCCCTGATGACGGCCTCAGGGTACATTGCGGCCCGTTTACGCTGTTCCGGCGGCGCCCGTCTGAGCTGACGAACAGCGGAAAGTGCCTGCTGCAAGGATTCATCTGCCACAACGTATGTGCCGTGGCTCAGTGGAAATGCAGAAACACCCTCTCTCAGCTGATCCAATCGCTTAGGAAAAACCTGTTCATCGGCCTCTGTCAAGGCTCTAACTTGCTCTATGTTCTCCCCGTCGTCTGCACGTTTGGCAGTCAGCAGCACGGGATTGAGCTGCACATCTCCATGCTCGTCTGAAGCAATGGAAAAAGTCAACGCGGAGGCAGAAACCACTCGGAACGACCGCAAGAATCCATCGGTAATGTTTTCAGACTCTGACTCGCCCAGAGTTTCACGGATTCGTGCCCACAGTCGAAACTGGTCATCAATAGACGACTCAGGAGCGTGGTTAAATGCCTCGGCGAGTGCCAACGTTTCGAATACAGGGGATGGCACCCTGAATTTCTTTCCTTCCCACGTCAACCAGAGCCCGTCTCTAGTCGTATCACGCGCAGGTATGGTTTTTCCTGGCTGCAACCACCGAACACCAATATTTGCCCCCGGCTTGCCCATGGCGCCCGACAAACGAAAGTCCATTGTCAACGGACAGTTTGGAGGCAACCCAAGGAGAGCCGCCACACTTGCTGGCCAACTTGCAACATCATCCGCCGCAACAAACAAAGAGCGCGCGCCGGCATCCGGCTCCCGGTCTCGCAGTGCATTCGAAATTGCACTCGCAGCACTAACCGGCAGCTCATTCAGCCAAGACTCAAGCGACTTGTCTAATTGCCATGTCACTCCAGCGGGCGAAAGTTCAGGTGTCACACTATTTCCCTGTCGTTCATATACAACCCCGTCTGCTGACGGATGAAGTCCCTGGCCTTGCGTTGCCAAGTGCCTCCGGCCGAATTCATATGTCTGAGTTCTGGATTTACATTTGCACCGTCGTGGAAATCAAGTGAAATGGGGTTACGAAGGTCTGAACCGTGGTAACTGGATCGATAAAGCTTTGGTGTATTTCGATCGCCATCTAAATATGCCCGCAAGCTTCCGTTGTGGCTCCATTCGGTAAACACGATGTTTCCTATTTTCAGCATCAACACGGATTGGTTGGTTGCGGCACCTCCCTCCAGTCGCCCAAACCCCATACCCCGTTCATCGACCAAAAGCTTCTTTGCAATGTTCCGTGCGTCAAAACCCATCGCAAGCCAGGCCTCTTCGATGTGCCCTGCGTCATAAAACGCCATCCAGAACTTGCTTCTGTAGCGCCAGATCTCATCAGCCGTGCGCTCAAGAACCCGAATAAAGCCCCGTAAAGTGTCCCCAGCCAGCCATGTCATCAAGGTTGAGAGCGCCTCTGGCGAAACCTTATGCCACTGGAATTGCCGATGTCCTTCAATACGCGGGTCACCATATACACGGACGAAAAACTCAACAAGCATTGATTTCACCTGATCTGGTGGGCGGCGTCGGTACCAAGGCTTAAGCAAAGCATCTGCAAACCCCACCCGGTGCTCTGACTTGACGATGGGTGAGTTAAACCGCCTGACCCAATCCAGCATCCGCGAAATTACCGGCAGCTCTCTCAACTTCTCTGGCCCCAGATCCAGCCCAGCCCTAAACACCGCGCGGCCCAGTTGCGTATCCAGAAAGCCAGGCCATAGCAGATAGGTTGCCAAGACTTCATCCAATTTCATCGCACTGGACAGCAGCACCTCTGCCAACTGCTGAGGCACCAGCCTGGGCTGGAAGAATGCAACCTTTTTATCAAGCTCAAGCAGCTTCGTTGCAAAGGCGCTTTCCGCTTGCCCAACGTTCGTTCTTATCCCGCTAGCGAAATCTGCAAATACGCGATCTTCAGCATCAAAAAATTCACAATAGGTGAAGAACAGCGGTGACAGCCATCTTTTGGCTCGCCGTGGTCCACTGGAAAGCGCTTGGGGAAGTTCCTGATCCCAGTAGCGGCGCACCAGTTCCCCATCGTTTATCGGTAACGCCCCGGCTGGCGGCACCCAGTAGGCATAAGGCAGCTTTCGAAACTCGCCGAACGAAACACTTTGGTACCGCCCTGGGCGTGCACGCTCGAATGACAATCGAAGCCTTTGACCGATTGCCAACATAGGCGGCGGACTCACAGCCGCCACAGAATCCATATCCCGGACCAAGGCCTCAAGCTTGTGGAAGTTCGTCGGCAGCAATGCAAACATACTATTCGCTACGAACGGATTTGCTTTTGGCCAATCCGGGAATAAGCTCCTCGATAGGCCGATAGGTCAGCACTATGCGAAGGTCAACACGCCGATTTTTTGCATCGGATGGATCTGTACCCTTGAGCGGCCTGGTATCCGCATAGGCACTGAAGGAAAAGAGCGGCTGACCAGCCTTGTTCCGGTAACCCTGTAACTCACTGCCCTGCACCAAGGCGCGTTGAACCGCTACCGCTCTGTCAAGTGACAATTTTGTGTTGTCATATCCCGGTCGGATTAGCGGACGGTTATCCGTGTGACCTTCGATAAAGATTGTGTCTATCTCATGGCCGGCTTGATTGTCCGGGCATGGCTGCTTGGTACGCTGATTTGCTACAAAACAGGGCAGCACTACCGTCAACTTGCGAACAGCGCCGGCCAACGCTGCCTGGCCCCTCGTACTTAGTTCAGCACTTCCGATGTCGAAAAGCACGTCCTCAGGTAATGAAATGACGCCACTTTCACGGTCGACGCGAATGCCTGGCAATGCGTCCCTTACTCCATCTCCAACCGCGGTCGTCACCCTGCCTCGCGGGTCGCCCGCGCCCAGAAGTCCAGCGCGCTCGGCCTCTATGGCCTGCTGCTGCCGACGCTGCTCCAGCGCAAGCACCACCACCAGAATAATGAATACAAACAGCAGCCCTATCATCAAGTCCGAAGCTGACGCAAGGTACCCACCGTCAGAGTCCGCGCCCACGTCCTTCTCTGCTGCAACTGACCGACGCCTTGTCCACATTGGTTATGCCCTCTTCAGGCGGTCAGTCAAAACCTCGCCAAGTTCTTCAATGGCCTCTTCCAGCTCCACCACACCCTTATCAAGACTTCCTACTGCCTTAGAAAGGTTCTCATCCATCTTGCGGTGCAGCTCAGCAACCTGGCCAGAATAAACCGAGATTCCCTCGGTGATCGAGGCAACCGTTGTCCCTAACGTCCTGGCAGTGGACTCCATGGAACTTCGGGTTTGGGACATTGCATCAGCTGTCTGCCGCGCTGACTGATCAAGAACCTCCGTGACACGTTGAACAGCTGCGAGTGCACTTGGCGTGGCTTCCTTGACGGCGCTAACAACTGCACGCTGCTCGCGTGACAGCTCCTCAACACTGTCCACAGCATGAGAAACCTGTCCGCTCACCTTCTCCATTGACGATGCAGCGCCTGAAAGGTCGCTGGAAACGGTCTTCAGACGGTCGACGGTATTGCCTGTAGTCTCAAGGGCTGTTCGGAAGAAGGCGGCACCCTGTTTGCCCAGCTGGGCGGCATCACCAATCGTCACATCAAGGTCATTCATTGCGACCTTGACGGCCTCCGCAGCCCCGCCCAGGTTGGTAGCGCCAATTGCCAGATTGGCCGACACCTCTTCCACACGTGAAAGCAAGCTGGAGCCCGCGGCATCGATAGCCTTGGCCGCATCTCCCGCGCCTTGCCCAATTGCCTGCCCGGCGCCAATCAATTTAGTCGATAGCTCTTCAAGAGTCTGCCGCAATTGAGTCATTTCAGAATCAGTCTCATGCTTCAGCATCGCGCCAAAATCATCCATCATCTGCTTCAGGGCATCCTGGTTCATTGTTCCAATTTTTTCGCTGAGCCCTTCAATCGATGTAACCAGGCGCGAAGTCATGGTTTCCATCTGGGGAGTGAACGCCTGCGTAATCGCACCAGCCAATGAGACTGCAAGGTCCGTTTCAAACCGTTTGAAAGTTCCTGTTTGCTCCCGAGATTCCTGCAAAATCTCCTCAACCAGACCTACACCATCAGCAGAATTGATTACCAGTTTTTCCGTGAACTCAACCTGCTGACTACTTTGTTGCTGCAATTGGTTGGCGGCAAGCACCTGAGCAAACATAGCCATCTCGCCGCCACCTGTGGGCACCAGTCGACCAAGTCCATTCAGCACGTCCTCAGCGGCACGAGTCAGCGCCGCCACACGGCGCCTTGCAGCGATAGCCCAGGCGATGGAAGCCAGCAACCCAGCCAAAGACGTGAGAAATTTGGCTCCTGCGGCGCTCAGCAACCCGCGGGTAGCCAGAAGAAGGTCTGCTTGCTGCCCTGACTGCGATACGAGTGCCGATGTAGCTTGCGTCAAAGCCAGCGTGAGAAAAAAGAAGGTTAGCAAAAGACCCAGGCCAACCAGAAGGTTCGGAACAGCCTCTGCAAGAGAGACATTTATACGCCTTACCAGCAATTGGTTGACAGACCAGATGTCGCGCGGCGCACCAAACATTACGGGGATCGTCCGTTGTCCGTGCGGCAAGGCAATAACCCGCTCTTCCGTTTCAGCCCAAGCCGACCCAAGCTCCGGGTAGTCCTTGATGACAGCCCTTGCATGTTCCCGAGCAGATTGCCATCCCTCCCCCGGCCTAGCCAGGGCTTTGGCCAGCGCATCCAACCCCTGCTTTAGGCGTTCAGTGGGCGGCCTGAACCACAAGCCGTATGCAGCGGCAGCTCCGACCAGGATCACCACTGCAGCAGAGCCTACCGCAAATGGATTGCTGCTTAAAAAGGCAATCCCCAAGTTCAACCATTGTTCCACGCCATTGACTCCCCGAGGTTTCCCAAGAACTTCAAAATTTAAAGACTGCCCAACACCTTCTTCTTCTGCGCATCAAACTCCTCCTGCGTCAGGATGCCCTCCTTGAGCAAATCGTGCAGTTTTCGCAGTTCGGCAGGCACATCCCTAGCCGGGGTCGCCATCTCAATCACGGTGGTCGGTTGCGGCGCCGCCGCGGGAATCACTGGCGGAGCGGCCGGCCTGGATCGGGTCAGGTTGGCGTAAACGCCAATACCGGCGCCGACCAACCCACCAAACACCGGGCCGACCAACGGTACCGGCACTGCGATGGCTGCGCCCACGGCAGCGCCTTTCGCGGCGTCCCTGGCCATCTCGGACTGAATCACTTCCTTGCCCATGCGCGTCGCCTCCTCCGCAGTCGCCGTCGCCGCGTTCTTGACCCAGGCCTTGGCCTGTGCGATCTCTTGGTCGTCTGGCTTGTGTTCCTGCACGAAGGCCCCTGCCTTGCTGGCGGCGCTTGACAAGGCGTCACTGGCCTTGTTGCCCCAATGGCTAGCCTGATCGAGAAGTTTGTTTTTCATGGCAGTGAGACCTGTAACAAAGGACAGTTCTAGTAGCAAAAAATGCTGATATCGAATAAACCCCAAATGAAGACCCCGCGAAATGAGCGTCCGTCTCGCAGCACCATCGCTCTCCCACGCATTCATCGAGCCAAGTCCATCGCGTCAGACAAGGCCACGCGATCCGACTCGTCCAAGGTCACCCACGTTACTGCACCAGGCTTATGGGTGTAGGCGACCGACTCTCTCAACCGTCGGACGTTGCCGAGTTTCCAGCCGATAACGTATCCATCGTCGAACACCTGACGCAAACGCGCTGGCTCCACGCCATGTTCATGCGCGCGGGCCGAAAATTCAGCGTAGCTCATGGGGCCAACGCAATCGCCAATCTCGGCCACTCCCAGAATCGTCCGACTGCCCTTCTGAATCAGCGCAATCGAGCCCCGCGTCTTGTTGGTTTTCTTGCGCAACTCCAACGTCTTGCCGCCACTAAGAATTTTCTCCAAAGGCTCGGGTCTGATGATCAGCCCCCGAGACGGCACATTCGGTTCTATCGAACTGGATGCAACTGATTGCGCGTCGCGCATTTGACCTCCTTTGGAAATAACGATCGCTACCTGGGACGCGGCTGCGCCGTCGTAAACCAATCGACCGTTGACGCGGATTCTTCGAACACCCTTGGACACTTGTGCTGTATCGGGTTCACCTTCAGTTTGTCTGACCGAACTCGCAACCGGTACGCCTGTTCGCGGCACTTGAACCGTCGGAACCCTTCCGATAGGTGCACCATTGCCAACATCAATGAACCGGACACCCTTAGCGAGTCCGGTGCGAGATTGGTTAGACCCAATTCCATTGCGCTGCATTACAGGTATCGAACTATCACCAGTTTGGTGGAACGTGCGGGCAAAAAGAATTCCAATGAGCAGGAAAAGAAGCGCGAAACCCCAAAACAACATCCAACCAAGAGTCATCCCTGCGCCCCGCCTTGTTGCTCAAAAAACGCCCAGGCCACCCGGTAGTCGTCTTCCCCGCTGGCGCGGGCGAAGGGTACTTCGAAGGTGCGGGCACCCTGGCGGGGACCGCCGGGCAAGACGCCGTCGTCGGTTGCCTCAACGGTGAACACGGTTCCGTCAAGAGCCAGCCATTTGCCGACTCTGCACAGATCTTCCAAATCACTTTTGCCGGTCCGAGTTTTGGCATTTGGGGTAACGATGCCTGTTAGCGACTCGCAGCGACCGAACTTGGGCATCGGGTGAGTTGAATTCGTCATCGCAACTGTCCGGCAACCAGTACTGCATAGCCCCAACCTCTTTGGTGCACTGATGGCGCCAAGTCAGCTGGGTAAGTTCCATCCTCGCGGCGATCGGGCCTGAATCGGACGACAGCACTCACTTTCAGTATCGAGTTCGCGTCCCCCGCTCCGATACGTACAGCTAGACGGCCAATTTGCTTGCCTTGATTGCGATCATGCCGATGTACCAGACTCATTCCGGCGCCAACACCAAGGCCACCCAGGGATAGGAAGTCACCAACGCGGACATATTTTTCAATATAGGTCTGACAAGCGTCAGGGTTCGGGTTGAAGTTGTTGACGACCATCGACCACCCCAAAGCGACTTCCTCATGCGAACCATTGAGCATTTTCCCAACGACCTGCTGTCCTTCAAATTGCTCAGCCTGATGCCAACTACGCTCACGGTCTCCAACAAAATAGGTCAAATGGCTCTTAGCCCTGGTCATCGCAACATAGAGCAGTCGAGCCTCCTCGGCGGCATCCATGGACAAATCTGCCTGATTCGCTCCTTGGGCCCCAAACTTGGTCAGTGAGGGCAACACGATGACGCGATCAAACTCCAGCCCCTTCACTTTGTGAATAGTTGAAACGATGGCTTGCGGCCGACCCTCTCGTCCACCCAGCAGACGCCCCAACTCGTCCAATTGCAAATCCTTGATGAAGCGAACGAGGTCAGAAAGGTGGGCAAAACTTTGCTCAACCGCGCAAAGGTTCCAAAGATCTTCCAGACGCACGTCGTTGGCCTGCGGCTGCTGCACTTCCGGGATCGTCGTTTGCGCGTTGAATTGATTGATCAACTCCCACTTCAGATCCTCGGTCAGCACCCGATTCTGGCGTCTTATTTCGGCCTCAAGATATTCAACCCACAAGCCCACATGGCGAAGGTCGGCCACCCGGTAATTGCCTACACCATGAGCTACGAGGTCAGGCACAACCGTCGCAAGTGCACGATAGGCCTGAGCCACCTCGCTGTTGGTGTGACATAAGACGGCCAATGAACCAGCGTTGATGTAGTCAGTTTGTTGGCACAACTGCTTCACATGATCCAACGCCTGCGACGTATCCCGGCCTCTCCAATCAATTCGGTCCACTTTCGACCGCACAGACCCCCTTCGCGCGCGAAGCTGGAAATCTTTCAATCGGCGAGAGTGTTGGTTGCTATTGAAGATTCCCGCGATCATCGTCTGACTCCTATCGACGATATCGACCCCCGACCGGAAATTGACACTCAGCGACAGGGTCTGCAGGGCATTGCCCCCAAAATCGCGTTGAAAGTTCTCAAAGTACAACTCAGAAAATTCTTTACCCGGACGTTGCCAACGCAGAATATCCTGGTCATCGTCACCGATCACCATCACCCCTGCGCCAGAGCCTGCATCCGAAAGAGAGCCGAGGTAAAGCTGACAAAGAATCTTATAAATATCGACAGTCAGATCCTGAAATTCATCGACCAGGATGGTTCGGCAACCGCCTGCAACCTGATTACGGAACTGGGCGTCAGCTTCCAAACGTTGGGCAAAGTGTGACAGCAACGTTTCCTGGTCTGGCAACTGCTGTCGCCCGCCGTCAGCCTGTGCCAGGCTGCGCAGAGCAAGCGAATGAAAAGTCGAAACCCGCAAACGCTTCACATAAGCGGCATAACCCAAGGTGCGGAATAGTTGCCGAACCCGCTTCCTGATCTCGAACACCACAGCCCGGTTGAACGCCAGAACGATGATGTCGCCGGGTTGAATGCCTTGTTCCCTAATCAAATGCACCACCCGCCCGACCAGCACCGCGGTCTTACCTGCTCCCGGCCCAGCGTTGACCAGCAGATGCTGATCGTAGGGGTGGCAAATAGCACGCCATTGATTCGGTTCTTCTGAGGCCCTGTAGCGCTCGAAAAAATTGATCGCCTCGGTCGCCCGCAACTGTTCGAGTTTTTCGCGGATGAACGTGTTCAAGATCGTGTCAGCCCGATCATCGATATTGCCAAGCTGCGTGATCAAAAAAGCTTCCAGGCCCGCCGCATCTGTCTGGGCAAAATACTCCTCGATAAAACCGGCTTGGGCTTCGGTTGGCAGGTTGGCAAAGACCTCCATGGCGTTATTGCGCAACTCCGCCATGCGATTCACTTCTTCCAGTTCATTCCACAAGTCTTGCTCACCATCCAGCGACTCATTCAGGCTTTCCGTAGTCAACACATAGGACATGGGCAGCAAATCGGCCGACAGACTCACCAACTTCAGCGCGGACAACAGGCTAAGCGCCTTTTTCAATTCCGATTCACGAAATTTCTGGCCCGGTGATTTATTTCGCGTTGCATCGACCAGTTCCTTTAACGACACCACAGTGTCATTACCCATCGCTTTGGGCTGCAGGACTTTGAACACTTCTTGGGCGATTTCCAGCGTCCTGTCGCAACGCGCCTTCACCTGATACCGAACCGAAGACGCGAGCTGCGCCTCCCAACGCACGGTCTGGTCCTGTTCGACAACTTGACGTATCCGCATACCGGAAGTGCGCGCCAGGCAAACTACACCCCAGTCAAACGCCGCCTGGTAATGCGAACTTTGCGCCGGGTCCACTGCCGGCGCAACAAAGCCCTGCGCCAACTCGGACATATCGAACCGCAGCTTGGCTTGATCCCCCAATCGTCGGATCAGCTCTTGATTGGCCCGCCCGACTGCATCAAATAGCCGGCCAATCTGACCCATGGGTTCCAAAGCGAGCGCACGGGGGGCAAACTGAAAGTTGCGTTTCAGTTCAACCCCGCCACGCTTTTCAAGGTCCACCAGGCAGGCCATGACCTCGCCAATGCTTTTGATCGAGCAGCGCAGCATGATCTGCGACACATTGATAACGGCTGCGCCCGCTGTCGGCGCCGTGCCGGTCGACGAGGCCGCTGTTGACAGTGACGCTGGCACGCTGCCCGCTGACGGGTTCAGACCCAGTAAAAAGCCCACCATATCGCCTAAGCGGCTGAGTGCCCGGCCCAGCCAGTTCCCTGCCGCATGTAGAACGCCGCCATCCGCTGCCGCGGCTGTTGTATCGCGTGGCAGGGTCTCAACACCGAGGATGACTCGCGCCACCGATCCCAATTTGCCTCCTGCGCCTGCTATGCGCTCAAGCTGTGATGTATCCAAAGTGACCGTCAGCAACCTCGGCACCAGGCCACTGAGCCGGAGCCGCCCGGCCCGTTCCAGCCAGTAGAGCGCTAACCGCAACTGGGTGGCCTGCGTGCGTCGCGCGGCAGGATGGCTGGGCGGATCGAACCCATCCTGCGGAACCAGTGCCATCCACTGACCATCAATTTGCTGAGCGTTGGCGCAGATGGTCGCGTAAATCTGCTTGATGGTTGCCTGATGCAGGGCGCTTCTGGCGCGTTGACTGCGCACACTTTCAAAGTCGTCGGCGGAGAAAAGCAGGGTGGCCTGGACTCGACCCAACTGGGCTTTTTCACGCGCAACTTCATCGCGGCCAATCCGCCCGACCTCCTGGAGGTAATCCTCCAGGAAGGCGGGCGGCCCCAGATGGATGGCCCAATGAATGTCGGGAATGTCCATTCCCATACCGAACGCCTTGGTCGCCACCAGAACGTTGACAGCACCACCCTTGAAGCTCTGGAGCACTTCCTCTCGGGCAGAAGCAGGTAGACCGGCGTGAAAGTAGTCGACCTCACTGCCCCAGGTTCGGGCAAGTCGATGCGCCAGCTTCTCGGCATGTTCCCGCCGGGTCACGAAGATGATGACGGCGCTGCGCTGTTTGGTCTGGCTGTAGTTGGCTTTTGCGTGTTGGATAGCTGCTGTGATAGCAGGCAGCCTGCCTTCGAGAACTTGATCGAAAGCCTCCCGGTCATTGATGCGACCCTGCACACGAACGGACTGCACCTCAATGTGCGCCCCCAAGGGCTGTACAAAGCCGTCCGGCGTGCTCACGAAAGGAAGTCTCGGCGCATCCAGCCCAGACGGCCCCTGCACCAAGTCGTGCAACTGCTTGCGGTCTGAAGCGGTAACCGTAGCCGACAGCAGCAATATGGGGCTGATCTCAGCGCCATTTTCACCCCCTGTGCGAAACTCGCGCTGCAGCATGTCCATGGCGTGGAAGTAGTCCGGGCGAAACTCATGCCCCCACTGGTTGACGCAATGCGTTTCATCAACCACCGCATACTCCAGTCCGCCGTCAGACTCCACACGCTGACGCAGCACGGTCACGAAAAGCTCGCTTCGCAGTCGCTCCGGAGCCACGTACAACAGCACGATGCGGTGATCCAGCACCCCCTGCAGCACTTCGGTGATTTCATGCGCCGGACGATCGCTGCTGAGATAGTCCGCCGACTCATGAAACCCTTGCGCGCGCAAGCGCTCCACCTGATCGCGCATCAAGGCCTTCAGCGGTGACAGAACGAGCGTCAGCCGGCGGGTCCGCAGACCACGGCACAAGGCAGGCACCTGGAACAGTACCGACTTGCCCTCTCCCGTAGGCAACGCCACCAGAACGTCGCTGGCCCGATTGCAGATCGCCTCCATGGCCGGCTTTTGCGATGCCTTGAACCCCGCGACTCGCGCCCTTTGTTCGTCGGGCTTTGGTTGCCAGTTCTCAACCAAGAACCTTTCCATCGCCGCGAAGTCCGACGGCGCTGCCTCACGCTGAATTTGCATTGGTGCAAATGTCAGCTTCAGGCGCTCGGTGTAGTCCGCGGCGATCGGTTCACCACTAAGCGGCAGCAACTCAACGAATTCCCTCAAGCCCTGACCCAAATTGGCGGCTCTGGGATCCAGCAGCCGAACTGCATGTTCAGACCGACTCAACCCTGTCGAAATCAGCCAGGAATCCAAGTTGGTGACAGTTAGTTCGGTCAATTTTTCGAGCAAATCTGCCGTCCCAAAGGAACGCACCGCTATTGCCGCGCCGGCACGAACACCGTGTTGTTCGGGCTCAGCATGGGCGACCTCCGATTCCTCAACACCGTGGTCATCATCCAGGTCGTCATCGCTGTCGTCGCCCGCAGCAAGATCCGCATCTGCGCGGCCTTCATCCTCTACGCCGACTTCAATGCCTTCCCCCTCAGCGTCTTCGGTCATCAGCGTTTGGCCTCTGGCGAACCAATGCTCGAATGGCAAGGCTTCAACAACCGGAAGCAAGGACACCTCTGCGGCATTCGCGATTGCTTGCCATTCGGGCCAGCGCTCAACCCGATCCACCAGCGCAAATCCACGATGGGCGGCCCGCCGCAGATGCTCAAGGCGGCTACGGTGTCTGGGCTGCACCTCGCCCCATCCGATTTCGGCCAGGCCGATATTCAGAAGGTCCAACAGTTCTTGGGAGCCTGTACTGACCACCAGAAAAATGGGTACGGCAGTCGGCTCACTGGCAGCGACTTCATAAAAAGTGCGAATCACCTCCATCCAGTACCCAGTCTGGTCTATAGCGTTCGGGTACAGCACCAGCGCCCGCCGGATGGCCAATAGCGGGGGCTTGAACTGAATCCTCAGGCGGGGAGGTTCTCCCAGCGCCATTGGCTCCGGAAGCGGCACGGTACAAAACGAGCGCCACCCTGCGGCTTGATCCAGCAACCTCGCCGGACGGTCCGCCTGCAGCCAAACCTGAACGTCGCCGCGTCGCTCAACACGTACCAGAGGCGAAGCGGTGCATGCCTTGACCAAGGCCTGCACGAACGTCGGCACCTTGGGCTGGTGGTCAAAATCCAGTATCTGCTTAGCGTTGTCCAGAAACCGATAGGCCGCCGGCCCTGCCGCCAGCAATGGCTCGACATCACACGGAATCGGCGCTACACATATTCCCTGTACGTTGCCCAAACGTGGTTCAAAGCAAGCTTGCCGGACTGCTGCATCAAGTGCCGCACTACTTTCCAGAAGCCAGGGCGGAATCATGCCGAAACGCACCGCGATGCCCTGTTGCTGC
>ERZ1645187.3523-NODE-3523-length-13112-cov-233.489699_pt1 | contig 13112 bp, 6 predicted proteins | sample MGYA00575352_ERZ1645187 | MGnify/ENA primary metagenome ERZ1645187 (study PRJEB40837, sample SAMN11349314) | freshwater sediment metagenome | isolation source: river sediment | host: Sediment | place: India: Wazaribad , New Delhi | collected 2017-02-21 ...
CAAGATTGAATTGTCCATTGGCATCTCCCTGCTCGGCCGCCTGGCGATACCAGCGGACGGCCTCCGCCTCGTCCTGGGCAATGCCAAGACCCTCGGCATACATCACGCCAAGAGCGTATTGTCCACGGGCATGTCCCTGCTCGGCCGCCTGGCGGAACCAGCGGACGGCCGCCGCCTCGTCCTGGGCAATGCCACGACCCTCGGCATACATCACGCCAAGATTGAATTGTCCATTGGCATCTCCCTGCTCGGCCGCCTGGCGATACCAGCGAACGGCCTCCGCCTCGTTTTTGGCGATGCCACGACCTTCATCATATATCCGGCCAAGGATGTTCTGGGCTTGAGGCAAACCCTGCTCGGCGGACTTGCGGTACCAATTCATGCCCTGCACTTCATCCTGTTCGACACCCCGTCCCTCGGCGTACATATTGCCAAGATAAAACTGCGCCACGGGATCGCCCGCGGCGGCCAGGGGCTGCAGGATGGCGCGAGCCCGGTCATACGCGCCTTGGTCGAAAGCCTGCTCGCCATCCGCCACCGTGCCCAGGCTTGGCGGGGCGGGTGGCGGCGTGGGCGCTGGCGGTACCGGGGTGGCTGTGGGTGGCGTGGATGGATATGTTCCAGCCCCGGCAAGCCCTGGCGTTGACTGGAGTGTCGTCTGCCACAGGATCACGCCCAGGATGGCCAGGAGGACTAGACCGCCGCCCAGCGCCAGGATGAGAGGTGACCCGCGCCGTTTCATGGGCTCCGCGGTGGCAATCGCCTCCATGGACCCGGCTGGAGCGGGCAGCGCGCTTGCCGGAGGCGGCCCGGATAGCTGACTGGCACGCCACGCCTGTTGCATCTCCGCCATACTCTGAAAGCGCTGTCCAGCCTTGACCGCCAGGGCCTTGAGCAGTACGTGTTCCTGTCCGGGGGTAATGGCAATCCCCAGGCGGGAGGGTGGCACCAGGTCGTCGTTGTCGAGCCGGTCCAAGGAGTCCGGTGGGACCTGGCCGGTAAGGGCGCGGTAGAAAGTGGCCCCCAAGCTATAGACATCGGTCCACGGGCCCTGCTTGCCCTTGGTCCGGTACTGCTCCTCCGGCGAATAGCCGGGCTTGAGGATCATGGAGAATGACTTGCTATGCTCGCTGGCGGCATATCGGGCGGCCCCGAAGTCCAGGAGCTTGATGCGGCCGTCCCGGCTCAGATAGATGTTGTCCGGGGCAATGTCGCGATGGAGCAAGCCCTCTTTGTGGACCGCCCTTAGGGCGTCCGCCACCGGCGTCAGCAGTTTCAGAGCCGCCTCGACGCTGATCCGCCCGCCGGGCTGTAACTCCAGGTACTGACCCAGGGTAATCCCCTCCACGTAGTCCATAACGCAATAGCCGGTGCCATGGGCGCGGAAGAAGTTTTTGACAGTGACGATGCCAGGATGCTGGTCGAAGTGGGCCAGGGCGCGGGCCTCTTCCAGGAAGCGATCGAGGCCATAGGCGAACTGCTCGCCGGCGGGTCCCGAGAAGATAGCCAGGCTGATGCCATCCGGGGCGCGTGTGGCGCTGTCGCGGGGGAGGTATTCCTTGATGGCCAGCCGCAGGTGGAGGTTGTCGTCCCAAGCGAGGTAGGTGATGCCGAAGCCGCCGTGGCCGAGGACCCGGCCGATGCGGTAACGGCCATCCAGGACCCGGCCCAGGGCGAGGGCGGGCGGCGGGTTGTCCTGGCCCGGTTGCCAACCGCAGTGCGGGCAGGGGGTGACCCGGGTGGCGCCGAAGCAGTGGGGACAGCGGGCGGGATCCGGGGCGCTCATGCGCGGGCCCTCAAGCTAGGGGTGGGGTGGCGGGGATTTACCACCGCGCCTGCGGTGGAGCATGCCGACCGGCGCTGGAGGTTGCCGCGATGCCGGCGGGTGCCACATGAAGGCGGGTGGGCATCAGGGGCGGAACACCTCGTCCAGGGTGCGGGCTTCCAGGACGCGATCGCCCCAGGTCTCGATCTCCTCCACGGTTGCCGCCGCGATGCGCGCGACCACCCCGGCGGGCAGGGGTCCAAAACGGCGCGCCAGCTGGCGCTGGAGTAAGAGGGTTTCACCTTCCAGGCGCCCTTCCTGGCGTCCCTCCCGTTTGTACTGCTCCGCCCATTGATCAAATTTTTCCGCGAGGGTCATTTTCAACTCCGTCAGGTCGCGTACTTGGGGTAGGACCAGGGTGTGCTTGCTGCGCCGGAGCAGCAGGGCCCGGATCCAGAGGGCAAAGGTGCGCTTGAGTTCCGGGCGTCCCGCCAGCCAGTCGTTGAGCAGGTCAATCAGCCCTAACAGGGCCTGGTCGTTGGCCGGGTGCTCGAAACGGATGATGGCGGCTACCAGGTTGCGCATCGCCGCCAATTCCTCCTCGCCGTAGCGGTTCTCGTCGATGAGCAGGTACTGGAGTTGCGGCAGGTAATTCGCCACCAGCCCGGGTACCCGGGGCAGCAGGGCCGCGAGGTCCGTCGGCGCGGTCCAGGTCTTACCGCCATTGTAGAGGACGATGGGCAAGACCGGCGGCAGGGGGTGACCCGGTTTGACCTCCTGGCGGCGGATCAGATCCTGATACAAGAGGCCGACATAGACCAGCAGGCGCACCGCCATGAAGGGGTCGACCGTGCTTTGGAACTCGATGAGGATGTAGAGGTAGAGCCAGTCCTCGCCGGCCTTGACTCGCCAGACGACGTCGTCGCTGCGCTGGCGCAGGTCGTCCGCCACATAGCTGGCGGGGACCTTCTCCAGGGTGCTGTAGTCCAGCCCGTGGAGCCAGGCGTCGGGGATGAAGCCCAGCACCAAGTCACGCACCACCTCGGGGGCGGCGAAGAGGAGTTTGTAGCTGGCGTCGTCGTCTTGGTTCATGGGCCGGATTGCAGTGGATTATTTGCCGGGGTTTGAGGCGATTTCCGGGCGCTTGAGGCAGTTAGGGGTCATGAACTGGTTTGAAAAAGCAGTAATGAAATGGTCCGCCTCGCTCCTCCAACGGGACCTGAGTGGGCACCATGAGCGATAGCCAACAATATCGGAAACAGTGCGGACAACGGCTAGGGTCTGATGCTGTCATAACTCAAAACCGAACACGCTGTACACGGGTTGAGACAGGCTGTGTCCACGCGTAACGCCGTCATTGGTAATCCACCTCGAAACTGATAGCCGGGGTGGCGAGATAAAAACGGGCGCCCGGCGCCAGTGACTGGGCTTGACCGGGCTGGAGGCGGGTCGCGTCCCCGGGTCTCCCCGGTCCAGCGGCCAGAAAGACGCCATTGGTGGACCAGCAGTCCTCGACATAAAAGCCACCCTGGGCGGCGTCATGGCCCACCACGGCATGACGTTGGCTGATGGCGCTCTCCTCCGCGGGTATGACCAGTTGCACCAGCGCAGGATTTCGCCCGATGGCGATCGGTCGCGTCGCCAGGGGGAGGGTCTGTCCGGCATAGGGACCCGCGACCACACGGAGGATGGGTTGGCGGACCGGCGTCTGGACGGGTGGGTGGACAGGGATCTGGGCCGGTGCGGGTGGCGAGGGCGGGGCTTCGGGCAGGGAGCGCCGCTGGCCCATGGCTCGGGTGAACCCGGCCTGCACCCGTGCCCGCCCCGTTTGGGTGGTGAGTTGGTAGAGGATGGCCAGGAGCAGGAGGCCCAGCAGCCCCAGGGCACCGACCAGTACCGGTTCCCGATACCACCAGCGCTCCAAGGCGGTGATGCGGCGCTGGCTGACTTGGTAGGGGATGCCAGCCCGGTCCAGCAAGGGCAGCAGGGCATCCGCCGCAACGGCCCAGCCCAGGCCCTCGCCGACCACCACCCGTTCCAGACCGAGGGCGCCTTCCTCGTTGACGGTGGGGACCATGGCCAGGGCCTTGAGGGTGTTGATCCCGATGACCCGTCCGGCCTCATCAAAAAGGGGACCGCCGGAATTGCCGGGGTTGATGGCCGCGCTGATCTGGACCAGCGGAGGACCGGCCCCATCCCCGCGGGGCAACAGGCGGCCGATGATGCCTTCGGTCAGGGTAGCCGCGCTGAGGGCTTGCAGATCACCCTGGTCATCGGCGCCCCCGGGATACCCGACGGCGACCACGGGGTCCCGCTGCGCCAGCGTGGCGAGGGTGGCAAAGTGGGCTGAGGGTCGGGCGACGGGGCGATGCAGTTTCAGTACCGCCAGGTCCTTGCCTATGTCGCGCTCCAGGACCTGGGCATCGACCAGGGAGGGGGGCTCGGCGTCCAGGAGCACACTGACCTTGCCGTCCTGGTCAACGCAGGAGACTACATGCCAATTGGTGGCGATGTGCGTGCCGCCAGCCAGGATGAAACCTGAGCCGGTACCGTCAACACTGGTGGTGGCGCGGCACAGCACCCGCATGGTGATGGCGTTCATGGCGGAGATGAGGGTATCGGCTGGCAAGCCGCCCGGAAGATAGCAGAGAAACGCCATCACCCAAGGCGGGATGCGGGGGTGCGGGCGTAGGTGGGTCATTGGCATTATTTGCCGAGCCGATTGAGGGCGGCCTTGGCATCGGCATCCCCTTGTTCAGCCGCCTTGCGGTACCACTTCACTGCCTCCTGTTTATTCTTGGCAATTCCTTCTCCATTTTCATACGCCCAGCCAAGATTGAATTGGGCCTTTACATTTCCTTGGTCCGCCGCTTTTCTATACCACTGCGCAGCCTTAGCCTCATCTACATTAACACCTCGGCCTTGATGATATGAATCACCAAGTTTTAATTGCGCATCAGTGTCACCTCCCTCCGCCGCTTTGCGGTACCAGCCCACCGCCACAGCTTGGTCTATTGGAACTCCTCGGCCGTTAAGATATGCATCACCAAGGTTGACTTGAGCCAAGACATCTCCTTGATCTGCTGCTTTCCGGTACCAGCGTACCGCTTCTTCCTCATTCTTTGCGACGCCTTGGCCATTTGCGTAAACCATGCCTAAATAAAATTGTCCATCCGCATCTCCTTGAGCAGCAGCTTTTCGAAACCAACGCACTGCTTCAGCCTCGTTCTTCGTGAGGCCTTGGCCAAATAAGTATGCAGTGCCAAGATTTACTTGAGCCCAGGCATCCCCTTGTTCAGCTGCTTTCTGATACCAGCGTGCCCCTTCAGCCGTATCCATGATGACACCCTCGCCATTGGAGTATGCCATGCCTAAAAAATTTTGTCCCTCGGCATCCCCTTGTTCAGCGGCTTTACGGTACCAGCGCACTGCTTCGGCCTCGTCCTTACTAACACCATGGCCATAGTAATAAGTACTACCAAGAATGCGTTGCGCTTGAGCCAGACCTTGTTCAGCCGCTTTGCGGAACCAGCGCACCGCCTCTGCTTCGTCCTTGGGGACACCTTGTCCCTCGAAATATGCACCGCCGAGTCTGAATTGCGCATCGCGATTCCCTTGTTCAGCCGCTTTGCTTAACCAACGTGCTGCCTCGGTCTTATCAATCGCTACACCCTCACCAAAGAAATATGCCAAGCCAAGTCTGAATTGTGCTTCAGCATCTCCTTGATCTGCTGATTCGCGAAACAATCGAAACGCTTCTGTATACCAGCGTACCCCTTCCGCCTCATCCTTGGCGACACCTTGGCCTTTGAAATATACATCTCCTAGATTCCTTTTAGCTACAGCAAATCCTTGTTCAGCCGATTTTCGGTACCATCTTATGGCCTCGGCCTCATCTTTAATAACGCCTAGCCCGTCCATGTACATTGCCCCGAGATTATTTTGCGCTCGGGCATTACCTTGTTCAGCGGCTTTGCGATACCAGATCACACCAGTAGCTACATCCTTGGCAAAACCCTTACCCTCGGAATACATTTTTCCAATGTAAAACTGAGCAACAGAATTTCCGGCCTCGGCCAATGGCCAAAAGACTATCTTGGCCTTTCCAAAATCACCTCGATCAAAGGCGTTTTTTCCCTCAGAAATACTTTCATCTATGTTCTCGGGGGTTGGCTGGATGGGGACTTGCGGGTTAGTAACAATTACCGTTTGTGCCAATTGGGGTGGCGCAGTTGGTGTGTCTGAAAGTGTCATAGGTGGCTTTGTATCCCGGGTTGAAAGCATTCCCGAAAAGATACCACTTAGGAAAAGGATGAGAATCATCACACTGCCGAGGATAGCGAGGCTTAGGCCACAACCCATGCTTCCCTTTTTGGGAGGTCGGGGTGAAGTATTTTTACCAACCAAGTCTGGCTTCTTTCCGATACCGCTCTGACGTTCTTGCAGCGGCGGTAACTGCACCCCGGATCGCCAAGCATTTTGCAACTCGACCATGCTTTGGAAGCGCTGATTAGCCTTGACCGCCAAGCCTTTGAGCAAGGCGGCTTCCTGTTCAGGCCGGATGGCGATGCCGAGTTTTGAGGGTGGAATCAGTTCATCCGTATCCAGTCGGTCAAGGGACTCGGGCGGGAGTTTGCCCGTGATGGTGCGGTAGATGGTTGCCGCCAGCCCATAGACATCCGTCCAGGGTCCTTGATGGCCTTTGGTGCGGTATTGCTCTTCAGGGGAGTAGCCCGGTTTGAGAATGATGGACAGGCTCTTGCTATGTTCGCTGGCGGCATAGCGAGCGGCACCGAAATCAAGGAGCTTGATGCGCCCATCCTGGGTCAGATAGATGTTGTCGGGGGCAATGTCCCGGTGGAGCAGGCCCTCCTTGTGGACGGCGCGAAGGGCATCCATGACGGGTGTCAAGAGTTTCAACGCGGCATCGAAACTGATCCTGCCGTCCGGTTGCTGCCCCAGGTATTCGCTGAGGGTGATCCCTTCCACGAAGTCCATGACGCAGTAGCCAGTGCCATGGGCGCGGAAGAAGTTCTTGACCGTGACGATGCCCGGATGCTGGTCGAAGTGGGCCAAGGCCCGGGCCTCTTCCAGGAAGCGATCAAGCCCATAGCTAAACTGTTCGCTGGCCTGGCCTGCGTAGATGGCCAGGCTCACACCATCCGCGGCGCGGCTGGCGCAATCGCGGGGCAGGTATTCCTTGATCGCCAGCCGGAGTTGCAGGTTCTCATCCCAGGCGAGGTAGGTGATCCCAAAGCCGCCATGGCCCAGGACCCGGCCGATGCGGTACCGACCGTCAAGGACCCGGCCCAGGGGGAGCGCGGGCGGGGGGTTGTCCTGGGGTGTTTGCCAGCCGCAGTTTGAGCAGGGAATCTTCGAGGTAAAACTGAAGCAGTAAGGGCAATGACTGGTATCCATTGGTGGTCGCAATGTATTTGAAAATAATCTGAAGACCAGCAAAAACGGCTTGCCTTCAGAATTGACTGGGCGCGATGGATTTCGTGTGCAGGTTACCCCCGCGCTGCCGGATCAGCTCAACCGTGTAGCCACTAATCTGATTACCATTGACGGCAAACTGGAATACTTTGTCCGCTTCGCTGTATTGAGTCTCGGGGCCAAAGAGGTGCATCTCGCCATACCACACCTCCCCCGTGGCGTATTTGATGCGGTAGCTTCCCAGCGGGACCTCGGTATCAAAGGTCTGGCCCCCGTGGACATAGAAGGTCATGACGGCCGCGCCTGTGGCGGCCTGGGTCAATTTCACGAAGTAGCTTTCCGTACCCAGGGGTGTCTTGATCCGCAGAGGCGCGATCCGCTCGGCGTTGGTACTGATGCGCTGAATCCCCGGCTGGATGGCGACCGGTGGATAGGCTGGCTGGGGATTGACGTGCTGAGCGGTCTTGGAAGCTGCGTAGCTGGGCTTGGCGGGGGATTTGTATTCATCCATGACCAGCACCCCACCGAGGATACCCGCCAGAATGAGCCAGTACTTGTAGCGGAAAAGCAGTTGCATCAAGCGGACCGCCCCTGGGGCCGGTAACTGATAGTGACAATTTCCGCAGTAGGCAATCTGCCGTGCTGAATGCGCCTCGATCCGGTTTTGTGCCCCACATTGCCGGCATTTGACCAATTTCATGCTCACCTCGTCATAAAGTTACGTTCCAAGTAGGTATAGGCGGCATTGAGCCGCTTAGCGGTTTCTTCCATGGTCTGAACGACTTCCGGCCTTTCCCCGGCGAATTTGTCGGGATGGAATTGGGATATCTTGCGCCGGTAGGCTTGTTTGATGGCTTCAAAGGACGACGGCGCTTCCTGAAACCCCAGGGCATTCAAGGCGGCCGCGACCTGTGCTTCGGTACTGGGCGGCGGTGGTTGTCGTGCCTGCGCATGTTCCGATGACCGGGTTCCTGGCTGCCCGCCAGGTGGTGCCCAGCCAACCTGATCCTCGGGCATGGGGAAGGGACAGCGCCAGCCGCGTTCCGCGGCGATTTTATTGGCAAAGCGGAACAGTGCCTCGCGGCGAAAGTCAGGATCGATCTTGCGCAGAGATCCTAGGGGGTACCAGACGCCGCCGAGCGAGCCGTCGAAGAGGTAGCCCATCCGGTCGGCTTCGCGCGGGGAGACTTTGGTGAAGAGGGTGAGCCTGACATGCAGTAAGGTCGGCAGCCAGGGGGGTAGTACCGTCTTATTGAGGAGATGCACCGCGGCGATGTAGCCGCCAATGATGTAGGCCCAGATGATCAGCGTCCACAGCCAGGACAACCCCTGCCCGGTTAATTCACGTTCCAGCACATCGGCAAGGGGCCTGAGGATATCCGCGCCCGCGGCGGTGACCATGGCCCCACCCACTACCGTCCCCGCTTTGTGCAGGAGATCGTAGAAATGAGTGAATCTGATCGCCATGGCAAACCAAGTGGCCTAGCGGCTTGGTCGTGCCTGTTCCTGGTCTTTGCGGCAGGTTAGGGTGTGTCGCGGTGAGCAGGGCTAACCGCGGACGGGAGGGGGATAGGGGAGAAGAAAACCCTGGACATTGATCTCTCTCCGGACAAGGGGCCAGACACGATTAGGCTTGTTAGCTGCTTCAGTCAGCGTCCAACTCCCAGATGCATGTTCCCTTACTGCAGAGCTGAGCGTCCGGTTGGAGCTATTTTTTTGGGATTCTAGCCCAGTCGGCGCGGAGGTGCAGCATGAAGGTTGCGCCATCAACTGGGGTATGGGCTGGCTAGCCTCCGGCACCCTCGACCGCCGTGACTCTCTCCACCCCGTTACGCTCCGCCCCAGGCCGATGATCGCCGGGCCCCGGGTCCAATTTCCGCCCCTGCCACAGCAGATAGATCGCCGGGATGACGAAGAGGCTCATCAGCGGCGCGGTGACCATGCCGCCGACCATGGGGGCGGCGATGCGGCTCATGACCTCGGAGCCGACCCCTTCGAAGATGAGGATGGGCAGCAGGCCGGCGATGAGGGTGGCGACGGTCATGGCCTTGGGCCGCAGCCGCTGGACGGCGCCGGCCATGATGGCGGCTTTGAGGTCGGCCCGGGTGTTGAGCCGCCCCTGCTCCCGATACTCCGCCAGGGCCCGGTCCAGGTAGAGGAGCATGACCACGCCGAACTCGGCGGCCACCCCCGCCAGGGCGATGAAGCCTACCGCCACGGCCACCGACAGGTGGTAGCCCAGCCACCAGACGAACCAGACCCCACCGATCAGAGCGAAGGGCACGGTGGTCATCACCAGCCAGGCCTCGCCGGCGCGGCGGAAGATGAGATAGAGCAGGACGAAGGTGATGGCCAGGGTCAGAGGCACCACCTGGAGCAACCGCGCCCGGGCGCGCTCCAGGTATTGGTACTGCCCGGACCAGGCGAGGGCGTAACCCGGCGGCAGGCTGACCGCCTCCCGCACCCGGGCCTGGGCCTCGGCCACGTAGCCGCCGAGGTCGCGGTCCTGGATATCGACGTAGATCCAGCCGTTGAGGCGGGCGTTCTCGCTGCGCAGCATGGGCGGGCCGTCGACGATGACCAGCTCCGCCACCTGCTCCAGGGGGACCTGGGCGCCGCTGGGGGTCACCAGGGGTAACTGGGCCAGCTTCTCCGGGTCGTCCCGCCGCTCCCGGGGGAAACGCAGGTTGAGGGGATAGCGCTCCCGGCCCTCCACCGTCTGGGTCAGGTTCATGCCCCCCACCGCCACGGCGATCAGCTCGTTGATGTCGGCCACGCTCAGGCCCAGGCGCGCCGCCTCCAGGCGCTTGGGCCTGACCTCCAGATAGCGCCCGCCGCTGACCCGCTCGGCGATGACCGAGCGGGTGCCGGGGAGGGCGCGCAGGACGCGCTCGATCTCCTCGCCCAGGCGCTGGATCTCCGCCAGGTCCGGCCCGGCGATCTTGACCCCCACCGGGGTGCGGATGCCGGTGGCGAGCATGTCGATGCGGGTCTTGATGGGCATGACCCAGGCGTTGGTCAGGCCGGGGACGCGCACCCGCTGATCGAGCTCGGCGATGAGTTGGTCCAGGGTCAGCCCCTCACGCCACTGGTCCCGGGGCTTGAGGGTGATGCTGGTCTCGATCATGGTCATGGGCGCCGGGTCCGTGGCCGTCTCCGCCGGGCCCACCTTGCCGAAGACCCGCGCCACCTCCGGGACGCTGGCGATGAGGCGGTCGGTCTGCTGCAGGAGCTGCTGGGCCTTGCCCGCGGACAGCCCCGGCAGGCTGGTGGGCATGTAGAGCAGGTCGCCCTCGTCCAGTTCGGGCATGAACTCGGTGCCCAGGCGTTGCAGGGGCCAGAGGGTGCTGACCAGCAGCAGGACCGCCAGGACCAGGGTGGTCTTGGGCGCCGCCAGCACCCCTCGCAGCAGGGGCCGGCAGAGGCGCATCAGCAGCCGGTTGAGGGGGTTGGCCTCCTCGGCGGGGATGCGGCCGCGGATGAAGTAGCCCATGAGCACCGGCACCAGGGTCACCGCCAGGCCCGCGGCGGCGGCCATGGCATAGGTCTTGGTGTAGGCCAGGGGCGCGAAGAGTCGCCCCTCCTGGGCCTCCAGGGAGAAGACCGGGATGAAGCTCAGGGTGATGATTAGCAGAGAGAAGAACAGGGCCGGCCCCACCTCCCCCGCCGCCCGGGCGATCAGGTCCCAGTGGGCCTGGCCCTCCGGGGCCGCGCCGCCGTGGGCCTGGCGGTAGCGCTCCAGGTGCTTGTGGGCGTTCTCGATCATCACCACGGCGGCGTCCACCATGGCGCCGATGGCGATGGCGATGCCACCCAGGGAAAGGATGTTGGCGTTGATGCCCTGATAACGCATGAGGATGAAGGCCACCAGGATGCCCAGGGGCAGGCTGACCACCGCCACCAGGGCGGAGCGCAGGTGGAAGAGGAAGACCAGGCACACCAGGGCGACGACGATCAGCTCCTCGATCAGCTTGTCCCGCAGATTGGAGACGGCGTCCAGGATCAAAGGGGCGCGGTCATAGGTGGTGAGGAGCTCCACCCCCGCCGGCAGGCCGGGCTTGAGCTCCTCCAGCTTGGCCTTGACCGCGGCGATGGTCGCCAGAGCGTTCTCCCCCTGACGCATGACGACGATGCCGCCGGTCACCTCGCCCTCCCCGTCCAGTTCCGCCACCGCCCGGCGCATCTCCGGGCCGATCTCCACCCGCGCCAGGTCGCGCAGCAGGATGGGGGTGCCGTCCGGGCCCACATCGATGGGGATGGTCTCGATGTCCGCGACCGAGGTGATATAGCCCCGGCTGCGCACCATGTACTCCGCCTCCGCCAGCTCCAGCACCGAGCCGCCTACCTCCTGATTGGCGGCGCGGATGGCCTGGGTCAGGTGGCCGAGGGGGATGCCGTAGGCGCGCAGGCGTTCCGGGTCCGCCACCACCTGGTACTGGCGGACCATGCCGCCCACCGTCGCCACCTCCGCCACGCCGGGGACGGACTGGAGTTCCAGCTTCAGGTACCAGTCCTGAAGGCTACGCAACTGGGCCAGGTCCTGCTGGCCGCTCCGGTCCACTAGGGCGTAGCTGAACACCCAGCCGACGCCGGTGGCGTCCGGCCCCAGGCGCGGCGTGGCCCCCTCCGGGAGCTGGCCGGCCACCTGACTGAGATACTCCAGCACCCGGGAGCGGGCCCAGTAGAGATCGGTGCCGTCGGCGAACAGCACGTAGACGTAGGAGTCGCCAAACAGGCTGTAGCCGCGCACCGTGACCGCCCCCGGCACCGCCAGCAGGGCGGTGGAGAGGGGGTAGGTGACCTGGTCCTCCACCACCCGCGGTGCCTGCCCGGGAAAGCTGGTGCGGACGATGACCTGGACGTCGGACAGGTCGGGGATGGCGTCCAGCGGCGTCTGACGCAGGGACTGGAGGCCCCAGACTGTCAGCAGCAGGGTGGCGAGGAGGACCAGAAAGCGGTTGCGGATGGACCAGTGGATGAGGTGCTTCATGGCCGCGCTCCCTCCCAAGGGTCTGGGATACGGGTCGCTAGCGGCCGATAGCGCTTAGCGATCCGATAACGCTCAGTGGTGATGATGGGCATGATCCACCTCCTGGCCGCTGGTCTGGCCGGCATCCCCGACGCTTGCCTTGTCTTCCCCGGCACCCCCCCTGGCAACCTCCTCAGCGGCACCCCCTGAGGTTAGCCGCTGAAAGCTCGCTCGCAGACTGGACTCGGAGTCAATGAGGAACTGGCCGGAGACCACCACCTCGTCATGCTCTTTCAGGCCAGCGAGGATCTCCACCTCGCCGCCCAACCGGGCGCCGGTGGTCACGTCCACCGGCTGGAAGCGACCCTCGCCCAGGGCCAGGACCACGCTCTCGCGCTCGCCGGTGTGGATCAGGGCCTCCCGGGGGATCTTGAGCACGTTCCGCCGCCCTTTGCCCTCGATGCTCACCTCGGCGAAGAGATTGGGCCGCAGCGCCCCATCCGGGTTGTCGAACACCAGCCGCACCGGCAGGGTGCGGGTCTTGGGGTCCAGTTCCGGATAGAGGTAGTCCAGTTCCCCCTCCCAGGTGCGACCGGGATAGGCCGGGACCCGCATCTGGGCGCTCTGGCCGGGCTCCAGGCCAACGATCTGGTGCTCGAAGACATCCACCCGCACCCAGACCCGACGGTTGTCCACCAGGGTGAACATGGTGCTGTCCGGGGTGACGTACATGCCCTCCCGGGCGGTCAGGCCCGTGACCACCCCGGTGATGGGGGCCGGGATCGGGATGGTGTCCCGGGTCTCACGGCTGGTCTGGATGGCGTCGATGACGGCTTCCGGGACGTCCAACAGGCGCAGCAGGTTGCGCGCCTTGTCGGCCTTGACCCCGACCGGGCCACCGCCACCGACCGTGCGCCCACCAGCACCCGAATCGCCCCCCGA
>ERZ1645187.3524-NODE-3524-length-13110-cov-9.322941_pt1 | contig 13110 bp, 12 predicted proteins | sample MGYA00575352_ERZ1645187 | MGnify/ENA primary metagenome ERZ1645187 (study PRJEB40837, sample SAMN11349314) | freshwater sediment metagenome | isolation source: river sediment | host: Sediment | place: India: Wazaribad , New Delhi | collected 2017-02-21 ...
CTGGCGGTTTCCACCGCCACCAGACGCTGCAACACCGCCAGGAGGGCGTCTCGCAACGGCAGCGCTCGATCCGCCACCGGAGCGAACGGCGCGTCGGTGGCCACCGATCCCTCATCCGGCGCCGTTCCGGGCCAGATGTTCGTCGAGGGGAGCTCATCCGCCACGGCGGGCGGCAGCGCGGTGACCGGGTCCGGAGCGACCACGGGCGCCGGCGGCGCCGCCGGTCGGTACGGGATCGCCGTGGGCCGAGGCGCCGGCGCGCCCTCGGGAAACCAGTCCCCGACGGTATCCCGCGTCAGTTCGTACAACCGGCCCCGCAACTGCTGCGTACCCTCCACCCAGCCCGCGCCCACCGCGCGTTCCTCGCGCAGCCACGCCCAGGCAGCGGCAGGCACCAGCCACGGCTGCAACAAGGCTTGAAACCCGAACTGGCGCTGGGGCGGCAGCCAGGTGCTGTCGTAATAAGTCGCGCCCACGATCCGCGTCATCGGCCCCATCGCCGGGGGCCAGATCGTGATCGGCCGGGTTTGCGCATCGTAAACCCCGCAGGCGCAGCGCCGGCCGGTCGCGCTCATCACCCACAACCAGGTTGCCGCGAACACCGCATAGGACCACCGCGCGTCGGTCGCCGTCCCCGGCATTGCCCAAGGATCGGCCCGGTAGCGCCGCACGGCCGCTATCGCCCGGTCGAGGCCGACCGACAGGACCAGGGGCTGGCCCGGCGCCTCGACCGCCGGCAACCGCTGCAAAAACCGCGCGGCGTTTTCCAGGGTGTGGGGCACATAGACCACATACCGCGCCGCGGGCAGATTCAGCACCGCGTTTAAATCACCGGGCCACCGTTGGCCCCGCGCATCGCGCCAGAGCGCAGCCGGCGCTTCCAGCTTCAGGAGCCCTGGCGGGCACGGCGGTTCCGGCTTCCCGCATCGCCTCAACGACCATAGACGCATGGTTTAGTCCCTCCGAACACAACCGGTCGGTCTCCGTAAAAAACGGGAACGCCACCCTGGCCCGATTGTCAAGCGGTTTCTTTCCGTCTATGCTGAAGTGGTTGTAACATGTTGCCCGATCATGCCAAAACCGGGACCGTCCTGCGTGGACGGTGGTGGCGCCCCATCCACCCCCAAAAAAGGGCCTTCCTTCGGGAAGGGGTTGCGCTCCTCAGCCGCATCAGGAGTCGGGTCGCTGCCACCCGTCCCCGGCAGCCCTCGCCAACCCGTCAAGGGCCGCCCGGCCTCTGCGGGTTCGCCGCTGGCCAGCGGCCAGTCGGTTCCGAACGGCGGCGCTCCGCGCTGCGTCCTTCGCGCTCCGCGCCCGTCTTCCGGGACGAGTGCGCTGCCGCCAGAGCGGTGTTGGCGTTTCGCCCCCCACGCCCTGCCGGCCACGCCCGCGCGCCTCGACCGGCGCGTGGTGGCCGGTGCGGTCCCAACGGGAACCTCTCCGGAGGGATGCCGTCCGCCGTCGCTTCCCGCGCCAGGCCCTGCCAGGCGCTCGTTTCCCGCGCCCGTCGCGGGCATCAACCCCCCGCCGGGGATTCCCGCCCCGGCCAGGGATCGGGAGTCTCCGGTTTTTGCGTTTCAGGAGACCCCCATGTTTGAAATCCTCATCGTCGCCAGCGTGACGCTCATCGGTTACCTGTGCGTCATCCTGTGGCTCGTCGGCCTGCGGCTCGCGGTCCGGCGCGTCGCCCGCACCGTTCGGAGGCGCTGGCGGCAGCGAAGGCTAGCCGTCTTCCCGTCCAGGCCTCCCGCCCGGTCCGCCGAGCACCATTCCGAACCGGATTGGGCGCTGTTCGATCGCCCCGCCTATCTGGGCCGAGCCCCAAGGCTCGCCGCCCGGACCCCCGAGGAAACCGCGCCGAGCGCGCGGACCCACTCGGCAAACGCCGCCTCACTCCACCCGCGGAGATTATCCCTTGATGATGAGAGGCCACCTCGTGCTTGAGATCGCCGCCCACTTGCGCGGGGCGGTCATCGACGCGACCGCCCTGCTCGCCATCGAAGGCGCTGTGCTCCACCTCTGGGGCTATCGGACGCCGACCGGCGAGCGCCGGGCCGTCGTCGTCCGCCAGATCGGGCGTGCCTACGCCGGCTGGCGGGTATTCCCCGGCGCCCTGGAGGATGCCGTCCGGCACTATCGCACCCACCCGGCCAAGCTGGCGTCGGAGCAGACGTTGCCGCGAGCTGCTTGAGGCCTCCGGCGGGACCGCCGTTCTCTGACCCTTCGCGCACGAGCGCGCGAAACGACCCCGCTTGACGCGGTTTAACCCCCCTGGGGAGACGAATTCTCCCCGCCAAGGGGCAGTGCGTCTCCCCCTTTTTCATTCCCAGGAGACCACTCTCATGTTGAAACTCTCACCCACGGCAGCGCTGACCTACGAGGACTGTCCCCGGCAGTATTGGTACCGCTACATCGTCAGGGCCTACCGCCCGCTCCGCCCGGCAGCCCTGGGATTTGGCGACGCCGTGCATCAGGCGATCGAGCAGTACCTGCGCGCCGGGGTGCGCGGGGAGTCCTGCGATCCGGTCGCGGCTTTCACGGCGGTGTGGGACCACCACACCGCCACCACCGCCCTGGAGTATCCCAACCCGTGGTCGGCGGCGGAACTGCGCGCCACCGGCCAGCGGCTGCTGGCGCTCTTTCCCGGCGCCTGGGCCCAGGCGGAGCTCGCGCTGGCGCTCGACGGGCAAGGCGAACCGCTGCTCGAACGGCGGCTGGAAGCCCCGCTCGCGCCCGGTCTCAACCTGACCGGGAAACCGGATCTGGTCGTACTCGACGCCCAGCTACGGACCCTGATCCTCGACCTCAAAACCCCGAGTCAGGCCGGCGCCATCGAGGCGTTCGAGGCCCGCGCCGACCAACTCGCCGCCTATCAACTCCTCCTGGACGCCAACGCCGAGGCGCTGGGTGGTTTGGAACCCGTGGCCGGAGTCGGCTTCTGGGAACTGGTGAAACGCAAGGTCGCGAGCCGCCACGGCGGCAAGGGGCCAGAAATCCGCGGGCCGGCGCTCGCGCCGGCCCGCACCATCGACCAACTGGCGGACTTGCGCCAGAAGTGGGTTTGGCTCGCTGAAGACATCGGCCGCGGCCGGTTTCCCCGGCGGCCGCGCCAGGCCCATAACTCGCCCTGCCTGCTCTGCGACTTCCGCCGCCACTGCGCGGCTGGAGAAGATCCGGAGCTGTGCTTTCCGGATCCGGCGCCGGTCAGCCCGGCACCGGATCCGGTGGCCAGGGCGTAACCCCCGGCGGGGACAGGACACTCACCCTGGGTGGAAACCACCCGCTCGGACCCTTTCAACCACCCCCCTGGGGAGATGCTCTCTCCCCAGGGGATAGGCGTCTCCCCGTTCTATTCCGAGGAGATTCCCCTGATGACCACGTCAACGAATACGGTCGGTGCGCTGGAACCCATGATCCCGGCTACCCGCGTCCCCCAAGCCTTCGACATCGCCGAGACCTTCGGCATCCCCGCGCCGCTGGGACTGACCCTGACCGGCTGGTCCCAGCCGGGACCGCTGACCCCGCCGGCTCGGCTGGACTACTGCTTTCGCCCCGGCGTGCTGAGCGACCTGCTCGGCTGGCTACGGGAGCGCCAGACCGGCTGCCCGGATGGCCTGTGGATCCGTGGGCCGACCGGTTGCGGCAAGAGTTCGGTGGTGGTGGAAACCTTCGCCCGACTCCACCTCGATCTGATCCGGGTCAACGGTCGCCAGCATCTGGAACTGGCCGACCTGCTCGGTCACCTGACCGCCCTCGATGGGGACGTGCTGTTCCAGGACGGACCGCTGACGCTGGCGGCCCGCCTGGGCGCGGTCCTCCTCCTCGACGAAGTCGACCTGCTCGATCCCGGCGAACTGGCCGGGCTGAACGGGGTGCTCGACGGCGGCCCGCTGATGCTGGCCGAGAACGGCGGGGAAGTCGTCTGGCCGGCGCCGGGGTTCGGGCTGATCTGCACCGCCAACACCGGCGGCGGCGGCGATCCCACCGGGTCTTATCTGGGCACGCAGCGGATGAACCTGGCCCTGCTGGACCGGTTCAGCCTGATGGCCGTGGACTACCCGGAACCGGCGCAGGAAGCCGAATTGCTGGCGCGAGCCTGTCCGGAACTGCCGGAACCGTTGCGGGCCGCGATGATCGTGGTCGCCGGCGAAGTGCGGGCCCTGTTCGTCGGCGGGCAGGAGGATCGCGCGCCGATCGAGGTGACCCTGTCCACCCGGACCCTGCTCCGCTGGGCCCGGAAAGTGGTGCTGTACCGGAATGCGCCCCAGCCGTTGCAGCACGCGCTGGACCGGGCGCTGACCGGGCGCGCCGAACCGGAAACCCGGGCGGCGATCTTCGGGATCGTCCAGCGCGTGTTTGGTGAGGAGGCCGGCCATGGCTGAACTGGTAGTCAGTGCCTATCGTTTCACTCACCCGGACGGCTCCAGCAAGGATTGGGCTATCGCCCACGATGCGGCCGGGGTACGGATCTTCTACGGCAAGACTGGCGGCCGGCTGCGCACGGCCGACGTCCCGGCGGTTCGTTGCCGGCGGCAGTCGCCCGCCACCGAAGCCCTGGCCCGGATCCGGGAGCAGGAGCGCCAAGGCTATCACGGCTTGGGCCGCTTCCGATTTGATGGGTCCAGCCGACGGCTGCTGGGACCGGTGTGGGAGACCCCCGAACCGGTGGCCCCCGCTGCCCCCGTACCGGCCGCGCCTCGGCTGTACTGGGAGCGCCGGCCGCGCGGCCCGCGCGCCATGGCGGCCACCCCGACGCCAACCGCGCTGCCGGCTTTGGGCGAAGCGGCGAGCGCCATCCTCCAGACGCTGCACCACCATAGGCTGATTGAGGATTACCGGGGCAGCGGCGCCGCGGGAGCCTGGCGGATTCACCTCCATCTCGCCGAGGGCCAGACCTGGTCGTTCGGGGTCGTGGCGCCGGGTTCCGATCCGGCGGATGGGCTCGATGCGACCGGCTGCGGCCAGGGCAGCGTGCCCCTGGATCCGCCGGCGCCGGCGGTATTCCTGCTGGCGCTGGCCCGCCACGACCCCGACCTGCTCGTCGCCGACGAAACCGGCGCCGTACTGGTCCAGCCGCCGGCGCCGCTGGCGCTGGCGACCGGGCTGGCGGTGGCGTTGGGGCTGATTCCCCCACCGCTCCGCGAGCTGCTGGCGGCGGTTCCCGCCCCCGTCGAGTGGTTTTACTAATTGGCCGTGGATTCACCGCCGCCGGCGCCCGTGCCCGGCGGCGTTCCACTCGCGTCCGGGGCGGGCGCCCGTCGTGCTCCCCAGAGACGACGGTCCGCACCCCTGGATGAATCAGGAGAGACCATGAGCGATATCGTCCCCTTCGACTCGATCAGTGATCGGGTCGTCTTCATTCATCTCCAGATCGTTTGCTGGACCGCCAGCCAACGCTTGTGCCCCGAGGATCTGGGGCTGGATCGGCGCACCCTGCCGCCCGAGCGGCTGGTGCATTTCGGTAACAAGAAGCTGATCAATCCCGAAGAACTGCGGCCGTTCGCCAGCCTGCGCTCGGCCGCCCGGCGCGAGTGCCTGGCGGTGGGGGTCCGCTTCCTTGGCGGCTTTCTGGTCCCGGCGGATCAGGCCCAGGGGCTGTTGGATCGCCTCGACGCGCTCGAGCGGCGGTTCGGCGCGGAACGGGACCGGTTCCTGGCCCGCTTCGATCACCTGGTCGAGGACTGGATCCGTGAACATCCGGACTGGGCCGCCCTGATTCGCGGGGCGATGGTGCCGGCGCGGTTCGTCGCCGAACGGTTGTCGTTTGCGGCGCAGGCGCTCCAACTGACTGCGCCGGGGAGGGTAACGCACGCTGGCCTGGCTCGCGCCGCCGCCGGCCTGGCGGATACCCTGTTCCGCGAGGTGGCCACACTGGCTCAGGAGACCCTGGAACGCTCGTTCCTGGGTCGGACGGTGGTGACCCGTCGCGCCCTGCGGCCCGTGCTGGCCCTCCGGGACAAGCTGGCGGGCCTGGCCTTCCTCGACGCGCGGGTGCGCCCCCTGGTCGATCACCTCGAACAGACCCTGGGCGATCTGCCCCGCCAGGGGGCGATCCAGGGTCGCGATCTGGATGCCCTGCTGGGGTTGCTGGCGATCCTGGAAAACCCCGAGCGGCTCAAGGTGCACGGCGACCGGTTGCGGGCGCTGCCCGCCGACGCCGTGGCGTTGGGCGCTCTGGGGCAACCGGCCTTCCTCCTCGGCGCCGCCGCTCCCCATTCGGCGGAAACGATCACCGTTCGGGGGGAGTCCCCGATCAGGGTGGAGTCCGACGCCGACGCCGACGCGGTCTTCCCGGACCCGGAACCCCCCGGTCCAGCGGTCGCTGGAGCGGTGGCGCCTCTCCCGGCAGTTTGCCGGCCACGCACGCCGGTCCCCGCCCTCGCCGGAGACTGGTTCTTCTGACCGATCCCGCCCTGGCGGGGTCTGCTGTGTTCACTTTCCTCGCGGGAGGATGACGCTCGTCCTCCCGGGGCGGGCGTTGCCTCCCGGTTTTCTGGAGGCACCCATGCAAAGACAAACCCTGTTGGACGCCCTGCCGATTCTGGCCAAGTTTCTGGGCCGGAAGTTGGGGGTCGACGTCGTCATCGGCGCTGAGCGGGCGCAAACCGACGGCCGCACCATTTACCTGCCGGCTTTGCCGGCGGCGGACGCGGCAGCCTGGATCCTGGCCAACGGCTTTCTGGACCACGAGGGCGCTCACCTGCGCCACACCGACTTCGACGCGGCGCGGCCGGCGACCCCGCTGGGCCGGACGCTCGCCCGGATTCTGGAGGACGTTCGGATCGAGGCCGCGCTCGGCCGGGAATTGCCGGGCTGCCGGGACAATTTGGCCCGATTGGTGGACCATCTGGTCGCCCAAGGCGATTTTTGGGCGGTTCCCGAGGCCGACTGGCCGCCGGTTCGCCAGGTTCAGGCCTATCTGCTGTACCGCCTGCGGGCGGACGTGCTGGGCCAAACCGCGCTGGGTTCGCTGGCTGATCGAGCGGAAGCCTTGCTGCGCCAGGCGCTGCCCGCCGGCGTCATGGTCAAGCTGGCGGCGCTGGCTTTCGAGGTGCGGCACGTATCCTCGACCGCGGCGGCGGTGGACCTGGCCGAACGCATCCAGCGGATGTTCGCGGCGGCGCAGGCGGAATCGCCGCCGAACGCCGCCGATCCGGCGCCCCAGCCAGGTCGGCGCGCTCCTGGCGCGCCGCCCGATTCGGGCGTCGATCCCAACGATCGCGCTCGGGGTCAGAACCTCGGTCGCGCTGGCTCCGGTCAGGAGCCGGGCCCGAGTCAGCGCCAGGGCCGGGATGAGGCTCCGGACGGCTCCGACGACCCGCCGGGTTCGAACGCCGGTCACGGCGACGAACATTCGGGTCAAGGTCAGGGCGCTGCCGGTCAAGGCGGCTCCGATCGGGATCACCCGCCGGATCGGAGCCCAACACACGGTCAGAACGGCGATGCGGGCGATCCCAACGGCGACCCGGAGTGGACCGCCGGCGACCGCGACCCGCCTGCAGATTCAGGCCAGGGCGCCGGTCACGCCGGCGCTGGTGCGGTGCTTCAGGCGATTCTCGCCGCGACGGATGCCGACCAGGACCCCCACTGGGGCGATCTCGGCCGACACCTGGGGGAACGCTTGAATGCCCGAGCGACCGAGGCCGTCCGGACCCGGCGCGCCGTGACCATGGCCGAACCGGACCCCGCACCGGCCGCACCGGCGGCGGCGACGCTGGCCACCGACGTTCGGGCGGCCTCGGTCGCCTTGCGGCGGCGCCTCGCCGCGCTGGTGCAAGCCAGCCGGACGGAAGCCCGGCGGCGCGGCCGGCGCGGTCACCACCTGGCCGGCCGGCAATTGTATCGGCTGGTCTGTCGCGATCCAGGCATATTTCTGGCCCGGGATCGGCGGAAAACGCCGGACACCGCCGTCCTGATCCTGCTGGACCGGTCCGGCTCGATGCAGCGGCGGATCGCCGTCGCCCAGCGGGCGGCACTGGCCACCGCCCTCGCCCTGCAGGAGATTCCTGGCTGCGCGGTGGCGGTGGCCGCCTTTCCCGGCTCCGCCGCCGATCGGGTCGTTCCCTTGCTCGGGTTCACCGAGCGGGCCAGCCGGGCCGCCGGACGGTTCGCGCTGCGCGCCGAGGGGGGTACGCCGTTGGCGGAAGCGCTCTGGTGGGCAGGTTATGCCTTGCTGCGGCGGCCGGAGGCCCGCCGGTTGCTGCTGGTGGTTACCGATGGCGATCCGGCGGACTGGGAGGCGACCCGGGAGCTGATCGCCCGCTGCCGGAACTCCGGGATCGAGGCGGTCGGCCTGGGCATCCAGGCCGGTCGTCTGGCCCAGAGCCTGTTCGGCGCGCGCGACGCGGAGGACCTCACTGACCTGGATCAACTCGCGCCGGCCTTGTTTCGTCTGCTCGAGCGGCGCCTGACCGGCGGGGCCTGAAGGCGCGCGCCGTCCGATCCATCATCCCGGGATATCGAGGCCCGCTTCCCGGCGGAAGCGGGGTCACGGCTCCCGGCTGTCGTACGATTACCGAGGAGAACCCATGAAAACCAACGTCGTCGAAATTTTCAATTCGGATGGCAGCGTGGCGGAATACCGCCCGCTGTCGCACCGCCTGCCGGCGTTTCTGGACCGCTACGGCCCGGCGCAGGGCTATGCGGTGGTGGTCGCCGCCCGGGAGGCCCTGGCCCTGCGGCCCGGCTTGCTGCGGTTGTACGAGGCGGCGATTCAGGCCGGGCGCAAGCCGGACGAGGTGGGCCTGCCGCCCTTCACCGGCTGGGAACGGGCCATGCATTTCCAGGCCCGGCTACTGGACCCGACCGGCCGGGTGGTGGCAACGGCGTCGGCCGTCAAGCCGGTCGTGCAGTACAAGGATCACGAGATCGGTGAAACGGCCGCTCGCCAGCGGTTGGTCGCGGCCCTGGGATTCGGCGGCGAGGTCTTGGACGCGGACGAAGCCCAGGATCAGCAGGATCTGGGGTTAGTGGTCCGGCCATCGGCCGCGACACCGGCCCCTGGAGCCGCCGCCCGCGGGTTGCCCGACGAACCCTCCGATTCGGCGCCTTCACGGCCGCCAGAACCAGCGCCGGCCAGCGCCAGCACGGTCGCCATGCGGTTGCCGCCCCCGGCGGAATCCGTCCCGGAAACGCCACCTCCAGATCGGACGGTACCTCTTCAACCCGTGCCCGGCGAACCACCTCCGCCGGCGCTGTTACGCCAGATCGAGCATCAGGCCCGGCTCAAGGGCCTGCCGGTCCCGACCGTCCGGACCGCGCCGGAAGCCCGGCAGGTATTAAAGCAATTGCTGCAACGTGAGACCGGTTCGAACCGGTGAGGGGCGCGCGCGTCGCCTGACGCGCGCGCCGGGCCCCAGGACGGATCGAAGTTTATCCACCCCATGGGGAGAGCGCTTCCCGGTGGGGGTGCTCTCCACCAGGGTTTGATCCTTCTGTTGGAGACCTGACATGGCCGATAACTACACGTACTGCTCCTTTCTGCTCCACCTGACGCCCGACCAAACCCGCTGGGCGTTCGGCTACTACGAGGCCCTGCGCGCGCTCGAACCTACGTTCGGTGCGAGGGCGGCAGCCAAGCCGATTCCCGATGCGCCTGCCGATGTCCGGGCGTCGGTGCACCACGGGCCACCCTTCGCCGGTGAATTCCTCGGATTCGAGGTTGCGGCAAAACCCGAAGGTTTGTGGATTCACGACGAGGAGGCGGCCTCGATCGATCAGATCGCCACCTTCGTGCGGGAAATCCTGCGCCGTTTCGATCTGCCGCCGGTGGGATTTGAGTGGAGTTATGACAGCTCCCAGCCGCATCTCGCCGCCTACGGCGGCGGCGCGGTGGTGGTCTCCCAGTCCGGTTGCGAGTGGCTGTACACCCACCGCTGGCTGGACGCGGCGCTCGGCCGCCACCACCAGGGAGCGGCTACCGCAGAGGTTCGGGACCTCTGCGCCTGCGACGATTGCGGCTGGACCGGCGCCCTGGAGGAGACGCAACCGATCCGCGATTTCTGGTCGCGGGTGGAGCCCGGCGGGATCATGCCGGCTGGCGAATGCCCCCGTTGCGGAGTACTGGCTTATCTCCTGACCCGCCCCAACCGCGTCGCGATGATGGTCGAGGGCGGTCTCGTGCAGGACGTCGTCGCCGACCGGCCCGACGAACTGCGGGTGGCGGTAGTGGACTATGACACCGAAGGGTGCGATGCCGCCGATCTGACTTCACTGGCGGAGCCAATGGGTCGAAGCACCCCGGCCTGCGTGCGGGAAGTGGTCGCCGAACCGGCGGCCATCCTGCTCGACAAGGTGTTCGCCGGACGGGATTGACCCCCTGCCGTATCTTTCCGGTGCACTTCCCCGAGGGAACCATTCCTTCGGGGAGGAAGCTTTGGACTGAATTATTGACCTTTAATCTCTACGTTGATGATGGCGTTTATATAGCTCAATCAATAAGTTGATCGCATAATTGTCAATTGACAATTTGGATTTGGCTAGCATGGCCTCCGGGTTATCGAACGTATCCGAGCATTCCTCAATATTGCCCGAAGCCTACAACTGTTGGTGATCCTCTCGAAATTTGCGCGGTTATTTAGGGTTTTTTCCCTTTAAATTCATTAAGTTTCCAAATAATTGCCAATTGACAATTTTTACTCGGCAAGGACCTGAAGCGCATCGCCAAATGCATGCAGTAATTCCTCGCGGTTAGCCCCACTGCGCGGCAGAACTTCAATCAGCAGCCCACCGCGCGAACGGCGGATGGCAGTCAGCATACGTTGCCCGGTGGCAGCCCGGTATTCCAATGGTGACTGCTTGGGCTTGATAGTACGGTTGCTAGCAGCGGACTTAAGAAGCTGCAGAACCTGTTGTCCGGTCAACAACCCCTGTCCCGCTTGAAGGGCCTGCTGTTGCCGGGCGCAAAGTTCATCCGCACGGGCTAGAATACGGCGGCGAATCTGTGGGTCCTTCAATAGCGGCTTGAGTTCTCGCGCGTGGTTGACTTTGACTTCCGTAATATCGGCATAAGCCTGGACAATGTTGTCCGGCAGGTCCGCCAAGTCCAGATAGCGACTCAGCCAAGCTTCGGAGACCTCAAGACGTTCGGCCATATCCCGTTGCGACCGGTAATACGACTCCAGTGCTTGTCGATAATCCAGCGCCCGCTCGAAGTCGCTAATATCTTCCCGTTCCCGGTTTTCGCAGTCACTCAGTCGGAAGGCTTCCTCATCAGTCAGGGCGCGAACCTCAATCAGGAACATCAATTGCGGGTAATTATTTCGGCGCAGCCAATCGATAACCCAGTGCCGGCGAGCGCCGCAAATCACTTCGAAATCATGTTGCGGATCACCCTGTACGCGGCGCACGATGGCCGGAAATTCCTGTCGCCCCTGCGCTTTGATGCCTTGGATCAGGTCGGCGCAGCGTTGTTCATTTAACAGGTTGTAGCGCCGGTTATGTCGTGTCCATAACCGGCAACGTTGCGGTTCCACCCAAAGCAGCGTTTTTTCAACGATCTCACCATTGGCCAATTGCGCTAGCTGGTTTTCCCGTTCTTGAAGATAGCCGGTGGTTCGCTTTCGAGCTGATGTCGCATCGTTGGTCTCTACTGGAGCGGCAGTTAACCCGCCCGCCAGATCTTCAAACAATACTTTGTTCCGAGCAGCCATGCGTGTTTCCTCAGATCAAGCCTTCGCGGCGCAGAGCCTCGTGGTGACTGGGCCAGGTTTTCCGAATCAACAGTTCAATTTCCCGATTGACGGCATCCAGATACGCTTTGCAGCGCTGGTAGGTCTCGCGGGAAGTCGTGGCTTCTTCCAATTCATAAACCGACATCAGTCGTGCGCCTGCGTTATCGATTTCCGCTGAATCCTTCATGATAGTGTTGAACATGGCGGTTTGGTAAACCTGTCGCATCATCCGGGTAATCTCGGTATGGGCCGATTTGGTTTCATCCATGGCATTAACTAATACCTTGAGAAACTTGTAACGCGGCTGGAGGCCTTGGGCTGCCAGCGTTTCGAGCGCTTCAACCAGCAAGGTGAAAAAGTGCGCGGTGGAGCCAAAATCAACCGTCGCAGGACGCACCGGCACTACCAAGGCCGTTGCCGCCCGGACCACGCTGAGCGACAACATACCCAATGCGGGGGGCGGATCGATAATGATGACATCAAAACCGTCTTTGATCGTGTCGATGCCCAGGCGGAGTCGCTCCAGCATCAGGGGATTAGTCGGCAGCCGCGCAGCCAGTTGATATTCGATGCTGTAAAGCGACAGATTGGCGGGGATCAGAGCAAGCTGATCCCAGTAGGTTGGGCGTAACGCATACGTCAGGGTATCCCGCTCCCGCATCAGGAAAGGAAACAAGGTGTTCTGGGAATCCAGCTCGTAATCCGGGTTAAATCCGAACAGACTGGTCAAGCTGCCTTGCGGGTCGCAATCAATAGCGCAGACGCGGTAACCCTGCAATGCCAGATACTGAGCGACGTGCGCCACTAGAGTACTTTTTCCGACTCCGCCCTTGAAGTTCGACACGGCGAGCACCAAGGGCTCGTCGTTGTCACCACGCCATGGCATGGTTTCAAATTCCCGGCGCATGATATTGATTTCATTCAACATATAGCCCAAGCGGCGGCCATGACTGTCCTTACGCGGTTCTGGCAAGCGGCCTGTCTTTTCTGCATCCCGGATCGCGGTTGGAGTCCGTCCGATCATGCGCGCCGCCTCGGAGATGCTGAAACCAACCTTCAACCGCTTTTGCTTGCCGGGATCGAAAACCGTCTCTCGCAGCCGCTCGATAACCCGGTAGGAACGTTGTTCGATATCTCGAATTTCATCGAGCGCAATATCGATTCCTGCAATGGTAAGGGCAGGCGATGCCATGCCTGGCTCAGGCCTTGGTTGTTCCATGATGGCATCAGCCATGGCTGTTTCATGCTTGCGTAATTTTTTGCTAGTTCGGCTTACTTTCGTCATAGAAGGAATTTCTTTTAAATTTTGCAAAGTAAGCAATATTGTAGTGAATGAACGACCCCGCAGCAAATTGCGGAGTCGTTCATTACATTTTTAGGGCAATTTGAGAACAGGGAGGGTAAGAAGGGTAGGGAGGGTAGAGAGGGTAGGGAGGGT
>ERZ1645187.3526-NODE-3526-length-13108-cov-3.998544_pt1 | contig 13108 bp, 15 predicted proteins | sample MGYA00575352_ERZ1645187 | MGnify/ENA primary metagenome ERZ1645187 (study PRJEB40837, sample SAMN11349314) | freshwater sediment metagenome | isolation source: river sediment | host: Sediment | place: India: Wazaribad , New Delhi | collected 2017-02-21 ...
CAGTATCACCACCAGCAGAATCAGCAAGAGCACGCTCATGGCGCCGCGGCCGGCAGCGGCGGCGACAGGGCGCGCACCAGGAAACGCAGGGCGAGCACCGCGAATCCGGCCGGCAGCACCACTTGCGACCACCACATCGGCACGCCGTCGAACAGGACGGTGCCGGAATCGCGCTCGAGCTCCACCAGCCCCCACGATGCTCGGGCGAACAGCGCAGAGACCAGGGCCGCGAAGCCGTAGGCCGCGACACGCGCGGCGCGCCGCTTCCAGCCCTGCAAGCCGCGTTGCAGCACATCCAGGTTGATATGACGGTCGTCGCGCGCCGCCGCCAGCGCGCCCAGCATGCCGACCCACAGCACCAGCACGCGCAGGAAAGGATCGACCCAGGGACCGATCCAGCGCGTCCAGCCGAGCAGCCAGCCGATCACCGGCCAGCCCAACAGGTCCGGCGACTGCCCGACCCAGCGCGCCACGATCTGCGCAGCGGCCAGCACCACCAGGGTCAAGGCGAGCAGCGCCAGCACGCCGGTTTCGAGCCGGTCCAGGCCGCGCGCGATCGCCGCCCAGGCGGACTTCACGGCGTCGCTTTGCCCGACTGCGCCGCCCAGGCGGCTTGCTGCTTCTGGATCGCCGCGAGCAGTTCGGCCGAAATCTGTCCGTCGGCCAGCATCTTCTTCAACGTCGCCGTGCCGATGTCACGCCAGAACTGCTGTTCCGCGGCGCTCGGCGCTTCGAAGCGGATGCCCTGCTTGACCAAGGCCGAGCGCGCCGAGGCGTTGTCCTTGAGCCCGGCCGCGTCGATGTCGACGAAGGCCTGGCCGAACTCCTCGTCGACGATCTTCTGGTCTTCGGCCGCGAGCTTGCCGTAGGCCTTTGCATCCAGGGCCAGCACGCCGAGGACATAGGTCAGCGGCAGGTCGACGACGTGCTTGACCTTGGTATGCCACTGGAAGGCGATGGCGCCCGAGGTGGTGATGCCCACGGTTTCCAGCAGGCCGGTCTGCAGCGAGGTGTAGACGTCGCCGAGCGGCAGCGAGATCACCGGCACGCCCGCCTGTTCGAAGGCGACCTGGGCGATCTTGTCGTTCTGCGGCGCCCAGACCTTGGTCGCGCGCAGCTCGTCCTTGGTCCGGATCGGCTTCGTGCTCATCAGGTAGGCGAAGCCGCCGCCGGACAGGCCGACTGCTTCCAGCCCGGCCTTGCGGAAGCCGTCGCGCAGCATCGGATCGAGGGCCTTGCGCACGAAGGCGACCTCGTCGAGCGAGCCGAACAGGAACGGCAGGCTGTAGATCTGTGCGTCGGCATAGACCGGCGACAGCTCGCCGGCGGTGAACGCCCCGCCCTGCAACTGGCCGAGCTTCATCTTGCGCAGCACCGCCGCATCATTGCCCATGACGCCGCCGGGGAAGTACTTCACGTCGACGCGTCCCGCCGTGCGTGCCTTGATGTTGGCGCCGGCCTCGCGCATCTCCTTCATCCAGACCGTGCCCTCGGGCGCGACCGTCGCGATCTTGAGCGTCGCCGCCGGAGCCGCGCCGGCGAAGGCCAGCGCCATAGCGATTCCAAATCCCTTGCGCCACATCGTCATCATCCTCAGAAGTAGTCCTTGCCGGATTCGACCAGTTCGGCCGCGCGGCGTTTCGCGATCGTGTTCGACAGCGTCAGTCCGGGGACGTTCGCATCCGCGGCCAGCACCTCGGCCAGCATGCGGTCGTGCGCGTCCTGGTCGAACAGCAGGCGGGCGCAGTATTCCGCGTTCAATACCTTGGGCAGCAGATTCCTGCCCGCGTCCACCGCATCGGCCGCCCGCAAGCGCTCCTGGCCGCGCCCCGGCTGGCCGCCGAGCGATTCCGGACGCAGGCAGTCGAGCACGCCGAGATAGGCGAGCACGTTGCCGTGGTCGTGCGTCGGCGCCAGCGCGTGGACGCGGTTCAGCAGCGTCTCGATGCGCGGCAGGTCGGCGATGCGGTTCCAGTCGGACGTGTCGGCACGCAGCCAGCCGACCCAACTCGCCGCCAGCGTGTAGGCGGCGTCCACGTCCTTGGCGCCGACCTGCGCGGCGACGTAGGCGTTGAAACGGTCGAAATCGCTGTCCTGCAGTTGGGCGCAGAAGTCCCGGTCGCGCGCGCAGATGCCGCGCTTGGCATACGCGAAGCTGCGCTCCGACAGGCGCTTGGCGCGTTCGGCCTCCTGCACGAAGCCGCCGGCATAGGTGCCGTACAGCCGCGCCGCGGACAGCAGCAGGGCCGGATTCTCCGGATCGCCCTCGATCAGGCCGTCGAGCAGGAGCAGGTAGGCCGGCAGGCCGTCGGCGACGGTGTCGATGTCGTCATGGTTGCTGACGCCGGCGGTCAGGCCGCTGCCGAGACCGTCCGCGGCCCGCTGGACCACGATGGCGCAACCGGCCAGCACCAGCAGACTGAACGCAAGCAAGGAAAAACGGACGATGCGGCGCATGCGCGGACCGGGAACCAGGGACGACGATTGTAGGCGAGCGGCGATGACAGCGGATCAATCGCCGCGCATCTCGGCCGCTTCGAGGGTGTTCTGCATCAGCATGGCCACGGTCATCGGCCCGACGCCGCCCGGGACCGGCGTGATCCAGGACGCACGTTCGGCCGCGGCTGCGAATTCGACGTCGCCGGTCAGGCTGCCGTCCTCGAGACGGTTGATGCCGACGTCGATCACGACTGCGCCGGGCTTGATCCATTCGCCCCTGACCAGGCCCGGCTTGCCCACCGCCACCGTCAGCAGGTCGGCCCGGGCGACCTGGTCGGCCAGGTCCCGGGTGAAGCGATGGCAGGCGGTGACGGTGGCGCCGGCCCGCAGGTATTCGCGCACCAGCGGCCGGCCGACGTGGTTCGACACGCCGACGATCACCGCATGGCGGCCGCGCACCGGTTTGTCGGTGTGTGCCAGCAGGGTCATGATGCCCTTGGGCGTGCAGGGGCGCAGGCCGGGCTGACGCAGGGCCAGGCGGCCCACGTTTTCGGCGTGGAAGCCGTCCACGTCCTTGTCCGGGCGGATGCGCTGGATCAGATCGGTGGCGTCGATATGGGCCGGCAGGGGCAACTGGACCAGGATGCCGTCGACCTCGGGATCGGCGTTCAGACGGTCGATCAGCGCGTACAGCTCGGCACCGTCGATGCTCGCCGGCAGGTCGAAGTCCTTGGTCACGAAACCGACGCGTTCGCAGGCGCGCCGCTTGTTGCGGACATAGACCGACGACGCCGGATCAGCCCCGACCAGCACCACGGCGAGGCCCGGGCGCCGCTGCCCGCGCGTCACCCGCGCGCGCACGCGCTGGCCGATGCCGTCCAGCACCTCGTCCGCGATCCGCTTGCCATCCAGTATCCGTGCAGCCATCGGACCTCCCGCAAAGGCGCGCATTATCGCCGAGCCGCAGGCAGGCGTCGCAGGCGGTTTCGGGGCGGCGGAAACGACAAGGGCCGGCAGCGAATGACTGCCGGCCCTCGACACTGGCGCGCCCGGAGGGACTCGAACCCCCGACCACCGGGTTCGAAGCCCGGTGCTCTATCCAGCTGAGCTACGGACGCCGAAAGCCATCAATTGCGCTCGCCATGCGCCAGCACGCTGCGCGAGCGGGCGTAGGCGAAGTAGACGACGATGCCGATCGCGGCCCAGATCAGGAACAGCTTGATCGTGTACCAGCCCAGGCTCACGAACAGCAGGGCGCAGCCGGCGACGGCCGTCGGACCGACGATCCAGACCAGCGGCGTGCGGAACGGACGCGGACGATTCGGCTGCTGCACGCGCAGGATCATCACGCCGATCGCCACCACGAAGAACGCGAACAGCGTGCCGGAGTTCGAGATGTCGGCCAGTGCATCGACCGGGAACATGGCCGCGAACAGCGACACCGCGACACCCGTGACGATCGTGACCACGTGCGGGGTGTGGTACTTCGAGTGCACTGACGTGAATGCCTTCGGCATCAGGCCGTCGCGGGCCATCGTGAACAGAATGCGGGTCTGGCCGAAGATCATCATCAGGATCACCGACGGCAGCGCGATGATCGCCGCGGCGGCGACCCAGTTGCCGATCTGCGGATAACCGAGGTTGCGCAGGATGTAGGCCAGCGGTTCCTTCGACTGCGAGAGATCGCCACCCGGTTGTGCGCCGGTCGAGCCGATCGCGGCATAGGCCACGAGCAGGTAGAACACCGTGCAGACCACCAGCGAGCCGATCAGGCCGATCGGGATGTTGCGGTTCGGGTTCTTGGTCTCCTCGGCCGCGGTCGAGACCGCGTCGAAGCCGACGTAGGCGAAGAAGATCGACGCCGCCGCGCCGAGCACGCCGACGCCGGACAGGGGCGTGCCCCAGCCGTTCGGCAGCATCGGTTCGAAGTTCTTGCCGTCCACGGCCGGCATGGCCAGGGCGATGAAGACGACGAGCGCGACCACCTTGATGACCACCAGCACCGCGGTGACCTTGGCGCTCTTCGAGGTGCCGATGACCAGCAGCCAGGTGATCAGCAGCGAAATCAGGCAGGCGATCAGGTTGAACGTGCCCTTGGCCACGGTGCCGTCCGGCAGCGTGATGGTGTCGCCCGGACCGGCGGTCAATCCGATCGGAAGTCCCATGCCGATCTCGCGCAGGAAGCCGTTGGCGTATCCGGACCAGCCGACCGCGACCGCGCCCGCGGCGACGGCGTATTCGAGAATCAGCGCCCAGCCGACCATCCAGGCGATGACTTCGCCCAGCACGGCATAAGAGTACGTGTAGGCCGAACCGGCCACCGGAACCATGGCCGCGATCTCGGAATAGATCAGGGCGGTCAGCGCGCAGACGATGCCGGCGATGACGAACGAGTACATCATGCCCGGGCCGGCCTTGTTCGCCGCCACCGCCGTCAGCACGAAGATGCCGGTGCCAATGATGGCGCCGATGCCGAGCATGGTCAGGTCGAAGGCACCGAGCTGGCGTTTCAGGGACCGCTTCTCGGCGGTTTCGAGGATCTGGTCCAGCGGTTTGACGCGTTCGAACAGCATTCGGTGCTCCCGGTCACAGGTCTTGTTGCCAGCGTCCCGGAGCGGTGCCGGGACGAATTCGTGTTGCGCGCAGATCACGCGTCGCCCGGCTGTCGCCACTCGAACCCGCCCCTGCAAAGCGCCGGTAACATACTGTTGCCCATGGCATGCGGCAAGCCCGAATGTGATGTGGCGCACTTTTGCCGCCACTGGACCTGCACCGCATGTTCGACCTCCAACACGGGCTTGACGCCTACTTCACGGACGAGCCGGCGGAAGCCGACGCGCGCCGACGCTTTCTCGAATTGCTGTCGACGACACCGCGCTGTTTCCATCGCGACGCTTTCCCGGCGCATTTCACCGCCTCGGCCTGGCTGGTCTCGGGCGATGGCGCGCGCGCCCTGCTGATGCACCACCGCAAGCTCGACCGATGGCTGCAACCCGGCGGCCACGCCGACGGTGATGCCGATCTGCCGCGCGTCGCCCTGCGCGAGGCCACGGAGGAAACCGGGCTGGTCGACCTGGTGGTCGCCGAAGCGCCGTTCGACCTCGATGCGCACCGCATCCCCGCCCGCGGCCCGGAACCCGAACACTGGCACTACGACGTGCGTTTCCTGGTCCGGGCCACCGGCTCCGAGCAGTTCCAGGCCAACCACGAATCGCGCGCGATGGCTTGGCGGGACATCGCCGAGGTCGCCGACGACGCCGGCATTGATGCGTCAATCCGTCGCATGGCGCGACGCTGGCTCGATCGCCGCCGCTAGGCGGTCAGGTCAGGCGATCTCGCGGCGGAGCGCGTCGCAACTGGCGGCGTGCAGCCCGAGCAGGCGCTGGCGGGTCGCGTCGTCGAGTCGCGATTGTCCGGTGCGGGCGACGGTTTCGATGTCGCGGCAGACCTCGGCCAACTCGGTCGCGCCGAAACTCGCGGCATTCGACTTCAGGGTGTGGCTGGTGACGCGCAGGCGCTCGGCGTCGCCGGCATCGGCCGCCGCCAGCAGGGCCGCGATCTGTTCGCCCGAACCCTTCAGGAACAGGCCGATCATCTGCGCCAGGATGCCGGTCTTGCCGGCACGCTCGAGCATGCGGAACTGGTCCAGCATGGCCTGGTTGATGGTCACGTCGCTCATGTCGCCTCGCCCTCGCCTGCATCCGTTCCATTGTCCGCGATCGGCAGCACCTCGCGCAGCTCGCGGTTGTTGCGCGCCCCGAGGCTGCGCAGCTTCTCGACCTGGCCGACCAGGTTGCCCTTGCCGACCGAGAGTTTCGACAACGCCTCGTCGATGCCGGACCGTGCCCGGCCGACTTGCTCCGACGCGCGCTGCAGGTCCTGCACGAAGCCGACGAACTTGTCGTACAACAGTCCGGCGCGCTCGGCGATCTGTTCGGCGTTGCGCTGGCGGGCCTCGGCCTTCCAGACGTGATCGATGGTGCGCAGCACGCCGAGCAGCATGCCCGGGCTGACCACGACGACGTCGTTGCGCAGGGCCAGTTCGTACAGTTTGGGATCGACGCGGATGGCTTCGAGGTAGGCCGCCTCGATCGGCACGAACATCAGCACGATGCCGTTCGAGGCGACGCCACTGGACCGGGCGTAGCCGCGCTTGCCGAGATCGTCGATGTGGCGGCGCATCGAACCGAGGTGCTCGGCCAGGTGCTTCTCGCGCGCGATCGGGTCGTGGTCGTTGCACCAGCGTTCGAACGCGACCAGCGAGACCTTGGCGTCGATCAGCACGTCGCGCCCGCCGGGCAGGCGCACCACCACGTCGGGGCGGCGCGTCTCGCTGCCTTCGTCGCGCAGCACCACCTGGGTGTCGTAGTCGCGGCCTTCGCTCAGGCCCGAGGCTTCGAGCAGTCGCTCCAGCACCAGTTCGCCCCAGGCGCCCTGGGTCTTGGTGTCGCCGGTCAGCGCGCGCGCCAGATTCACCGCGTCGCCGCTGAGGCGTTCGTTCAACTGGCGCAGATGCTGGATTTCGGTGCGCAGCACGGCACGGCTTTCGCCTTCCTGCGCACGCGACTCGACCACCAGCTGCTGGAATTGCCGCAACTGCTCGCGCAACGGCGCCATCAACGATCCGACCTGCTCGGCATTGGCGGCGCCGAAGCGTTCCGCCTTCTGTTCCAGCACGGCGCTGGCCAGGGCCTGGAACTGTTGCGCCAACTGTTCGCGCGCCGATTCGATCCAGCGCAGCTTCTCCGCATGCGCGCTCGCCGCTTCTTCCATGCGGGCGGCCAGCGCGGCCCGCGCCTCGGCGGCGGACTGTGCCGCGGCGCGCGCCTCGTTCAGGGCGGCTGCGGCGGCGGCGGCACGCGCGGCGATCTGCGCCAGTTCGCCGTCGCGGCTGGCGCGCCCCTCGTCGAAGCGCCGCAGCAACTGGCGCTGCGCCCAAACGAAGATCGGCGCTGCCACCAGGACAGCGCCGACGAGGATTCCCGACAACAGACTCACGACATCCATGCCGCGAAAACTAGCAGAGGGCGACGCCCGGCGCCGCCCCCGTCGTGCTCGTCAGGCCTTGGCCGCGTAGGCGGCGCACCAGCCCTTCGCGTTCACGGTCTTGCCCGGGAAGATGCTGCACGGACGCCAGGCGTCGCCATCGGCGCCCTGGATCAGCTTGCAGTTCGCGCAGTTCTGGGCCGGCTTGTGGTTCGGATACTTCGCCGCATCGACCTTGGTGGTGTCGTGCTTGTAGCCGAGCGCGGCGGCGGTCGGATCGGCTTCATCGATCTGCGGCAGCGCGCCCTGGGCCCGGGCCATGCGCGGCGCGACCGCAGCGGCGGCGACGACGGTGGCGCCGATGGCCAGGAACTGGCGGCGGCTGGTCTTGATCTCGTTCATGCGATGGCTCCTTGGTGTGGGCTTGTGCGAGACGGATGATGCACCATCTTCGGGTATAGTCGCGAGCTTCCCGTTGATCCCAGTCAAGAACACTTCAGGCTATGCAAGCTGTTGATGCGAATGGTTTTCAATACGCCGCGCAAGCGCTCGCCGATCTGGCGCGCGAGCTTGCGCAACTGGGCTGGACGCCGGCCACGAGCAGCAACTTTTCCTCGCGCTTGAACGCCGATACCGCGGTCATCACGATCTCGGGCCGCGACAAGGGCCGGCTCGGCGTGGGCGACTTCATGGTCGTCGACCTGGAAGGCCGCGCCGTCGGCTCCGAGCACCGCCCGTCCGCGGAAACCCTGCTGCACACGCAGTTGTATGCGCACGACGCCGGCATCGGGTGCGTGCTGCACACCCATTCGCGGGTGCAGACGGTGGCGTCGCGGCTGTTCGCCGATCGCGGCGAGATCGTGCTCGCCGGCTACGAACTGCTCAAAGCCTTCCGCGGCTACGACACCCACGAGGCGACGATGCGCCTGCCGGTGCTGCCGAACTCGCAGGACATGCAGGCGCTGGCGGCGATGATCGACCCCTACCTGAAGCGCGACCTGCCGCTGCACGGCTATCTGATCGACGGCCATGGCATCTACGCCTGGGGCCGCGACCTCAAGGAAGCCGGCCGCCACCTCGAAGCCTTCGAATTCCTGCTCGCCTGCGAGCTCGACCTCTGGAACCTGCGCCGATGAGCCGTCTCCGCATTTTCAACGACGCCGATCCGTCGACCGTGATGACCGAAACCCGCGACCACGCGCTGATCGCCGAACTGCTCGGCCGCGAAGGCGTGCGTTTCGAGCGTTGGGCCGCGAATGCGCCGGTCCAGCCCGGCGCCTCGCAGGACGAGGTGATCGCCGCCTACCGCGCCGATATCGACCGGCTCATGGCCGAGAAGAACTACCAGGCCGTGGACGTGATCAGCTTGAGCGCCGACCATCCGCAGAAGGATGCCCTGCGCCAGAAGTTCCTGAACGAACATCGCCACAGCGAGGACGAGGTGCGTTTCTTCGTCGCCGGGTCCGGCCTGTTCACCCTGCACCTCGACACCCGCGTGCTCGAAGTGCTGTGCGAACAAGGCGACCTGATCAGCGTGCCGGACAACACCCGTCACTGGTTCGACATGGGCCCGAATCCGCATTTCATCGCGATCCGCATCTTCAGCAATCCGGAAGGCTGGGTCGCGAACTTCACCGGCGACGACATCGCGCAGCGTTTCCCGCGGTACGACCACTGATGACACGCGTCGTCCTCACCGACATCGAAGGCACGACCAGCGCCATCGACTTCGTGCATCGCGTGCTGTTCCCGTATGCGCGCGAACGCCTGCCCGGCTTCGTGCGCACGCATGCGGCCGACGCGGAGGTGCGCGCCGCACTCGACGCGGTGCGTGCCGAAACCGGCGATGCCGACGACGAGGCGGCGATCGCGACCCTGCTGCACTGGATCGACATCGACCGCAAGGCGACGCCGCTCAAGTCCCTGCAGGGCCTGATCTGGGCCACCGGCTACGCCGAGCGCGACTTCAGCGCCCATCTCTACGTGGACGCCTACGACCGGCTGCGCGCCTGGCATGCGGCCGGCGTGCCCCTGTACGTGTATTCCTCGGGCTCGATCGCCGCGCAGAAGCTGTTCTTCGGCTACTCGGTGTTCGGCGATCTGCTGCCCTGGTTCCGCGGCCATTTCGACACGACCAGCGGCGGCAAGCGCGAAGCGGAATCGTATCGCCGGATCGCCACGGCGATCGGCGTCGCGCCATCGCAGATCCTGTTCCTCTCCGATGTCGAGGCCGAACTCGACGCCGCGAAGGACGCCGGCATGCGCACCGTGCAGCTGTGCCGCCCGGACACCAACCCGGAATCGCACGGCCGCCACGACTGTGTCGCGAGCTTCCGCGACATCCAGCCCTGATGCCGAATCGGCGTTTCCGCACCACCGGCGAGCGCGGATTCCTTCTGGCTTCGATGATCTGCGTCGGCGTGGGCTGGCTCGGCGATCGCCTCACATCGGTCGAGACCGAGATCTTCACGGCCTCGGCCGTCGGCGCCTATGCATTGCTGTTCGTGCTTGCGCGAATCGCCGGCGCGCTGGCTGCACGATTGCTGCATCGCCCGGCGGTGTCGCTAAAGATCGCGACCGCGCTGGTCATCGCCGCCACGCTGGCACGCGTGCTCGTCGAAGCCTTCGGCAAGCCGGAGTTTGGCGCCATCGATCCCGACTATGGCTTTGGCGCGCTGTGGGTGTTTGCCGCTCCGCTCGCCGTGGTGATCCTGATCCCTCGCCTGCACCACTGGGAGGAACCGGTGGGCTGGATTCGACGGCTCTTGGCGCTGGTGCTGTTGCCGGTCGTCGCGATGTACCTCATCCATCGTTCGGACGTTTGGTCGTCGTTCTATTACGCGGAATACGAGGAAGAAGACACAACCTCCGAGGTCGAGGCACGCGCCGACATCGCGCTCGACTACGTCCCCGAAGACCTGCTGGCGATGCAGGACGGATTGGTCGATGCGCAGATCGCGGCGCTGGCACCGCAGCGCCCGGGCAAGGTCGACCTGTACGTGGTCGCGATGGCCGGCGACGGCGCCGAAGACGTGTTCCGCAACGAAGTCGAACTGGCGACCACGGTGTTCGACGAACGCTTCGGCACCGCCGGCCGCAGCCTCAGCCTGATCAACCATGTCGACACCCTGTCCCAGGTGCCGCTGGCAACGCGCCGCAACCTGCTGCGCACGATCGAGGGCGTGGGCCGCCTGATCGATTCGGCCGAAGACATCGTGCTCGTGTTCATGACCTCACACGGCTCGGAGGACCACGACTGGCTGGTGCAACTCGGCGATCTGAGCCTGACCCAGATCGTGCCCGACGATCTGTTGGAGGCCTACGACAACGCCGGCATCCGCTGGCGCGTGTCGATCGTCTCGGCCTGCTACTCGGGCGGCTACATCGACGCATTGGCCTCGGCCACGAGCCTCGTCATCACCTCGGCGCGCGCCGACCGTCCTTCGTTCGGCTGCGGCACGGACGCCGACCTGACCTACTTCGGTCGCGCCTACCTCGCCGAAGCCCTGGCGACGCACACCGACCTCGTGGCGGCGTTCGAGTCCGCGCGACAACGCGTCGAGGCGCGCGAACGTGCGGACGGCTTCGATCCCTCCGAACCGCAGATCCGCCTCGGCGAACACGTCGGCGCCCAGCTCGCGCGCTGGCACGCAGGCCTGGACGCAACGGTCAGGCGCTAGCGTCGCGCGCGGCCACCGCCGTGCCCGGGAAATCCGCGAACAGCGCATCGACGCCGAGCGCGAACAGCGCGTGCAACTCGTCCCGCACATCGGCGAACTCGGACAGCACCTGATCGTCGCGCAGCGTCCAGACATGGACCTGCCAGCCGAGTTCGTGCGCCACACGGACCCGGTCGCCGTCGCCGCGCGAACCGATCACGGCCGCTTTCGGCAACGCGATGCCATCGAGCCAGGGATGCTGCCGATGCAGTCCGCGCAGCCATTCGACATCGCCGATGTCGGCCGGTTCGACCAGAAGGAACACCGGCAGCGCGAGCGCCTGGTGCACGCGTTGCAGCGGCGCGAGCTCGAAACACTGCAGCCAGACCGGATCGGACTTCCCGCCGTGGCCGCGCCGCCGCAGCAGATCGACGCAGATCGCGGTGACGTCGATGCCCTGCGTCGCGAAGAATTCCGGATGCTTCAACTCCGGATACACGCCGATCGATCGCGTCGACGTGGAATGCGCGTCGGCGATGTCGAGCACCTGCTCGAAGGTCGGCAACGACCAGCGCGCATCGAAGGCGCGGCTGCGCCGACCGAAGGGCTGCAGCGCGCGCAGGCGCGCGAGCTCGTCATGGTCGAATCGATGCACCGGCCAATCGCGTCGACCGCACCGGTCCATCGTCGCGCGCGCGACAAACTCCCGGCGACGGACGATGTCGGTGCTGCGGCGAAGACCGGCGTCATGGCGGGCGAACAACACGCCGTCGCGACTCGGCACCAGGTCGGGTTCGATCAGATCGGCGCCCTGCGCGATCGCCAATTCATACCCGACCGCCGTGTGCTCGGGCCGCAGACCCGACGCGCCGCGATGCGCGATGATGCGCGTCGGCGTTCCGTCGAGCGTGGTCCAGGGATTCATGCTGTCCTTCTCCCTGCGTCAGCGGGGGGAAGGTGCCCGAAGGGCGGATGAGAGGCAAGCTTCAACGATGTCGCTCGCGCAGCACGCGCAGGACGTCATCGAAGCCGCGACCGCGCAGGCGCAAGGCGACACCGAGGTGATAGACCAGATCCGCGGCTTCGCTCACCAGGGCGTCCTCGTCCTGGGCGACGGCGGCCAAAGCCGTCTCGACGCCCTCCTCGCCCACCTTCTGGGCGACGCGACGAATGCCGGCATTCGCCAGCTTCGTCGTGTAGCTGCCTTCGGGGCGGTCCTGCAGCCGTTGCGCGATGACCGCGTCGAGCCGCGCCAATTCGCTCATCAGCGGCGACTCGCCGGGATCGAAGCAGGAGGTGCAGCCGCGATGACAGGTCGGGCCGTTCGGCCGCGCCAGCACCAGCAAGGTGTCTTGGTCGCAATCGAGCGCGATCGAGACGACATCCAGCGTATGGCCCGAGGTTTCGCCCTTGGTCCACAGCCGTTGTTTCGTACGCGACCAGAAGGTCACCATGCCGGTCGAGACCGTATGGCGCAGCGCCTCGATGTCCATGTAGCCGAGCATCAGTACGCGCGCACTGGTCGCGTCCTGGACGATGGCCGGCACCAGGCCCTCGCCCTTGGCGAAGTCGACGCGGCTGGGATCGAAATCGATGTTGCTCATGGTCGGATCGCGATGCCTCGGCTGCGAAGGAAAGCCTTCAGTTCGGGAATCGGCAGCGTACCGGAGTGGAACACGCTGGCGGCGAGTGCGCCGTCGACGTCGGCCTCGCGAAACACGTCGGCGAAATGCTGCGCGTTGCCGGCGCCGCCGGAAGCGATCAGCGGTACCGTGCAGACGGCACGCACGGCGCGCAGCTGCGCGATGTCGTAGCCGTTGCGCACGCCGTCCGAGTTCATGCAGTTCAGCACGATTTCGCCGGCCCCGCGCTCGATCGCCTCGCGCACCCAGGCCGCGGCCTCGCGTGGCGCGACGCGTGTACGCGCGGGATCGCCGGTGTACTGGTGCACGCGCAGCGCGCCGTCGACGAGCTGCGAATCGACCCCGACCACGACGCACTGCACGCCGAAGGCCTCGGCCAGT
>ERZ1645187.3528-NODE-3528-length-13105-cov-5.056628_pt1 | contig 13105 bp, 11 predicted proteins | sample MGYA00575352_ERZ1645187 | MGnify/ENA primary metagenome ERZ1645187 (study PRJEB40837, sample SAMN11349314) | freshwater sediment metagenome | isolation source: river sediment | host: Sediment | place: India: Wazaribad , New Delhi | collected 2017-02-21 ...
CCTGGGGCGCGGGTTTGCGATCTGGATCCTGGTGGCGCGCCGCGTCCGCCATATGGACCCGGTGCGGCAACGCCGGGGCGCGCTGCTGGCGGTCCTTGCGGGACTGATGGGCGCTGCGGTGTTTGTCGTTGCGGGGCATGATCCGGCTTTGCCCTGGCTGACGTTTCCCGCGTTGCAGGGCCTGAAGATCGACGGCGGTTTTCGCATCCAGCCCGAGTTCTACACACTGGCCATCGCGATCACCACCTATGGCGCCGCCTATGTGGGCGAGATCGTGCGCGGCGGGTTCAAATCGGTCGGCCGTGGCCAGATGGAGGCAGCCGCAGCACTGGGCTTGTCCGGCTGGCAGATCTTTAGCCGGGTGCGCATGCCGCTGGCGTTCCGGGCCATGCTGCCGATCCTGATCAACCAGTATGTCTGGCTGATCAAGGCGACCACGCTTGGCATTGCCGTGGGCTTTTCAGACTTTTTCATGGTCATCGCCTCTTCGATCAATCACTCCGGCCAGACGTTTGAGTTCATTGGCATCCTCATGGCCGGCTTCCTGCTCATCAACTTCTCGCTTGCAGCCTTGCTGAACCGCCTGAACCGGGCGATCGCGCTGAAGGGCCATCAGACAACGGGGGCCGCATGACCGCATCTTCCCATACGCTCGGCCGTGCGGCCCGCCTGCGGCGGCTGCGGCGCGGCTATTTCGGATCGCCGCTGTCGGCGCTGATGACCGTGATCAGTGGGGCGGTGATTGCCTTTATCGGCTGGGTCTTGCTGGATTGGGGTCTGGTGAATGCGACCTTCGGTGCCGATGGCACGCAAGAGACTTGTGCTGCAAATGGTGGGGCCTGCTGGTCGGTGATCGCGGTGCGCTGGCGGGTGATCCTGTTCGGCATCTACCCCTATGAGGAACAGTGGCGCTCTGCGCTGGCCTGCGCGGTGGTGGGGGTGGTGATCCTGCTGTCCTGCCTACCGCGGATGTGGAGCTTTGGCCGCCTCGCGCTGGTCTGGACGCTGGGCACGGTGATCTTTTACACGCTCATGCGGGGCGGGGTGTTCGGACTGGTGCCGGTGAATGAACAGCAATGGGGCGGCCTGCCGCTGACGCTGTTCATCTTCGTCGCCACGGCCGTGATCGGCATGCCGCTGGCCATCGGCCTCGCGCTGTTGCGGCGCTCGGATTACCCGGTGATCGCGCGGGTCTCGGGCTGGATCATCGACACGATCCGCTCCCTGCCGCTTCTGGCGATCCTGTTTACCTGCGCGATCGTTCTGCCCTTCATGTTGCCCGGCTTCCTGATCGGCGAAAAGCTGTATCGCGTATTGTTCGGCGCGGCCTTGTTCTTCGCGGCCTATCAGGCCGAGATCATCCGTGGCGGCTTTCAGGGCATCCCCAAGGGCCAGGAAGAGGCCGCCAAGGCGCTGGGGCTGACCTATTGGCAGCGCACCTTCCGCATCGTGCTGCCGCAGGCTTTCCGCCTGGCGCTGCCCGCCACCATAAATCAGTTCGTCATCGCTTTCATGGAAACCTCGCTGATCGTGGTTGTCGGTTTCATGGAGCTTCTCGCAGCAGGAAATACGGCCTTCAAGACCGGCACCTGGAAGTTTGCCTATGCTGAAGTCTATGTTTTCGTTGCTGCCATCTACTTTGTCTTCGTTTTCGGCCTGTCGCGCTATGGCGCCTATCTTGAGGCCCGGATGAATGTCGGCCATCGCAAGGACTAATGTTATGGATATGACCGCGCCTGCCATCGAAATCACCGATCTGAACAAGTATTACGGCGCTTTCCACGCCCTTCGCGGCATCAACCTGACCGTCTCGAGGGGCGAAAAGGTCGTGGTCTGCGGCCCGTCCGGGTCTGGCAAGTCCACGATGATCCGGTGCATCAACCAGTTGGAGGAACATGACAGCGGCACCATCCAGGTTTTCGGGACGCTGGTCGATGACAACCTCGCCTCGCTGGATGAGATCCGGCGCGAGGTGGGCATGGTGTTTCAGCAGTTCAACCTCTTTCCGCATATGACCGTGTTGGAGAATTGCACGCTGGCGCCGATGCTGGTGCGCAAGATCTCGCGGGCCGATGCCGAAGCGACGGCCATGCGCTATCTGGAAAAGGTGCGCATTCCCGATCAGGCGCAAAAATTCCCCGGCCAGTTGTCGGGCGGCCAGCAGCAGCGCGTGGCGATCGCGCGGGCGCTTTGCATGCAGCCAGAGATCCTGCTCTTTGACGAGCCGACCAGCGCGCTCGACCCCGAGATGATCGCCGAGGTTCTGGATGTCATGGTGACTTTGGCGCAGGAGGGGATGACCATGGTCTGTGTCACGCATGAGATGGGCTTTGCCCGCAAGGTGGCCGACCGCGTGATCTTCATGGACAAGGGCGAGATCATCGAGGAAGCGCCACCGGAGACGTTCTTCAGCCATCCCAGGAACGAGCGCACGCGGCTGTTCCTTTCGCAAGTTCTGGGACACTGACGTCGCCCCAGCCTCGGACCGGCGCGCAACACACTCGCCCGCATGCCGGCCGACAAGGTCACCCATGCCGCAGACCTGATGCCGATACGCCCGCTTGCAACAGCCACCGGCAGGAGTCGGCAGCGGCGACATCACACCCGGCCAGAACCTGAAAATCGCCGTGCAACGTCAACCAAAGCCGCTCGCCACGAATGAGGGATTGCCGGCGACAAGCCCGGCCTGATTTCGGTTTGACCGCAAAGAAAAGGGCCGGATTTTCGATCCGGCCCGCTATCATGCCAGCGCAGGATGGATGCGCCAGCGGTCACACCGGCACGTCGTCATAGCCGCGGGCATGGCCCGTCTGCGCGTCCGCGACGGCGTATTCAACCATGCGGCTCATCATGGCCTTCAGGCGTGCGGCATGGTCGGTATATTGCGTGATCGCTTTCGCGAAAAATTCGGACTGAACCTGCATCAGTTCCGCGGGCGTCCTGCACGACAGCATGGCCTTCTGGATTTCCAGATCCTGCTGAAAGCGTTCGGTCAGAAAGCGTCCGTTTTCTGAGATCATATCCATCCAGGCCTTGGTCGCGGTCGGGCTGACAGCCATCCAGGCTGCGGTAAGCGCCTGTGCGTTCTCGGTCATCTGCATTTGCTTCTGTTTTGCCATGGCATGCGATCCTCAATCACATTTTCGGATGTGCAGGTGCCACAGGTTGCGGCACGAGACCAAAATATTCCGATTATTCTATCACATCATCAGGGGTGGGCGTAGGACGTTCTGACGCAGCGGGGCAAATCCGCCGTCGGACCCCCTGCATCGCATGGCGCAGGCTGCCGCCGGGTCAAGCACCATCAACTTCTCCGCCACGATCACGCGATGGGTGATGAGGGTTTTCGTGGGCCGGCGGTCGGCGGGGAAGGGGCAGGCGTCGGGGCATCCGACAGGACGCCCCGGCAAGTTGGTCTCAGTTACCGCCTTCGCCACCCGGGGCGAAATAGTCCTGCGTCAGCTTGATGACGATCGGGGACAGCAGCAGCAGCGAGATCAGGTTCGGGATCGCCATCAAGGCATTGAGGGTATCCGCCACCAGCCAGGCAAAATCGAGGCTCAGGGTCGCGCCGAAGAACACCGCAATGGTCCACAGCACCCGGAACGGCTTTTCGCTCACGGTGCCGAGCAGGAACTCCCAGCACTTCTCGGCATAGTAGGCCCAGCCAAGGATGGTCGTGAAGGCAAACAGCGCCAGACAGATGGTCAACAGATAGTTGCCAACCCCCGGCATCGCCGCCTCGAAGGCCGACGAGGACAGCATGGCACCGGTCTCACCGCTGGTCCAGACACCGGTGACCATGATCGCAAGACCGGTCAGGGTGCAGATGATGATCGTGTCGATGAAGGTGCCCATCATGCCGATCACGCCCGAGAACACCGGGTTCGAGGTCGAGCCTGCGGCCTGTGCGATACCCGCGGTGCCAAGGCCCGCTTCGTTCGAGAAGATACCGCGCGCCACGCCTCTCTGAATCGCCATGATGATGGTCGACCCGAGGAAGCCACCCGCGGCCGCCGTGCCGGTGAAGGCGTCTGACACGATGGTGGTGAAGGCCGAAGGGATATTCTCGGCAAAGATCACCAGCACGATCACGACGCTGACCAGGTAGATGATCGCCATGGTGGGAACGACTTTCTCGGCCACCGCGCCGATGCGTTTGATCCCGCCCAGAACCACCAGGCCGGTGACAACTGTCAGGACGATCCCGGAAATCCAGGTCTCGATGCCGAACGAGTTCTGGATGGCGCTGGCGATGCCGTTTGCCTGCACCATGTTGCCGATGCCAAAACCCGCAAGCCCACCGAAAAACGCGAAAGCGGTGCCAAGCCAGTGCCAATGCCGGCCCAGCCCGTTCTTGATCGCAAACATCGGACCGCCGACGTGTTCGCCCTTGTCATCCACCTCGCGATACTTCACCGCGACGACGACTTCGGCGTATTTCGTGGCCATGCCAACAAAGGCGGTCACCCACATCCAGAACAGCGCACCCGGGCCGCCGACCGCGATGGCCGTCGCCACGCCGGCAATGTTGCCGGTGCCGATGGTTGCGGACAGGGCGGTCATCAGGGCTGCATAGGGCGTGATTTCGCCTTCCGAGTCCGCCCCGGGCGTCCGGCTTTTCCAGATCATCCGAAAGCCGTAGACGACCTTCCGAAGCGGCATGAAGCCCAGTCGAAGCTGCAGGAACAGGCCCGTGCCGATGATCAAGACGATCATGGGCACACCCCACACAATCCCGTTCAGCCAGTTAAAGAAGGTATTCATCAGTTCCAAAGGCCAGTCTCCTCTCTGTCCCCCGCACATCCGCTTTGACAAGAAATCGAAGCGGGTCGACGACACCCTTGGCGTCACCGATACTTGTGCTGATTTTTATAATCTTTCCGAACGTCTGGGCCGTATCGAACTTCAACCTCGCCGTTCACCGTCTTGACCGCGGTGTGCGCATGATCGTCAAAGGTCCGATCCGTTACAAACGTTTTGTGTCCTTAGGGCTTTCTGGACATATTGGAATTTCAATCTTCTAATGGTTCTTTGAGAAAAATTAACAGCCTTCAACGCTGTAACCGGGCCGCAAAACCCGATTGAACGCAAAGCCCTTGGCGAAAGCATCGCCGAAAAAGTCTCTCTACCAGCCCTCAGCCCTCCGACGGGGAGGAGAGCAGGTTCATCGCATTGGGGTTGACCGAAATCTTCATCCCCCGCGCAGATCGCAAATAATCAATTGGCAATTAATGATCAATCCAATAATTGTATCTTGAGATTAAAAAGGCAGGAGCGCGCGGCTTGGGGGCGAAGCTGCCGCAGCTAAGGATTGGCAAGACGGATCGGTCAAATCGCTGCCCAGCAGTGCCGGTGCGCGATTTACCCACCGGGAATAAGCACCCGGCCATGGAAGCAGAGATAGCCCGCTCACGCACGCCACAAGGGAAAGGACGGAGCGACGCATGTCGACGTTGATCAAGGACTCGGACAGGCTCACCTATCGGCTGAACCTGTTGTCAAGATTGGCCATCGAAGCCAACGACCAGATATTCCGCGACAAGACGGGCCTGTCGATCCTGGAAATCAGGGTATTGCGGCTGGTGGACGACAACCCCGGCATCACCTTCGTGGAGCTGAGCAAGGTCGTGCATCTCGAGCGGTCCAAGACCTCGCGCCTGATCCAGAGTCTGGTGAAGGCCGGACTGCTGGCGCGGGTGAACGACAGCAGCGACGCCCGCCGTTTCGCGCTGCATTGCACGGCCGAGGGCCGCGCGTTGCGCAACCGCGCAAGGGCGCTGGCCGATGGGCTGGAGAGCATCCTGTTTCACACCTTCACGGCGGAACAGCGATCGGCTTTCGAGGCGCAGCTGGGCGGTCTGCTGGACTGGGTGCAGTCAAGTGCCTACCGCAACGCGTTGGTCGATTGGGAGAAATCCTGTGACCGCGCTTGACCAAAGACACCACACACGCGCCCATGGCCCCAAAGTCGGATGACCCAGTGATGACCCAATATCTGATCCTGTTCGACTATCTCGGCGTCGTGCTGTTTGCCGCGACAGGCGCCTTGACCGCGTCGCGTCGGCAGCTTGACATCATGGGCTTTGTCTTTCTGGCCAATCTGACCGCCATCGGCGGCGGGTCGGTGCGCGATGTCGTGCTGAACCAGCCGGTGTTTTGGGTCGGTCAGCCGATCTATCTGGCCATCTGCACCGCAACCGCGGTGTTCGTCTATGGCACGGCGCATTTTCTCGAATCCCGCTACAGGGTCCTGCTCTGGCTGGATGCCAGCGCACTGGCCCTGTTTGCCGTCTTTGGCGCCCACAAGGGCTTTCTGGTGACGGGCTCTCCCAGCGTGGCGATCCTGACGGGGGCGATGACCGCGACGCTTGGCGGGATCCTGCGGGATGTTCTGGCCGGTGAGCCGAATGCCGTCACACGAGAAGAAATCTACATCTCCGCAGCGGTCGCGGGCGCCGCCGTCTATGTCGCGCTGCGCCTGATGGATGTGCAAGTGCTGGTGGCGGCCTACACGGGCGGCTTTGTGGCCTTCGGACTACGCGCCGGCGCGCTGATCTTCGGCTGGACCTTGCCGCGCTACCGCCCGCGCCCGGGGCGCCCGGCGGATGCCCCATGACGACCGTTTTGCCGGAAACCCGGGCGAGCGGTCGTCCCAGGGCGCTGCGTCGTCACCCGGCGCCGGGACGGCTTTCATCCTTCACGATCCGGCCATCCTCCAGCGTCAGGATCCGGTCGGCGCGGTCGAGGATGCGGTTGTCATGGGTGACCAGCAGCGTCGTGGTGCCCCGCGCGGCCCCCATGCGTTTCAGCAGATCCACCACATCGGCGGCGCTGTCCTTATCGAGTGCGGCCGTGGGCTCGTCCGCCAGCACCAGCGCCGGATTGCCGACCAGCGCCCGCGCCACCGCCACCCGCTGCTTTTGCCCGCCCGAAAGATTGGCGGGCAGATAGGTCGTGCGGTTTGCCAGCCCGACCAGTCCCAGCGCATGGTCGGCGGCTTTCGCGGCCAGCGCCTCTGACACAGCGCCCTGCACCTGAACGCCCATCATCACGTTCTGCTGCGCGGTCAGGCTTTCATGCAGGTTATGGGCCTGAAATATGAAGCCCAGCCTGCGGCGCAAGGTCACAAGTTGCGCCTCGGCGGCGCCGTTCAGTTCCTGCCCCAGCAGCTGGACCGATCCGTCCTGAACCGCGCGCAGGCAGCCCATCAGCGTCAGCACCGTGGTCTTGCCAGAGCCGGACGGCCCCATCAGCACCGTGAAGCTGCCGCGCGGCAGCGTCAGGGTCACGTCGAACAGCGCCTGCTTGCGCGCCTCGCCGCTGCCGAACCAATGGTTCAGCCCGCGTGCGGCGGCGATGATCTCGGTGTCCATCCGCGCCCCCTTCAGAACAGATCAGCCGGGTCGGCTGCGGCCAGCCTGCGGGTGGCAATCGCCCCCGACAGCGCCGAAAAGACGATCGTGCCCAGAAACACCGTGATCGCCATCGAGGACGTCATCGCCAGCGGCAGGGTGGTGATCCGGGCCATCACCGTCAGGATCGTGGTGCCGACGATCAGCCCCGGCACAAAGCCGAGGACACCCAGCACCAGCGCCTCTTCGAACACCACGCCCAGAAAGAACCCCGGCCCATAGCCCATGGCCTTGAAGGTCGCATATTCGCGCAGGTGGTCGGCCACATCGGTCGACAGAACCTGATAGACGATCACCAGCCCCACCAGCACGCCGATCAACACGCCAAAGCCGAAGATGACGCCGGTGGGCCGCCGCGTCTGCTGGTATGTCAGATCCTCTTGCCCGGCATCGGCAAAGCTGCGGATCCTGAGCGATGGGTCCGAGATCACCTTGTGCAGCCGGCCCACCGTCGCCGCGACATCCGCGCCGGGCCGCAGGCGCAGCAGGATATGATCGGGGGCGGCCGAGCTGCGCTTGGGAAACAGCGACAGAAAGGTCTGGTCCGAGACCAGCATGTAGCCATCGCCGCCAAAACCGCCCCCGCCCGCGAAGGTGGCATAGGCCGAGATCGTGCGGTTTTCCGTCTCGAAGGACAGCGGCGATTGCGGCCGGATGCCCGCCGCCTGATCGCGGGACATGCCGCGCGCCAACCGGTCGAGCAGTGCGGCATCCTGCACCTGCAACAGCGCCAGATCGCCGGCGATCTCGGGCGCCAGGAAGGCCGGGCGGGCGGGATCGACCCCGAAGGTCGTCAGGCTGATATCCTTGTCGCCGCGATCCCACGGGACGTTGCCGACGAAAAGGCCGATCCCGTCCTCGACCTCAGGGTCGGCCATGGCTTGCAGCAGCCATTGGCGGGCCACATTGCCGCCTTCGCTCATCGCGTTGGCGTCGCCCGCGGAAATCATGATGTCGGCCTGAAAGAAGCCGTAAGGCCGGAGCGTGGCTGTCGCCATCGAGTTCATGATCCCCAGCTGCACAAAGACCAGCACATTGGCAAAGGCCACCCCCGCCAGCGCCGCGGCAAAGCGGGTGCGGTTATGGGTCAGCTGCAGCCAGCCTATCGGCAGCCGCCCGAACAGCCATTGCAAAAGCCGGCTCATGGCGCGGTCCGGGATTTCGTGTCGATGCGGGCCACCACCTCGAGATTGGTGAGCCGCGCCGCGCGTTCAGAGGACGGGCCATCCAGCGCCACCAACACCCGGATCACGCGAGCATCCTTGTTTTCGGCTGCATCATCCGAGATCAGACCCTGACGGCCGACGGTCAGACCCACCTGTTCGACACGGCCTTGCAGGGTCTGGCCCAGTGCTGCGGCCACCAACTCGGCCGGTTGGCCGGGCTGGACGTTGCGGATGCGGTCCTGCCAGATCTCGACCTCGGCCATCATCTGGCGGGTATCGCCCATCTCCATGATGCCGCCTGCCGGGGGACGCTCGCCCGCCGTGGCATGGATGTCGAGGATCGTGCCGGCGATCGGCGCGACCACAGTCGAACGCTCGATATCCAGCCGCGCGCGCGCCAGTTCGGCGCGGGCGGCATCGACATTGCGGCGGGCCACGATGACATCGGGCTGATCGTCCAGCGCCAGGGCCGCAAAGCGCCGCAGCGTCGCCTCGGCCCGGGCCACGGCCAGCCGCGCCGCGGCCTCGGCGGTGCGCACACTGTCGAGCGTGGCCTGGGTGGCGACCCCGCGTTGGAACAGCTCTTCGGTGCGGGCCAATGTGGTTGCAGCCTCGGCGGCATTGGCGACCGCCTGATCCAGCGTGGCCTGCGCCTCGTCGCGGCTGGCCTCGACCGCGGCACGGGTCTGCATCAGCGTGGCCTCGCGCACGGCCAGATTGGCCTCGGCCGTCAGGACGGCGCTTTCCAGGGCCGACCGGTTGTCGAGGCGGGCCAGCACGGCGCCTTGTTCGACCCAGTCGCCCTCGGCCACAAGGATTTCGGCCACCCGCGCATCGCCCGACCCGTAAGGCGCGGCCACGATCGAGACATCGCCGCGTGGCATGACCCGGGCGAGGCCCACGACATCGGTGGGCAGCATCGTCTCGGCCATCTTCGGGGGCAGCGTGATCTTGGGCGGCAGCGCAATGGGTGCCGAGGATCCCGCCCCCGGCTGCAATCCCGTCAGCGCGTAGAACACCTGCAAGCCGCGCGGCTGGAAATACATCCCCAGCACCGCGCCCGTAAACATGAAGACCGGGATCAGCAACACCAGCAGAAAGCGCCGATCAAACCGCCGCCGCCGCCGCGGAGGCATCGCATCCGCCACCGGCAGATCGAGCGGCAGATCCTGTTCGGGCTGTCTGGTCATGAATATCTTCCCCTGTCTTCCGGCGGTTCAGCCTGTTCCGCGCTGCAGACTTGCGCCGGGATCATCGCTTTCCAACCTCAAGACACCTACGCAGAAAAAACTGGTCCAGCCAATGTGGCATAAGGGTCATGGGGTCACGGCAACCGACAGCACCGACACCGGCGGAGTGTGGCTGCCACACCGTTTCCAGATTGCACCGCCATGGTGGCCTGTGGGGCGTTGGGTCTTGTTGCGCGACCGGGCGCGAGGGTGTCGATACACGTCCATTGCGTTGCGCGGCAGGGGATGCCAAAAGACAAGGTGACAGGATTTGGTCGAGATCATGCTGCGCATTGCCCTTGCACTCTTTTGCCTGACGCTGCTTGCCAACTGCGTTGGTGTGGGCGGGCGCCATACGACGGTCCAGCGGGCGGGCCCGGATGAACTTCTCAAACTGCGGGCCGGTCCCGGGCTGCATTACAAGGTCCTGCTCGGTCTGCCGGATGGCACCGACCTTGTCCGGCGCGATTGTGTGACCGAGGCGGGCCAACTGTGGTGCCGCGTCTCGCTTGCGAAAGCGCCGAGCGTCACCGGATACGTGTCCGCCGACTACCTCTCGGATAACTGAATCGCCGGAAAGGCACGACAGGGCAGGGGTCGTGCGCGCGGGCGCTGCTCCGCCGCGTGCCGTTATCCGAGCCAGACGTCGAGGAACAGCATGACCACAAGCCCGATTGCCAATCCGAGGGTCGCCTTGTTCTGATGCCCACAGCGGTGGGTTTCCGGGATGATCTCGTGACTGATGACGTAAAGCATCGCGCCCGCCGCGAAGGATAGCCCCCAGGGCAGAAACGGCTCGGAGAACGAGATCACGGCCGCCCCCAGCAAGCCGCCCACCGGCTCGACCATGCCTGTCATCGCAGCAATGCCCCAGGCACGCCTCCGGTCATAGCCCTCACCCATGAGGGCCACGGCAACGGCAAGACCCTCGGGCAGGTTCTGCAGGCCGATCCCGATGGCCAGCGGCATGCCCCCCGCAAGACCATGCGCGCCGAAGCCCACGCCGACAGCGATCCCTTCGGGGAAGTTGTGGATCGTGATCGCGATGATGAACAGCCAGATCCGGCGCAGGGCAGCGCCAGCCGGACCTTCACGCCCCATCGTGAAATGCTCATGCGGGAGGGTTTCGTTCAGCCCCGCCACCAGTGCCATACCCGCCAGGATACCGATCACGGCAATCCCGGCCGGGATGGCACCTGCGCCATAGGTCGCCTCGGCTGCATCGATTGCCGGAATGATGAGCGAGAAGAACGACGCTGACAGCATGACGCCTGCGGCAAAGCCGAGCGACATGTCCCTGATACCGCGCCCCGGAGCCCGCCCGAACAGCACCGGCAGGGCGCCTGCGGCGGTCATCAGCCCCGCGCCCAGGCTTCCGAGAAATCCCACCATCAAAGGCGACGACACATCCATGAAACCATCCCGATCCTCCGGGTGTCAGCGTTACCATCGCGGCGCAGCCGGGGGAAGCCATTGAAGTTTCGACCGTTCAATGCGCCGGGTCAGGGATATGGGTTTGGGGATATGGGTTGCGGGAGATCATGCTGCGTGTCGGAAAAGGCGCAATCAGGACAGTCATTCAACTGGCGGCAGTCAGGCGGATGCCGTCCCTTGGCCTGCAATGGAACTGCATCGCACGGGCACCTTACCGGCATGACGTGGCTGAACCTGCATGCCGCGCCAGTTTCGCGCCGCGCTGGAGGCAGGGGGCCACCGCATGAAAACGTGAACGGGCGTTCAGGAAGGGCCGTGATCCTGATGCAGCGCCCCTGCGGTGATCCTCGTGGATGAGACGGACCCCGATCATGTTGGCTGGCCTGCGCCTGCGTTGGCCGGACCCGACGTCAGAGGCGCGACCGTGCCGGCGGGCGCGCTTATCTCCGGTCTTGGCCGCAAATTGCTGCCTTCAAAAGCAAAAGGGCGGCCAGGCGACCGCCCTTTTCCCTGTTTTTCCACCGCAGGTCTCAGGCCGGCATCGCCCCCGGACCTGTCGCTTTCTGCTCCAGCCACTGGCGCAGGGTAATCGCGGCAAGGATCGCCGCGCCGATCAGGCTGGAGATCAGCTCGGGTGCGATCAACAGCAACGCCCCAAAGGTCAGCAGCGCGCGCTCCAGACGGCTGAGCGGTGCCAGCAGCCAGTTGGTGATCGCCGCCGAAAGCGAGACGATCCCCAGAACCGCGCCCGCAAACGCCAGCAGGAAAGCCGGCAGGGTGAAGTCTTGCGTCACCAGCAACAGCGAGGGCGAGAAGACGAACATGAACGGCACCAGCGCCTTGCCCATCGACAGACGGAACGCGGTATTGCCGGCCTGAAACGCATTCGCCCCCGCGATGCCCGAGGCCGCATAGGCCGCCAGCGCAACCGGCGGGGTCACGTCGGCCAGCACCCCGTAATAGAACACGAAGAAATGCGCCACCAACGGCTCGACATTCATCATGCCCAGGACCGGCGCGGCCACCGCCACCATGATGATGTAATTGGCGGTGGTCGGGATGCCGCAGCCCATCAGGATGCAGACCACAGCCGTCATCAGCAGCGTGAACAGCAGCGCCAGCGTTTCCATCGAGAACAGCTCGAACGGCAGGAAGCCCAGAAAGCCGTGGACCGAGGTTGCCCAGTTTTGCGCCACGCTGGTCAGCATGAAGGCGATCTTGAAGCCGATGCCGGTCAGGGTCACGACGCCGATCACAACGCCAACCAGCGCCGCCGCCGCGGTGACCGACAACGAGCTTTTGGCGCCCGCGACAAAGCCCTCATAAACACCCGCAGCCCAATCGCGCAGACCGCGCGACAGGCCCGCGGCCTGAATGGTCTGCACTGCATAAACCGCCATGCAGGCCGCGATCGCCCAGAAGGCCGACAGGAACGGCGTGCGCCCGGACATCAGCATCCACACCAGCAGCACCAGCGGCAGACAGGCCAGCCAGCCCTCGCGCAGCACCTTGAGGGCGTTCGGCAGCTCTTCCTTCGACAGGCCGCGGATGCCCAGACGGCGGGATTCCAGATGCACCTGCACCAGCACGCCGAAAAAGTGCATGAAGGCCGGCACGATGGCCGCGATCAGGATCGTGCGCAGCGGCACGCCCAGATATTCGACCATCAGGAAGGCCACGGCGCCCATCACCGGCGGGGTGATCTGCCCCCCCGTCGAGGCCGCCGCCTCGACCGCGGCGGCGAAATGCCGCTTGAAGCCGATTTTGATCATGGTGGGGATCGTCAACGCGCCGGTGGTCACGGTATTGGCGATGGACGAGCCCGAGATCGACCCCAGCAGCGCCGAAGACACCACCGACA
>ERZ1645187.3530-NODE-3530-length-13099-cov-94.400261_pt1 | contig 13099 bp, 14 predicted proteins | sample MGYA00575352_ERZ1645187 | MGnify/ENA primary metagenome ERZ1645187 (study PRJEB40837, sample SAMN11349314) | freshwater sediment metagenome | isolation source: river sediment | host: Sediment | place: India: Wazaribad , New Delhi | collected 2017-02-21 ...
GCACGTCGACCAGGATGAGCAGGCAGGAGGCGACCAGCAGCTTGTCGGCGATCGGGTCGAGCATGCGACCGAGCGAGGACTGCTGCTGCCAGGCGCGGGCGAGATAACCGTCGAAGAAGTCGGTGATCGCTGCGGCGGCGAAGATGGCGAAGGCGATCCAGCGCGACGTGAAGGTCGGCATGCTCGGCAGCGCGAAACAGGTCACCACGGCCGGGACCGCGAGGATGCGGCCGTAGGTCAGGATGTTGGGCAGGCTCAGAGCAGACATCGGATTCCTCGTCGACATGTCAGACAGAGCATGTGCGAAGGGGGCGCGTCAACGCCCGGTCGGCGCGGGGGAGGTCGGCTCTCGGCGAAAGCCGGTGACGGACCGGTCTCACCCCTCCCCCTGATGGAACCACCCGCGGATGGTCTCGGCCATCGCCTCGGAGATGCCGGGCACCGCCATCAGGTCGCCGAGGCCGGCGCGGCCGATGGCCTTGATGGTGCCGAAATGGTCGAGGAGCGCCCGTTTGCGGGTCGGACCGATGCCGGGGATCTCGTCCAGGGTCGATTGGCGGATCGCCTTGGAGCGCTTGGCGCGGTGGGTGCCGATGGCGAAGCGGTGGGCCTCGTCGCGCAGGCGTTGGACGAAATAGAGCACCGGATCGCGCTCCGGCAGCATGATGTCGGGCTTGTCGAAAAAGAAGAACTTCTCGCGGCCGGCGTCGCGGTCCGGGCCCTTGGCGATGCCGACGAAGGCGATCTGATCGCCGATGCCGATCTCTTCCGCCACCTGTCGGGCGATCTCCAGCTGACCCTTGCCGCCGTCGACCAGGATCAGGTCGGGCCAAGGGCCGAAGCCGGCGTCGTCGCGGGGGGCGGCGTCGCGGGTGCCGTGTTCCTTGACGAGGCGGGAGAGGCGGCGGGTCAGGACCTCGCGCATCATGGCGTAGTCGTCGCCGGGGGTGGTCTCGGCCGACTTGATGTCGAACTTGCGGTACTGCCCCTTCACGAAGCCCTCGGGCCCCGCGACGATCATGCCGCCGACGGCGTGCGTCCCCATGACGTGGGAGTTGTCGTAGACCTCGATGCGCTTCGGCGTCTCGGGAAGCGCGAAGGCGCGGGCGACGCCCTCCATCAGCTTGGCCTGGGACGAGGTCTCGGCGAGCTTGCGGCCCAGCGCCTCGCGGGCGTTGAGGAGGGCGTGGTCGACGAGGTCCTTCTTCTCGCCGCGCTTCGGGTGGGCGATCTCGACGCGGTACTCCGAGCGCTCCGACAGCGCCTGTTCGAGAAGTTCGCGCTCGGGCGTGTCGTGGGAGAGCAGGATCAGGCGCGGCACCGGCTTGTCGTCGTAGAACTGGGCGACGAAGCTCTCCAGCACCTCCTCCGGCTCCAGGGTGCGGTCGGCGCGCGGGTAGAAGGCGTGGTTGCCCCAGTTCTGGCCGGTGCGGAAGAAGAACACCTGGATGCAGGTCTGGCCGCCCTCTTGTGCCAGCGCGAAGACGTCGGCCTCCTCGACCCCTTGCGGGTTGATGCCCTGGTGGGCCTGGACGTGGGAGAGGGCGGCGAGGCGGTCGCGGTAGACGGCGGCGCGCTCGAAGTCGAGGTCCTCGGCGGCGGCGTGCATGGCTTCGGCCAGTTCGGCCTGCACCGCCTTCGACTTGCCGGCGAGGAAGCGCTCGGCCTCGTCGACCAGCGTCCGGTAGTCGGCGAGCGAGATCTCGCCGGTGCAGGGGGCGGCGCAGCGCTTGATCTGGAAGAGCAGGCAGGGCCGCGTGCGGCTTTCGTAGACCGCGTCCGAGCAGGTGCGGACGAGGAAGGCCTTCTGCAGCGAGTTGATGGTGCGGCCGACGGCCTGGGCCGAGGCGAAGGGGCCGTAATAGGCGCCCTTGCGCTTGCGCGGGCCGCGATGCTTGACCAGCGCCGCCGCCTCGTGGTCGCCGGTGACCAGGATGTAGGGGAAGCTCTTGTCGTCGCGCAGGAGGACGTTGAAGCGGGGACGCAGGCGCTTGATGAGGTTGGCCTCGAGCAGCAGCGCCTCGGTCTCGGTGCGGGTCTGGACGAACTCCATCCCGCGCGTCTCGCGCACCATGCGTAGGATGCGGCCGGTCAGCCCCTGGCCGCGGGTGTAGTTCACCACCCGCTTCTTCAGGTTCCGCGCCTTGCCGACGTAGAGGACGGTGCCGTCGCCGTCGAGCATGCGATAGACGCCGGGCGCGTTCGGCAGGCGTTTGACCTGATCGGCGATGACGTCGACGCCGACGAGGGGGGCAGCGGCCGCGTCGGGCGCGGCCGTGTCGATCGCCGGCGTTCCCTCGGGGGCACTGTCGGCGGGCAGGTCTTCGTCGAGGTCGCCTGGGTCTTCGGAGTCGTCGCGGCCGGTCATCGCATCGTCGGGGTTCGAGGCGGGGCGAATCGGCTCGGCCCGTCGGTCTCCTGATATGGCGCGTCGGGGCGTCGTTGCCGAGGGGCGCGATCAGGTCTCGACGTAATCGGGCGTCTTCCAGGCGAGGTGCTGGCCGCCGTCGAGGCAGATCATCTGGCCGGTGACGGACCGCGCCTCGACCAGATAGCGCACGGTGCGGCCGAATTCCTCCGGCTCGGGGCCGCGCGCCAGCGGCACTGCGGCGACCTCGCGGGCGAAGTCCTCGGCGCTCTGGCGGGTGTTGGCGAAGCTCGGGCCGGGGCCGACGGCGTTGACTCGGACGCGCGGCGCGAGCGCCTGGGCCATGGTGACGGTCGCCGTCCACAGAGCCGACTTGGCCAGCGTGTAGGAGAAGAACTGCGGGTTCGGCCGCCACACCCGTTGATCGACGATGTTGATCACGTGGCCCTCGGCGCCCGTGGGCAGGCGGGCGAGCCAGGCGTCGGTGAGGAGGCAGGGCGAGGCGAGGTCGAGACGCAGGTGACGCTCGACGCGGGCGACGTCGAGAGCACCGATCTCGTCGGGCTCGAATTCGGAGGCGTTGTTGATCAGGAGCCCGATCGGGCCGAGGGCGGCGACGGCGTCGTCGACGAGGCCGGGAAGGCTCGCCAGATCGGCGAGGTCGGCCTTCACGGCGGCCGCGCGCCCTCCGGCGGCGGTGATTTCGGCGACCACCGCGTCGGCCTCGGCGCGGCTGGTGTTGTGGTGGACGGCGACGCTCCAGCCGTTGGCGGCGAGGTCGAGGGCGATCGCTCGGCCGATGCGGCGAGCGGCACCGGTGATCAAGGCGGAACGGGGGGCCGGGGCGAAGCGCATCGGGGGTCTCGGCGGTCGGGAATCCATCTCGTCGCCATCCTAATGCGAGGTGGTCGGATCGGCGAAGCCCTTGCGAAGCCGACATTCCGTCCGGTCGTGTGACATTGCGTAAACCGTTGGTTCACCATGCGGAAAATCCGTCGAGAGAAGGCTTGCGACAGGGCGGCGGTGCCCGATTTTCACCCGAGGTTCGCCACAATCGGCGCGCCAAGTCGTCTCATTCGGGGTTCATACCCGACCAAAGTCGCTGGTCGCTCGGCGGTCCGCTCTCACGAAACGGGGGCGCGTGGGACCGCCCGTCCGAGAGGACCGAGCCCGGCGACGACCGTGTGAATGCGAGGACTCGTGATGACCAATACCTTCCTTCGTGCGGCCCTGGGCTGTGTCGCGCTCGTCGCCGTCTCGGGAATGGCCGAGGCCGCGGACATGTATCGCAAGGCTCCGCCGGCGACCCCGATCGAGAGCCCGGTGTCGGTCTACAACTGGACCGGCTTCTACGCCGGCGCCAACCTGGGCGGCGAATTCCTGCGCGATCGCGCCACCGTCGGTGCCACGCGCGGCTCGTTGAACAGCAGCTCGCTGTTCGGCGGCGTCCAGGCCGGCTACAACTTCCAGACCGGCCCCTGGGTGTTCGGTGTCGAGGGTGACATCGGCTACGGCCATCCGTCGAAGACCGGCGTCTTCGGTGCCAACATCGCCAAGACCGAGCAGGGCATGAACGGCACGCTGCGTGCCCGCGCCGGTTACGCCATCGACCGCACTCTGGTCTACGCCACCGGCGGTCTCGCCGTGGCGAACTTCTCCACCACCGTGTCGAACGGTGTCGCGGCCCAGAAGTCCAGCACCACCCGCGCCGGCTATGCCGTGGGTGCCGGCATCGAGCACGCCATGACCAACAACATCTCGGTCAAGGGCGAGTATCTCTACGAGGGCTTCGGCACGCAGTCGAACAACTTCGCCGGCCTCGCTCCGGCGGTGGCCACGCGCCAGAGCCTGTCGGATCACATCGTTCGTGTCGGCGTGAACTACAGGTTCTGATCGTCGATCGTCGAAATCATGAAGATGCAGCCGGCGGCATGAGAAATCATGTCGCCGGTTTCTATTTAAATATACTTTGAGTCATTTGAAAACAACGTGCTCGTTTGGGGTCTTTCGATTCGTTTACCACGTTTCCAAACGAGACGTTAACCGCCTCGGAGCGATCATGGTCAACGAAATCCTCTGGTCTCTGGCCGTTCACACCGGTCTGAGGGGCGAGAGCCCGGACCAGAGATCGACGAAGGGTCGGATCATGTCGCGCATTCGCTTCGCTCTCCTCGCCACCGCCGGCCTCGTCGCGGCCGGCCCGTGCCTCGCCGCCGACATGTACGGCGCGCCGCCGGCGCAGCCCTATGGCGGCTACGGCAGCGGCTCGTCGGGACCGAACTGGAACGGCCTCCACCTCGGTGCCCAGATCGGTCACGGGTGGGGGTCGAACGGCCTCGACGGCACCCAGCTCGGCGTCTATGCCGGCGTCAACACGATGATCGGCTCCAACGTCGTCGCCGGCGTCGAGGGCGACCTCAACGTCTCCGGCCAGACGGCGCAGAGGCTCGTCGGGCCGAACCTCTACAAGTACAACTCGGGCTGGAACGCCTCGATCCGGCCGCGGGTCGGCGTCGCCTTCGATCGGGTGATGCCCTACGCCACCGCCGGCATCGCCTTCGCCGACGACTCGCTCAAGGCGCTCGGCACCTCGAGTGCCAAGACCAAGATCGGCTATGCGGTCGGCGCCGGCCTGGAGGCCCAGGTGACCGATCGGATTTCGGTCAAGGGTGAGCTGGTTCGGCTCGGCTTCGGCCGCACCACCCACATCGTCGGCGCTGGTGTTCCGGCGGCATCGTCGATCAATTCGAACGTCCTGCGCGCCGGCGTCGCCTACCGCTTCTGAGACCGCGGTCTCCGGAACGCGAGAGCCCCGCCGATCGGCCGATCGGCGGGGCTCTCGCGTTTCGGCGCGGTTCGTCTCAGGGGACGAAGCGGGTCTTCTCGAAGGAGGGGAAGCGGGCGGCGAAGCGGTCCAGCCAGGCGACGAGGCGAGGGTGGCCGTCGCGCCAGCGGCCGGCGAGGCGCAGGTCGAGATAGCCCAGCGCACAGGCGAGCGCGATGGTGCCGACCGAGAGCGGCGCCTCGGCGTCGGGGCGGTCGGCCTCGAGCGCGTCGAGGGCGCGATCGATCTTGCCCTGCTGATGGGCGAGCCAGCCCGGGCTGCGTTCGGTTTCGGCGCGCAGGCGGCCCTCGTAGACGATGAGCAGCGCGGCGTCGGCGAGGCCGTCGGCCAGCGCCTGGAGGCGCAGGGCGGCGAAGCGGGGGCCGGGCTCGGCCGGCAGGATGCGGCCGCCGCCGGCCTCGAGGTCGAGCCATTCGAGGATGACGCGGCTGTCGAAGAGCGCTGTGCCGTCGTCGAGGATCAGCGCCGGGATCTTGCCGAGCGGGTTCTCCTTGCGGAGGCTGTCGGCCGGATCGTTGGTGTCGGCCATGCGGATCTCGATGCGGTCGAGAAGGCCGAGTTCGGCGGCGGCGATCTTGACCTTGCGGCCGAAGGGCGAGGGCGGCGAGGAACGCAGGACGGGCATGGAGCTCTCCGGATCGGCGGTGGTGGCGGGCGATCGAGGTCGACGGGCTCGGTCGCAGCGGCGACGCTCGGGATCAGTCCTTGGGCCAGACCTTGGGCCAGCCGGTCGGGTCCGAGCCTTCGACGCAGTCGGCGGCCATGCGGTATTCCTCCATGGCGAAGGCCCAGCTCTTCCACTTCCAAGACCCGCGGCCGCCGCAGCCGCCGCCGGCGCGGAAGGTGGCGGTGAGGCGGGTCGTCTTCTCGTCGTAGACGACGTTGTGGAGGAGGTCGGAGCCCTTCCAGCCGTAGGTCGGATCGAAGAGGGCGAAATACTGGGCGGTGATGCCGCCGATCTCGCCGCTCTCCACCACCCAGAGCCGGTAGGAGACGTTGCCCTGCGAAGCGGTGCAGGGGATCGAATAGAGGATCGCGGTCGACGACAGGACGCCGATGACCGGCTTGAAGGCGCGCAGCAGCGGCGAGTTGGCCGCCTCGCAGTCGCTGGCGGCGGCGTGCTTGGCGGCGAGGCGGGGCGGCACGCCCATGCGCACCACCAGTTCGCCGCGGCCCGGGGCGGGGGCGGCGTCGAGGCCGCGCGGGGCGACGCCGACCGCCTTCACCGTCTTGCGGTCGAGGGCCTGATCGGTGGCGGCGAGCATGTCGGCGAAGCCGGCGACGTCGATGTCGGCATCGTGCGGGGCGCCGGTGACGTCGATGTATTCGAAGCGCAGGCTCTTGGCGCTCGGCAGCGCCTCCACCACGGTGCGGGCGAGGCCGACGTCGGTGATCCAGAAGGCGTCGACCCGTTCGAGCGGTTGGAAGCCCGACTTCGGCGCGATGTCGGCGATGCGGCGGCCGTCGATCCTGAGGGTCATCGGCCGGTCGCGGTCGACGATGGCGCCGGGGGCGGCGAGGCCGACGGCGAGTCCGTCACCGGTCTCGAAACGGCCGATCAGCAGGGCCTGGAGGCCGGAGGCGGACGGCTTCGACGCGCGACAGGTCGGGGCGTCGCAGCGCAGGTTCCATCCCTTGACGGCGGCCTCGGCGGCGTGGGCGAAGGTGGGCGCGAGGCCACAGAACAGGGCGGCGAGGATGCCCGAGGCGGGACGGCGCATGATCAGCGGCCTCCGGTGCGGACCGCGGGCATGTAGGCGCGGTCGAGGCGGCAGGCGCGGCGATCGACCTCGGGGCAGGCGGTGAAGGCGGAGAGGTCCTTCTTCAGGCAGATGCGCACCTCCTGCAGGCGGCGGCCGTCGCACTGGACCGCGATCTCGTCGTCGTCGAGCCCCTTGTTGGAGGCGATGAAGGCGGCCTCGACCTCGCGCGGCGCGACCATGATCGGGCTGGCGGTGTCGCGATAGGCGTCGGGGATGCGGATCTTCTCGAAGAGCTTGCGGATGATGCGGAGATAGGCCTCGCCCGAGAGACCGGAGCAGGTGCCGTGCTTGCGCCACTCGTGATTGATCAGGCCGGGGCTCGGCATGACGTCGAGCATGTCGCGGATCTGCTCGCGGGACGGCGGGGCGGCGCGAGTGTCGCAGTCGGCGGGAAAGCCGCGTTCGTACTGCGGCCACAGACCGTGGACGACGAAGGCGAAGGGGCGGGCGCATTGGGCATCACCACGCGCCGCGCCGGTCGCCTCGCACCAACTCGGCGACCACGACAGCGACAGGACCCAGAGGTCGAAGTCACCGGGGCGGCCGCGGCCCTGCGCAGCGGCGGGGTCGGTCGAGGTCAGAGCGAAGAGCAGCCCGACGAGGGCAAAGACGAGGCGCGCCATGGCGTCGGCTCCGTGGCGAGAGAAAGGGTCTGACGGTCGGGGCCGGTTCACCACCAGCGGCGGGTGGTCCGGCAGGCGCCGTCGTGGACGCGCCAGCGGTCGTGACCCATGACGCAGAAGTCGACCTCGTCGGGGATCCAGGCGAGACCGGGGCCGGCGAAGCCGACGCCGCCGCCGACCACCCAGTGGAGGGTCGAACGGCTGCCGTCGGAGAGCGCGACGCGGGCCGAGCACCAGCGCCGGGCGATCGGGCTCGGCTTGTCGACCTCGGCGCGGATCTGACGGATCCGGTCGATGCCGACGATGCCGAGGTCGCGCTTCTCGACGTTGGCGGCGCCGTAGGCGAAGCGATGGCGGATGCGGGCGAGGACGCCTTCGTCGTCGCAGGCCGAGGTGCCGGCGAGGCGGGGTTCCTCGGCGACGCCGGCGAGGGCGGGCGCGGTGCCGAGGACGAGGAGGAGTGCCGCGGCAGAGACGAGACGATGGGCGGCGGACGACGGGCGATGCATGATTCGCTCCCGTGAACACGATGCGTTCGATCGGTTGCGACGATGGGCGAGGGGCGCGCGGGGGTCAAGCACGAGATCGCGGCGGGTCGGCCTTCCGGGCGTTTCATGGCATGGTTCGATGAATCGATCGCGAGGGAGAGGTCATGACGGACCGTCGTTCGGTGCTCTTCGTCTGTCTCGGCAACATCTGTCGTTCGCCGCTGGCCGAGGCGGCGCTGCGGCTCGAGGCGGAGCGGACGGGGGTGACGCTGGAGGTCGACTCGGCGGGAACCGGCGGCTGGCACGTCGGGGAGCCGCCGGATCGGCGGGCCCGCGCCGTAGCGCGGCGGCACGGCGTCGACATCGACCCCTATCGGGCGCGACAGGTGAGGGCGGAGGACTTCCACCGCTTCGATCACATCGTGGCACTCGACCGCGACAATCTCCGGACGCTGGAGGCGCTCTGCCCGGCGGAGGCGAGGGCGCGGCTGTCGCTGCTCCTCGATCACGTTCCCGGGCGCGAGGGCGAGGCGGTGGCCGACCCCTACTACGGGCCGGAGAGCGGCTTCGAGATCACCTGGGCCGAGGTGACGGCGGGCGCGCGGGGGCTGTTGCGGCGGATCGTCGAGGCGTGACGCCTCACTCCGGCACCACCCAGCGCCACGAGGCCGACGCGCCGGGGGCGAGGGCGAGACGCTCGGCCAGCGCCGGGAGGAGGAGGTCGAGTTCCTCGTCGAGCTTCCACGGCGGATTGTGGATGAGCAGTCCGTTGGCGACCAGCGGGCCGTCCGGGCGGATCGCCGCGATCGAGAGATCGACGGCCATGACGCGCCGCAAGCCGGTGGCGGCGACGGCGTCGTGGAAGCGGGCGAGTTCGGCGCGGTCCTTGATCGGATGCCAGACGAGATAGGTGCCGCCGGCGAAACGCCTGGTCGCCTGGACGAGGCCGGCGACGATGCGGTCGAATTCACCCGGCTTCTCGAAGGGCGGGTCGATGACGACGAGGCCGCGACGCTCCTTGAAGGGCAGGGCGCTCTTCAGTGCCAGCCAGCCGTCGAGTTCGATGACCTTGACCCGGGCGTCGCCGGCGAAGAGATCGGCGAGGGTGGCGGCGTCGGCCGGATGGAGTTCGACCACGGTGGCGCGGTCGTCGCGGCGCAGGCCGGAGCGGACGACCAGCGGTGAGCCGGGGTAGCGGGCGAGGCGATCGGCGACGAGGTGCTCGGGACGGGTGACGCCGTTGACGCTGGCCACGGCCTGGAGCCAGGGCTCGAGCAGGCGGGCGACCGGCTCGGGGAAAGGGGCGGCGAGGATGCGGCCGATGCCGTCGCGCCACTCGCCGGTCCGCCCCGCCTCGGGGCCTGCGAGGTCGTAGAGACCGATGCCGGCATGGGTGTCGAGGACGCGGAAGGGCGTCTCCTTGCGGGCGAGATGGACGAGGATGCGGGCGATCACCGCGTGCTTCAGCACGTCGGCGAAATTGCCGGCATGAAAGGCGTGGCGGTAGTTCATCGGCGGGACGCTCGGGGTGCTGTGGCGATGTGCGGATCACGCGGAATCGGCGAGCCGGCGCGGTGCGAATCGGTCACGAAAAACCCTCCCGCCGAGGCGGGAGGGTCGCAGAATTCGACCGGACGGCGCGGGCCGCCCGGGAATGGAAGCCGTCGGCCCGGAGGATCACTCCTCGTCGGGCTGGTCGTAGTCGCCTTCCGGCTGAGCGCCTTCGGCGCCGCCCTCGAGCGGCTGCAGGTTGACCGCCTTCGGGCCCTTGCCGCGCTTGTCCGGCTCGGTCTCGAAGGAGATCTTCTGGCCCTTGTCGAGGGTGCCGAGGCCGGAGCGCTCGACCGCCGAGACGTGGACGAACACGTCGGCGCCACCCTCGTCCGGGGTGATGAAGCCGTAGCCCTTCTCGGCGTTGAAGAACTTCACGGTGCCGTTCTGGCGCGGGCCACGCTCGACCGGGGTGCGCGGACCGCGCGGGCCGCCGAAGCCACCCTCTTCACCACCGAAGGAGCGACGCGGACGGAAGCCACCGCCCTCACCGCCGCCGAAGCCGCCGCGGTCGCCACCGCCGAAGCCGCCGCGGTCACCGCCGCCGAAGCCGCCGCGATCGCCGCCGCCGAAGCCACCGCGACCACCGCCGCCGAAGCCGCGATCGCCGCCGCCGAAGCCGCCGCGGTCACCGCCGCCGAAGCCGCGGTCGCCACCACCGAAACCACGATCACGATCGCCGCCGAAGCCGCGATCACCGCCGCCGAAGCCCTCGTCGCGACCACGCCCGAAGCCGCCGCGGTCGCCGCCACGCCCGCCGCCGAAACCACGATCCCTCATTCCAAGTCCTTTCCCGCGGGGGTCTGCCCCTTCATAACGACATTTCACCCCGCGACCCGACGAGTCACGGGGGAAGACCAGGCAGTCACGTTACACGTCGGGACTGGATTGCGCTGTTCATCTCGGGATCGAGGTCCTCTCTGAAGAGACTTCCCGATCCGCAGATCCGGTCGCGCCGACCGTCTCGCCCAAGTTCCGAACCGCCGCCTCCATGATTTATGGACGACTCCTGCCAAAAGGGCAAGGGTGCCGCAAGGGATTCACCGGTTGCGAGTGGTCTTGGTGCGCGTCGGCTTCTGTTGGACCTGAGGAACGAGGATCGCGCCCGCACGCGCGGAGCGTTCGTGACGCGACCAGACCACCACCGCGCGGTAGACCGAAAGATCGATCTCGAGCGGCAGACGGTAGGACTGATCACCCTCGTTCTTCTTCAGCTTCCCGAGCGAGACGTGCTTGGTATCGGTGAAGTCGGCGCCGTCGCCGAGGCGGTCGACGGCGACCAGCCAGACCTCGAGATCGCGCCCGGCGGTGACCGCCAGTTTCTCCAGCTTCAACTCCCCGGCGAGCGGGCGGGCGAGCGCGCGGCCGGCGGCCTTCTCTCCGGTCGCGCCGGGCCGGAACGCGCCTTCGAGCACGGCGGGCGGCGCGGTCGGCGGGGCGGCGACGGTGGCGGTGCGCGGCGGCTCGGGCGCCGTGGCGGCCGGCGGCGGGCGCTTGCGATCGGGGGGGGGCGCGACCTCGGGCGGCGCGGGCGGCAGTTCGCCGACCGGGCGCTGCGGGCCGGGGACGGCGGGGACGGCGGTGACAGCGGCGGGGGCACTCTCGCCGAGGGCGATCTCGACACCCTGTCGGAGCACGAGGTCACCGAGCACGACGACCGCGATCGCCAGCGCGGCGGTGGCCAGAAGCGTGGTGATGCGCACGGCGCCCCTCCTGTCGGCGGCCTCTCGGGATCGGGCCGCCTCGACGTCCAACGATCGTTCCCGCGGATCCCGGCGGATCGGCGATGGCGTCAGGAGATACTGGCATTGTCGGCGGAATCGTGGTCGAAACGACCGCGAACCCGGGGTGAGATCCGGGCTCGACGCCGACGAGGATGCCGATGACCGAACCCGCTTCTTCCCCGCAGCTCCGCCTCGCCGTGGTGCCGGTGACGCCGCTCGAACAGAATGCCGCGATTCTCTTCGACGACGCCACTCGGATCGGCGTCGTCACCGATCCCGGCGGGGATGCGCCGCGCATCCTCGAGGCGCTCGCCTCGCTGGGGGTGACGGTGGAAAAGATCCTGATCACCCACGGCCACTTCGATCACGCCGGCGGGGCGGCGGATCTCAAGGAGGCGCTGGAGAAGCGGCAGGGTGGCGCGGTGCCGATCGTCGGACCGCATCGCGACGACCAGTTCCTGCTGGAGCGCATCCCGGAGTCGGCCGGTCGCTGGGGCGTCACCGGGCTCCGGGCCTGCGTCTCGGACCATTTCGTCGAGGACGGCGAGCAGGTCACCTTCGGCGGGGTGGTGCTGAAGGCGATCCACTGTCCGGGGCATTCGCCGGGCTCGATCGTCTATTTCCAGCCGGACGTCGGGCTCGCGATCGTCGGCGACGTCATCTTCGCCGGCTCGATCGGCCGCACCGATCTGCCGCGCGGCGATCATGCGACGCTGATGCGGTCGATCCGGGAGAAGCTGCTGCCGCTCGGCGACGAGGTCGGGTTCCTGCCCGGACATGGGCCGACGTCGACGCTCGGGGCGGAACGCGCCACCAATCCGTTCCTGGTGGAAGACTGAGGCACCGCCACCCCGGCCCGGGCGCGACGCAGGGGGAGCCGCCGCGAGCGGGTGCGGGGTGCGGTCAGGCGTCGGCGCGGACCGCGGCGAGGCCTTCTTCCAGGAGATCACCGACGTTGGGGATGCCGAGCAGGTAGCGGGCGGTGGAGCGGACGGCACGTTCGTGGGCGCGGCGGATGGCGACCGGCCATTCCTCGGCCTCGAAGTCGCCGCGACCGATCCACACCAGGGCGACCAGTTCGGCCTGTTCGTCGATGTTCAGTCCTTCGATGACGCCGCGGATCTGGTCCTCGGTGCCGTCTTCGGCGATGTCCTCGAAGAGATGACCGGCGCCCGACTCGTAGCTGTCGTCGCCGGTATCGAATTCGGCGTCCCCGTCCTTGGAATCGATGAGACGGAGATGTTCGACCAGGTCCAGGACCTTCTCGACCGAGATCTCCATGACTTCCTCGCTTTCCGACGGGTTCTTGCGCCGTCTTTGGACACATCATGGGCCGGTGTGGGGGCGGGGACCTTGAGCGGGATCAAACATCGAGGAAGCGAAACGAAGGACTCGGTCGGTAAGAATGCGTGAACCATGACGGGCGAGAGTGGGGCGATCGCTTCCCGAGAGGTCGTCCGATGGTCAATTCGCTCGCCGGTCATCTGCTGCCGGTGGTCATGCTCGTCGTCTCCAACGTGTTCATGACCTTCGCCTGGTACGGCCACCTCAACCACGCCCATCGGCCGCTGTGGCTGGTGGTGCTGGCGAGCTGGGGCATCGCCTTCTTCGAATACTGCGTCGCCGTGCCGGCCAACCGCTGGGGGCATGCCTTCTATTCGGCGGTGGAGTTGAAGACGATCCAGGAGGTGGTCACGCTCCTCATATTCGGCGTGTTCTCCTTCCTCTATCTGAAGG
>ERZ1645187.3531-NODE-3531-length-13098-cov-7.536226_pt1 | contig 13098 bp, 10 predicted proteins | sample MGYA00575352_ERZ1645187 | MGnify/ENA primary metagenome ERZ1645187 (study PRJEB40837, sample SAMN11349314) | freshwater sediment metagenome | isolation source: river sediment | host: Sediment | place: India: Wazaribad , New Delhi | collected 2017-02-21 ...
TGCCGGCGACGTCGCCAACGTTGTCGCCAACGTTGTCCGCGATGACGGCGGGGTTGCGGGGATCGTCTTCGGGGATGCCGAGTTCGACCTTGCCGACAAGGTCCGCGCTGATATCGGCCGTCTTGGTGAAGATACCGCCGCCTGCCTTTGCAAACAGGGCCAGCGAGCTCGCGCCAAAGCTGAAGCCGAGAACGGTGGTCGCGTCATGCGTGAGCAGGTAGACCAGCGTTACGCCCAGAAGGCTCGCGCCGACAACCGCCATACCCATGACGGCGCCGCCACGGAAACCCGCCATGAACGAAGGTGCGATGCCCTTCTTGGCGGCTTCTGCGCTGCGTCCGTTGGCGATGGTTGCAACTTCGAGGCCAATCTTGCCCGCGATTGCGGAGAAGAGGGTGCCGAAGATGTAGGCGACGACCATCCACACGTTGTGGATGATTTCGCCCTGCCAAACGGGCTTGGGAAGGAACACAAAGATCAGCACAGCGGCAACGCTTGCAAACTTTGCCAGAACGCCATATTCCTTACGCAGGAAGGTACGCGCGCCGGCACGGATGAGACCGGTTGCCTTGAGGATCTTCTGGTTTTCGCAGGGTTGACGCTTGACCCAGAGGTAGAGCCAAACGGCGAACGCAAACGCCAGAAGCGCGACGAGTATGGACCCGTACAGAATGATGTTCTCCATAGTACTATCTCCCTTTTACTGATCCGCTTTGCGGCGGTCATATGAGTGTCGATGGCTATCGTTCAACAGCCATCCGATCGCTTCCGTAAGATTACTGACGCTTGCCCTTTTTTGTGGGGCTGGACAAAAGGTTGAGCAGCGTAATGGTAAGAATAATCGCAGCTGTAACAATGAAGATGCCCAGCATGCCGAGGCCAAGAATACCCAATGTGTCGGAAAGTGGTGCAACTGCTTCGAGATTCATGATAGTATCTCCTTTCTCTTATTTCGCAATGAGACTGAGCAGAACGCCGCCCGCGATGACGGAGGCAATCTGACCCGCAACGTTCGCGCCAGCCGCATGCATCAGCAGGTGGTTGGTCTTGTCTTCCGCAAGGCCCATCTTATGCACCACGCGGGATGCCATCGGGAATGCGGAGATACCGGCAGCGCCGATCATCGGGTTGACTTTCTTCTTGAAGAAGAGGTTCATGATCTTGCCGAAGATCACGCCGCCCGCGGTGTCGAAGACGAACGCCACGAGGCCGAGGGCAAGGATCATCAGCGTCTGGAGCGTGAGGAACGAGCTCGCCTGCATGTTGGCGGCAACGGTGAGGCCAAGCATGAGGGTGATCAGGTTCGCAAGCACTTTCTGTGCGGTATCGGACAGGGAGCCGAGCACGCCGCACTCACGGATGAGGTTGCCGAACATCAGGAAGCCAACCAGCGCGACCGAGCGCGGTGCAAAGCAGCCCGCGATGACGGTGACGATGATCGGGAAGAGAATCTTCGTGGACTGAGAAACGCTGCTACCCGTGTATTCCATGCGGATTCTGCGTTCCTTTTTCGTGGTGAGCAGTTTGATGATCGGCGGCTGGACGATTGGCACCAGCGCCATGTATGAGTAGGCCGCGATGATGATCGGCCCCAAGAAATTCGAATGTAGATAGTTGGCCACAAAGATGGAGGTCGGGCCGTCTGCCGCGCCGATGATGGCGATGGAGGCCGCGTCCTTGAGCGGGAAGCCCAAAAGGGATGCGCCGACAAGCGTCGCAAAGATGCCAAACTGCGCTGCCGCGCCAAAGAGCATCAGCTTCGGGTTGGTGAGCAGCGGCTCAAAATCGATCATCGCGCCGATGCCGATGAACAGCAACAGCGGGAAGAGCTCGTTCGCGATACCGCCGTCGAAAAGGACGTTCAGCACGCCGATCTCCTTGACGCCGTCGATCACCTGCGTGATTGCGCCGGACATCGGGATGTTGACGAGGATCGCGCCGAAGCCCATCGGTAGGAGTAGCGAGGGCTCCATATCCTTCTTGATGGCAAGGTAAATCAGGATGCCGCCGATGGCCCACATGACAACCTGCTGCCACGTCAGATTGGAAAAGTTTTGAAAAATTGCGTCCATAACTTCTACCTTTCGTGAAACAAATGTGAAAATGAATGGAATAGATATGTACCAAATTTGGTCTTTTATATCATAACATATGTTTTTGAAACAGTAAACGGGCTTTTTTTTACAAAGAATTTGCATTTTTCTCCGATTTAGCCTGCAAATTTATTTGGCATCGCTACACTTTTTCTGGAATTGTCGTCTTTTTACAATCCAGCCGAATCTTTTTGCGCAAAATCCTGCAAAAGCAACCGGTGTTGCGCGGGTTTGCAATTGTGAACTTTGTCTCTACCGCGCGTATTTTTTTCTTGCGCTTGCGAGAATATTTTTTCATGCGCGCGTGAAAGCGAAAGCCGCCTCCGGATTTCTCCGGAGGCGGCTTTCTACAGCCAAGCGCGGCATGCTCAAACACAAGCAGCACGCACAGGATCGAGCGCGCAGACCACATCAAAGCCCGCGATTCGACACCAAAACAGTATCAAACACGCTCCTCTGCGTCAAGTGGATTCCGCGCGCATTGATCAAGATCGCTCATCCATTTGCGCGGCATATGCTGCGCTGCGCGCATAGTAAAAGATGTATTGTTGCAGTGCGCCCGCGGTTTCGGGATAGCGTTCCAGCGGAAACGCGCCGCCATATTCCCGCGCCTCGATACGGTTGATCCAAACATCGCGCGGAAAACGTGAGAGCCGGTGATAGCCAAAGAGCATCACGCAGTTCGACACCTTTTCGCCAACGCCGGAGACGGCAAGCAGCGCGGAGAAGAGCGCTTCGTCGTCCAGCGACGCGATTGCGTCTAGATCCAGCGCGCCGGAGGCAACCATCCGCGCGGCCGAGAGCACATATTTTGCCCGATACCCCAGCGAACAGGCGAGAAAGTGCGCCTCGTCCAATTCGGACAGCCGCTGTGCCGAGGGAAACGAATACACCGTGCCCGCGCCGCCGTCCATCGGCTCGCCATAGCGCGAGCAGATCGCCTCAATGCAAAACTGGATCGCGGGGATGTTCTTGCGCTGTGAGATGATAAAGCTCACCAGCATCTCCCAAGGATCCTGCCGGAGCATGCGGATTCCCGCGCCGTAGTTGCACGCGCGTTGTAAAAACACGTCGTTTTCGTCCGCCTGCGCGCGGATTTGCGCATAGTCCGTGTCCAAATCAAAATAGTCCCGCCAGAGCGCGGAAAACTCCGCCTCGGTGCAGTCGATCTGGCAGCCGTCCGGCGTGTCCCGCAGGTGCAGCACGCGACCTTTTGCAATCAGCGTGTAGCCACCGTCCGCATCGGGTTTCAGGCGAAAGCACTGTCCGCTTTCGGCAATCTTTCGGATGTTGAAATCCGGGTCTTGTATGGTAATCATGAGGGTATTATAGCATCCCGCCAAAGAAATAACGTTTAGGAAAAACAGAACGCCCTGAACCGAGCAGCGCTCGGGCTATCCGTCCCTATTGAGCACGCGTTTCAGCGCGGGTAGCGTTGTGGAAGAAACGGCGAAAAAAAGGAGCGATCCATTTCTGGACAGCTCCTAATGCTCTTTTTTGGGTTACACCCGGTCAAATGCCTGCTGTAGATCGGCGAGGATGTCATCGATGTGCTCGGTGCCAATGGAGAGGCGAATCGTCGTCGGCTGGATGCCCACAAACGCCAGCTCTTCCTCGCTCATCTGCGAGTGCGTGGTGGATGCGGGATGGATCACCAGCGACTTCACATCCGCAACGTTTGCCAGCAGAGAGAAGAGCTCCAGCGATTCGGTAAACTTCTGTGCCTGCTCGCGCGTGCCATCGAGTTCAAAGGTGAAGATCGATCCGCCGCCGTTGGGATAGTATTTTTCATACAATTCCTTCTCCCTGCCGCTCGCAAGCGAAGGATGGTTGACCTTCTTCACCTTCGGATGCTTGTTCAAAAACTCCACAACCTTCAAGGCGTTGAACACATGCCGCTCAACGCGAAGCGACAGCGTCTCAATCCCCTGCAACAACAGGAAGGAGTTGAAGGGCGAGATGCACGCGCCCGTGTCGCGCAAGAGCGTCGTGCGAATTTTGGTCACATACGCGGCTGCGCCCACCGCGTCCGCAAAAACGATGCCGTGATAGGACGGATTTGGCTTGCTCAAGCCCGGGAACTTGTCGTTCTGCTTCCAGTCAAACGTGCCGCCGTCGATGATCACGCCGCCAATCACGGTGCCGTGTCCGCCGAGGAACTTCGTTGCGGAATGAACGACGATGTCCGCGCCGTGTTCGATCGGGCGGAACAGAAACGGCGTGGAGAAGGTGTTGTCGATGATCACCGGGATTCCGTTTGCGTGCGCAATGGCGGCAATCGCCTCCAGATCCAGCACGTCCGCGTTGGGGTTGCCGAGCGATTCGAGGAAGAGCGCCTTGGTGTTCGGTTGAATCGCGGCGCGGAAGTTCTCCGGGTCGCTCCCGTCCACAAACGTCGCCTCGATGCCGAGGTCTTTGAACGTGTTTGCAAAGAGGTTATACGTGCCGCCGTAGATCGTCTTGGAAGAAACGATGTGATCCCCGCTGCCGGCGATGTTGAGGATTGCATACGTAATCGCGGCGGAGCCGGATGCGGTTGCCAGCGCGGCAACGCCGCCTTCCAGCGCGGCAATGCGCTGCTCAAACACGTCGCTGGTCGGGTTCATCAAGCGGGTATAGATGTTTCCGCCTTCGGTGAGGGCAAAGCGCCCCGCCGCCTGCGCGGAATCTTTGAACACATAAGAAGTCGTTGCATAAATCGGAACCGCACGCGCATCCGTCGCGGAATCGGGTTGTTCTTGTCCTACGTGCAGTTGGAGGGTTTCAAATTTCAGTTTCTGTGCCATGATGGTTGTTTCCTTTCGATTGCTGTTTTTGTTGTGTGATTTCGTTTTCTTCTTCTTGCGTCAATACGCGTTTGCGAAACAAAAATCCATCAACGGCACATTCGGTCCATGCGACCCAAGGCAGCAAACCCCGCCCGGTGTTTGGGCGTCTGCCTTTGCCAAATGCAATTCTTCATGCGTGGTTGCTCCTTTCAATCGTATTAGACAGGATTATAACGGGGCAAGAATACTTTGTCAATAGGTTTAATATGTTTTCTATATATTATTTTACGCGATCGTCCGTTGACGAAAAAAGCTGCACCCCTTCGCGCAGCCTTTCGCGTTTTTATTTTAACTTCATGTGAAAGGAGTCGGCGGTTCCTTTCTCCGAAAAGACCGTCGTCTTGTTTTTCCCCTTGTTCTTAGAGGCGTACATCGCGCGATCCGCCTTCTCCAACAGCTCGTCCAGCGGAGCCACGCCTTCGATGAGGCCGATGCTCAGCGTGATGTGGAACAACGATTCCGCGCCGTAAAACTCCAGCTCTCCCGCGCAGGAGCGGATGCGCTCCGCAACCAAATACGCCTCATCCGCGCTGGTGTTCTCCAGTACGATCACAAACTCGTCCCCGCCAAAGCGGACGGCATCGTTTGTCACGCGCACATTGTTTTTGATGCAGGCAGCGAGTTCTTTGAGCACCTCATCCCCAACCAGATGCCCATAGGAATCGTTGATGCTCTTAAAATCATCCACATCGATGAACAATAGCGCGGTGCGCACCGCGTACTTTTCTGCGTTCTCATATTTATCGCGTAGATATTGCCGGCTAAACAGCCCCGTAAGCTGATCGATGTTGCTCTTTTCCAGAAGCTGTTCTTTTTCTCGCTGCTGCATCAGCTTTGCCTGCGTCAAGTCGCTCAGCACAAGCAGTTTGATCGGGTCATTTTCCCATTCGTCGATTGGATATTGCGTCATGGCAAGATAGTGTTCTTGTCCGTCTCGCACGAGTGTAAATTCATGTTGATGATAATTGGTATCAAATCGGTACTCTGAAATATACTTTACCGCGGGCTCGCCTGCGTCCAAATCCGGGTCTTGCAGTAGCTCTTTTGCAACGCGGTTGGCGCTGGTGATCCGGCCGGAACGATTGACGATCAAAATCCCCTCGTTCGCATTGAGAAACAGATTTCGATAGATGTAGTCCGAGCGCAGATTGAACAGACGAAAGCGCATGATGGACGCAAAGATTGCAACAGCGAATACCGCGATTGCAAAATGCATCAGATATAAATTGTCGTCGATATGAAACACCGTGGGCAGCAGGTATTCCGAAATCACGCTGATCACCAGCGCCAGACCGATTCCGTAGAGGATGAAGCCGAGCTGCTTGCGCTGATGTTTGTCCTTGGTCACGATGATCTGCCGCAGAACAAGGTAGAGCGCGTAGATTGCAGGCAGGCTGAACGCAAGCGCCATCAGCGGCGCAACCACGGGATCGGACAGCCGCCAGAACGTCGGATCGGCGTAATCGATCGGGTAGAGATACCGCACGATTACCGTCAATGTGTTGAGCGCAAACGAAGCGCAAAACCATCCGTCGATCTTTTTCTTGAGCAGTCGATAGACAAAGAACAAAAACGTGATGGAAAGATACATCATGCTCAACCAATAGATGGTTTTGGTGACGATCGTGATCGTCGTTCCGTCGCCATATTCCGAAAGGTTGTTGAGCACCATCCAAACCAGGATGTTCGACAAAAAGACAAGGAACGATTGGTTGACCTTGTCATGGCTTCGATTGAGAAAAACAAACGTCCAGATGAACATCATCACGCCGTAAATAAGGACCAGCGCAATCATTTGTATCATGGCTCAAACTCCCGAAAGTGTAATCAGGATTATCAAGGCTATAGTATAAGACAACGTCAAAAAATATACAATCGTATCTGGCGTGTACTTTTGCTATTTTTTCAATATTTCTTGATTTTTTCATCATTTTTGCAAAACGCGGGATCAGCACGGGATCAAATCCGGGTTTCGTTTTGCGTACATATATGCGAAAGTTTTCATCTTGTCTTTACGATCGCTTGACCGAATCGTGAAATGCCAGCCCCAAAAAACGCAAAACGGCGCGCTTCTTGCAAAAAGGCGGGAAAAGAAAGACTTCATCAGTATTTTACGCAAACGCAAGTATGCGCTTGACATTGCGCTGGTACAATGCGGCTATCAATCATAATAGGGATCATTTGAGAGGAGACTATTCTATGAACCGCAAACGTTTGCTTCCCATCCTACTCGCGGCGATGTTGTTGCTTGCCGCAATTCCGGTTGGCTTTGCCGCCGCCAGCACAGAGACCGCAACCGCGCCCCATTCCGGCGTGACGACTCCGGTACGCGCCGAGGGCGAGGAAACCCTCACCGCGCCGAAGTACGTGTTTCTCTTCATCGGCGATGGCATGACCTATCCGCAGTTCCAGACCGCGTCCGCCTACTTGAGCATCAACGCGGACAAGGACACCATCCTGACCACCAACGAAATGCTCAACTTCATGAAGTTCCCCGTCGCGGGCTCCGCAACCACCTATGACTCCACCTCGTTCTGCCCGGACTCCGCCTCCACCGCGACCTCGATTGCCAGCGGGCACAAAACCTACAGCGGCGTGCTGAACATGAACGAAGCGAAGAACAAGAAATACACCACGATTGCCGAAGCGCTCAAGAGCCAGCTTGGCTACAAGATCGGCATCGTCTCCACCGTGAACCTCAACCATGCAACGCCCGCCGCGTTCTATGCGCATCAGTCGAGCCGCAACAACTATTACGAAATCGGCCTTGAGCTGATCGACAGCAACTTTGACTATTTTGCGGGCGGCGCGCTGCTCAAACCCACGGGCAACAACAGCGACAAACCGCAGACCGACCTCTACGAGCTCGCCGCCACCGCCGGCTACAAGGTCGTCAAGACCCAGGCCGAAGCGCAGACGCTCGCCGCCGATGCAGGCAAAGCGATCGTGATTGCAGAAGACCTCGCGGACAGCAACTCCATGCGCTATGAAATCGACCGCGCGGAAACCGCCTGGGCGCTCAAGGACTATGTGCAGCAGGGCGTGACCATGCTCGACAACGAAAAAGGCTTCTTCATGATGGTCGAAGGCGGCAAGATCGACTGGGCGTGCCACGCCAACGACGCGGGCAGCACGATCCACGACACCCTCGCGCTTGCCGACGCCGTGCAAGTTGCAATCGACTTTGCAGCCAAGCATCCCACCGAAACGCTGATCCTCGTCACCGGCGACCACGAGACCGGCGGACTCTCCATCGGCTTTGCGGGCACCAACTACAGCACCTACCTCAAGAACATCAACTACCAGACGATCTCCTACGCCAAGTATGACGCGGACTATGTCGCCAAATACGTGGAAAACAAGACCCCGTTTGCCGACGCGATGGCGGACGTGAGCGCGCTCTTTGGGCTCGTGCTGCCAGATCAGGCGGACAAAGCCGCGAACAAGACGCTGGTTTTGACCGACTATGAAGTTAGCGAACTCAAGAAGGCGTATGAGCTGACCCTCAAGGGCGGCTTCGGCACCGACGCGAACGGCAAGTCCCTGCAAACGCAGGAAGAGTATGTGCAGTATGGCACCTACACGCCGTTCTCCGTCACCGTCACCCACCTGCTGAACAATAAGTCCGGCATCAACTTCAGCTCCTATTCGCACACCGGCCTGCCCGCCGCGGTCTATGCCAGCGGCGTTGGCGAGGACCTGTTCGTCGGCGGATATGACAACACCGACCTCTATAACAAGATGGCCAAGCTCCTCGGCATCGGCTAAACCATACGAACCACTCCTTCAATATAAACACGCGGCTGCGGCGCTCGCCCTCTCGGGCGGGCGCCAACGCCGTCTGATCCGGATGATTTTCCGACACAACCGTCGGTAGGATATGAGGAAATAACGAAATGACAAAAACCGCGACAAAAAAGCGAAACTGGCTCTCTTCGGTCGTTTGCCTCGCACTGATTGGGGTGCTGCTGCTCCTCCCAACCGGCTATGAGAACGCCGGCGCGGGTAGGCTTTCAAACGAGGAGCGCGTCCCCGCGCGCATTGTCTCCACGGACGACAGCACGATCAAGGACACGGGGCTCGTCCGCTCCGGCGAGCAGAGCTGCACGGTGCAGCTCCTCGGCGGCACGCACAAAGGCGAAACACACCGCGCGGGAAACATGCTCAACGGCTCGCTAGAGCAGGACAAGATCTACAAGGCGGGCGAGACCGCGCTTGTGCTCGTGAGCACGGACGACGGCGCCGTCGCCTCGGTCAGCATGATTGACCACTATCGCATCAGCGGCGAAATCTGGCTGTTGCTGGCGTTTTTCGCGGTGCTGATCGTCTTTGCGGGATGGACGGGGCTTCGCGCCGTGCTCTCGTTTATCCTCTCCGTGCTGTCCATCTGGAAGATTCTCGTTCCGCTGAGCCTCAACGGCGCGAACCCGATTCTGGTGGGCGCGCTGGTAACGGCCGGGCTCACGATCATGATCATCGCGCTTGTGTTCGGCTTCAACCGCATCACGCTTGCCTCCTGCATCGGCGCGATCTCCGGTCTTGCGCTCACCGCCGCGCTGGGCATACTCACCACAAACGCGTTTCACATCCACGGCGCGGTGATGTCGTTTTCCGAAAGCCTGCTCTATAGCGGATATGAGCACCTCAACCTGACGGAGATCTTCATGGCGAGTATCTTCATCGGCTCCAGCGGCGCGATGATGGATCTTTCGGTGGATATCGCCGCCGCAGTGAACGAGGTTGTCACAAAGCGACCCGATCTTTCGCGCTTTGAAGCGATGATGAGCGGTATGCGTGTGGGCAGAGCGGCGATGGGCACAATGACCACCACGCTGCTGCTGGCGTATTCCGGCAGCTATATTGCGCTGCTGATGGTGTTTATGGCGCAGGGCACGCCGATGATCAACGTCTTCAACTACAAGTACGTCGCCTCCGAGGTGATCCACACCATCGTGGGTTCCTTCGGCCTCGTCGCCGCCGCGCCGTTGACCGCCGCCGCATCCGGGCTGCTGCTGGCAAAAGGAGAAAAGCCGCAGGCGAAACCCCAACCAATGATCGAAGAATAATCGCGCTCCTCACGCAAAAACGGCACGCCGGAGTTTTCCCGCGTGCCGTATTATTTTGCCCTAAGCCTCTTTTGAGAAGATACCCTCTTGACGGGGTCGCCTTTCGTCTTGTTTCGTGCGTTGTTTACTCGGGCTTTGGAGTAGGGTTGCCGTTCTTTTCCAGATAGCCGTTATCGCTCTTGCCCGCGCGAGTTCGCTTCATCTCATACATCCGCTGATCCGCCAAAGCGATGAGCGCGTCGATCGAATCGCATTCCTTACGCCGGGCGCTGCCCGCGCTGACGAGTACGTCATACGCATAGCCATTGATGCGGCACACGTTGGCGGTGATTCGCTCAGAGATGCGGTTTGCGTGCTCTTCCTCGTTGACCGTGAGCGCGATTAAAAACTCGTCTCCGCCATAGCGCGCGGCAAAGTCCTGCTCCCGAATCGCGCCGGAAATCCGCTCCGCAACGCTGCGCAGCACCGAATCTCCGAGCGAATGCCCAAAATGGTCGTTGATCTGCTTAAAGTTGTCGATGTCCAGCATGATGACGATGTAGTCGCTTCCGTTCTCCCGAAAGGCGCTTTCCTGTCGCTCCAGTATACCCTCCATCGCTCCGCGGTTGTAGAGCTGCGTCACCGCGTCCCGATTGGACTGGTCCAGCAGATCTTCATTGATCTCAAGATGATATGCCTTTGATCGCTGCAGAAATAAAATCGTCAGCAAAATGGCAAGCACAAACGTAAGCAGCGTACCCCACACATACGGAAACGGCGGATTCCATTGATAGGAGGCAAACCACACAACCACCAGAATAAAAATCTCGCTCAAATAGGTTACGAGCAGGACGCTTAGCGGTCTTTCAAAGTAAGAAAGCAAGATCATCGTGATAAAGAGCAGCGCTTGATATGGCGCACCGCCCATCAAACCATTGAACGTAAACCAAATGACCGGCGTATAGACAAAACATAGGATTACCATCGGGATAACGCCGGCGGTCTCTTCCGAGATTTTCCCGCGCTGCATCAGAGAAACGGAGACAAGCATCGAGAGCATGACGACAATGAGGATTGCCATAATATAATAGAAACCCAATATAGCCATTCCGATTGCGCCGATCACACAGCACACCAGCCCCGCAAAGAACATTTTGGTCAACTGCTCATGCTGCATTTGGAGTTGAATTTGCGTTGGTGTCAAACGAGTTGTCCGCTTCTTCATATCGAAAGTCACCTGCTCTATCCGCCGCATATTTTTCAAAAATTCGAAGCGGAATATAGCCCGATCATACCAAACTTTACGGTATCACGCAAGAAAGCAGTGTCTTTCGTGACTTGGTTACGGTTGCAAAGCAACAAAAGCTTTACTCTTAAGAAAGCTTATTAAGATTTGTTGAGAGGTATTCGCTTGAGTAACAGTATTTGGAGCCAGATGTTCGGCGGTGAGCCGGAGGAGAAACAGCCTGTTGGTGCGGATGCGGTCATCCGCGTGAACCGCAATCGTTGCCCGGAAAACCATCCTTGTCCTTCCGTTCGGGTTTGCCCCGTTGAGGCGCTCAAACAAGTTCGCTTCAGCGCGCCAACCGCCGATATGGACAAATGCATCAAGTGCGGCAAGTGCGTGCGCTATTGCCCGATGGGCGCGATCTCGCTGGGTTAACGCCCGCATACCCCAAACATTAACAAGGAGTGTCGCTTATGAAAAAACTCGCTCAATTCTTCCTCCTCGCACTGGCCGGGCTGACGCTCTCCGCCTGCGCCGCTCCTGCGGCGAAGGTTGCGGAGGTTAGTCCCGCTCCTTCCCCAGCGGTGGAGTACAAAAAAATCTCCGCTGAGGACGCCAAGGCGCGCATGGACAGCGGGGATACGATCGTCATTCTGGATGTGCGCACCAAGGAAGAGTATGACGCGGGGCATATCGCAGGCGCGATCCTTGTGCCCAACGAGACGATTGTTGACAAGCAGCCGGAGTTGCTGCCCGACCTGGACGCGGAGATTCTCGTCTACTGCCGCAGCGGCAACCGCAGCGCGCAGGCGGCGAAGAAGCTCATCGCCATTGGTTACACCAACGTGGTCGATTTCGGCGGCATCATCGACTGGCCGTATGAAGTCGTCACAGAGTAAATTTTGAATGATTGAACAGAACTAACCCCCAGAGTCGAACCCCCATGTTGTTCCTATCTCGCGAAAAACCGCCCAAGTGATTGGACGGTTTTTTGTTTGCTTACGTGAATTGGGAGATAAAAAATAAAGGTTTTTTTATTCGGTGTTTCTCGCGAAAAACCGTCGATCTAGTCGGACGGTTTTCTGTTGCGAGCGATCTCTCTCCCATTCTGTCGATATGAATTACACCTTCTCCCGCTTGAGCGCAATCGGCAGCAGGCGGTTGGTCTCCTGCACATAGCGGTCAAACCCTTCCTTATACCCCGCCATGCGGGATTCCGCCATCGGGATACTGATCAACAAGAACATCAGCGTGTTGGTCAGCGCGCCGATCCCCAGCAGCCAAAGCGACGGGCGCACGGAAAGAAGCACCACAAAAACACCCCACCACATCAGGATTTCACCCAAGTAATTCGGGTGGCGCGCATGCCGCCAGACACCGTGGCGGATGATTTGCCCGCGGTTTTTCGCCTGCCGCTGAAAACGATGCAGCTGCACATCCGCAACCAGTTGAAGCGTCGCCGCGCATAGACACAGCGCAAAGCCCAGCAGCGTGACGAGATTGATTCCGCCAAACTGAATATAATGCAACGCAGGCAGCAAGCAAAGATACACCACCAGCGTCGGAAAGAGCATGATGCCAAACAAGCTCACCAGCGGATAGAGCGCGCCGGATTTTTCCCGCAGCATGGTATAACGCCAGTCCTGATGATCGTATCCTTGGAACGTATACGCCCAGTTGGCGGTCAGGCGAACGCCCCAATAGGTCACGCAACACAGCAGCGCAATGGTGCCCGCGTTCCAAACGCCAAATGCACGCATCGCAAGCGGTAAGATCACGATCGGCGCCACCGACCAATACGGATCGTACACCGAAGCGTTCTCCAGCGGCAAACTCACGAGAAAGAGAAACACCGTCGCCGCAATATCCGCCGCAAACACGCGAAACAGCACGCCGCCGCGCAT
>ERZ1645187.3533-NODE-3533-length-13090-cov-7.454545_pt1 | contig 13090 bp, 12 predicted proteins | sample MGYA00575352_ERZ1645187 | MGnify/ENA primary metagenome ERZ1645187 (study PRJEB40837, sample SAMN11349314) | freshwater sediment metagenome | isolation source: river sediment | host: Sediment | place: India: Wazaribad , New Delhi | collected 2017-02-21 ...
GCGGCAGGCGGCGGTGGACGATCCAGTCGTGAAAGCCGAAATAGATCGCGCCATAGGCGGCAATCCCCGCACCTATCGCGGTCGCCCAATCGCCCCAGCCCTCTTGCACGCCCAGCCACAACATGGCGATGGACGGCACGGCAAAGATCGCGGCGTACAGGTCGTTCCACTCAAATGGGCCAGTCCGCTCGCGGTGGTGGCTGGCGTGGAGGAACCAGCCCGGTCCGTGCATCACCCAGCGGTGCATGACATAGGCAAACAGTTCCATCCCCGCGACAGTGGCAAGGAAGATCAGGCTAGGCACAATCCAGTTCATCGCTGCGTCCATAGCACCGGTTTGCGGATTAGACGATCAGGCTTGCAGTCGCCTTGGCGCTGCCGACCACGCCCGGAATACCGGCCCCCGGATGAGTCCCCGCGCCCACGAAGTAGAGGTTGGGGAAATGGTCATCGCGGTTGTGGCCGCGGAACCACGCGCTCTGCGTCAGGACCGGTTCAAGGCTGAAAGCACTGCCCAGATGGGCGCCCAGATCGTCGTGGAAGTCCTGCGGGCTATAGTGGAAGCAGGTGTCGAGCTGCTCATAGAGATCAGGGATCAGCAGGTCGCGCACCCGGTTCAGCACCACTTCGCGGTAACGATCGCCTTCCCTGGCCCAGTCGACCGGGGCCGTCCCCATGTGCGGAACCGGGGCAAGAGCGTAAAAGGTCGACTTGCCTTCCGGGGCCATGCTGGAATCGGTGGCGCTGGGATGGTGCAGGTAGAGCGAGGGGTCCTCTGCCAGAGTGCCCTTTTTGTAGATGTCATCCAGCAGCGGGCCATAGCGATCGGAAAACAGGATCGAATGGTGCGCCACTTCCGGATAGCTGCCGTTCAGCCCGAAATGGACGACGAACAGACTGGGCGAAAACCGCTTGCGCCGCAGCGAGCGGACCTTGCCAGCGGCATAGCTGGACCCTTCGATCAGGCCATAGGAGTGGACCAGATCGCCGTTGCTGGCAACCATGTCGGCCTGCAACGCCTTGTCCGATGCGGTAACGACACCGGTAACGCGCTTTCCCTCATGGGTAATGCGCGAGACCTTTTCGCCCAGCAGCAGCTGGCCGCCAAGCCGCTCGAACAGGGCAACCATGCCGTTTACCAGCGCATTGGTACCGCCCTTGGCGAACCAAACTCCGCCCAGCTTTTCCAGGCGGTGGATCAAGGCATAGATGCTGCTGGTCTGCATCGGATTGCCGCCGACCAGCAGGGTATGGAACGACAGCGCCTGGCGCAGCTTGTCGTTCTGGACGAAGCTGGAAACCATCGAATAGACCGAGCGCCAGGCCTGATGCTTGGCCAGGGCCGGTGCGGCCTTGAGCATCGAGGTGAAGTCGAGGAACGGCACTGCGCCCAGCTTGAGGTAGCCTTCCTCGTAAACACCCTTCGAATATTCGAGGAAGCGGGCGTAACCGGCCACATCGGCCGGATCGAGCCGGGCGATTTCAGCATTCAGTTCGGCTTCGTTGTTCGAATAGTCGAACTCGGTCCCGTCATTCCACAGCAGGCGATAAAACGGATGGACCGGCAGCAGGGTGACGTCGTCCGCCATGTTGCTGCCGGACAGGCCCCACAGTTCCTGCAGGCAGGCCGGATCGGTGATGACCGTCGGCCCGGCGTCAAAGGTGTAGCCATCGCGCTTCCACACATAGGCGCGGCCACCCGGCCGATCACGGGCTTCGACAATGGTGGTGGAAATCCCGGCGCTTTGCAGGCGGATGGCAAGTGCCAGCCCGCCGAAGCCGGAACCAATGACGATAGCAGAACGCGGGGAAGTCATATAAGCCACCTATGGACTGGACACTGCCAAACAACCTGTCCCTAGGGGCGGATGGGCGAACAGGCAGAGATACAGCACTTTACGAGGCCGAAGGAAAGCCATGGCTGCCAGTTATATACCCACCTCTAATGCCAACCGTCAGCAGTCTGGCACCCGCCAGGTTCTGCTGGGCAACCCGCGCGGATTCTGCGCCGGGGTGCAGCGCGCCATTGACGTGGTGGAACAGGCGCTGGAACGGCATGGTGCCCCGGTCTATGTCCGCCGCGCAATCGTTCACAACCGCAGCGTGGTCGAAGGGCTGGAGCGCAAAGGCGCGGTCTTTGTACAGGAACTCGATGAAGTGCCGGAAGGCGCCATCACGATCCTGTCCGCACACGGTAGCGCGCGAACGGTTCGCCTTGCCGCCCAAAGCCGCAGCCTGCGGGTGGTCGATGCGATCTGTCCGCTGGTGGCCAAGGTCCATGCCGAGATCGAAGCCTGGTATCGCGCCGGGCGTCACGTCCTGCTCATCGGCCACATCGGCCATCCTGAAATCGTCGGCACGCTGGGTCAGGTGCCGGCAGGGGCGGCTTCGGTCGTTTGCCACCCGTCAGGCCTTGACGCGCTGGACCTGCCGCCGAACACAGCCATTGCCTATGCCGTCCAGACGACCTTTTCGGTGCGCGACGCGGCCGAGATGATTGAGGCAATTCAGCAGCGTTTTGCCGACGTCGCAGGGCCGCGCTCCAGCGATATCTGCTATGCAACCACCAACCGTCAGGCGGCGATTGAGGCGATTGCGCCCCAGTGCGATCTGGTGCTGGTGGTTGGCGATGCGATATCTTCCAACGCGCGGCGGCTGGTCGAAGTGGCGCTGGCCGCAGGGGCTGCCGATGCCCGGCTCATTGCCGATGCTGATGCCCTGCCGCAGGACGCCGTGCTGGCCGCCAGAACCATCGGCCTGACCGCAGCGGCATCGACGCCGGAAAGCTCGATTTCAGGCGTTTGTGCAGCCCTCACCGCGCTTGGCTGCGAAGTGATCGAGGCCGAGGGCGAGCCGGAGCGGGTGCGCTTCAAGCCCGTGGCGCTCGATGGGCTGGAGAGCGCCGGTCTGGCCGGATCGCTGGAGGACCGCCTGTCCCAGCTACGGCAGGATATCGAAAGCGAACTGGACAAGGCCATCGGGCAGGCACGCGGCCGCGACCGCCGTCTGGCCGAGGCGATGCGCTATGCCACGCTTGGCGGGGGCAAGCGGTTCCGGGCGCTGCTGGTTGCGGCAGTCAGCGAACTCGTTGGCGGTTCCTATGCCCAGGCCCTGCGCGTCGGCGCGGCGATTGAATGTGTTCACGCCCAGTCGCTGGTGCATGACGATCTGCCCTGCATGGACGATGATGACTTGCGCCGGGGTCGTCCCACCCTGCACCGCAAGTTTGACGAGGCAACTGCTGTGCTGGCGGGCGATGCGCTGCTGGCTCTCGCCTTTGAAATCCTTGCCGAGGAAACCACACACCCGGATGCAACCGTGCGCGCCGCGCTGGTACTGGCCCTTGCCCGTGCAGTCGGTCAGGATGGCCTGGCCGGCGGGCAGATGATGGACCTGTTCCCACCCGCCAAGCCGACCGCGCAGGACGTGTTCGAATGCGAAAGCCGCAAGACCGGCGCGCTGATCCGTTTCGCGGTAGAGGCAGGTGCGATGCTGGGCAGCTGCTCAGCCGAAGAACGCGCCCGCCTGCTGCGCTTTGCGGAAAATCTGGGGCTGGTCTTCCAGATCCGCGACGACATGCTGGACACGATTGGCGATGCCAGTGTGGTCGGCAAGGCCGTGGGCAAGGATGCCGATGCCGGTCGGCGCAGCGCCACGGCCCTGCTCGGCATAGACGGTGCGGCGCGTCATGCCAGCCTGCTGGAAGAAGCCTGCAACGAAGCGCTGGAAGCCTTTGGCGCAAAGGCCATGCCGCTGCGCGACCTGACCCGCTTCGCCGTCAGCCGGATGCATTAAGCGGCCACCCTCACTGGCTCCGCACGTGATCTCATCGTCGTCCCCGGCTTGACCGGGAACCGCTTACGCCCTGCCACACGGCTAACGATCCCCGCCTTCGCGGGGATGAGGGCGATTGCTAGAGACCAGCCTCGATCGCGATGCGGATCGCCTCGGCCACGGTGCGGACGCCCAGTGCGCGCAGCATCGCGGCGCGGTGCATCTTGATGGTCCGTTCGGTCAGGTCCAGCTCATAGGCGATCTGCTTATTCAGCCGCCCCTTGGCCAGTGCCTCAAGAATCTGGCGCTGACGCCGGCTCAGTCCTTCGACCAGAGCGCGCGCCTGCTCGTGACGGCTGGCCCCGCTATCGTCGATCGCCATCTGCGAGCCGAGGAAATAGACCAGCTCACCCTGTTCATCGAACAGCGGCGCGATCATCACCGCGTTACGGAACGGGGTGCCGTCCTTCTTGTAATTGATCAGTTCGACCATGGTCGGGCGGCTTTGCGCCACGGCCTCGCGTAGCATTGCGGTCTGCTCCGGCTCGGTCCGATCACCGCGTAGGAAACGGCAATTGCGCCCCAGGATTTCCTCTTTGGAATAACCGGTTAGCTGCATAAAAGCTTCGTTACAGGCAACGATCGGATTGTCCGGCTGACGCGGGTCGCTCACCACGGCTGCGACCTTGCTCGTTGCTATCAGGGACTCCGGCGACATCAACACTCCAGCATTTCCCTAGTCACTTCACGTAAGGCCATATCGCAGAACATAACGCAAAAGCCTAGTTCAATAAGTGCCGGCCATCGCTACGCCCAAACCCCCTCCCGACGGTGGCCGGCAAAACCAACAGAACAGGGGAATACCATGAACGTTATGCATGGCCATATTGTGCCGGAAGCCGTCGGCGACAAGCTCCCCGTTCCGGAAGAAGTTCAGGAAGCTGTCCGTACCCTGCTGCGCTGGGCAGGCGACGATCCAGAGCGTGAAGGCCTGATCGACACCCCGGCCCGCTATGGCCGCGCGTGGAAGGAATACTGCGCGGGCTACGAAGAAGACCCGGCCGTTCACCTGCAGCGCACTTTCGAAGAAGTCGCCGGTTATGACGAAGTCGTTCTGCTGCGCGATATTCCATTCCACTCGCACTGCGAGCATCACCTGGCCCCGATCGTTGGCACGGCGTCCATCGCCTATCTGCCGACGGACCGCGTGGTCGGTATTTCCAAGTTGGCCCGCGTCCTTCACGGCTATGCCCGCCGCCTGCAGATTCAGGAGCGCCTGACCGCCGAGATCGCACAGTGCATCTGGGAAAACCTGCGCCCGCAAGGCGTTGCCGTGGTGATCAAGGCCCAGCACGGCTGCATGACCGGGCGCGGTGTGCGCACCCACGGTGTCGACATGGTAACCAGCAAAGTGCTGGGCGTGTTCCGCGACGATCCGATGAGCCGCAAGGAAGTGCTCTCGCTGATGGGCCACGGCTGAGTCAGGGTTCGGGTCGTTATGAAGGTCGCGATTATCGGAGCCGGAATTGCCGGCCTGGCCTGTGCGGAACGGCTGAAAGCCAATGGGCTGAAGCCGGTCCTGTTTGACAAGGGCAAACGTCCGGGCGGACGGCTTTCCACCCTGCAACTGGATAACAAGGCGTGGGATTTTGGCTGCCAGTATGTGAAGCCCGGCAGCGGCGCCTTTGCACAGCAAGTGGCAGAATGGACCGAATCCGGCTTGCTCGCGCCATGGGCTGACGGTCCGGATGGCGCCATGGTCGGCACGCCGGGGATGAACGCCCTCGTCGCCGCGCAATGCGCGCAGCATGACGTGCGGTTCAATGCGCTGGTCCAGCGGATCGAAAGCGACGGGCTGTCGTGGTTTCTCTCCGGCCCGGGCCTGTGCGAAGGCCCCTTTGCCGCCCTGGCCATTGCCATTCCGTCAGAGCAGGCCGCGCCGCTGCTGTCGCTTCACGATCTGATGATGGCGCGTGAAGCGGCCTCGGCCCGCTCGCAGCCATGCTGGACCGTGATGGCCGCCTTTGACCAGCCGCTGACGGGCGTTCCCTCCTATCTGCGTGATCGCGGCGCCATTGCCTGGGCCGCGCGCAACAATTCCAAGCCGGGCCGCGGTGAGACGGAATGCTGGGTAATTCAGGCCGGAGCGGAATGGTCGCAGCAGCACCTTGAACTGGATCGCGAGGAAGTGGCGCAGCAGCTTTTCGCGCTGTTTCAGGCCGAATGCGGCACCACCCTGCCCCAGCCCAATTTCCTGAAGGCGCACCGCTGGCGCTTTGCCCTGGCCTTTGGTCAGCACGGCGCAACTATGTGGAACCCGCAATTGCGGCTTGGCGCCTGCGGCGACTGGTGCATGGCCCCGCAGGTCGAGGGCGCGTGGCTGTCTGGCGTGGAACTGGCAGACAAGATCACTGCACGCCTCAGCGAAGTTGCCGACCAGCCGAAATATTCGGCCGCCGGTTAATCAGCCAGCGATCAGGGTCAGGGCAACCGTCAGCACGCCCAGTCCCGTGGCCATCATCGCCCGCAACTGCAACCATGCCGGGGATACCGGCACCACGGCAGCCAGCTTGCGATCGACCAGCGGACTAAGCAGCACGGCAAGGCCCAGCAGGGCCATGGCCGGTCCCGGCCAGGTCCAGCCAAGGCACCACGGCATCAGCGCCGCCCAGCCCAGCAGGCTAGGCACCACGGAAAGCAGATAGGGCGACCAGCGCCGCTCATCGCGCAGCAGCGCCTGCATCCACCACAGCCCGCCCAGAAACGAAAAGATCAGCGCGGCATAAAAACAAGCAGCCACCAGCGCGACCCAGCGCCACTCCGGCCAGAACAGGACGACCGCGAAAGAAGCGATTTGCGGCAGGATTCCGGCAAGGCCAAGGATCACAACCGGACGGGGCAAGGCGCTGATCAACATGGCCCCTGCCAAGCCGGAACGACGCCGTCATTCAACATGGACATTGGGCCACTGCCCGTTTCGGCAGGTCGCGGCGCCGCCTTGGCGCGGCCATGGCGAAAGCATGAACGACAGCGAGCAGAACCCCAGTCCCGCAGTGGTATTCGGCGCAAGCGGTGCGATTGGCGCAGCGCTGGTCCGGCGCTTGTTGGCTGACGGAGACTGCAGCGCAGTCCATGCCGGAGCACGCGATCCGGCCAAAGTGCCAACGGGCGCAGTGCCGTTCGCCTTTGACCTGACCGACGAAGCCTCGATTGCCGCTGCCGTCGGCACCCTGCCCGACAATCCGGCGCTGGTGATCGTCGCCACCGGCCTGCTGCATGACGATGCCCATGGCGTCGCCCCGGAAAAATCGTGGCGCGCCCTCGACGGCGCAGCCATGGCGCAGGTCTTTGCCGCCAACACCATCGGCCCCGCCCTGATCGCCAAGCACATCCTGCCCCGCCTGCCGCGCCGCAGCCGCGCCGTGTTCGCCGCGCTTTCGGCCAAGGTCGGTTCCATCGAGGACAACCGGCTAGGTGGTTGGCATTCCTACCGCGCCAGCAAGGCCGCGCTGAATATGCTGATCCGCAACTTCGCGATCGAACTGCACCGCAGCCACCCACAAGCGATTGCCGCCGCCTTGCACCCCGGCACGGTCGACAGCCAGCTTTCCGCCCCGTTCCAGCGCGGAGTGGCCCCGAAAAAGCTGTTCTCCCCGGATCAGTCAGCCGGCTATCTGCTCGACGTGCTGCACGGCCTGACCCCAGCGGACAGCGGCGGCCTGTTCGCGTGGGACGGCACCCGCCTGCCCTATTAGGTTCCCCCATGCCCAAGATGCGCAAGAAATCCGACCTGCCGACAAAGACCTGCCAGGCCTGCGGCTTGCCCTTTACCTGGCGCAAGAAGTGGGAGCGCGACTGGGAAAACGTCCGCTATTGTTCGGACCGCTGCCGCTCAGGCAAGGGTAGCCATAAAGCCCCCGGCATCGCGTCGTAACTGCTCCTGCTTGTCCGGCGCAAACCGATCCCAGGTGCGGACCATTTGCGCCATGCGCGGATTGCGGACCAGCCGCTCACGGTGGCGGGCAATGAAATCCCAGTAGAGCAGGTTGAGCGGGCAAGCCTTTGGCCCGGCCTTGGCCTTCACATCATAGGCGCAGCCCCGGCAATAGTTGCTCATCCGGTCGATATAGGCCCCGCTGGCGGCATAGGGCTTGCTGGCCAGCAAGCCGCCATCGGCAAACTGGCTCATCCCCACGGTATTGGGCAGCTCAACCCATTCGTAGGCATCGGCATAGACCGACAGATACCATTCGTGCAGCTGGTGCGGGTCGATCCCGGCCAGCAGGGCAAAGTTGCCCGTCACCATCAGGCGCTGGATGTGGTGGGCATAGGCCTCGTCGCGCGTCTGCTCCACACAGGCGCGTATGCAGGCCATTTTCGTGTCCGCAGTCCAGTAGAAGGATGGCAGATCACGCTCTGCCTCCAGCGCGTTCACCCGGTCATAGCCGGGCATCCGCCACCAATAGATCCCGCGCACGAACTCGCGCCAGCCGATCACTTGCCGGATAAACCCTTCGGCACTGTTGATCGGCACGGAACCTGCCCTCCAAGCGGCTTCAACCTTGCGGCACAGGTCCAGCGGGTCGAGCAGACCGACGTTTAGGTAGGGCGAAATCACCGCGTGGTAGAGGAACGGCTGCCCGGTCAGCATCGCATCCTGATAGGTCCCGAACTGCGGCAGGGCATGGCGCACGAAATGGTCAAACGCCGCCTCGGCATCGCGGCGGGTCACGGCAAACCAGAACGGCTCCAGCGTGCCAAAATTATCGGGAAAGCGCGCAGCGACCAAGTCCAGCACTTCGCGGATGATCGCATCAGGCGCAAAGCGTGGCGGCCGCGGCATCAGCAGGTCCGGATCGGCTTTGCTGCGGTTTTCCGCGTCAAAGTTCCAGCGCCCTTCCACCGGCTGATCGCCATCCATCAGCAGACCGGTCTTGCGCCGCATCAGCCGATAGAAATACTCCATGCGCAGGCCCTTGCGCCCCTCGGCCCATTCGGCAAAGCCGTGGCGGTCGGCCAGAAAGCGGTCATCCGGCAGGATTTCCGTGTCCGCCCAGCCGCGCATTTCCTCCAGCAGGCGCCACTCGCCCGGCTCGGTCACGACAACGCGGGTCAGGCCGGTCCGCTCCAATGCGCGGCGCACTTCGCCGCCCAGTGATCCGCTGTTGCCGGGATCGTCCAGCTTCACATAGTCAACTTGCCAGCCGTCCGCGCGCAGATCTTCGGCAAAGTGGCGCATCGCCGCGAAAACAAAGGCGATCTTCTTCTTGTGGTGCGGGACATAGCTCGCCTCAGCCATGACTTCGGTCAGCAGCACACGGTCGCACGCCCGGTCGCCTGCGCGCAGGGCGGACAGGCCAGGGCTCAATTGGTCTCCAAGAATCAGGATCAGGCGGCCACTCACTCCGCCGAGCTAGGCGGAGTGGAGGCTATCGCCAGCCTGTCCGGTGGGGAAGCGGTCATCCGTGGCCGTCATTCATATAGTTAGCATCCTTCTTCCTCGCTCTGGATTGCTTCGCTACGCTCGCAATGACGAAAGGACAGGAAGTGGTTCCTTCGTCATTGCGAGGAGCGCAGCGACGAAGCAATCCAGGGATTGGGGAACGGCTCTGGATCGGTTGACGCGAACTCGCTCCAGACGCCCTTTTGTCCGCTAATAAATGAACATCAGGCCGCCTGGGCCAGTTCACCCCGCCGCACCAGCCGCCCGGGCAGCGCCCCGGTATGCTGGCCTTCGCGGTAGGTCACCTGACCGGAAACCACCGTGGCGACAATCCCGTCGGCCTTCTGGTGCATCCGCTTGCCGCCAGCCGGAAGGTCATATTCAATCGTCGGCACGTGCAGCTTCAGCCGGTCCAGGTCGATCACGTTCAGATCGGCCTTCATCCCCACGGCGATCTGCCCCCGGTCGGTCAGCCCGACCAGCGCCGCCGTCTTGCTGGTCAGCTCGGCAATAGCCTCAGGCAGGTCGATCCGCTCATCCGGAGCGGCATCGCGCGCCCAGCGCTGGAGGAAATAGGTCGGGAAGCTGGCATCGCAGATAATGCCATAATGCGCCCCGCCATCGGCCAGAGCCATCACCGTGTGCGGGCTGCCCAGCATCTCGCGCACCGACTTCAGATTGCCTGCGGTATAGTTCGCCGCTGGCAGATAGAATACCGCCCGCCCATCATTACCCAGCAAGGCCTCATAGGCATATTCGTCCAGCGACAGTCCTGCCACTTCGGCCCGCGCATCGACGCGGTCATCGCGCTGCGGTTCGTAATTCGGCGCATCATCCCACTGATAGGCGCCGCGGAAGGCCGCGATCAGCATGAGCGTGGTCGGGTTGGTATCTTCTGGCTGTTCGGCCAGCAGCTTTGCCTTGAATGCCGGGTCGCGCATGATCGCCACGCGTTCGGCAAACGGCAGGTGCGCAATCGCCTTATAGCTGGGGTGGCTGCTGAAATGGTGCAGCGACAGGTCCAAGCCAAAGAACATGCCGACCGGGCGCGGCGCAACCTGCCCGCGCATGGTCAAGCCGTCCCGCGCAGCCTGCTCCAGCCCCGCCATGTGATAACGCCAGCCATCGCCCGGCTGATTCGGCACTTCCAACAGGGTGAACGAAATCGGCCGCCCCGACTTCTCCGCCACTTCGCGCAGAATCGGGAATTCCACTTCCGCGGGTTCCGCCGGAGCGGGGATGATCTGGAACACCCCGGCATCGGCATCGTTCAGACCCGCCGCCAGCGCGCAGAGTTCGTCGACATCGGAATAGAGGCTGGGCGCCAGATCGCCCGCCTTAGTACGGTGCATCACATTGCGCGACGTCGTGACGCCAAAGGCCCCGGCGCGAATCCCCTCTGCCACCAGCGCCCGCATCTTTTCCAGATCCTCGCCAGTCGGCGGCTCCTTGCGCGCGGCGCGTTCACCCATGACATAGACCCGCAGCGCCGAATGGGGAATCTGGGCAGCAATATCGATGTCCAGTTCACGCTCGGCCAGAGCGTCGAGATATTCCGGGAACGTCTCCCAGTTCCAAGGCAGCCCTTCGGTCATGACCACTTCGGGAATGTCCTCGATCCCCTCCATCAGCTTGACCAATGTTTCGCGCTGATCCGGACGGCACGGGGCAAAGCCGACCCCGCAATTGCCCATGACCACCGTAGTCACCCCATGCCCTGAAGAAGGCGAGAGGCGATTCTCCCACGTGACCTGACCGTCGAAATGGGTGTGAACGTCAACAAAGCCGGGCGTTACGATCTTGCCCGCCGCGTCGATCACCTGATCGGCATCGCCATCGACCCGGCCAACTGCGACGATCCGCCCATCCTTCACAGCCACATCGCCCTGAACTGGTGGCGCTCCGGTGCCGTCGTGAATCGTTCCACCACGAATGATCAGGTCATAATGCGCCACAGCCAGTTCCTCTCGACAGTTTTTGGGACTCGGATCAGTCCTGTTTTGCAATTGGTTCCAGAGGAGAGCCGTGCGGGCAAGCCATTTCAGCAGGTAAATGCAATAATGTCGCCGGAACGACGAAACAGGCGTTGACACCCCGCAATCCCACCGCTAGTGGCGCCCTCCTACCCGGCAGAGAGCGGTTTGGTTCTTTGCCCCGTGCCCAGATGGCGGAATTGGTAGACGCACCAGCTTCAGGTGCTGGCGCTCGCAAGGGCGTGGAGGTTCGAGTCCTCTTCTGGGCACCAACTCATTGAAATTGTTGAGTAAATCGTCAAATAGACGGTCTACTCAGCGCGTTTGCAACGATTTGCTGTTACGGTTTGGCGCCCATAGTTCGGGCCTAACCTCTGGAAAAACCGTCAGAAATAGCCCTCGGGGGTGTTACGGTTTCAGTCCCGGTTTCATGCCCAGAGGCATGACACTTCAGGGCGATCGCTACTATCTTAGACGCCACATACCTTCCGACATTCAGGCGATCGTTGGCCGATCGGAAGTGTGGCGCTCGCTCAAGACCGACAGTCTGCAAACAGCATTGCGCCGCCTCCCGCTGGTCACTGCGGCTCTGGAATCTGAGTTTGAGCGCATCCGTGACGATGCGGGTCTATCGGTTGACCAGACGCTCTTGAGACCGTGCGAGGACGATCTCGCCCCAGCCTTGAGCAATCTGAAGGCCGAAAAGCCCGCGACTGAAGTTGGCGAGATAGTCATGCTTGGCGAAGCATATACGCGCTAAATCGACGACCCGACGCATTGTTGGTCGGCGAGCACGCGCCAAGCGTATGAGACGACACGAAAGATCGTCGTGAGTGTGCTCGGAGCCGCCATCCCCATCAACTCGCTGGCTCGCGCGCACTGCCGCGAGTATCTGGAAATGCTGCGACACCTTCCACGCAACGCGACGAAGCGCTTCCCCAAATTGAGCCTGCGCGAGGCATCGGAACGCGCGCGGGCACAAGGGGGCATCGAGCTAATCAGCGCTGCGAATGCCAATGTGTTGATTGCCACTGAGAGTTGACCCGGGATTTTCATCGAGAAGTGACCCGGGTGGTGGTTATGTCCCGCGGTGGGGGTGTGAGGTCAAGCGGGTGATTTTTCCTTTCTGGTTTTGGGTGCTGCGGAGCTGGCCCTGAACCGGAAGCTGTCATTGCCACTCCCGGGTCAACTCTCAGTGGCAATCAACACCTCCTCAATAGCGCGGAACGTCCGCTCAGGCCACCAATCAACTTACCGATCGGTAAGAAATTCCTGATAGACTGCAATTTCAGAGCGCATCCTTCCCGATCGGGAAGAAATGCTCTTGAATCTCTACGCCAAATATGAGAACTTCCCGCTCGGGAAGAATAACATGATCGACAACGCAACCCAATTCGGCGCAGCCGTTGCCTTAGCCCGCAAGGCCCTTGGCCTTACCCAGCGGGAGCTGGCGCTCGCCATCAACAGCGGCGAACGCTTCATTGTCGATCTGGAAGCAGGCAAGCCCACCGCCCAACTCGGCAAGGCACTCGCCGCCGCCAAGGCCGTGGGCCTGCGGCTCACCGCAATCGGCATTTCGCAGGCCTGACGGTGGACCTTCCGGTTCACTACGAAGACCGCCTGGTCGCCAGGATCAGCGCCGACGCGCAGGCCACCCGCCTTGCCTATGCGGATGCCTGGCGCTCATCAGATGACAGCTTCCCGGTCTCGTTGGCCATGCCTATTCAGCCCGAGCCCTACGAGGGAGATCACGTCCTTCCCTGGCTGATGAACCTCCTGCCGGAGGGCGAACCGCTGCGCGCCATGACGCGCGCGCTTGGCGCGGCACCAGAGGACGCACTCGGGCTGATCGCGCAGACCGGCAACGATCTGGCAGGCGCGCTCAGCATCGCTCCGCAGC
>ERZ1645187.3534-NODE-3534-length-13090-cov-5.224242_pt1 | contig 13090 bp, 9 predicted proteins | sample MGYA00575352_ERZ1645187 | MGnify/ENA primary metagenome ERZ1645187 (study PRJEB40837, sample SAMN11349314) | freshwater sediment metagenome | isolation source: river sediment | host: Sediment | place: India: Wazaribad , New Delhi | collected 2017-02-21 ...
ATTTATTAAATGTTTCAAAAGGTAAATTTAATGCTGATATAGTTAATATAGAAGAAAGTGAAAGTATAAATTGTATCAAAAACCATGAAAATGGTACTATAAGTATACCAACTATAAATTTTGGCAATGCTTGTTTAAGAGCATATTTTTCTTGTCATTTTCATATAATATTCATAAATGCAATCCATATAAGTATGAAAGCAAATATTAAATATACTACATTTGATACAAGAACCCATATAGATTTAAAATATTGGTTTAATCAAAATAAACTACCATTTATCCATTCTGGTGATAAAAATATTGTTGCTAGATAAGTAAGTAAAGCTAGAAAAACAGATATAATTGTTCATAACCATGACATAAAAGTAGTTGCCTTTTCTTTTGCTTCAGCAAGTTTTTGAGCTTCATTTTTTACTTCTGCAGCAAAAGCACTATCACTTAATATAAAAAACAAAGAAATCCCTACTATTATCCATAGTAAGTTTCTTTTATTATTTAAAATTTTATCTAGAAGTTTAGAAAACATAATTTATATTGTTAAACTTAAATAGTAGTTTTTACCTATTTATAGAGAAAAAACTTTTAACTAAATAAATCATATCATAAATTATTTTTTCTTGCAAAAAATTTAAATAAAAAAACTCTAGATTTTATTCTAAAGTTTCTTTTTTAATAATTCATTAAATATTTTTGGATTTCAAGCTCATTTTGATGCTTTCATACATTGACCAACAAAAAATCAAAATATATTTTGGTTTCATGATTTGTAATCTGCAACTTGAGTTGCATTTTCAATTAAAACTTGATCAACAATTGCTTCAAGTGCTCAAGTATCATTTTTTTGTCTTAAATTATTTTCATCAACTATTATATCAGCTTCTCATCAATTATTAAATAATTCTTCTACTACTTGTTTACTATTTGTACTTGATAGTTCATCATGATTTACTAAATCAATAACTTTTGCAAGTTCTTTTATATCAAACTTTAAATCAGATATATTTTTAATCGTTTCACTTTCATTCATCATTGCAAGTAAAACAGTTGTAATATATGAACAAGATTTTTTTGCATCTCAAGTTAAATCAACCAATTCATCAAAATATTCACTTAATTCTCTATCAAAAGTAAGTATTCTAGCATCGTCTTCACTTAACTTAAAGTTATTTAAATATCTAAGTCTTTTTTCTATAGGTAATTCTGGTATTTGCTTTCTAGCTTCCTCTATAAATTCATCACTTAAAACAAGTGGTAATAAATCTGGTTCTGGAAAATATCTATAATCCATAGCATCTTCTTTACTTCTTTGTGTAGTTGAAGTACCTGTATCATCATTCCATCATCTAGTTTCTTGATCTACAACTCAACCTTTTTCAATTATATTAATTTGTCTTTTTACTTCATGTTCTACAACTCTACCAATTGCAGCAAAAGAATTTACATTTTTTGTTTCAGTTCTAGCTCATAGTTTATTGCTTCACTCTGGTGCTACAGATATATTTACATCACATCTAAGTTGTCATTTTTCCATATCAGCATCAGAAACTCCAGTTGCTCTAAAAATCTTTTGTAATTCTTTTAAAAATTCCATAACTTCATCTTTGTTATGAAAAACAGGATCAGTTACTATTTCCATAAGCGGACTTCATGCTCTGTTAAAATCAAGAAGTGTTTTTCATCAAGCATGAATTAGTTTTCAAGCATCATTTTCTAGGTGCATATGATGAATAGCAAAAATTCTCTCTTCTCAATTAACAATAGTTTTCACAGAACCTTTTCATACAATTGGTTCATACATTTGAGTTATTTGATATGCTGTTGGATTATCTGGATAAAAATAAGTTTTTCTATCAAATTTTGAAACTTTATTTACTTCACACTTCATAGCCATACCTCAGATAAGTCATAATCTAACTACTTCTTTGTTTAAACTAGGTAGCATTCATGGAAATCACATACAAACAGGACAAACATTCATATTTGGTTCTTCTGCTAATGCAACGGCATTTTTACAAGAACAAAACATTTTAGTTTCAGATTTAATTCTTACATGTATTTCAAGTCATATAGTTGGTATATATTTAGTCATCTTAATTGTATCTTAAATTTTATTAATAAAGAATTTTTAGTTTTCTTAAATTTCTTACATAAACTCAAAAACTCAACCAATCATAGATTGGGATTAAAACAGTTTTCGTTTATTACTGAAAATTAAGAAAACTATTTTCATTTTAGAATATATTATATTTATATCTAAATATATTGAATTTTCAACAATTTTTTTAAATTTTATTTGCTTTAAATTTTTAATATGATAAAATATTGTCATAAAAAAGTAGTTAAGTACAAAGCCTTATAAAAATACTTAAAACCTTTTTTGAATTTATATTGATAATAAGTGAATTATGGAAATACAAGTAAAAATGCACGTAAATGCAGAAGAAGCAAAAGAAGTTACACAAAGATTAGTTAAACATAATCTAGAAAATAAATTAGATAATTATCTAAAAAAATTTAGTACTAAAGATGATGCAGAAGGTGTTATCGAACTGAAAATAGATAAAAATAAAAAAGATTTATATGATGGTGTATTATCTGCAACTTTAGATGGACACTCATTTAGATACGAAAGAGAAGATTATAAAAATTTAGATGATTTAATAAACCACTTATTTGAACATTTCAAAGAAGAATTATCAAAAAGATAATAAAAAAAGAAGCCTTTGGCTTCTTTTTTTTATATTATTTCTCAAAGTATATAATCCATAAATACAACTCAATTATCACTTAAAACTATTTTTTTATCTTTTTTATAAAGTAAATTATTTTCTATAAAATAATTTATTTTTTTTATATCCAATTTTTCTAAAAATTTTTCATCTATTCATGAAGTTCTAAGAGAAAACATGATTTTTTCTAAAAATAAATCATCATTATTTAAAATTTCCTTTTCTATATTTTTTTTTGCATAATAATCCAAAAAAGATTCACTATTTGAAAAACGAATATTGTTTAAAAAGCCATGTGCTCACAATCAAAATGCAAGTGTTTCTTTATGAGTCCAATATCAGATATTGTGCTTACACTCAAATCAAGGTTTAGAATAATTTGAAATTTCATATCTATTAAATAATTTTTTTTGTAAAAAATCTTTTATTTCTATATATTCTAAGCTGAAAAATTCTTCTTTTAATCATAAATTTGACCAATCATTTGGATAAACTATATTATCAAATTTTGATTCTTTTATTTCTGGAACATCATAATATTCTTCCAACATATAAACAGAAACATGTTTTATAAAATCATAATCTCTAAGTAAAAAATCTATATTTTCTATTATTTCTCACTTTTTTACATATGGTAATCAAATAATAAAATCAATAGAAAAATTTGAAAATCATACATTTTTTACAATATCTAAAGCTCATATTATATCTCATTTACTATCTCTTCAAATTTCAGAAAGTGATTTTTCATTTAGTGTTTGAAGTCACATACTTATCCTATTTATACCTAAATTTTTCCATCATTTTAAATTTTCTATGGTTACATTTGCTGGTGTAGTTTCTATAGATATTTCTACATTTTCTGAAAAAATAAATTTTGATTTAAGTGTTTGAAATATTTGTGAAAACTGAACCAAAGATAATACTCCAGGTGTTCATCATCAAAAATAAATAGTATCTAAAATAACTCACTCTAAATTAAAATCAATTATTTCTTTACATAAAAAATCAACATAAGTTTGAATTTTTAAATTTGAAAATCAAGAAAAAGATGCAAATCTACAATACTTGCATTTACTACTACAAAAAGGAATATGTATATAACAATTATAAGTTTTCATCTTTTTATAAATTAAATCCGGACTTTTTTGAGTCCGGATTTTTAAATTATTGTTTACTACAATCAACTTCAAAATTTGTAAAAGTTGTAATTTTATTTCTTTTACAAATAAGCATTAATTTAAATTTATTAAATAAATCCTCATCATAAGTATTACTATCTAAAAGCAAAGAAATTTCTTTATCATAAATATTTTTAATTCATTTATCAAAACTTGATAATTCAGCGCTATCATTGTAAAAATCAGATAGAATTATATTATATCATGGATCAATTTTTTGTTCCATCATAGTAGAATCAAGAGATAATAATGCAGGCATCATATATGGATGTTTTCTCAAATAACTACTTGCTCAGTTATCAGTTGATAAATATGATATAAAATTATTAGCAATTTCTAAATTTTTAGTATCTTTATTTATTACAAAAGTATTATAGTTTACAAGAGTTTTTCATCAACCTGAAAAATAATGTGGAAAATATTTTGCTTGTAACATAGTTTTACTAAAACCATTTGCTTTTATATTTTGAATTAGACTTGGATATCAAACAACCATTAAAACTTCTCATCTAGAAAATAAATAAAGAGAATTTCTTTTTGTATCTTTTAACTCTTGAAATCTAGAATTATATCAATTATATCAAGTTGTGTCTCAGTATAATAAATATGATGCTAATGCTTCTTTTAAAACAGTTCAATTCAAAGAATTAACTCAAACTACACCTCATTGTAACATAAAAAATTGTGTAATTATATCAGCAGAATTATAAACAGTTGTACCATTTCAAATTCAAATTGGTATTAAATCACTATATTTATTTTTTAAGTCAGAAATTACATTATTTAATGTTGAAAGATTTTTTAAATCAGTATCTTTAACATATCTTCTATTATAAAAAACTCATAATGTTTCATATCAAACAGGCAATCATAATAAAAATTCTTTATTTCATCATTCACTTGCATAAGTTGAAATTAAATCATCACTAAATACAGCTTTATATTTTTTTCTAAAATCATTTGGATTTACCAATTTTGGATCAATTCATAAAATTTGATTTGAAAAAACAGAATTTTTTTCATTATTATTTAATACAAAAATATCAGGTCAAACTCAAGCACTTAATGCTGACATTAATGTATATGTATAATCTTCATATGAAGTAAAATTTTCTATTAATATTTTTTTATCCTTATAATCAGGATAAACTTTTTTGAAATCATCAATTAATTCATAATAATTATCTACATTGTATCAATAAAGCCATACTTTAAAATTTTCTGATTTTCAAGTATTTCAATTATTTGTATCTGCATTTTTCATTGTTACAAGAAGAAAAATAATTGCAAGCAATAAAAAAATTCAAATTATAGAAAAAATAACTTTATTTTTATTATATTCCATCAAACTAAATATTAGATAATAAATGTAAATGCAAATGCATTACTTCTTGTCATCAAGCTTTTCAAACATTAAAATGTAGTTTATATCATCAAGTAATTCATAAATCTTGTGCAATTTTTTTTGCAACAAAAAACATATCAGAAATTAATTCCCTATCAGATTCTTCCAAATGATCAATAGTTTCTATTTCTTTTTTTGGAATAATAAGTAAATGAATTTTTGCTTGTGGATTTATATCTTTAATTACAATTAAATTTTCTTGTTCATAAACTATATCACTTGGAATTTCCCTAGCAATAATTTTTGTAAAAATTGATGTCATTTTTAATAAGTTACTTCATTAAAATAAAAATCACTTTCTTTAAAATCAATAGTTGTAGAATCATCTCATAAAAAAATGATAATAATATATCAACAAATTGATAAAAATATTAAAAAAATAAGTAGAAATCAAGTAACTTTTTCTATATAATTAGAAAAATTCTTAAATTTATAAGCATGTATTTTGGCTACAATAAAAAAACCCCAAATAAAAACCAATAAAAGTGTGTAAATTCATAAATACATCAATGTCATATATTTATTTGTTAGTAATATTTATAAAAATATTATAACTCATATTTTTTATTTGCAAATTTTAAAATAGTTTGATATAATAGATTAAATAAATTTAAAAATTAAAAATAAAAATATGGCAGAAATTAATCATAACTGAAAAATTTTCAATGTAAGTGATGAAATGCAAGCACAATACAATGAACTTGTTAAACTAATTATTGAAACTGAATCAATGGATGATGATGAAAAACAATATTGGTTTGATATAATGCCATCTATGACAGATGACCAAATAGATAGATTATTCAATATATTGGATACTGAAAAGAAAAAATTAGAAGCACTTGAAGAAAAATACCAAACAGAAATTAAAAAATTAAATGAAAAACATTTAATTGAATGGCAAGAATTTCAAATGAAAGACTCTAAACAAAAAATCAAAGCTGCTCAAGATAGTGAAAGTGAAGATGATGCAGATGATGTATTAAAAATGTTAAATGATTTATAAAAAAACTCTTGATTAATCAAGAGTTTTTTTATTATAAATTTCAAGATAAAAAATAAAAGTACTTAAAAGTACTTTTATTTTTTATCTGAAACTAGAAATCACTTTCATGTTCCATTTCTTGTGTCATTTCTTCTAAATGAAATTCTCATACATCAACTTCATCATCATTTGGATCAAAATATTGACTTTCAATATCTTCTTCAGTTGATTGATTATGTATTTTTCTATATTGTTTACCTGCAGGAATAAGTCTACCAATAATAACGTTTTCTTTCATTTCTTTAAATTTATCAATTTTACCTGATACAGATCATTCAACAAGTACTCTAACAGTTTCTTGGAATGATGCAGCAGATAACCAAGATTCAGTATAAAGAGAGATTTTAGTTATACCTAAAAGTAATCTTTCAGCTATACCTGGTTTTTTACCTTCTTTAATTAATCTTGCATTTTCTGATTTAAATTTAATGATATCTACGATATCTCATGGGAAGAATTCAGTATCTCATTTTGATGTAACTCTTACTCTAGAAAGCATTTGTCTAACTATTAATTCAATATGTTTAGAATTAACTGTTTGTCATTGAGATGAGTAAATTGCTTTAATTTCATCAACTATATATTGTTGAGTAACTAAAACTCAAGCTACATCTTTTAATTTTTGTAGATTTAAAGAACCTTCAGTTATTTTTTGTCATTTAGTTACTTTTTGACCATCTTTAACTAATATTCTTCTACCTAAATCAAAACTATATTCATATACTCTAGTTTCTAAATCTTTTACAATAATAACTCATTCTTCTATTTTTTTAACTTCTCAAGCAAATAAAGAAACAATTTTTTGTTTATCTATATTTGATTTAGCAAGTACTTGTTTAGCTTTTATTGTTTGACCAACTTTAACTACAACATCAAAATTATCTTCAAAATAATATTCTTCATTGTATAAATCATCAGCAACAACTCTAACTATAATATTAGAATCAATTTGTTCAATTTGAACTATTCAATCAATATCAGATATTTCAGCAGAAACCTTTGGAGATCTTGCTTCAAATAATTCTTCTACTCTTGAAAGACCTTGGGCCATATCTCAACCTTCTTTTGCAACTCAACCAGAGTGGAAAGTTCTCATCGTTAATTGAGTACCAGGTTCTCAAATAGATTGTGCAGCAATTACTCAAACTGGAGTTCAAATTTCAACTTCTTTGTTTAAACCTAAATCTAAACCATAACAAGCTTTACAAACTCAACCTTCAGATTCACAAGTAAGAACTGATCTAATATCTACTTTATTTATATTATTAGCATTTATTATTAATAAAGTTTTTGTATCAACTATTTTTCAAGCTGGAACTAACACTTTACCATTTGCATCAATAATATCACGAGCAAGAGTATGAGAATAAATTCTATCTTCAAATTTTTCTTCAAAACTTCAAGATTTTTCTCATCTAACAACTGTTTTACAATGAACTGTATGACAATCATCTTCTTTTATCAAAATATTTTGGCTTGAATCAACAAGTCTTCTTGTTAAGTAACCAGATTGTGCTGTTTTTAAGGCAGTATCTGATTTACCTTTTCTTCAACCATGTGTTGCAATAAAATATTCAAGAGTTGAAAATCATTCTTTTAAAGTTGATTTAATTGGAAGTTCAATTGTTTTACCTGTAGTAGAAGCAACTAACCCCTTCATTCAACATAATTGTGTAATATTTCACCGATTTCATCTAGCTCAAGAATCAATAAAGTTAAATATATGATTACTTGGTAAGAATAATTCTTTTAATTCACTTTCAATTACTTTTTTAACATCAGCCCAAACTTTAATAGATTGATTATATTTTTCATCTTCAGTCATGAATCCAAGCCACCATTTCTTTTGAATATATTTTACTTTTTCTCAAGCATCAGCTAATAATTCTTTTTTATTTTCAGGAGTTACCATATCATCTTTTGAGATTGATAATAATGAAATTGTAGAATATCTATATCAGAAATTTTTAATTTGGTCTACAAATTGTGCAGTTACTTCAGCTCATAATTCTTCAAATGATCTAGCAAGAATTTTTTTAATTGCTCATTTTCTTAAAGTTTCATTTATAAAACCTAACCCTTCTGGAACTATTTCATTGAAAAGTAATCTACCATAGTTTGTTTCAACAAATTCTCAGTTTATTCTAACTTTTATTTTTGATTTAATTCATAAAACTCATGCATCGTAAGCAAGTCCTACATCATCAATATTAGCAAAAACTTTACCTTCTCAAAGACCACCTTCTTCCATTGCTGTAACATAATAGTTTCACAAAATCATATCTTGACCTGGTGCTACTATAGGTTCTCAACTTGATGGAGCAAGTAAATTTTTAGAAGTAACCATTAAATCACGAGCTTCTCTTTGAGCTTGATCAGTAATTGGTAGATGTATTGCCATTTGATCTCAGTCGAAATCCGCATTGAAGGCAGTACAAGTTAAAGGATGTAATTGAATAGCTTTTCATTCAATTAAAACTGGTCTAAATGCTTGTATAGAAAGTCTATGTAGCGTTGGTGCTCTGTTCATTAAAACATATTTTCACTCAATTACTTCATCAAGTGCATCCCAAACTTCTTTACTAGATTTTTCAATAAATTTTTCAGCATGTTTTATATTGTAAACTAAACCATCTTCAATAAGTTTACCAATAACAAAAGGTTTAAATAATATTAATGCCATTGATTTTGGTATACCACATTCATCAATTTTAAGTGAAGGTCAAACAACGATTACAGATCTAGCAGAGTAATCAACTCTTTTCCCTAGTAAGTTTTGTCTGAAACGCCCTTGTTTACCTTTTAAAATTTCAGTTAATGATTTTAATTTCTTTTTATTAGCAGTAACAAATCATGATCTATTTGTTCTTGTTTCACCAGTTAATAACATATCAACTGATTCTTGAAGCATTCTTTTTTCATTTTTCAAAATAACATCAGGTGCTCCTAATTCAATCAATTTTTTAAGTCTATTATTTCTGTTTATAACTCTTCTATATAAATCATTTAAATCAGAACTTGCAAATCTTCAACCATCTAGTTGAATCATTGGTCTTAAATCTGGTGGTATAATTGGAAGTGCTTCCAAAATAAACCATTCAGGTCTTTGTCATGATTTAAGTAAACTTGAAGCTAATTTAATTTTTTGAAGAATCTTTTTTTGTTTAATTTGAGTAGAATTTTTTAATTCAACTTCTTGTTCTTCAATAAATTTTAATAAATCTATTCTTTCAAGTAAAAGTTTTAAATATTCAGCTCAAGTTCCTCATTTAAATACATGTGGAAATTTAGAATCTAAAACTCTATATTCTAATTCTCAAATAATAGCTCCAACTTGAAGTGATTTTAATCAAGCTCTTAATTCTTCGAATTCCCCTGTTAATTCATCAACTTTTGACATCAAAATTGCTTCTTCAACTTTGTATTTTTTTTCATTTAACTCTCATGAGTCTTTTCTAGATTTTAATTCTCCAAGTTCTCTTTGAAGTTCTTTTTGCATTTCTGCTTTTGAAACTTTGTATTTTTCTTCTAATTCTTTATTTACTTCAAGTAGTTTATCTTCATAAACATCAGTAATAATATAAGAAGCAAAATACACAACTTGTTCTAGTTTTTTAACTGGTAAGTCTAATAATAGACCAATTCTACCTGGAACAGATTTAAGATACCAAGTATGTGCAACTGGAGCATATAAATCAATATGAGCCATTCTTTCTCTTCTAGCAGAAGATTTAGTTACTTCAACTCAACATCTTTCACAAACTATACCTTTGTATCTTATTCTTTTATATTTTCAACAAGCACATTCATAGTTTTTTCTAGGACCAAATATTTGTTCACAAAATAACCCTCATCTTTCTGGTCTTTGTGTTCTATAGTTTATAGTTTCACTTATCAAAACTTTACCATGTGATAAAGATCTAATTCTTTCAGGACTAGCAATTCATAAAGATATTCAAGCTAAGTTATCAAGGTTTTTACCTTCTGTAATATCTTTTTTACCTATATTTTTTGCTATTTCTGAAAAGTCAGTGATTTTGTCATTTAGAAAATTATCTAAAGATTTATCAAACATTATGATTATAATTAGAGATTAAAAATTTTAAGAGAGGAATAATTATTTGTTTTTAAAATAATTATTCTGCTTTTTTATTTTCGCTTGTTCATTCTTGAACTTTATTTTCTATTTTTACAATTTCTTCATATCTTCTCATTGCAATATCTTCTTTTTCTTGTAATTCTTCTTTATCTAATAAATCAAGATCCAATCAAATAGCTTGTAGTTCTTTTAAAAGTACATTAAATGATTCTGGAATATTTGGTTTTTTAATTGTAGCATTTTTAACAATAGCTTCATAAGCTTGTGTTCTACCTGCAACGTCATCAGATTTGATTGTAATCATTTCTTGAAGAATGTTACTTGCAGCATATGCTTCAAGAGCCCAAACCTCCATTTCTCAAAATCTTTGACCTCAATTTTGTGCTTTACCTCATAGTGGTTGTTGTGTAACCATAGAGTAAGGACCAACAGATCTAGCATGAATTTTTTCTTCTACTAAATGGTGTAATTTTAGCATATATTTTACTCAAACCATAGTTCTTTCTTTAAATGCATTTCAAGTTTCACCATCATATAATTGAACTTTTCAATCAGAAGACATTCAAGCTTTTTCCATAAGTTCAGTTACTTTATCAACACTTATACCATTTAATATAGGTGTTGCTACAGTAATTCACATTTTTTTAGCTGCCATACCCATATGAGATTCTAATACTTGACCGATGTTCATACGAGATACTACTCATAATGGATTAAGTATAATATCAACTGGAGTACCATCAGCCATAAATGGCATATCTTCAACTGGAACTACTCTAGAAACGATTCATTTATTACCATGTCTTCAAGCCATTTTATCTCAAACTTCTATTTTTCTTGTTTGAGCAACAAATACTTTTACTTGTTTAAATACTCAAGTTGGTAAGTTATCTCAAGATTCTCTTTTTAATATATGAACTTGTAAAATTTTACCACCTTGTCATGAAGGTAATCTAAGTGAACTATCTTTTACATCTTTTGATTTATCTCAGAATATAGCTCTAAGTAATCTTTCTTCTGGTGATAATTCTTGTTCTCATTTTGGAGTAATTTTTCAAACTAATATATCTCATCCTTCAACATAAGCTCAAGTTCTAATAATACCATCTGCATCTAAATCTTTTAATTTTGAACTAGAAACATTAGGGATATCATCAGTAGTTTGTTCAGGTCCAAGTTTAGTTTCTCTTACATCTAGTGTAAATTCTTTAATATGAATTGATGTATAATAATCATCTTCTACTACTTTACTTGAAATAATAATAGCATCTTCATAGTTATAACCTTTCCATGGCATATATGCTACAGTTAAGTTTCTTCAAATAGCTAATTCTCAATTATCAACAGCATGACCATCACATAATACATCACCTTTTTTAACTGATTGACCATGAGATACAACTGGTTTTTGATGAACAATCATATCATGGTTTGATCTTTTAAATGTAGTTAATTCATACAATTTTTTATTACCATTTTTATATAAAACAGTTATATGTTTTGCATCAACTCAAATAATTTCTCAATCATCTTCAGCTAAAATAACATATCAACTACCTTCTCATACAATTCTTTCCATACCAGTTCATACAATTGGAGCTTGTGGTCTAACTAATGGAACTGCTTGTTTCATCATGTTTGAACCCATTTCCGCTCTTGTAGCATCGTCATGTTCTAAAAATGGAAGTAGAGAAGTTTCTATCGACATCGTTTGTTTTGGAGAAACATCAATATGAGTAATTTCACTAATATATGAAATAGTAGGTTCATTACCTGCTCTTGAAGAAATTCTTGTTGTTAGAAAATTTCCATAAGCATCAGTTGCAGTACCAGCTTCAGCAATATTTAATGCTCTTTCTTGATGTGCATCAAAATAGTCATATCTATCACCTAAAAATCATCTAACTTCTATTTTATCAGCTTTTATTTTTTCTTTAATTGTTTTTGCTAAATCTTCTGTAATATATGATTTATCTTTAACAATAGTTTTTCCATCATCTCATAATATATCTCATAAAGCAATTCTATTTACAGCAGATTTACCATCATTTGAAACAAAATGTTCTATAACTCTAAATGGAGTAAGAATAAAACCATATTTATCTACTTTTGCATAAGATGCAAAGTATAATACAAGTCATATATTTGGTCCTTCTGGAGTAGCAATTGGACATATTCTTCAATATTGAGTTGGATGTACATCTCTTACTTCAAAAGATGCTCTTTCTCTAGTTAATCAACCAGGTCCAAGAGCTGAAACTCTTCTTTTATGTCATAATTCAGAAAGTGGATTTGATTGTTCCATAAATTGTGATAATTGAGATGAACCAAAAAATTCTTTCAATATCGCAACTATTGGTCTTGAGTTGATAAAAGTACCTGGAGTAGCATCATCAAGTTCAACGATAGTCATTCTATCTTTTGTGATTCTTTCCATTCTAGCAATACCAACTTTAATTTTATCCATTACTAATTCTCAAACTGATCTAACTCTTCTATTTTCTAAATGGTCGATATCATCAACCATATGTTCTTTTGATCAGTAAACAAGATTTAAATAATATTTTAATGAAACAAGTAAATCAGTTATATTTAAAAATTTACCATTTTCGTCTTCATATTTAGTTT
>ERZ1645187.3535-NODE-3535-length-13089-cov-5.583627_pt1 | contig 13089 bp, 9 predicted proteins | sample MGYA00575352_ERZ1645187 | MGnify/ENA primary metagenome ERZ1645187 (study PRJEB40837, sample SAMN11349314) | freshwater sediment metagenome | isolation source: river sediment | host: Sediment | place: India: Wazaribad , New Delhi | collected 2017-02-21 ...
ATTTCTAATTCTTCTTTATTTAGCATTTTTTATATTGTTATTAATTAGTTTCACAATTTCATTTTCAACTATCCTGTTGTTTACATACTTTTTCAGATTTAGGATAAATTTTATTTAATATATTTATTGAATTAGATAAATCAATATGCATATTTATTAATCTAGTTCTTAAGTTAGTAGTATTTAGTTCTGAATTTCATTCAAAATTCATCATTTCCAAATACATACTATCAATTTTTTCTTTTATTTCATTTGTATTAGTAGAATTTTTTTGTGCATTTATTGTACTATTTATATCTATATCTTCTCATCATTTTTTTTCAAAAAAATCTCAAATGACATCATCTTTAAAATCTTTTAATTTTCTTTCAAGTTTCAATCTTGTATTATTAAAAGTATTTTTTATAAAATTATTATTTTTACTAAATCATTCACTATTATATTTATCTAGTGCATCTAACATATTAGCTTGAGAATCTCATGATATTCATTGTTTTGATAATTCATTTTTTAATAGTCTTTTTTCTGCTTCAGCATATTTTTCATTTTTTGTATCATTTCAAAGCATTAAATCAATAGCGTCTTTCCACTTTTGTATTCAATTTCTTCATTCTTCATTTAATACTCAAATTTCTTTTATAGCTTTTGATATTTTTTCAAAAAATCATCATTCTTCACTACATTTACTATATGCTTCAATGTTGTAATTTGTTTGAATATCCATTTCAAAATTAGGACTAACTAGTTGGATATCAACTTTATTTTTTACCATTTCTCATATAACTGTATTTCTGAATAAATCTAATACAGCTTCATTGTTTGCTGTTAATTTTCATATAAGTTCTCATGCTGGTATTTCGTCAGCAAAATCACATTTAACTTTTATATCTTTACATATTCATTTTATAATAAGTTCAGTTTTTCAATTTTTTACTATTGAGTCAAGATAAAACTTAATTCATTTTCATTCTGTTTCTAATAATCTGTAATCTCTTTTTACTTCATGAGGTACTTCATTAGAAATAGGAAAAACTGCAAAATATTTAAAATAAGAATAGTAAGAGTCAAAATTAAAAATTTGATTATATACTTTTAAAGCACTACTTTTAACATTTGTATATTCATTTTCAACTTCATTTCCTAAAGTTTTTTCTTTTGTTGTTTTTTCTTCAGATTCCGATATTTGAGAAGAAATATTATTTATAATACTTCTATTATTTTCAATATACTCTAATAAAGCTGGTGAAGCACTACTTTTTATAGTACAAGAACCAGCATAAGTATAATTTATACTTATAATAAAAACAAAAAATGTAAATAATATTTTTTTCATCTTTTTAAAATTAACTACCTTCAGGAATTTTTAACATATTTGAAATAATTTTATCCAAGTTTATTATATAATCTTTTATTGAAGAATTGAAAATTTCTAATTCTTTAAACTGTGTTTCAAAATCACTCATTATTCATGTTTTAATTTCATTTTCTATTAATTTATGCATAACTTCTTTTTGTTTTTGTTTATCAGTTTGATAGTTATTAAAATCAGGAATTTTTTTAAGATATTCAGAAGTTGTTACTAGAGTTGAATTTAAAGCAATTTGTTTATCTGTATCTACTTTTTTAAATAATGATAAATCATTTTGTCTTTTATATTCTAATCAATATGACTCATAATAAAATTTTAATTGATTTTCAACTGAAAATATATCATCATCTCATTCTTTTTTATCTTCTTTTTCTATATTTAACATTGGTATTGGCTTTTTTGATATTTGAACACCTATATGAAAAACATCAGGTAGGTTTAAATCTTTTAAGCCAAGTTCAAAGTTGTTAATAGTCATTTTTGATCAAACAAGAGAAGTGTTTGTAAATTTTTTTAAATGTTCATTAGATCTATTTAGTATATATTCTATACTTATATCTTGAAATCATCAACCTAATAATAAATGATTATAAGTTATAAATTTTATATCTATACAAAAAAAAGTATTACAAGGGAATTGACTATTATCAGTAACTTTACTATATTCACTAAAAGGAATTTCAATTGATTTTTTTGCTAATTCTTTTTTATTTTCAATATTTTCCTTACTTATAGCTAAATCTCAAGTTCAGGTGTCAATATTTTTCTTATCGATTTTTGAATCTGAATTAAGAAAATTTAAACTATCTTCATTTAATCAAGAGTTTGAATTATCTATACTACATAAATAACTACTATATACATTATTTGAATTTATTTCATCAAATGTTTTTAGTCAATTGTATTGATTATTAGAATTATTATTTTTATTAATTATATTTAAATTTAATATATCAAGTGGTGTCCTATTTAGTTCATCTGCATTATCAATTAAATTAGATATTTCTCAATTTAAGTCTAAATCAGTATTTCATTCATAAATTGTAGATTCTTCCATAAAAATAATTGAATCTATATTTTGTATATCTACTATTAAATCAAATGGACTATTTCATTCAAATCAATCTGAATATATTCAAGTACTTCATAAATTAAAAATTTGATTTGTTTTTGCTTTAGCTTGATTTTTATATTCAGTATTTACTGAAGAAATAGATGTAATTAAATTTGATAATACATTTTGAGTTATTTCTCAATCTTTTTTACAACTATCATCTATTTTATTATATAATAAATCAATTTTTCATTCAGTTGCAACATAATTTATTTCTTCTACTGATAGATTTTCTTTTATACAATTACTTCAACTTTTTTTGTTAATTTTATCTTTAGTTCAAGTTTCTCATACTATATCAATTTTATATAAGTCTTGTTCCATTTTGTTTATATTATCAGCAATACTACTATAAAATCATTTTTCAGAATTAGAATCAACTCAAAAAGCAAAAATTGTTTTTGAGTTGATAAATGAAGTTATCATTAAAAATAATATAAAAATTATTTTTTTCATTTTTTAGAAAATGGCTAATAATTTAATTTAAAAAATTATATTTAAAAAAATAATTTTATCAACAAAAAAGCTTGTTTTTAACAAGCTTTTTTCGTTTTTTATTTTATATTTAATTTATCTTTTTCAATATATAATTCAAAATTTATAATATCATTAGAATTAATTATTTTTTCTGCAATTAAATCCTCTATATTATCAACTATATATCTTCTTACTTCTCTTGCTCAGAAGTCAGGATTATAGACAACTTTAGTTATATAATTTACAACTTTTAAATCATATTTTAGAGTATAATTTCTTTTTTGTAATCTATTTTCTAAATCTTTTAATCATAGAGTAACTATTTTTTTAATTTGATTTTTATCAAGAGGATTAAAAACAATAATTTTATCAATTCTATTTATAAATTCAGGAGAAAAATAATCAGTTAAGTTTGCTTTTATATTTTCAGCTGCTTTTTTATAATCTTCAATTGCTTTAGTTTCTTCACTTTCTTTGATATCAAATCAAATTGTTGCTGCCTTTTTTGTAAATTCTTCTTGTCATATATTACTTGTCATAACTATAACAGTGTTTTTGAAATTTACTTTTTTCCCTTTATTATCAGTTAAAACTCATTCTTCAAGTATTTGTAAAAGTAAATTATATACTTCAAAATCTCATTTTTCAATTTCATCAAAAAGTATAACACTATATGGTTTTTTTCTAACTTTTTCAGTTAACATTCAACCTTCTTCATATCATACATATCATGCATTTGATCAGATAAGTTTATTTACAGATGTTTTGTCTGAAAATTCACTCATATCTATTTTTATAAGCGCGTCTTTATCATCATAAAAATATTTTGCTAATACTTTTACAAGTTCTGTTTTACCAACTCAAGTTGGACCTAAAAATAAGAAACTTCAAAGAGGTCTATTTGGATTTCAAATACCAGCTTTACTTCTCATTATTGATTTTATAATTCAAGTAATAGCATCATCTTGACCAACTATTTCATTTTTTATATTTTTGCTTAAGTCTTTTAATTTTTGAGTTTCATTTTTACTTAAATTTGAAACAGGAATTCAAGTAGCAATACTTAATATTTTTTGTACATCATTGCTATCTATAGTCATTCTTTTTTCTTTTGGAACTTGAAATTTTTGTTTTAATTCAACTATTTTTTTCTCAAGTTCAACTTGAAGTTCTTTTAATTTATAAGCTTTTTTATATTGTTGAGAAACAACAGCATCTTCAATCATTTTATTATTTTTAGCTATTCTTTCTTTTAATTTTTTAGTTTCACTTTCATCAAAATTATATTTCATTGATTTGATACTACAAGCCTCATCTATCAAGTCTATAGCCTTATCAGGTAAATATCTATCAGTAATATATCTAATTGATAATTCAATTGCTTCTTCTATTGCATCAGCACTTATATTTAGATTATGATAATTTTCAAATGATTCTTTAAGTCATTCAAGTATTTGACTTGCAGTTTTTTTATCTGGTTCATTAACTATTATTGGTTGAAATCTTCTTTCCAAAGCTGAATCTTTTTCTATATATTTTTTATATTCATTATGCGTAGTTGCTCAAATAACTCTTATTTTTCATCTACCCATTGCTGGTTTAAGAATATTAGAAGCATCAAGAGAACCTTCTCATGATCATGCTCAAATAATAGTATGTATTTCATCAATAAATAATATGATTTCATTTTCTACTTTAGAAGCTTCATCAATTACTTGTTTTATTCTAGATTCAAATTCTCATCTATATTTTGTTCAAGCTACTAAAGAAGACATATCAAGAGATAAAACTCTTTTGTCTTTCATAGAAAATGGTACATTTCAAGATGAGATTCTAAGTGCTAATCATTCTGCAATTGCAGTTTTACCAACTCATGGTTCTCAAATTAAAACAGGATTATTTTTTGTTTTTCTGTTTAAGATAGATATTAGTCTTTCAACTTCTATATCTCTACCTATAATTTTATCTATTTTTCAATCAATTGCTTCTTTTGTTAAATCAGTTGAGAAAAAATCAAGAGCAGGAGTAGTTGATTCAATAGTTTTGTTACTTTTTTGTTCTTTATTTTGATCAAAAGGAGTAGTTTCATCCTTTTGTCACATTAAATTTTGAGTTATAGCTCAAAGAATTTTATTTATTGATTCTTCATCTTTTATTTCAAATTCTCAAATATTAGATTCTAAATCAAAATTATTTTTTATTCAGTCAACAGTTCATAATTGATTTAAATCAATTAAGTTTTTTTCTATATCTTTAGGTGTAATTCAGATGTAATCTAAAAAACTATTTAACCAAGAATCATTTCTTAAAATAGATAATAAAAAATCTTCTATTGATGCTTTTTGTTTTGAAAAAGATGCAGCTATTTTAACACTTCATAAAATTACATTTTTTAATCTATGATTCATTCAAGCATATACTCATCTTCTTTTTTCAAGTTTCTCATTAAAAATACCTTTATTGATTATTTCAATAGTAAGTTTTTCATTTATTCAGTATAGATTAAAAATTTCTTTTATTCATCCATTAGATGTTTTAACTATTTCAATAAATATATCTTCAATAGTTAATTCTTTAATTCAAATTTCTTTTGCGTTATTTTCAGCATTTATTAATGCTTTTTTATATCAATCAGAAAAATTATTATAAGACATTTTAATTTTTTGTTAGTAATTAATTTTTGCAAATATTTTAATATTTTATATAATTATTATATCATAAAAAGATTTTAAACAAAGTTACATGCTTGTTTTCCTGTTAAAAACTCTTAGACTTTTGCGAATAATCTTTTTTAGTTAATTTTTAATAATAAAAAATATGTCTAAAAAAAATTTATTTTTATTAGCTGCATGATATGTTGCAGGTTGAATTATTGCATCAATATACAATAAAAAGAAACCAGAACAATTAAAAAAAGAATTAACAAAAGCAAAAGAGTCAGGAGAGGGGAGTTTTAAAGTTTTGGTTGATTCTTTTGTAGAAACTCATGCTAATTTGCTTGATGATTTAAAAAAAGAAGTAATGAGTGAGCAAAATATAGCTAAATTTGAAGCACATAAAGAAGAAGTTTTTAAAATAATTGATTCATATAAAGAAAAATGAAATTCTTTAATTAATGAATTAAGAGAAAATGGTAAAGGTTATATTTTGGTTATTTCTAAAAAATTAGAAGATTTATATAATGAAAAATTACTAGAAATAGAATCAATAAAAGATATGACTCCAGAAAAAATTGATGAATTAAAAAATAAATTACTTTTAAGTTTTGAGGAACTTAAAAAGGAAATAAAAAAAATAAAAAACAAAGAATAATTCTTTGTTTTTTATTTTTTTAACTTTCTAATGCTTCAGCAACTTCTCATGCTATTTTTATAGATGGAGTTAGTGTTTTTGCTCAAGCTGCCCATTTTGCTGGACAAGCTGTACCTGGATGACTTCTCATAAATTGTAATGCTTCAATTTTTCTAATTAATTCATCACTATTTCTTCAAAGAGGACCACTAGTTACTTCAATACCTCTAATTATTCCATCTGGATCAATTATAAAAGTACCTCTTCAAGCAATACCTGTATTTTCATCTAAAATATTATATATATCAGCTATTTCTGTAGTATGGTCAGCAAGCATTTTATATGGGAAATTTTGCATTAATCTTTCATGTTTTACCCAAGCTCTATGAGAAAAAATTGTATCAGTAGAAGCAGCTAATACTTCAACTCACAATTCATTAAATTTTGCTTCTTGTTCAGCCATATCTTTTAATTCAGTTGGACAAACAAATGTAAAATCTGCAGGATAGTAAAATAAAACAACCCATTTATTTTTTAGATCAGATAAAGAAACTCTTTCTTCATCATCAGTTTTAGGATTATAAGCTGGTAAGTCAAAACTTGGAGCTTCATTATCTATTTTTACAATAGAAGGGAATTCAAAATTTTCCATTTTTAAATTGTTAAGTGTTAATTTTTTGAGACTTTTTTAATCTCATATTCTTAGAATATTTAAGTTAAAAAAAAAGTCAAATAAAAATGAGAATTATTCTCATTTTTATTTGACTTTGTATTATCTTTGTATTATTTCTAATTTAGTATCGTTAAAAGATTTGTTTCAAGATGCATCAATTGCTTCAATTTTTATAGTATGAAGTCATACTGTTAAATCTTTATTTTCATTTATAGGTAAATTTATTTTTCTAGTATCTCATAAGTTTTTATACTCAACTCAATCTAGATAAATAATTACATCTATTTTAGAATTATCTTCTATAGATGCTTTAAAATTAAATGAATCAGTAGTGTATAGTTTTATACTATTATCTATTGGATTTTCAATTGTTATAATTGGATCAAAAGTATCTTTACCTCATATTTTTATATTAGTTTTTTCAGAGTTTGAAAAATAGTTTTCATCAACTGCTCTTACTTCTAATACAACATCTTTATTTTTATACATTCAAGGAAGAAAAATATTTCAAGCAAATGCTCATTCTTTTTCTCATTTAGTTTCTATTGTTTGGATAACAACTCAATCAATTAATATTTCAACAGATTTAATTATACTATTACTTCTATATGCTAATTCTACATAATTTTCACCTATAAGATAATTTCAATTGCTTTCTATATTTGATTTTATAATTATATTTCAAGTTGATTCACTTCTTTCACAAATATTTTCATTTAATGATGTTATTAAATTTGCAATATTTCAATATTTTGCTTTAGCTTCATCTGATCTAGCCCAATCTTGTACTGGTTTTTCCCATGCAGGATTATTTGGTTGTAGTGAGTGAAATTCAATTAAAGTAGCATTTCTTATTGCTGCAACAGGAGTTTCTGGTGTAACTTTTCCATTACATAAAATATCTACTTCTACATTTTGGTAGCTATTATCATATTTATCAGGTTTATTAACAAATACTGATTTTACAAGTAAATTTGCTCAGTAATTTTCAGGATTTGGTAATAATCAAGTAATTTCAGATATATTTATTTCACTCACTCACCTGGGTCTAGTCCAAGTTTTTACTGGTTTATTTTTATGTGCATATTCCATAAAGTCTCTCCATATTGGTCAAGCTGCATTTAATCAATCTCAACTCATATTTGTTTCAGATCAATCTGTATTTCAGGCCCAAACTACTGTAGTAATTTGAGGAGTATATCAGATTGTTAATAGATTTCTAGGATATATATATTTTTTACCATCTTTTTCATATTGTTTTGTTGATGTTCAAGTTTTTGCTGCAACTGGTCTAGATTTTAAACTAATAAAACCATTCCAAGATGATGGACGAGCAGTTGTATCACTAAGTATTGTATTTATAACATAACTTTGTTCAGCACTTATTGCTTTTTCTTTTTTAACTTCTTTTTTTTCTTCTATTATATTTCATTTTGAATCTACTATTTTAAGTATTGGGTTTATTTCTACTTTTTCTCATAAATTAGCAAAAACAGTGTATGCTGAAGCTAATTCTAAAGGAGTCATCTCTCATGTTCAAAGAGCAAGTGAAGCTCAATAAGTTCAATTTGTTTTTAGTGATTCAACTCATAGTTTTTTCATAAATGCAACAACACTAGATTCTCATCAAGCCATATATAGCATTTTTATTGCTGGTATGTTTCTAGAATGATTTAATGCTGTAGCTATTGTCATTTTTCCCATAAATCAACCATCGAAATTTTTTGGTGTATAATTTCAAGGAAATGTAGTAGGTACATCATAAACAGGAGTTTTTGAACCAATTTGATTCATAAAGATAGCAAGAGAATAAACAAATGGTTTAAATGATGAACCAGGTTGTAATTTTGATGTAATAATATTTACATTACCTTTATTTTCTGTATCAAAATAATCTACTCATCAAACCATTGCAAGTATATCTCAATTTTCATTATCTATACTTACTAATGCTGCATTATCAGCATTGTATTTTGCTTTATTTGTTGCAACTTGTTTTTCTACTAAACTTTCAGCTTTTTCTTGTAAATCTCAGTCAAGAGTAGTATATATATGTAATCCTCAGACAGATATTATTTCTTTACCATATTTTTCTTCTAAATATTCTTTTACATAAAATACAAAATGAGCTGCTTTTATGTTTTCTTTTTCTTGACTAAAAAGGTATCAAATTCAATTTATAATAGATTCTTTATATTCATCAAAAGTGATATATCAATCTTCAAGCATTCTTCATAAAATGAAATCTTTTCTTCAAGTTTGATATTCTATATATGAATCATTATTTTTTAATCTTATATCATTTAAAAGATTTAATAATTCACTATATTTTATAACTAAACATCACTCTTTATCTATACTATAATTTGTTTTAAAATTATCTTTTTCTACATTACAAATAACTATTTTATCAGTATTTTCAATTCAGTTTCATTTTAATTTATTGAAAAAACTTTTTAATAAATCTATATTTTCTTTATTTGTTTCAACTTCTTTTTGATTTATAACTTCAGTTATATTTTCTTCATCTCATTTAGTATAAATATAAGGATATCATACTAATCTATCAGGATGATTATATGGTGAATAATAAGTTGGTCATTTTGGTATTGATGCTAAAATAGATGATTCAAGAATATTTAAATCAGCAGCTTCTTTATCAAAATATGTTTTCGAAGCTTCTTCTATACCAAAAGCATTGTGTCAAAATGATATTTTATTTAAATATAACTCAAGTATTTTTTCTTTTGAAACTCATGCTGTAAGTTTGTAAGCTAAATATATTTCTTTAACTTTTCTTTCAACACTCCTTTCATTTGTAATAATTGTATTTCTAATTAATTGTTGAGTTAAAGTTGAAGTTCATTTTACTCATCCATCACTTTTCCCAAGTAAAAAATTAACTCATGCTCTAGCTAATCAAATAATATCAACTCAAGGATTTTCCCAGTATCTTTTATCTTCTCATGCAACAATTGCATTTACCATATTTTTTCAGATTTTATCAAATCCTACATAAGTTCTTTTTTCTTTAAAGATTTTGTATAAAACTTCACCATCTTTATCATAAATAACAGATGATTCAGCAATTTCTAGATTTTCTAATTCGGAAACTTTTGGTAAATCTTTTATGTATTTAGTATATAAAACTAATGTTAATAAAAATCATAATACAATAAAAAAAGCAATTATATAAAGTACAATTTTCATTATATTTTTATTGTTTTTTTCCTTTGAAAAAGATACTTTTTTTGTATATGTAGTTTTTAATCTTCTTCTTTTTAAAGGTGATGTTATAGGAGTATTTGGTTTATTTAAAGTCATTTTTTATTTTTAAAATTTTAAAATTTCTTTTGTCAGTGTATAGTCTTTTCATATAACTATTTCAATTCTTGCGTCGTCTTTAGAATATTTAGGGAATTCAACCTCTATAAATTCTCAATTAAAAAATGTTTTAAGTGCTTTTATAGTATCTGAATTTTTAGATATACCATTATAATAAATTGTTGTTTTTTCATGTTCTTCAAGAGTATTTCATATAGAATTTTGCTCAGGAATTTTGAATCAATATTTCAACATATTATTTGATATTTCTCATGCTAAATTTTTTATTTTTAATGAGTTAAAAATATTTATCTTTGCATTTTCAGTTTCTATTCAAGGGTAATTTAAAATTATATTAGAATATTTTACTGATTCTTCATAATTTGATAATTTTGAAATATGAGTTCAATTTATAAGTAATATAGCCATTCATCAAAATAAATCTCTATTTGGAACATATAAAATTCATCATTTTTCACAATTTGTACTTCAATAATAACAAGAATCATTCATATTTGATGATGTTATTACATATTCATCTTTTCAACTTACAGTGTAAGCTAATTTTAATATTTTTGTTAAATTTATATCTGTTGTTACATTTTCATTAAAAACTCAATATAATTCTTTTATTTTTCAAGGTGAAGTGAAAAAATAACTTCAAGTCAGTTTATCTTTTATAGCATTAATAACTTGTTGTTGTCTTAATGATCTATCAAAATCACTTGTAGAATGTCTACTTCTAGAATATTTTAAAGCATTTTCTCAATCAAATAACCATATACCTTTTTTGAAAACCAAAGTACTATATCATCATCTTCAATCTGGATATTGATAGTCAACAAAATTTTCAGCAACTTCTATATTTACTCATCAAATTGTATCAATAATTTGTTTAAATCAATTGAAATCAACATTTATATAATAATCTATTTCTTCTCAAGTGATTTCTGTTATCTTTTTTTCAAGCATTTCCATTCAATATTGTTTGTCGTCTTTTTGTGCCATATATCTAGCATAAATTCAATTTATTCTTCAGTAATAGTTATCATTTCAAGGATATTTTACATATATATCTCTAGGAATTGAAAGCATACTTATAATTTTATTTTTTGAATTTATTTTAGTTACAATCATTGTATCTGTTAAATCTGGTGCATCATGATTTCATCCTCATCTTCAAACAAGTAATATTGTTAAATCATTTTCATTTTGTTCTTGAGTAGTTGTAGTTTTTTTAATTCACAATACTTTTTCAAGCATAGATCTTTCTTGCTCTTCTTTTTCTTCGCTTGCTCTTAAGATTTGTTGTTCATCGATTTTTATTTGTATAAAATTTACATTTTTTATAAAAATTAATGCAATTATAAAAATAACACCAATTGAAACTATTCAAATAATATTTAATACATTTGTATCTTTTTTAATTATACTTTTTTTCTTAAAATTCATTACGTTTTTTTTATTTTAAATATTTGCTACATTTTAATAAAAAAATCTATAATTTCAATTATATTTTTAAAATAAAAAAATGGCTAAAATTAGCCATTTTTTTATTTTAATCCTGGTAATCATCCAAGCATATCTCACATACCCATTTTACTCATTACTCATTGCATTTTTTCAGCAGCAACTTCTTGAGATTTTTTTACTCATTTATTTACAGCATCAACTATAGCTTTTTCCAAAGCTTTTTTTTGTTCATCATTTAATCCTGGTATTAAAGTATTAGTTTCAAATTCTGCTTTTTCAATTTTCATTTCTCAGTTTACAGTTATAACTAATCATCCAACTTCAGATTCTATATATGTATTTTCTAATTCTTTTTTAACTTTCATAGCTTCTTGTTGAAGTTTCATTAATTCTTGAGCTTTACTAAAATCCATTTTTATTAATTTAAGTGTTAAATTTTGTTTAAGGATTATATTAAATAATTAAAAATTATCAAATTTTTGCATTTATTTTTTATTTATGATATTATTTTTATATATTAAAATTAACAATATAAAAATGGCTTGAACAACTAATGATGAAGAATTATTAATATTATCAGATGATTCAGATAATTGATCAGATTTTGTTTTAGATGAACAAATTATTGATGATAATAAAAATAATTCATTAAATGAAAGTATTATTTCATTTGATACTCAAATGCCTAGTTTTGATTCTACATCTTCTAATGATGAATTAGTTAAAGTTGAAAATAATGATTTAGGAGCTGATTTTTCTATTTCTTTAGATTCAGAAACTCCTGTTTCAAATGATTTTGCTTTTTCTTTAGATGAAACTTCTACTCTTGAATCAGAAATTAAAATAGAAGAATCTCCATTATCTACTTCAGAAGAAACATCAGATTTTTCATTTTGATTAGAATCAACACAAGAAACTTCAACTTTAAGTTTTGATGAACCAGTTGAAGTACAAGAAACTCCAGTGGTTTCTAATATAAAAGAAACATCAGATTTTTCATTTTGAGAAGAAATTACACAAACTTCATCACCAGTTGTAGAAGAAGTAAAAGATTCATCAATTTGAACTATGACTGATATACTTGATGAAGCTATTGCAAAATTTGTAAAAAGAGAAGAATTAATTTTAACAGATATTAATTCAAAAGAAGAACATATAAAATCTTTAAAAGCTCAAATAGCATCTTTAGAATCAGCAGTTAACACTGATAATGAAGAAGTTACTAGATTAAATACTGAAAAACAATCTATTGTAAAAAATAGAAAAGCTCTTGAAAAAATGAAAGAAGCACCAATAACTAAATAATAAATAAAATGTTATACGATATATTAAAAAGCAATAGCAAAGATGCTTATAAAATCTTTGGAA
>ERZ1645187.3537-NODE-3537-length-13086-cov-22.065076_pt1 | contig 13086 bp, 13 predicted proteins | sample MGYA00575352_ERZ1645187 | MGnify/ENA primary metagenome ERZ1645187 (study PRJEB40837, sample SAMN11349314) | freshwater sediment metagenome | isolation source: river sediment | host: Sediment | place: India: Wazaribad , New Delhi | collected 2017-02-21 ...
CTTCGACAAGATGCTGTCGTCGGAGATGATCGGCACGCTGATCACCGCGCTCGGCACCGGCATCGGCAACGACGAGTTCAACGTCGACAAGATCCGCTACCACAAGATCATCATCATGACCGACGCGGACGTCGACGGCGCGCACATTCGGACGCTGCTGCTGACGTTCTTCTATCGGCAGATGCCGCAGGTCATCGATCGCGGTTATCTCTACATCGCTCAGCCGCCGCTCTACAAGGTGACGCGCGGCAAGTCCGAGCAGTATCTCAAGGATCAGCGGACCTTCGAGGACTATCTGATCGATCAGGGTCTCGACGAGACGCGGCTCGTCCTGTCCTCGGGCGAGGAGATCGCCGGGCTCGACCTGAAGGGGCTGGTCGACGAGGCCCGTCAGGTGCGGCACCTCATCGACAATCTGCACCATCGCTATGCGCCGGCCATCGTCGAGCAGGCGACGATCTGCGGCGCGCTGTCGAAGGCGTTGCTCGACGATCCGGCGCTCGCCGAGACGGTGGCCGGGCGGCTCGCCGATCGGCTCGACGTGCTGGCCGACGCCTACGAGAAGGGCTGGAGCGGCCACGTCGGCGAGGACGGCGGCGTCGTGGTGTCGCGGACGCTGCGCGGCGTCGCCGAGACGCACGTGCTCGACGCCGGGCTGGTCGCCTCGCTCGACGCGCGCAAGCTCGACGGCCATTCCGCGCGTCTCGCCGACATCTTCGCCGGGCCCGCCCTGTTGAAGCGCAAGGAGGCGACCACGGTCGTCCACGGCCCCGGCGAACTGCTCGACGCGGTGTTCGCGCAGGGCCGCAAGGGCATTTCGATGCAGCGCTACAAGGGTCTCGGCGAGATGAACCCGGAACAGCTGTGGGAGACCACGCTCGATCCGAACATCCGCTCGCTGCTGCAGGTCAGGGTCAAGGAAGCCGACGACGCCGGCGAGATCTTCACCCGCCTGATGGGCGACGAGGTCGAGCCGCGCCGCGACTTCATCACCACCAACGCGCTCAACGCCACCCTCGACGCCTGAGGTGTCGAGCCGAGGCGGGATGCTTCGCCGTCTCAGGATCGTAGGATCCGCCCGCCCTCGACCGTCCAGACGACGGCGCGCGGGCCGAGCGCGGCGAAGGCATCGGCGTCGGTGCCGGTCATCCAGCACTGGCTGCCGAGCGTCTCCAGGACGTCGAAGAGCTGGGCGCGGCGGCGCGGGTCGAGATGGGCGGCGATCTCGTCGAGCAACAGGAGAGGCGCGCGGCCGGTGGTCTCGCCGACCAAGCGGGCATGGGCGAGCACCAGCCCCAGCAACAGGGCCTTCTGCTCGCCGGTCGAGGAGAGTTGCGCCGGCATCGCCTTGGGGCCGTGGCGCACGGCGAGATCGGCGCGATGCGGGCCGTCGAGGGTGCGGCCGGCGGCCTTGTCGCGGCGCCGGTTCTCGGCGAGACGGGCGCGGAAGACGTCCTCGATTTCGGCCGAGGGGCCGCCCAGGGCCAGCGCCGCCTCGATCTCGCCGACGAGCGCCAGTTCGGCATGGGGGAAGGGCGCGTCGGCGCGCGTCGCCTCGATCAGACGCTCGAGGCAGGCGACCGTCTCGACGCGGGCGGCGGCGACCGCGACACCGAGTTCGGCCATCTGCTCCTCGATCGCGGCGAGCCAGTCGAGGTCGAGGCGATCGTCCTCGAGCAGGCGATTGCGGCCGCGCATCGCCTTTTCATAGGCCGCGACGCGGGCGCCGTGACCGGGGTCGACGGCGAGGACGAGGCGGTCGAGAAAGCGGCGGCGATCGGAGGCCGGTCCGGTGAAGAGCCCGTCCATCGCCGGGGTCAGCCACAGCACGCGGCAGAGATCGAGCAGATCGTCGGCCGACCTCGCGGAGGTGCCGTCGATGCGGACGCGCCGCTGGCGGGTCTCGTCGTCGGCGGTCGTCGCCTGGGCGCCGGTGCCGACCGCCACGCCGCCGTCGGGGCCGTCGAGGCGGGCGAACACGCTCCAGCCGCCGTCGCCGCCGAGCCGCGCCATCTCGTCGAGCCGCGCCCGGCGAAACCCGCGGCCCGGCGTCAGCAGCGACAGTGCCTCCAGGAGATTGGTCTTGCCGGTTCCGTTCTCCCCGGCGAGCACCACGTGGCGCCCGTCCGAGGTGAGCGACAGGGTCTCGTAGTTGCGGAAGTCGGTGAGGCGGAGATCGACCACGGCGACGCGCTCGGGCGTGTCGCGGCGCGGCAGGGGGGCGGCGGGGAGAGCGGAGGTCACAGGCGGAACACCGCCTCGGCGGCGGACCGGGAGGAGCGGCGCTTCTCGACCTCGCCCTCGAGGCGGGCGATCTCGCCGCGCAAGAGGGCGATGCGCTCCTCGAGCTCGCCGATCGAGACGAGGGAGACGTCCTGCCCGATCTCGTGGGCGAGTTTCTTCTTCACGGGTTCGTCGTCGATGAAGGCCATGACCGATCGCCTCGCCTCTGCTCCCGGACACGGGGGCGCGCGACTCAGTATAGAACTGGCGAGCCCTCCCCGCCAAACCGTTCGCGAGGCCCTCGAATGCCGGACGTCGTGGTCCACATCGCCCATTCGATCGACGGCTACATCGCCGATCGCGACGGCGCGATCGATTGGCTGAAGCCCTACGAGGGCGAGGACTACGGCTGGGACGCGTTCCTGGCGAAGATCGACGCGGTGGTGATGGGGGCGACCACCTATCGCGAGTGCCGGCACCTTCCCGACTGGCCCTATCGCGGCAAGGCGGCCTTCGTCATGACCAAGGGGCCGCGTCTCGACGACGACGGGCTCGCCGTGTTCGACGACCGCACGGCGGTGGAGATCGCCGTCGACTGCGAGCGCGCGGGGTTGCGGCGCATCTGGGTGGTGGGCGGCGGCGGGCCGATCCGGGCCTTTCTCGACGCGGGACTGGTGCGGCGGATGCATCTCTTCCAGATCCCGGTCCTCCTGGGGGCGGGCACGCCGCTGTGGGTTCCGGGCCGGAGGGGATGGCGCGGCATTCCGCTGCGCACCACGGTGCATCCCAACGGCGTGGTGGAGAGCGTCATCGGTCTCGACCTGCCGGTGGGCGCGCGGCGGTGACAGGGGCGGGCGGAGGGGGTAGCCTCGGCGCGTTCCGAAGCGGAGGATCCCCTCATGGCCGCCCCACGCATGCCCGCCTTCGATCCCTTCGACGTCGCCGAGAGCAACGCCTCGATGTTGCCGGAGCCCTTCGCCTCGCAGGCGAAGAAACGGCACAATCGGCGTCTCGGCGACCACGTCGGGCTGACCAACTTCGGCGTCAATCTGACCCGGATCGAGCCGGGTGGTCTGTCCTCGCAGCGACATTCCCATCTGAAGCAGGACGAATTCGTCTGGGTGCTGGAAGGCGACGTCGTCCTGGTGACCGACGCGGGCCGGCAGACGCTCGAGGCCGGCAGCTGCGTCGGCTTTCCGCACGGCACCGGCGATGCCCATCACTTCCTCAACGAAGGCAGGGAGGACGTCCTTCTCCTCGTCGTCGGCGATCGCACGCCGGACGAGGTCGCCTCCTATCCCGACGTCGATCTCGCCGGGCGGATGGATGCGAACGGTCGCTACAGTTTCACCCACAAGGACGGCTCGTCCTACTGAGCCGCCCCACGTTTCTCGGCCGGCCGAGGCCGACACGGAGTTCGAACGACATGACCAGCCTTCCCGACACCCAGTCCGTCATCGCCGTGCCCATGCCGGGTGGTCCCGACGCGCTCGTCGTCGAGACCCGCGCCGTGCCGGTGCCCGGACCGGGCGAGGTGCTGGTGAAGGTCGAGGCGGCCGGCCTCAACCGGCCCGACGTGCTGCAGCGGGAGGGCGGCTATCCGCCGCCGAAGGGCGCCTCCGACATCCTCGGTCTCGAGATCGCCGGCCGGGTCGCGGCGCTCGGCGAGGGCGTCGAAGGCTTTTCGATCGGCGATGCGGTGGTGGCGCTGCTCTCGGGCGGCGGCTACGCGGAATGGGCGGTCGCCGACGCGCGTTGCGTGCTGCCGCTGCCGAAGGGGCTCGGCATGGTCGAGGGCGCGAGCCTGCCTGAGACCTTCTTCACGGTGTGGTCGAACGTGTTCGACCGGGCGGGGCTGAAACCGGGCGAGGTGTTCCTGGTCCACGGCGGCACCTCGGGCATCGGCGTCACCGCGATCCAGCTCGCCAAGGCCTTCGGCGCGGTGGTGATCGCGACCGCGGGCAGCGCGGAGAAATGCGCGCGTTGCCGCGAGCTCGGTGCCGATCTCGCCATCGACTACCGCACCGAGGACTTCGTCCAGGCGGTCAAGAACTTCACCGGCGGCAAGGGCGCCGACGTGATCCTCGACATGGTCGGCGGCGGTTACATCGAGCGCAACCACGAGGCCGCCGCCGTCGAGGGGCGGATCGTGCAGATCGCCTTCCTCCAGGGCTCGAAGGTGACGATCAACTTCATGCGGGTGATGCTGAAGCGGCTCACCCACACCGGCTCGACGCTGCGTGCCCGCGACGGCGCCTTCAAGGGCGCGGTCGCCGCGGCGCTGCGGGAGAAGGTGTGGCCGCTGATCGAGGCGGGGGCCGTGAAGCCGGTGATCGATTCGACCTTTCCTCTGGGGGAGGTGGCGGCGGCGCATCGTCGAATGGAGACCAACGCCCACGTCGGCAAGATCGTGCTGACGGTGTGATCTCCGCACCAACGTCGATTTGCCTCCGGCGACGGCACGGGTTATAGAGAAGCACATCCCTCCATTCGCATCGCATCCGCTTCCCCCCGCCGACCGGCCGGGGAAAGCCACGAGGAAGGTCCATCCATGGCGACCCCGTCGAATACGCCCCTGATGCCCAAGGCCACCGCCGTCTGGCTCGTGGAGAACACCGCGCTCTCCTTCGACCAGATCGCCGCCTTCTGCCGCCTGCACCCGCTCGAGGTGAAGGCCATCGCCGACGGTGAGGCCGCGCAGGGGATCAAGGGTCTCGATCCGATCATCACCGGCCAGTTGACCCGCGAGGAGATCGCCAAGGCGGTCGCCGAGCCGGCGCACCGCCTCAAGCTCGCCGATCCGAAGGTGCGCGTGCCGGAGGCCAAGCGCCGCGGTCCGCGCTACACGCCGGTGTCGCGCCGCCACGATCGGCCGAACGCCATCCTGTGGCTGCTGCGCAATCATCCCGAGCTCAAGGACGCGGCGATCATGCGTCTGGTCGGCACCACCAAGACGACGATCCAGCAGATCCGCGAGCGGACCCACTGGAACGCCGCCAATCTGGCGCCGATGGATCCGGTCACGCTCGGTCTGACCTCGCAGCTCGAGCTCGACCTCGAGGTCGAGAAGGCCGCCAAGGCGATGCCGCTGCGCGAGGCCGGCGATCCCGGCGCGGCGACGCTGCTCTCGGTCGACGAGACGGTCCTGCCGGGCGGGCTGGTCGGCGCCGGCGACTACGGCACCGGCGGCCGCGAGGAGGAAGAGGAACTCGACGCCGACAAGATCTTCGCCAAGCTGAAGAGTCTCAAGGGGCCGGAAGGCGAGACCGACGAGGACGCCTGATCGCGTCGCGAACCTGGAGAGGGCGGGGGCGACCCCGCCTTCGTCGCATACGGAGCGAGGCATGCATCATTTCCTCGTCATCGACGATCACCCGCTGTTCCGCGAGGCGGTGCAGATCGCCATCCGCAGCGTGTCCCCCAAGGCCGAGGTCCACGAGGCGACCACCGTCGAGGCGGCGGTGGAGATGATCTCCGAACGGCGGCGCGGCTACGATCTGGCGCTGCTCGATCTGTCGCTGCCGGGAACCTCGGGCTTCGACGGTCTTCTCCTGCTGCGCACGCGGTTTCCGCGTCTGCCGATCCTGGTGATCTCGGCGCACGACGATCCGCGCATCGTGCGCGAGGCGATGTCGCACGGCATCGGCGGCTTCGTCTCCAAGGCGGCCAAGAAGTCCGAGATCGCCCAGGCGATCGGCCGGGTTCTGGCCGGCGGGGTGTACATGCCGGAGGGCTTGGCGCAGCACCCCTCGTCGGAAGTCGGTTTCGCCGACGAAGAGCTGATGGCGCGTCTGTCGAGCCTGACGCCGCAGCAGCTGCGCGTCCTGCAGATGCTGCGGCAGGGTCTCCTCAACAAGCAGATCGCGCACGAACTCGCGGTCGGCGAGACCACCGTCAAGGCGCACGTCTCCGAGATCCTGCGCAAGCTCGGCGTGTTCTCGCGGACCCAGGCGGTGATCGAGGCCTCGAAGATCGACTTCGATCGGTTCACCGATCCGGCCGACGGACTGGCTCTGCCGCGCCGGTGAGCGGCGCCGCGAGGAGATGAGCCATCAGGGCCCGAAGCTCCGCCGGGCGGACGGGCTTGCGCATCACCTCCAGCCCGTTGGCGGCGAGCCGCTCCTCGATGTCGCGGCCGTGGTCGGCGGTGACGACGATGGTGGGGGGCTCCGCGCCCCAGGCCTCGGTCAGGGTCGCGAGCGCCTCGACCCCGGTCTCCTCGTCGAGATGATAATCGACCAGCAACAGGTCGGGACGGCGGCCGGCCGCCTCGACTCGGGCGAGGAGATCGCGCGCGTCGCGCCCCTCCACCGCCGCGCAGCCCCAGCGTCGAACGAGATCCACCGTCGCCTCGCGCACCGCGCGGTCGTCGTCGACGATGCCGATCAGCGCGTCGGCGAAGAGGCCGGGACCGGCGTTCGCCTTGCCGCGCGGCGCGGCGGTCCGGGTGGGCCGGACGGGGCGCGCGGCGCGCGCGATCTCGACCGAGAAGCGGGTGCCGCGACCGACCCGCGACACCAGCGTCAGCGAGTGACCGAGCACGTCGCAGAGGCGCTGGACGATCGACAGACCGAGGCCGAGACCGACCTCGCCGTCCGGCGTCTGGGAGCGGCCGCGCTGGAACTCCTCGAAGACCACGGCGTACTGGTCCTCCGAGATGCCCGGGCCGGTGTCGATCACGTCGATGCGCACCCGCGTGCCGCGGCGGCGGACGCCGACCAGCACGCGTCCCGTCTCGGTGTAGCGCAGGGCATTGCCGATCAGGTTCTGCAGGATGCGGGTGAGCATGATCGGGTCGGTCGAGACGTGGGCCGAGGACGGCACGACGTCGAGGCGCAGACCGCGACGGGCGGCGAGCGCGGCGTGATCGGTGGCGAGGTCGGCGAGGAGCTGGCCGAGCGCCACGGTGGTGATCTCGGGCACCATCACGCCGGCGTCGAGGCGGGAGATGTCGAGGAGGGCCTTGAGCAGGCTCTCGATGGTGGCGAGGGCGCGTTCGACCTGGCGCGACAGGCGCCGGCCGTCGGCGTCGTTCCTCAGTTCGGCGAGGGCGGCGGAGGCGAGGCGGGCGGCGGCGAGCGGCTGGAGGAGATCGTGGCCGGCCTGGGCGAGGAAGCGCGTCTTGGAGCGGTCGGCGCGTTCGGCCCGTTCCTTGGCGAAGCGCAGCTCGCCGTTCATCTGCTCGACCTTGCGCAGCGCGCTCCTCAACTCGTCGGTGCGCAGGCGGACCTGACGTTCGAGACCGATGGTGGTCTGAAACAGGGAGAAGGCGCTGGCCTGACTGTCGACGGAGCGTTCGACGCGATCGATGAGGACGGCGTTGATCTTCTCGAGCTTGGTCACGCGCGCGCGGAGCCGGGCGAGTTCGGCGGCGGGATCTTCGACGGCGGGAGCGGCCGCGGCGACGTCGGCGGGGAAGGGCGGGGCGACCGGAGGCGTCATGATCCGGCCCGTCGCTTCGCGAAGGCCACGCCGGTGAAGGTGTGGTTGAGGTGCATGGCGTCGAACTGTTCGCCGTAGGTGTTGAAGCCGATCACCCGATAGCGGCGGAACACCTCGGCGATGCCGCCGAGCAGCTGGCGGCTCTCCGCCTCCAGACGGCGGTGCACGCAGTCGAAGCCGAGCACGAAGTCGATGCCGCCGAGATCGGCGTCGAGCGCGCTCAGCGTCTCCTCGAGCGCCGTCACCATGTCACGGGTCTCGGCGACGGTGAGCACGACGCCGGTGTCGATGGCGCAATAGAACGACAGGCTGCCGTCCATGTTCATCTTCTGGATCGAGCGGCAATAGTATTCGCCGCCGACCCGCACCAGCAGCGGATGGGCGGCGAACTGGTTGCCGTCGGCGGATCCGCCGGAGATCCGGGTCGCCGCCGCGAAGGCCTCCCACGCGGGTTCGGCGTCGAGTTCGGAGACGACGCGATTGTCGGGATCGCAGGCGGTGACGACGAGCTTGCGGGAGGTCGGTTCGAAGTGATCCGACTTGAAGACGCGGAAGGGCCGCGCCGATCGCACCAGAATCAGCAGACCGGAATCGCGCATCACTTCGCCGTCGAAGATGACGAAGGTGTTCTGGAAGGAGAGGTCGTCGCCGTTGGAGCCGCCGACCAGGGGGATGTCGTGGAGGGCGCGTTGGAGAGCGGCGAGGATGACCTCCTCGCGCTGGCACAGGCCGTCGAGCAGGGTCAGGGCGAAGAGATCGCGCTCGTCGGGGCGGTCCGGTCCGACCAGCCGGCGACGCAGATCGGCGACGAGTTCGCCCCCCTCCTCGAGACCGAACCGCGACAGGTCGCGCAACGGCGCGCAGGCGATCGCGAAGTCGTCGCCAGGAAAGCCGAGCGCCACCAGACCGCCGTCGATCAGGCCTTCCGGCGCGATCTCGCCGGCGGTCGAACACCCCGCGTGAGCGACGCCGGGCAGGGCGGCGGCGAGGGCGGCGGCGACCTCCTCCGCGTCGTGATGAGCCGAGACGAAGACCAGCACGAAGGCCAGTTCGCCGAGCGGGCCGAGCCGATCGACCAGTTCGGCGACCGCGACCGACGCCTCGGCGGCCCGCGACGAGGCCACGCGCACATCCTCGTGCGACCGCGCCGCACCGGAGGCCATAGTCCGGTTCGTGACCATCGGTCGCGACGTTTCGGTCGCCACGAGCGTTCCTCCGACGCCCGGCTCTCTTCGAAGGTCTTTCGGCCGGGTGCGCCATTATCCCGCGCCGGTCGCCGAGAGCAAGCCGAATGCGTCTTGCTTCGGCGCTCACGACGACTTCGCGCTCGGCCGCGCGGAGTCCTTCACAGGAGGAGGCGATAATCCAGGAACGAGACCGTGTCGCCCCTGCTCACGCGCGTCGTTTCTTCGGCGAGTTCGACGAGACCATCGGTGTTGGTGAGCGAGGTCAGGACGCCGGCGCCGTCGACGGGATATTTCTCGGCGAGGAGGCGGTCGCCGTCGCGGCGCAGCGAGACGCGGACGTATTCGCGCCGCCCCGCCTTCTTGGCGTAGTCGAAGCCGGCGACGGTCGACAGACGCGGCACCGGGGCGACGGTCGCGCCGGCGAGCGCGGCGACGATCGGGCGCAGCACGTGGGCCCAGGTGACGAAGACGGCGACCGGATTGCCGGGCAGGCCGACGAAGGCGGCGCCGTCGAGCACGCCCATGGCGACGGGGCGGCCGGGCTTGATGGCGAGACGCCAGAAGACGAGCGAACCCCGGGCGGCGAGGGCCGCCTTGACGTGGTCCTCTTCGCCGGTGGAGACACCGCCGGAAGTGACGACGAGGTCGTGACCGGCCGCGGCGGCGGCGAGCCGGGCGGTGGTCTCGGCGACGTCGTCCTTCAGGATGCCGAGATCGGTGACGTCGCAGCCGGCGCGCTTCAGCATCGCCATCAGCGAATAACGGTTGGAATCATAGAGCGAGGCGGGCGCCAGCGGCGTGCCCGGATCGAGGATCTCGTCGCCGGTGGAGAACACCGCGACGCGGGGACGGCGGCGCACCTCGAGTTCGGCGACGCCGAGGGCGGCGGCGAGGGCGACGTCGCGCGGGTCGAGGCGCCGTCCGGCGGGCAGAACCTCGGTGCCCTTCGCCACGTCTTCGCCGCGCGGGCGGGCATTGGCGCCGGGCTTCAGACCGGCGGGCAGCGAGACGCGGCCGTCGTCGAGGAGGGTGACGTCCTCCTGCATGAAGACGGTATCACAGCCCTCGGGCATCGGCGCGCCGGTGAAGATGCGCACGGCCGCGCCCGCCTCGGCGCGATGGCCGGCGCCGTGACCGGCGGCGATGCGGCCCACCACCGGCAGGACCGTCGGTCCGCTCGCGGCGAGGGCGGCATGGGCGACGGCGTATCCATCGACGGCGGAGTTGTCGTAGGCGGGAAGATCGATCGGCGCGGCGAGCGGGCGGGCGAGAACGCGGCCGTCGGCCTCGCGCAGGGGGACGGTCTCGGTGTCCTCGATCGTCGGCACGTGGGCGGCGACGTGGGCGAGGGCCTCCTCGATGCGCATGAGGTCGCCGCCGAAGGCGAAGGCGTCGTCGGTCAGTTGGGCCATGGATCCTCCTCGGGGCGAGGGCGCGGCGGCCGCGTCCTCGTCGGGTCGTCTGGGTCTCGCGATCAGGCGCCGGGCTGATTCGCGTTGGGGAAGAAGAGCTGTTCGCCGCCGATCTTATAATCGGCGATGGCCTTCTGTCCTTCCGCGCCGGTCAGCCAATCGACGAAGGCCCGGCCTTCCTCGGCCTTGACGTGGGCGAACTTGTCCGGGTTCACGAGCATCACGCCGTACTGGTTGAACAGGCGCTTGTCGCCTTCGACGACGATGGTCAGTTCACCGCGATTCTTGAAGTTGAGCCAGGTGGCGCGGTCGGAGAGGACATAGCCGTTCATCGCCGAGGCGGTGTTGAGCGCGGCGCCCATGCCCTGACCGATCTCGCGGTACCAGTCGCCCTTGACCTTCTCCAGGTCGACGGCCGCGTCCTTCCAGAGCTTCAGTTCGGCCATGTGGGTGCCGGACTTGTCGCCGCGCGACACGAACGGGGCCTTCTTGGTCTCGATGGCGACGAGGGCGGCGGCGATGTCCTTGCCGCCGGCGATGCCGGCCGGGTCCGCCTTCGGGCCGATCAGCACGAAGTCGTTGTACATCACCGGCTTGCGCTCCTTGGAGAAGCCCTCGGCGAGGAACTTCTCCTCGGCCGCCTTGGCGTGGACGAAGACCACGTCGGCGTCGCCGCGGCGGCCGGTGTCGAGCGCCTGTCCGGTGCCCTGGGCCACGACCTTGACCTCGATGCCGGTCTTCTGGGTGAAGAGCGGCAGGAGGAAGCCGAACAGGCCGGAATCCTGGGTCGAGGTGGTCGAGGCGACGACGATCGAGGCGACGGGCTTCGCGTCTTCCGCCAGGGCGGGGCCGGCGACGGCGAGGCCGAGGACGGCGGCGAGGAGGGTGCGACGGAGCAACATCGGCATGGAGTGTTCCTTCCTGGTTCGTGGTCCGATCAGACGAGGAGGTCTCCGGCGAGGAAGGCGCGAGCCTCGCGCGACGAGGGAGCGGTGAAGAAGTCGGCGGCGGAGGCGTCCTCGACGATGCGTCCGGCGTTGACGAAGAGGACCCGGTCGGCGAGGCGGCGGGCCTGTCCGAGGTCGTGGGTCGCCATGATCAGGGTGCGGCCCTCCGCCTTCAGGGAAATCAGCATCTCCTCGACGGCGCGGGTGGCGGCGGGGTCGAGCTGCGACGTCGGTTCGTCGAGGAAGAGGACGTCGGCATCGAGCGCCCAGGCGCGGGCGATGGCGAGGCGCTGCTGCTCGCCGCCGGAGAGCACGCGGGCGGGGCGGTCGGCGAGGGGGGCGAGGCGGAAACGGTCGAGCGCCTCGTGGGCGCGGGCGCTGCGTTCCTTCGCCGGCATTCCGGCCACCGCCAGGGGGTGGGTGAGATTGGCGAGGACCGAGCGGCGCAGCATCACCGGCTTCTGGAAGACCATGGCGTGAGCCTTGACGCCGGCACGGCGGCCGTCCGGCAACGCCCAGCGCAGCCGGCCCGCGCTGGGGGCGAGGAGACCGTGGCAGAGCCTGAGGAGCAGCGACTTGCCGGCTCCGTTGGGACCGAGCAGGACGGTAAGGCCTCCCGGCTCGAGCGTCAGATCGATCCCGCCGATCAGCCGCCGGCCGTCGACCTCGAAGACGAGGTTTTCGATCACCAGGGGCAGGATCGGGACGGTTCCGCGCATCGTCCTCACCTCGCGTACCGGATGCCGATGCGGCCGAGGCTCCAGGCGACCGCGTTGAGCGTCAGCGTCAGCAGGACCAGGATCAGACCCAGCCCCAGGGCGAGGGGGAGATCGCCCTTGGAGGTCTCGAGGGCGATGGCGGTGGTCATGGTGCGGGTGTGGCCGGCGATGTTGCCGCCCACGATCAGCACCGCGCCGACCTCGGCCGAGGCACGGCCGAAGCCGGCGAGCAGGGCGGTCAGGAGCGAGAAGCGCGCCTCCCACAGGAGGGTCGGCACGGCGCGCAGGCCGACGAGGTCGAGCGAGGCGAAGTGTTCGGCGTATTCGCGCCACAGATCCTCGATCACCTGCCGGGTCAGCGCCAGCACGATCGGCAGCACCAGCACCGTCTGGGCGAGGATCATGGCGCGGGCGGAGAACAGCCAGCCGAGACCGCCGAGCGGACCGGAACGCGACAGGAGCAGGAAGATCGCCAGACCGGCGACGACCGGCGGCAGCCCCATCAGCGCGTTGATCACGACGACGACGGCGGTGCGGCCGGGGAACCGCGCGATGCCGAGCGCGGCGCCGAGGGGCAGGCCGATGAGCGCGGCGAGGGCGACCGCGGACAGGGTCACGCCGAGGCTCAGGCCGACGATGGGCCAGAAACCCGGGGTCGTGCCGTCGAGCAGATCGACGAGCGGGGTCAGAGCTGAGGCGACGTCCATCGACCCTCCCGGGCGGTCGTGGTCACTTCGTCGGTCCGGTCGCGCGGGATTGTTGTTCGATGTGCCGGCGCGAGCAAGACGCGTCGCGGACCCTAGCACCGATCGCCGGGGCGCGCTTCCTCCTTTGGGAGGAAACTCGGGGTCAGGACGGCCGGCCGGTGGCGGCGAGGGCCCAGGCGACGATCGCTTCCGGGTCGGGGGGGAGCCGGGCGAAGTCGTCGCCGGCGAAGTCGGTCCAGGCGGGAGACTGGGTCGCCCGCATGACGACGAGGGTGGGCACGCCGGCGATCATCGCCCGGCCGATCTCCTCGCGCACGCCGTGACCGGCGGCTTCCTGCTTGGCGAACTTGCCGACGAAGACCAGATCGACGCCGCCCTCGATCGCCTCGACGATGGCGAGGCGGGCGCGGGTGAGGCCGTCGAGATCGAGGATGCAGCTGTCGGCGCCG
>ERZ1645187.3538-NODE-3538-length-13085-cov-41.985188_pt1 | contig 13085 bp, 7 predicted proteins | sample MGYA00575352_ERZ1645187 | MGnify/ENA primary metagenome ERZ1645187 (study PRJEB40837, sample SAMN11349314) | freshwater sediment metagenome | isolation source: river sediment | host: Sediment | place: India: Wazaribad , New Delhi | collected 2017-02-21 ...
CGGTGGATGGCCGCGGTTGCAGCAATTCCTTCAGCCGCGGCAAAGCTTGCTGCATCGCCTGCCGACCCGCCAAGATCGAGCGTTTTCGGGCCGCGAAATCCGCGCTGCCTACGCCGTTGAGCACCGGACGCAACACCACATCGGCATCGCGCAACTCGAAGGCGTTGATGGTTTTGCCCATGATCGCAAAGGTCTGCAACAGGATTTGCAGCGATCCCTCGGGCGCGTTGGCCTCGGGCGGGCTGGAAATGTCGACCGCCAGCACCAGCTCGGCGCCCATTTCACGCGCAAAACGCACCGGCACCGGCGCCACCAAACCACCATCAACATAGTCGCGGCCGGAAATCCGCACCGGCTGGAACACCGACGGCACGGCGCTGGACGCCCGCACCGCGGTGCCGGTGTCGCCGCGACGGAACAGCACCCCCTGCCCGCTTTGCAGGTCCGTGGCGACGATGCCGAGCGGCAGCGGCATGTCCTGGATCGCTCGCCCACCCACCTGGGTGCCCACATAGCGCGCCAGCGCCTCACCCCGCAGGACGCCGCGGCTGAAGATGGGCAAGGTCCAGTCGGTGAAGGTGGCCTCGTCCATCGTCTCGGCCATCTGCTGCAATTGCCCACCGGTCCTGCCACTGGCGTAGAAGGCAGCCACCAGGCTGCCCGCCGAGGTGCCGACCACCAGGTCAGGCCGGATGCCGGCCTCCTCCAGCACCTGGATCACGCCCACGTGGGCAAACCCCCTCGCGGCCCCGCCACCCAGCGCCAAGCCCAGGCGCGGCACCTTTTTCTGAACCACCGGCGTTGGCACCGGCGGCGGATCAGGTGGTGTGACCGGTCGGCTCGCGCAGCCGCCCAACGCAGCAACCAAGCCTGCCACCATGATCCAGATCAACAAATGGTTGATGGCTCTCTGAAAATCCGCAATCTTATTGCGAATGATTCGTGTTTGCTTTATCATCAAACCGTCTATTTCTTGTTCTTGGCTCTGAAGGATCACCCTCATGTTGAAAAAGTTCGTTTTCGCCGCCACCACCGCCTTGCTGGTCGCCACCGGTGCGACCGCGCAGGAACAGGTACTGAACCTGTATTCGGCCCGCCACTACAGCACTGACGAGGCGCTGTACAGCAATTTCACCAAGGCCACCGGCGTCAAGATCAACCGGGTGGACGCCGATGATGCCGGAATTCTGGCGCGCCTGAAGGCCGAAGGCGCGGCCTCGCCCGCCGATGTGATCCTGCTGGTAGATGCCGCACGCCTGTGGAAGGGCGAGATCGACGGGTTGTTCCAACCCGTCAGATCGAAGGTGCTCGATGCGGCCATTCCGCCGCAGTTGCGCTCCAAGCCCGCAGACAACGGCGGCAACTACTGGTTCGGCTTTTCGACGCGCGCGCGCGTGATCGTCTACGACAAGCTCAAGGTCAAGCGCGAGGACGTGGACACCTACGAAAAGCTGGCCGATCCGGTGAACAAAGGCCGGCTGTGCATCCGCTCCGGCTCGCACCCCTACAACCTGAGCCTGTTCGGCGCGATGGTCGAGCATCTGGGCCCGGCCAAAACCGAGGACTGGCTCAAAGGCCTGGTGACCAACATGGCACGCCCGCCCAAAGGGGGCGACACCGACCAGATCAAGGGCGTGGCCTCCGGCGAGTGCGGCATCGCGGTGACCAACACCTACTACCTCGCCCGCATGATGCGCTCGAACAACCCGGACGATCGCGCGATCGCCGAGCGGGTGGGCGTGGTGTTTCCGAACCAGGGGAGCTGGGGCACGCACGTGAACATCGCCGGCGGCGCGGTGGCACGCCACGCCAAGAACCCGGCCAACGCGGTCAGGTTCCTCGAATACCTGGCCAGCCCGGAGGCACAGAACTACTTCGCCAACGGCAACAACGAATGGCCGGCCGCTGTCGGCGTGAAAGTGGACAACGCGGCCCTCAAGGCCATGAGCGGTGGCAGCTTCAGGAGCGAGACCATCCCTGTCAGCGCGGTCGGCATGAACCAGGTCAAGGTGCAGCAGATGCTGGATCGGGTGGGATTCAAGTAATACGGCGGACCGCACTGACGCGCACACAAGGCGGCCCCAAACTCCCGGCGGTGGATTGATATCGCCGATAATTGACGTTTACGTCAACGTCAACTTCCCTTCAGGAGACTCCCCATGCAGATTCAAGGCAAGGTTTTCATCGTCACTGGCGGCGCATCAGGCCTCGGCGAGGGCACGGCGCGCATGCTGGCGGCCAACGGCGGCACAGTGGTCATTGCCGACATGCAGGTTGAAAAGGGCGAGGCGGTGGCCAAGGAGATTGGTGGCGCATTCGTCAAGTGCGACGTCAGCAGCGAAGCCGACGGCCAGGCCGTGGTGGCCCAAGCCACCTCGCTGGGCAAGCTCATGGGCCTGGTCAACTGCGCCGGCATCGCCCCGGCCGAGAAGACCGTGGGCAAAAACGGCCCGCACAGCCTGGCCGTGTACACCAAGACCATCATGGTCAACCTGGTGGGCAGTTTCAACATGATCCGCCTGGCGGCCGATGCGATGTGCAAGAACGAGCCGGAAACCACCGGCGAGCGCGGCGTGATGATCTCCACCGCCAGCGTCGCCGCGTATGACGGCCAGATCGGCCAGGCCGCCTACAGCGCCTCCAAAGGCGGGATCGTCGGCATGACGCTGCCGATCGCGCGCGACCTGGCGCGCAACGGCATCCGCAACATGACCATCGCCCCCGGCATCTTCGGCACCCCCATGATGTTCGGCATGCCCAAGGAGGTGCAGGACTCCCTGGCCGCCAGCGTGCCCTTCCCCAGCCGCCTGGGCACGCCCGAGGACTACGCCAAGCTGGCCCGACACATCATCGAGAACGACATGCTCAATGGCGAGGTGATCCGCCTGGACGGCGCGATCCGCCTGGCGCCGCGCTGAAGCGCCCTGGCGGACGGGCCTTAGCAACTATTATTTATATAGCTGCCGATGACCGTTTGACGATGGAAGCGCGGTGATTTGGTCATTCGTCGGTGCCGATCGGGCGCGTATCGGCCGCCGCCGGCGCCCACCGACCCGCACGCGGCCCTTGGTGAAAGCCGCGCGGCCCGGCTACGATGGCGCTCCCCGCATCTGGAGACGCCACCATGACCACCCGTTCCCCGGCGCTGCTCGGCGCCATCGCCCTGGCCGCCGCCTTGCTGGGCGGCTGCGCCCATTCACCGAGCCTCAACTACACCGTGCCGGCGCAGCCGGAAGGTTCGTCCGGTTACACACAGAAGCCGGGCTGGACGACGTCGAAGTTTGCAGTCGCGGCGGCCAATCCGCTGGCCACGGACGCCGGCTTCCAGGTGCTCAAGGCCGGTGGCTCCGCCGTGGACGCCGCCATCGCGGTGCAGATGGTGCTGACCCTGGTCGAACCACAGTCCAGCGGCATCGGGGGCGGCGCCTTTCTGCTGCACTACAACGGCCGCGAGGTCGAGGCCTTCGACGGACGAGAGACCGCGCCCGCCGCGGCGGATGAGAAGCTGTTCATCGGCGCTGACGGCAAGCCGATGCCGTTTTACGACGCGGCGGTCGGCGGCCGCTCGGTCGGTGTGCCCGGCACGGTGCGCATGCTGGAGGCAGCGCACCGGCAATACGGCAAACTGGCCTGGGCCGAGCTGTTCAAGCCCGCGATCACGCTGGCCGAGGGCGGCTTCAAGGTCAGCGCGCGCCTGAACGCTTTGCTTGCCAACGAGAAGCACCTGGCCAAGGATCCGGTGGCCGCCGCCTACTTCTACGATCCGTCCGGCAAGCCCTGGCCCGTGGGCCATGTCCTCAAAAACCCTGAACTGGCAGCGGTCCTGAAGGCCATCGCGGCCAACGGCTCCAAAGCCCTGCTCGAAGGTGAGGTGGCGCAGGCCATCGTAAACAAGGTACAGAAGCACCCGACCAACCCCGGCAAGCTGACGCTGGCGGACCTCTCGGGCTACCAGCCCCGCAAACGCGCGCCGATCTGCCACGACCATTCGGCCGGCGGCAAGGCCTACCGCGTCTGCGGCTTTCCGCCGCCTAGTTCGGGGGCGATCGCCGTGGGCCAGATTCTGGGCATCCTGGCCAACACCAACGCCGCCGCGCTGCCGTTGCAGGCCGGCGTTCCGGCCCCGGACGGGCCCACACCCTCGGCGGAGTGGCTTTACCTCTACACCGAAGCGGCCCGCCTGGCGTTCGCCGACCGCGCCCAGTACCTGGGCGACCCCGATTTCGTTCAGCCCCCCGCGGGCAACTGGATGAGCCTGCTCGATCCGACCTACCTCGCCGCGCGCGCCAGGCTGATCGACCAGGGCCCCGGCGGACAGTCGATGAAGGTGGCCAAGCCCGGTACACCGGGCGCGATGAAGACCAGCTACGCGCCGATGCCGGATCAGCCCGAATACGGCACCAGCCACATCAGCATCGTGGACGCGCAGGGCAACGCCCTGGCGATGACCACCACCATCGAAGACGCCTTTGGCGCCCGGCAGATGGTCAACGGCTTCCTGCTCAACAACGAGCTGACCGATTTCAGCTTCGCGCCGGCGGATGCCGAAGGCAAGCCGGTGGCCAACCGGGTGCAACCGGGCAAACGACCGCGTTCGTCGATGGCGCCAACGCTGGTCTTCGACAAGGCCACGGGCCATTTCCTGCTCAGTGCCGGCAGCCCCGGCGGCGCGCTGATCATCCACTATGTAGCCAAGACCCTGTACGGCACGCTGAACTGGGGCCTGAGTCCCCAGCAGGCGATCGACCTGCCCAATTTCGGCTCGCTCAACGGCCCCAGCCTGCTGGAGGAAAAGCGCTTCCCCACCGCCACCGTGGACGCGCTGCGCACGCGCGGCGCGGAGGTGCGCGAGCAGAACATGACCAGCGGCCTGCAGGCCATCATGCGCGGCACGGCGAACGGCCAGCCCGTTCTGCTGGGCGGCGCCGATCCGCGCCGAGAAGGCGTGGTGATGGGTGACTGAGGCCGCCGCCCGTTGCCGTCCGGGCGGGAATCACTCCTGCCACGGGGCGATCTGCACCAGCCTGAACGAATCGGGCAGGACCAGGTCGACCACGCCGTACCGGCCTGGCGATTCGAAATAGGTGGACGGATAGGCCTGTTTCGGGTCGGTGCCCAGCGCCGTGACGACGCTGCCCAGCATAAGCTCGCGCAGATAGGCCCCGGCCTGAGGGCCTGCGAGCCGGGTCGGATCGGCCTGTGACAAACGCTCGGCCAGCGCCCCGATCAGGCGATCCCGGTGCCTGGCCAGATGCGACAGATGCCGCTGGGCGTCAAACGTCCCCACCAGCAGGCTGATGCGGTCGATCGAAAGCTCGTAGACCGGCCCTCGCCCGACCGAGGGCGTTGCGACGACCTGAACCGACAGTGGCGCCTCCAGCAACGCGACGGTGCGTGCCGCCATGGCCTCGGCCTTTTCCGCGCTTTCGATGGCCCGGAGTTCGGCATGCCCTTCCAGAATATCACGCCGGCGCTGGTCCATCTGGCGCCGCTGGCTCTCGGTCAGGTCCGCGGCATCAAACCCCTGCCGGATGGCCGCCAGCTCCGCACGGACATCTGCCGGCTTCGCGCCCCACGACAGCCACGCCCAGGGGCCGCCCAGAACCACGACGAGGAACAGCGCCCAGCCCCCCGTCCTGACGGAACGCACGGACTGGCCGGAGGTGGCTGCCCCGCCTGAAGCGCCGACAACCACCGGATGCCCCGATCCGGCGGGCGGACGCACCTGATCCAAGGCAGTCCGTTCAGACACCGGGAGCGAATCCAGGGCACGGTCATAGGCGACCCGCCGGACGGGGTCGGACAAGACCTCGTAGGCTTGCGCAATCCGCGCGGCCCGTCCGCTGTCATCCTGGCCGGGCGTGAGCTTGTCGGGATGCAAGCGCTGCATCAGGCTCCTGTAGGCCGCGCGAATGACCTCCGGGCTTGCGTTGCGGCTGACCTCCAGCGTTTCGTAGTGATCCACGGTGCCTTATCCAATCAGGCGGCAAGAATGCTGCCGCCGATGCCCATCAGCGCCGCAGCACCGCCTGCCACTGGGCCTCCTGCCGTTCGAGGCGTCGTTGCTCGGCCTCCGCCTTCTGGCGCTCGGTCTCCACCTTGCGTTGCGCCTCGATGCGCTCGCGCTCGACCTGGCGCTCGGCCTCGCGCCGGGCCGACTCTTCGGCCTGCCGCAGTTCGTTCGTGGCGCGCTCGGCGATCTTGCGCGACTCTTCCTCGAACTGTCTCGCCTCGCGCTCCTGCTTGTCGCGGTCCTGCTTGCCCAGCTTGTCCTCGTTCCCGCGCCGCCTGCGCTCAGCCTCCAGCAATTCCATTTCAGCCAGGCTCGAAGGCCGCACGCCATGGGCTTGGTAATACTCCTGCAGAATGACCTGCTCCTGGGCCTTGGACTGCCTTTGAGCCGTAGGTTCTGGCGCGTGACCCTGGCCCTGGCGCGCCAACAGGAAGAAGCCGATACCGACGATGGCCAGCAGACCCACGATGCTGACGAAACGCCTCAGCACCGTGGCCGCGCCCGTTGCCATCACCTGTGCGGCGCCGCCCGCCCCCATAGCCTGTGCGTCCACGCCCGACCTGATCATCATCGCGTCGGCCCGCAAGGCCAGCGCATCCGCGCGCAGGGCCAGCGCGTCGGCTCGGGCGCTGGCCACCTTGGCCTGGCCATCGCCTTCAGGGCCCGAGGAAGCCTGAACCAGCGATGTCGGGCTGCGCTCCGGACTCTGGGCCCAGATCTTGGCGTCATAGAGATGGCGGGCAATCGGATCGGTCAGCGTGTCGAACGCAACCCGCAACAGCTGCCCGGCCTCGTTGAACGCTTGAAAATCCAGTTCGCCGCGGCGCGAATCCAGCAGGCGCACCGCGTTCTGGTAGGCCGCCTGAATCTCGGGTACGCCGGCCTGTCGCGACACACCCAGCAGCTCATACAACGTTGGCTTGTGACCCATCTCACCCTCTCGCCGTCAACCAATCCGGGGCCATGTTAGCAAAGACGGGGCAACACGCCCAATCACGCCCGACCCGAAGACCCGAGGAGAGGCGGCCACCCCGGGAAAGCCCGCCACCAGCCTCATTTTGGCCAAAAATCAGCGCAAACTCGTCGTCAGACGCCCACAAGAAGCTACGGTAATGATAGCATTCCAAAAAACGAATCCCTCAGACGTCGATCGCCTGCGCCGAACCGGCGCGCTTGCGCAGCTCGAACTTCTGGATCTTGCCGGTGCTGGTCTTGGGCAATTCGCCGAACACCACGTAGCGCGGCACCTTGAAGCCGGCCAGGTGCTTCTTGCAATGCGCGACGATCTCCTCGGGCGCCGTCTGCGCGCCGAGCTTGAGCTCCACGAAGGCGCAGGGTGTCTCGCCCCACTTCGGGTCGGGCCGCGCCACCACGGCGGCGGCCAGCACGTCGGGGTGGCGGTAGAGCACATCCTCCACCTCGATGGACGAGATGTTCTCGCCGCCGGAGATGATGATGTCCTTGCTGCGGTCCTTGATCTTGAAGTAGCCGTCGGGGTATTGCACCGCCAGGTCGCCGCTGTGGAACCAGCCGCCGGCAAAGGCCTCGGCCGTTGCCTTGGGGTTCTTCAGGTAACCCTTCATCGTGATGTTGCCCTTGAACATGATCTCGCCCATGGTCTCGCCGTCCTGGGGCACGGGCTGCATCGTTTCGGGGTTCAGCACCCGCACGTCGCGCTGCAGGTGGTAGCGCACGCCCTGGCGGGCGTTCAGGCGGGCGCGTTCACCAATGTCGAGCGCATCCCAGGCGTCGTGCTTGGCACAGACCGTGGCCGGACCGTAGACCTCGGTCAGGCCGTAAACATGCGTCAGTTCGAAACCCATCGCCTCCATGCCCTCGATCATCGAGGCCGGCGGCGCCGCACCCGCCACCATGGCCTTGACGCCCGCGGGAATGCCTTCCTTCATGGCTGCCGGCGCGTTCACCAGCAGGCCCTGCACGATGGGCGCGCCGCAGTAGTGCGTCACGCTGTGTTCTGGCATCAGGTCAAAGATGGTCTGCGCCTCCACCCGGCGCAGGCAGACGTTGACGCCCGCGCGGGCCGCCACGGTCCAGGGGAAGCACCAGCCGTTGCAATGGAACATGGGCAGGGTCCACAGATAGACCGCGTGCTTGGGCATGTCCCACTCCAGCACGTTCGAGATCGCATTGATCGCCGCGCCGCGGTGGTGATAGACCACGCCCTTGGGGTTGCCGGTGGTGCCGCTGGTGTAGTTCAGGCAGATGGCGTCCCACTCGTCCGCCGGCAGCTGCCACGCGAAAGCCGGGTCCCCACCGGCCAGAAAGGCTTCGTAGGTCGCGCTGCCGATCGGCGTGGCCTCGCCGGTGAACAGCGCGTCTTGCACGTCGATGACCAGCATGGGCGCGGTGGCCTGGCGCAGCGCCAGGGCTCTCTTCATCGTCGGCGCAAATTCGGGGTCCACGATCACGACCTTCGCCTCCCCGTGGTCCAGCATGAAGGCGATGGTCTCGGCATCCAGCCGGGTGTTGAGCGCATTGAGCACCGCGCCGGCCATCGGCACACCGAAATGCGCCTCCACCATCGGCGGCGTGTTGGGCAGCATCACCGCCACCGTTTCGTTCTTGCCGATACCGGCGCGTTGCAGCGCGCTGGCCAGGCGCCGGGCGCGGGCATAGGTCTCGCCCCAGGTCTGGCGCAGCTCCCCGTGCACGATGGCCAGTCGGTCCGGATAGACCTCGGCGGTGCGCTCGATGAAACTCAGTGGCGAGATGGGCGCGAAATTGGCCTCGTTGCGGGGCAGGTCCTGGTCGTAGAAGCTGGGCATGGCCGGTCTCCAGTTGCGTGATGCAGACGCCAATTTAACCAAAAAGCGTCGCCAGGAAGGCACAGGCTGATCGGTCAGAATAGGCCCGTGTCCATCCCCCAGTCGTTCATCCAGGAACTGTTGTCCCGCGTCGACGTGGTCGAGGTGGTGGGGCGCTACGTGCAGCTCAAGAAGGGCGGCGCGAACTTCATGGGGCTGTGCCCGTTCCACGGAGAGAAGTCGCCCAGTTTCAGCGTCAGCCCCACCAAACAGTTCTACCACTGCTTCGGCTGCGGCAAGAACGGCAACGCGATCAGTTTCCTGATGGACCATGCCGGCATGAGCTTTGTGGAAGCGGTAAAGGACCTGGCCGGCCAGGTCGGCCTGCAGGTGCCTGAAGAAGAGCGCTCGCCGCAGGAACGCGAGCGCGCCGCGGCCGAGCGCCAGAAGCAGGCCACGCTGACAGATGTGCTGGAGAAAGCCGCAGGGGCCTGGCGCAAGCAGCTCAAGGACTCGCCACGAGCCGTCGCCTACCTCAAGGGCCGTGGGCTGTCCGGTGAGATCGCCCACCGATTCGGCCTGGGCTACGCGCCCGACGGCTGGCATGGGCTGGCCAGCGTGTTCCCGGCCTACGACGATCCACTGCTCACCGAAAGCGGCTTGGTGATCGTCAACACCGAGGACGGCGGCGAGACGCGACGTTACGACCGCTTCCGCGACCGCATCATGTTCCCGATCCGCAATGTCAAGGGCGAATGTATCGGCTTCGGCGGTCGCGTTCTCGGCGACGAGAAACCCAAATACCTCAATTCGCCCGAAACCCCGGTGTTCCACAAAGGGCGCGAGCTGTACGGCCTGTTCGAGGCCCGCCAGGCGCTGCGTGACGCCGGCTACGTGCTCGTGACCGAGGGCTACATGGACGTGGTCGCGTTGGCGCAACTCGGATTTCCGAACGCCGTGGCCACCCTAGGCACGGCCTGCACACCCGAACATGTGCAGAAGCTGTTCCGCTTCACGGACAGCGTGGTCTTCGCCTTCGATGGCGACGCTGCCGGCCGGCGGGCCGCCCGCAAGGCGCTGGATGGCGCCCTGCCCCACGCCACCGACGTGCGCACCGTGAAGTTCCTGTTCCTGCCCGCCGAGCACGACCCGGACAGCTACATCCGCGAATTCGGTGCCGACGCGTTTGCCCGCAGCGTGAGCGAGGCCGTGCCGCTGTCGCGCTTCCTGATCGAAGCGGCCAGCGAAGGCTGCGAGCTCACCAGCGCCGAGGGCCGCGCCCGTCTCTCCAGCAACGCCAAGCCCCTGTGGAACGCGCTACCGGAGGGGGCGCTCAAACGCCAGCTGCTGGGCGAACTGGCTGGGCTGGTGCAGCTCACCGCCCGCGAACTGGCCGACGTCTGGAGCGACCGGCCCGCCGCCTCCAAGTATCAGAAAGATAGCAACAAGCGACCATTCGGCGCTGGGGAGTGGCCGAAAATGCTTCAGAATGGCAGTTCCACAGTCCGATCGGGGGGGCGCGCGCAGCCGGCCAGCCGGGCGGACCATGCCGCGCGCCTGCTGCTGGCCCGAATGGACCTGTGGGACGGGCTGTCGCACGAAGACCACGAAATGCTGTGCGCCTTGCCATCGCCGCACGGCGCTTTGTTCGTCTGGCTCGACCGCCAGTCCCACGACCACGGCCCGCTGGCGTGGGGAGCGCTGCGCGACGAACTGGCCGGCCAGGACTTCGAGGCGCTGGCGCAAACGGTGATGTCCGGTGGACACTTCGTCGGGGCAACCGACGCGGAAGAGGCCGTGCGCGAATTGCGGGCCTTGCTCGACCTGATGCTGATCGATCGGCTCAAACAACTCGAAACCGAAGCCCTCGCCGCGGCTGCGGGCGACCCGTTGGCCCTGCAGCGTTACCGCAGCCTGCACGATCGCCGCCGCCAGCTGGCGGCCCGCCGCGCACCCGACTGACGGCCGCGCCGGCGACACGTTCCGAGCCACCGAAGTCCGGCCGGCGTGGACCCACGGCGACGTCCCGACCAGCGACTCCTGATGAGCCCTTGAAAAGAGCCACACGCGCTACAATATGAGGTTAGCTCAGGCAAGAGCGACAGCAGCACCTCCGGACCCGGCCCACCGATGCCACAGCGCGCACGACCGGCCACCCTGCCGCAAGGACTGCACGCCAAATGATCGCCCACCCCCCTTGCCTTCGAGGCCCGGCCTGCCCTGGCTTGGCCTTCGTCACCCGCGCCGGGATACCGAGGCGCTGATCGTTCGCTTGTCCGTTTTGATGTTCTGAGGTTGACTCATGCCCGCTCAAAAGCCCAAGAAGCCCGCCACGCCCGCCGCAGCCCCGGCCACGAAATCACCCGCCCAGGCCCGCGCCGCCAGTGCCCCCAAGTCCACGGCCAAGCCCGTGAAGCCCGCACCGGCCGCAAAGCCTGAAACGAAAGCCCGACCCGTGCCCCCATCGAAGACCCCTGCCAAGACTGAAACCAAAGCTGCAAGCAAGACCACGCCCAAGAGCACGGCCACGACAGAGGACAAGGCACCGCCCAAGGCGCCTGTGAAGGAGGCCAAAAAAACCAGCGCTCCGGCGGTCGCGGCCGAGGTGGTCAAGAAAAAACCCGGGCGCCCGGCGAAGGCCGCCAGCGAGGCCGACGCGCCGGCCGTCGGCGCCAGACGCGGCCGCAAGCCCAAGGCGGGCGGCGACGTGGAGCCATCCGACGATCTGGACTTGAGCGACATCGAGGCCGACCTCGCCGGTGAACCGGTGCCGGAGGCCACCGAAAAGGCCAAGCCGCTGCGCATGAAGATCAGCAAGGCCAAAGAGCGCGCGCTGATGAAGGAATTCGGGCTGGACGAGGCCGTCCTGTCCGAAGAAGACATGGCCAAACGCCGCCAGCGCCTGAAAGCCCTGATCAAGCTTGGCAAGACGCGCGGCTACCTGACCCACGGCGAAATCTCCGATCACCTGCCCGACAAGCTGATCGATGCCGAAACGCTTGAAGCCGTCATCGCCACCCTGAACGACCTGGGCGTGGCGGTGTACGAACAGACGCCGGACGCGGAGTCGCTGATCATCACCGACAACGCGCCGACCGGATCCACCGAGGAGGAGGCCGAGGAAGCCGCCGAGGCCGCGCTGTCCACCGTGGATAGCGAATTCGGTCGCACGACCGACCCGGTTCGCATGTACATGCGCGAGATGGGCACGGTGGAACTGCTCACGCGCGAAGGCGAGATCGAGATCGCCAAGCGCATCGAGGGCGGCCTGATGGACATGATGGAGGCCATCAGCGCGTCGCCGGCCACCATCGCCGCCATCCTGGAAATGGCCAACGAGATCCGCGAAGGCAAGGTGGTCATTTCTTCGGTGGTGGACGGTTTCACCAACCTGAACGAGGCCGACGATTACGTGGCCGAAGAGGATTTCGACGAGTTTGACGAAGCCGACGACGATGACGGCAAGGGCGGCTCCAAGGCGCTGACCAAGAAGCTGGAAGAGCTGAAGAACCAGGCGCTCGAACGCTTCGACCGCATCGCGGCGCTGTTCGAGAAAGTCCACAAGGTCTACGACAAGGAGGGCTATGGCACGCCGGCTTACCAGAAGGCGCAACATGCGCTGTCGGACGAGCTGATGACGATCCGCTTCACGGCCAAGACCATCGAGAAATTGTGCGACATGGTTCGCGGCCAGGTGGACGACGTGCGCAAGAAGGAGCGCGAACTGCGCCGCATCATCGTGGACAAGTGCGGCTACCCGCAGGACCACTTCATCGCCGATTTCAGCGGTCGCGACAAGGCCGGCAACCCGGCGCCTTCGCAGTTGCTCAACCTCAAATGGATCGAAAAGCAGGCCGCCGCCGGCAAGCCCTGGAGCGCCGTGATGGGGCGCAACATCCCGCCGGTGCAGGACCTGCAGCAGAAACTCATCGATCTGCAGGCCCGCGTGGTGGTACCGCTGGACCGACTGAAAGACATCAACAAGCGCATGAACGAAGGCGAAAGCACTTCGCGCAGCGCCAAGAAGGAGATGATCGAGGCCAACCTCCGGCTGGTCATCTCGATCGCCAAGAAGTACACCAACCGCGGCCTGCAGTTCCTGGACCTGATCCAGGAGGGCAACATCGGCCTGATGAAGGCGGTGGACAAGTTCGAATACCGCCGCGGCTACAAGTTCTCGACCTATGCCACCTGGTGGATCCGCCAGGCCATCACCCGATCGATCGCCGATCAGGCGCGCACCATCCGCATTCCGGTGCACATGATCGAGACCATCAACAAGATGAACCGCATCAGCCGCCAGCACC
>ERZ1645187.3539-NODE-3539-length-13085-cov-23.902993_pt1 | contig 13085 bp, 9 predicted proteins | sample MGYA00575352_ERZ1645187 | MGnify/ENA primary metagenome ERZ1645187 (study PRJEB40837, sample SAMN11349314) | freshwater sediment metagenome | isolation source: river sediment | host: Sediment | place: India: Wazaribad , New Delhi | collected 2017-02-21 ...
TGAAGATGGCGGTGACCAGCTCCTTCGCCTTCTGCTCGTTGCCGCCCGGCTGCTTCAGCGCCCAGGCCCAGGCTGCCAGATAGTTCCAGCGGGCGCCGCCGGAGGTTTTGGGGTTGGGCGTGATGACGCCGATACCCGGCTTGGCGAGGTCACCCCAGTCCTTGATCGCCTTGGGGTTGCCCTTGCGGACAAGGAAAACCACCGTCGAGGTGTAGGGTGAGGAATTGTTGGGAAAGCGCTTCTGCCAGTCGGCCGGGATCAGCTTGCGTTCGGCCAGCGCGTCGATGTCGTAGCCGAGGGCCAGCGTCACGACATCGGCTTCGAGGCCGTCGGCCACCGAGCGGGCCTGCTTGCCGGAGCCACCGTGCGACTGGCGGACCTGGACGTTCTGGCCGGTCTTGCCCTGCCAGTGCTTGTTGAAAGCGGCATTGAACTCCTTGTAAAGCTCGCGGGTGGGATCGTAGGAGACGTTGAGCAGGGTGGTCTGGGCCAGCGCGGCGCTGATGCCGAGTGCTGCGGTCAACGCGGAAATCAGGCCAAAATGGCGAAGCGGACGGAACATGATGAACTCCAGTCAAAGGGGAATCGGGATGGCTGAAGCATAAATGGCGAGTTATATAATCGAAAAGATCGATTCGTTACGTATCAATAACCAACGGTAATTTAGCTTCACTTGTTGCCGGTTCGCGAATGGGGCAGCATGACGAAAAACGCGGCCACTTCAGATGCCGATTCCACCAAGCCGCGGGAGGAGACGTGTGATGGACATTCACAAGCAAGCGATCGGTGCGCGGATCGACTGGTTGTTCGACCTCGCCCGCCGGCATGGCGAGAATTTCCGCAGCCCCGAGGCCTGGCTGGCGCGGCAGCGCTACCTGGCCGAACATCCGACCGCCATTGCCGTGCTCAAATGCATGGATGGCCGGATCAATATCCCGGTGGCGACGCAGACGCCGGCAGGCATCCTGATGCCCTTCCGCAATCTGGGCGGCATGTTCGATCTCGGCTGGCCGCACCTGGGCGAGGTGCTGATCCACCATGTGCTGAAGATGACCGGCGCCGGCCGGCGGGTGCTGGTGCTGATCACCTATCACTGGTCGCGCGGCAACCCGAAGCGCGGTTGTGCCGGGTTCCGCTACGACACCGCCGCCGCCATCGCGCATACGCAGGCGATCCGGAAGCAGATGTCGCAGTTGTTCGGTAGCGGCCACGATAGCGTCTATCCGCTGGTCTGCGGCTTTGAAACCGACGAGGAGTCCCTCGCGCTGCATGGGCCGGACGGGGAGGTGCTCGACCTCTCGCACTTGTCGGTGACGGATGCCGAGACGCTGGAGCCGCGACTGGCCGCCCTCCTTCCGGATATGCCGGTGCAGATGCGGGCCGATCTGCTACCGCTGCTGCGCGGCAATCTGGAGCACATGGCACGGATTCGCACGCAGATTGCCCAAGGCGAGCGCCTGCTCGACATCGAGCACCGCGAATGGGTGATCTGCGTCGGGCGGGGCTTCGATTTCCTGCACACGCCCAATCTGGCGCTGATCATCGGCCCCTACAGTCCGGACCTCGCCCATCCGGTACGCAAGGCGGCTGGCATCATCCACAACAACATGCTGTCGGGTCGGATTCCCGACGACGGCTTCCTGCTACTGGCGTCGGTGCCCTATGATGAAATCGGCGTCGACCGCGCGCGGGCAGAAATGAAGGCGCGTTTCCTGTCGCAGTTCGCCGCCGGGGTCATCGCTCAGGAACAGCCGGCCCTGGCAAAAATCATGACGACGCGCACGGCGGTGCTCGATTGGGGGGCGCGCAGCCTGGAGCCTATCGGCGGCTGAGCGCGCTCGGCTGCGGTGAACCCGGAAAATCGGCGAATTCCGGGTGTGCCGCCCGTTGTCCGACTTAGCCGAGAAAGAGCTTGTAAACCGGGTTGGCGCTCTCGTCCCAGTGGGCGTAGCCGAGGTTCTTGAGGAAACTCCTGAAAGCGCCCATGTCGCCCGGTGGTACCTGCATGCCGACCAGAACGCGGCCGTAGTCGGCGCCGTGGTTGCGGTAGTGGAAGAGGCTGATGTTCCAGCCGGCGCTCATCTGGGTCAGGAAATTCATCAGCGCGCCCGGCCGCTCCGGGAATTCGAAGCGGTAGACCAGTTCTTTCATGCCTTTTTCGCAGACAGCCGGCGCATGCCCGCCGACCATGTGGCGGACGTGGTTCTTCGCCATCTCGTCCTCGGTCAGGTCGAGCGTCGGGTAGCCGTGCTTCTGCAGGCTCTCGAGCAGCTTCAGCGATTCCTTGCGGTCGGCGACCTGAACGCCAACATAGACATGGGCTTCCTTGTCGGTGTGGTAGCGGTAATTGAATTCGGTGACATTGCGATTACCGATCAGCGACAGGAATTTCTTGTAGGCGCCCGGTTTCTCCGGCAGCGTCACCGCAAAAACCGCTTCGCGGCGCTCGCCGAACTCGGCGCGCTCGGACACGAAACGCAGACGGTCGAAATTCATGTTGGCGCCACAGGCGACGGCGACCAGGTTCTTGTCTTTCAGCTTGTGCTGACGGGCATATTCCTTGGCGCCGGCGACGGCCATCGCCCCGGAGGGTTCGAGAATCGAGCGGGTGTCCTCGAAAACGTCCTTGATCGCCGCGCAGATGGCGTCGGTATCGACCAGGATGACCTCGTCGAGATATTCCTTGCACAGGCGGAAGGTCTCTTCGCCGACCATTTTCACGGCGGTACCGTCCGCAAACAGCCCGACCTGGTTGAGGCGGACGCGCTTGCCAGCCGCCAGCGATTGCTTCATCGCGTCGGCATCGAAGGTTTCGACACCGATGATCTTGATCTCGGGGCGCAGGCGCTTGATATAGGCGGCCACCCCGGCCGCCAGACCACCGCCGCCGATGGCGCAGAAAACGGCGTGGATCGGCCCGTTGTGGCGTGAGTGCTGGCGCAGGATCTCCATGCCGATGGTGCCCTGGCCGGCGATGACCTCGGGGTCGTCGAAGGGATGGACGAAGGTCAGTTTCTCGGACTTCTCCAGTTCCAGCGCCTTGGCGTAGGCGTCGTCGTAGGACGATCCCGCCAGCACCACTTCGCCGCCGCGGCGCTTGACCGCCTCGACCTTGATCCCCGGCGTCGATTCCGGCATCACGATCACCGCCCGGCAGCCGAGCTTGCTTGCTGACAAGGCGACGCCCTGCGCGTGGTTGCCGGCCGAGGCGCAGATGACGCCGCGCTTGAGCTTCTCCGGCGACAGGCTGGCGATCTTGTTGTACGCCCCGCGCAGCTTGAAGGAAAACACCGGCTGCAGATCCTCGCGCTTCAGCAAAATGCGGTTGCCGACCCGGGCGGACAGGTTGCTGGCCAGGTCGAGCGGCGTTTCGACGGCCACGTCATAAACCTGGGCATTGAGGACTTTTTCGAGATAATCCGGGTGCATGGTGCGCAACTTCTTGAAGGCAAAAAGGGAATTCTACGGGTGGACTGGCTAAACGTCACGGCAGAACACGGGCTTGCCGGTCTCTTTTTTGCCAGCTTATTGGAACCGACCGCATTCCCTGGGGGCGCCGAGGCTGCGCTCCGGGGATTGCTGCGGCGGCATCCCTTGCAAGACTCGCCGGCACAGGGACTGGCAACGCTGGGCAATACGACAGCTCAAAAGCCGGCTGAACCTTGCCGCGCTTAGCGGGTCTATAGAGCCCGCGTGTTGCGCCGCAATACGCTAAAATCCACCTTTTGACAGATCCTGGCTGCTTCCATGACCGCCCGCCTGCGCGAAATACCTTACAACTACACGTCGTTTTCCGATCGCGAGATCGTCATTCGCCTGCTCGGCCCCGACAACTGGGCAGTGCTCGATGAATTGCGCAGCGAGCGAGTCACCGGCCGCTCGGCACGGATGCTGTATGAAGTGTTGGGCGACATCTGGGTCGTGCAGCGCAACCCCTACCTGGAAGACGATCTGCTCGACAACCGTGAGCGGCGCGAAGCCTTGGTCAACGCGCTGCGCCATCGCCTGAAGGAAGTCGAGAAGCGCCGCGCTGAAAGCGAACAGGAAGATCCGGAGCGCGCCGCCAAGGTCAAGCGCCTGGTCGACGCCGCGCACGAAGCCGTCAATCGCTTCGAAACCCGCTTCGGCGAAACGATCGACCTGCGTCGCAAGGTACAGAAGATCCTCGGCAAGCACACGCGCAAGGACAACATCGCCTTCGACGGACTGGCCCGCGTCTCGCACGTGACCGACGCCACCGACTGGCGCGTCGAATACCCGTTCGTCGTTCTCTATCCGGACACCGAGGAAGAAATCGGCCATCTGGTACGCGGCTGTTTCGAGGCCGGGCTGACCATCATCCCGCGTGGCGGCGGTACCGGCTACACCGGCGGCGCCGTGCCGCTGACGCCCTACTCGGCGGTGATCAACACCGAAAAGCTGATCGGCATGAGTCCGGTCGAGAACGTTGTTCTCCCCGGACACACGGAACCTTACGCGACCATTCGTACCGGGGCCGGCGTGGTGACCGAGCGTGTTTCCGAAGCGGCGTCGGCAGCCGGCCGCGTCTTCGCCGTCGACCCAACCTCGGCCTCGGCCTCGTGCATCGGCGGCAACATCGCGATGAACGCCGGCGGCAAGAAGGCCGTGTTGTGGGGTACCGCGCTGGACAACCTGGCCTGGTGGAAGATGGTCGATCCGGACGGCAACTGGCTGGAAGTCGAACGCCTGAACCACAACTACGGCAAGATTCACGAGCAGGAGAAGGTCGAATTCCGCTTGAAGCGCTTCGACCCCTCGGGCAAGAAGCTGCTCAAGGAAGAAGTCCTCAGCATGCCGGGCGCCGCCTGCCGCAAGGTCGGCCTGGGCAAGGACGTCACCGACAAGTTCCTCGGCGGCGTGCCGGGGGTGCAGAAGGAAGGCACCGACGGCATCATCGTCGCGGCGCGCTGGGTGCTGCACAAGATGCCGCCGATCTCGCGCACCGTCTGTCTGGAATTCTTCGGCCAGGTCCGTGAAGCCGTGCCGGCCATCGTCGAAATCACCGATTACTTCAAGCCGGGCGGTGCCGGCCATGCCGCCGGGGTCCAGCTCGCCGGTCTCGAGCACCTCGACGAGCGTTATGTGAAGGCCGTCGGCTATGCGACCAAGGCCAAGCGCCATGGTCGTCCGAAGATGGTGCTGATCGGCGACATCGTTGGCCACGATGAAACGGCCGTGATGGCCGCCGCCTCGGAAGTCGTGCGCATGTGTAATCTGCGCGCCGCCGAGGGCTTCATTGCGGTCGACGCTGAAACGCGCAAGAAATTCTGGCTCGACCGTTCGCGCACCGCCGCCATTTCGCGCCATACCAACGCCTTCAAGGTCAATGAAGACGTGGTCATCCCGCTGCCGCGCATGGGCGAGTACTGCGATGGTATCGAGCGCATCAATATCGAGCTGTCGATCAAAAACAAGCTGGCATTGTGTGGTGCGCTGGCCGAATTCCTGCAGGGCGAGCTGCCGCTGCACGAAGGCGATGCCGGAGTGGACAAGAACGTCCTCATCGGCGACCGCCGCCAGGCCGCGCTGGATTACGTCGAAGCCGTGCGCCTGCGCTGGGAATGGCTGCTGGACAATCTGGACATGCCGCTGGCCGAGGCCGAGTCGCGCTTCTTGTCCTATGGCGTGGCGGCTGGCGAGTTGACCAACAAGGCAGCCAATCCGAAGCTCTTCCATCGTCTGCAAGACTACTCGGTGCGGGTCTCCTGGAAGCAGGAGCTGAAGGCCCGCCTGACCAAGATTTTCGACGGCACGCTTTATCGCCCGATCATCGAACGCGTCGAGGCCATCCACAAGGACGTGCTGCGCGGCCGCGTCTTCGTCGCGCTGCACATGCACGCCGGGGACGGCAACGTGCACACCAACATCCCGGTCAACTCCGACAATTACGAGATGTTGCAGACGGCGCACAAGGCCGTCGAACGCATCATGCATCTGGCTCGCGGCCTGGATGGCGTCATTTCCGGTGAGCACGGCATCGGCATCACCAAGCTGGAGTTCCTGTCCGACGAGGAAATCGGCCCCTTCCGCGCCTACAAACAGAAGGTCGACCCGGAAGGCCGTTTCAACAAGGGCAAGCTGATGCCGGGCGGTGACATGGGCAATGCCTACACGCCGTCGTTCAGCCTGCTCGGCACTGAATCGCTGATCATGGAGCAGTCCGAGATCGGCACCATCTCCGAGATGGTCAAGAACTGCCTGCGTTGCGGCAAGTGCAAGCCGGTCTGCTCGACCCATGTGCCGCGCGCCAACCTGCTCTACAGCCCGCGCAACAAGATCCTCGCCACTTCGCTGCTGGTCGAGGCCTTCCTGTACGAGGAACAGACCCGGCGCGGCATCTCGCTCAAGCATTTCGACGAATTTAACGACGTCGCCGACCATTGCACGGTGTGTCACCGTTGTGTAAAGCCCTGCCCGGTCGATATCGACTTCGGCGATGTCTCCGTGGCCATGCGCAACTTCCTGCGCAAGCAGGACAAGAAGCGATTCAGCCCCGGCACGGCTGCGTCCATGGCTTTCCTGACCGCCAAGGACCCAGCCACGGTCAAGCTGATGCGCGGCGTGATGATGGATTTTGGCTTCAAAGCGCAGCGGCTTGCCCACAAGGCGGTGAAGGCACTCGGCCTGATCCAGGAAACGCGGGCACACCCGCCGGCCAGCGTCGGCGCGCCGACGATCAAAACGCAGATCATCCACTTCATGAACCGGCCGATGCCGGGCAATCTACCCAAGCGTACATCGCGCGGCCTGCTCGATATCGAAGACGACAAGGTGATCCCGGTCATCCGCAATCCCAAGGTGGCCAGCGCGGATTCGGAAGCCGTGTTCTACTTCCCGGGCTGCGGCTCCGAGCGTTTGTTCTCACAAGTCGGACTCGCCACGCAGGCCATGCTATTTGAAGCCGGGGCGACCACGGTGTTGCCGCCGGGCTACTTGTGCTGCGGCTATCCGCAAACTTCATCGGGAAATGAAGATGAAGGCCAGAAGATCACGACGGAAAACCGCGTCCTCTTCCATCGCGTCGCCAATACGCTAAATTACCTCGACATCAAGACGGTCATCGTCTCCTGCGGCACCTGCATGGATCAGCTTCAGAAATACCAGTTCGAGAAGATATTCCCGGGCTGCCGCCTGCTCGACATCCACGAATATCTGATGGAAAAGGGCGTCAAGCTGGAAGGGGTGACCGGTACGCGCTACATGTACCACGATCCCTGCCATACCCCGATGAAGGCCTACAACCCCTTGGCTGTCACCAAGCAGTTGATGGGTCAGGATGTGCCACTAAATGATCGCTGTTGTGGCGACTCGGGGTCTTTCGCCTACTCGCGCCCGGATATCGCCACCCAAGTCAAGTTCCGAAAGCAACAGGAAATCGTGAATGGCGCGGAAAAACTGCGCGCCGATGGCTTTGTCGGCGACGTCAAGATTCTCACTTCCTGCCCGGCCTGTCTGCAGGGACTGTCGCGCTACGATGACGATGCCGGCACGCAGGCTGACTATATCGTCGTCGAGATGGCCAAGCACCTGCTCGGCGATAACTGGATGGCAGACTACGTTGGCAAGGCCAACAGCGGCGGGATCGAACGCGTACTGCTCTGATTTTCGGGTGTTTTCCCGGTCGACCGTGAAATAGTTGGTGGCCGGTTAGGGTGTCGCTTGCTGTAAAATATCCCTTAAGTAATAAAAGTACTTACGGGAGTGCCCAGTGACCGATATAACCGCCCCGCTTTGCGAGCTTTGTCATCAGGATGGTGGCACGGTGCTGTACCGTGCTGCTGCTTGGCGCATTGTGCGGGTTGACGATCCACACTACCCCGGGTTCTGTCGCGTCATCCTGAACCGCCATGTTCGTGAAATGACCGATCTGTCGCTTGCAGAGCAGTCGGCACTGATGGCAGTGGTCTTTGCTGTCGAGTCTGTGGTGCGGACCTTGTTTCAGCCGGACAAGATCAATCTCGCCAGCTTCGGGAACATGGTGCCGCATGTGCACTGGCACATCATCCCGCGCTGGCGTGACGACCGGCATTTCCCGGAACCGATCTGGGGCGCAGTGCGCCGGAACGAGGCGCCGGCGAACCGCGTGACTGTCAGCGATGCTGAGCTGGCCGAGGCGCTGGGCGACGCCTTGAAGCCGTTCCGATAGGAGTGAGGCCATGAACGCTATCGTCGAGATGCCCAATCTGGTTTTCAATGACATTCAGTCTGGCGGCGACTATCTGTCGGCGCTGCCATTAGCCAATCCGGCGGCTGCCGAAGAGAAGTTGACCGAATTTCTGGATGCCCTGCTTGCAGCGCCGCCCGACCCCGGGATTCTGTTCAGCCTGCTTGAACAGGCGCGCGTTCCGCTGTGCTTTGTCGAGGAGGAGATGGCCCGCCGGTACTACAACCGGCCGCTGCCGCTTTCCGATGACGAGGAGAACTGCTTCCAGCAGGTGGTGGCGGCATGGCGAAAAATGGCGCGCGCTTACGCCATGTGTGCGCAGATGGAGGAGCCAGCAGCCGGCAATAGCCAGTTTTCGGCATTGATGGCAACCATACTCCACCGCTGCCTCTATTACACCGGCATGGTGATCCTCGAGCATTACCGGGCGCGCCGCGAATTGCCGGCCGGAATCTGGCTGGAGTTGCATGGCTATTACGAGACCGCCGAGGAGTGGCAGGTGGCCTATACGCCAGTTGAGGACACACTGGAAAACAATTTGCAGGCCAGCCATTGCGCGGCGGCGTATGCAACATTGCTGCTGATTGATGTCGCGAGTCCTTACAGCAATAACGTGCGCAACCTGAACCTGATTCGGCGCTGGGCAGGCATGTGGGCGCCGCTCATTTCGCTGCATCCGCTGGATGACGATCTCGAACTGCCCCCCTACATTGTTGAGCTGATGAAGGATGCGCCCCTGCATCCAAGTTCGGCAACCGAGGATCCGGGCAAGGATGCACGCCGGCTGGACATGACGCGACTGGGCCTGCAAGTGAATCACATGCTCAGTCAGCTGCGGCAGCGCATCACGCCCGCGCAGCTGGGCCTTGGCGAAGAGACCAGCGGTCACGTGATGCAACTGCTTGAGCACCTCTCCCGCCCATGGACTCAGGCGGCGTCGCCGCGGCGTTTCCGTCGTTATGCCACACAGGGAGTTGCCAAGGTTGCCATTGGCTTTGATGCCATGCATTTCTGTATCAGCGAAAGGCCTTTCGAGCAGCCGGATATTGCCAACGTCTATTCGCGGAAGGAATTCGATCAGCTATTCACATTCCGTGACCGTGCCGACCCGGGAGCAGCCCTCAGCATCCGCCCGCGTATCAGTTACCCGGTGGATGAATGGTCAGTGATCAATCATTCGGCAAACGGCTTTCGCCTCGGACGAAGCAAGGCAGGGCAAAAACTGGCACACGGCCAGCTCCTGGTTGTCTGTCCGCACGATGGCGACCGATATCTGCTCGCACAGGCAACCTGGTTGATGGAGGACCACAGTGGGGGCTTGCTCGTAGGCTTGGCAACCCTGCCGGGGATGCCGCAGGCGATTGGCGTACGGCAGCACCTTCAGGGGGCGGCATCCGGCGAACGTTACGTGCGCGCGTTTTTGCTGCCTGCGATGCCGGCCATTCATGAAGAGGGGTCAGTCGTACTGCCCTCGGCTATCTATTCGGCGAGCAAGATGCTGGATGTTTTTCACGAGGAATCGCACTGGCAGATCCGTCTGATGCATATACTTCAGCGCGGCACCGACTTTGATCGGGTCAGCTTCCAGATGGTGAATACGCATCCGGTTTGATCGAGGTTGCGCGTTAGCGGCAGTGAGTGCGGTAAACTATCGGCCTTGCCCAGGAGGACACAATGGCTGGCATGGAACGCGATACGCCGATCCCGAACGAGATCAAGCTGCATCAGAAGTCACGGCGCCTTGAGCTGATTTACGAGCATGAAAACTATTCGCTGGATTTCGAATTTCTGCGCGTATACACCCCATCTGCCGAAGCCCGGGGGCACGGCCCTGGGCAAGAGGTATTACAGACCGGAAAACGCGATGTAATGATCGAGCGGATCGAACCCGTCGGTACCTACGCGCTGCGTCTGGTATTTTCCGATGGCCACGACAGTGGCCTGTACTCGTGGGACATGCTCCACAATCTTGGCAAGCACCAGGCTCAACTGTGGGCGGAATACCTCAAGCAGATCGAGCACAGTGGCTTGTCCCGCGATGTCGATACCACCTCCCGCCCGGCGGGCGGATCTTGCAGTTCGCACTAGCACTGAGTCATGGATAAACAGACTACACATTTCGGCTACGAATCCGTAGCCGAGCAGGACAAGGCGCGCCGGGTTGCCGACGTATTCGATTCGGTGGCCAGCCGCTACGATCTGATGAATGACCTGATGTCAGGCGGCATGCATCGTCTATGGAAGGCGTTCACCATCCAGCGCAGCGGCGTGCGTGAAGGTTCCCGCGTCCTTGATGTTGCCGGCGGGACGGGCGATCTGTCGCTCGCCTTTGCCAAACGCGTTGGTCCAAGTGGCCAGGTATGGCTGACCGATATCAATAATGCGATGCTGGCACGCGGGCGCGACCGTCTTCTGGACAAAGGCTACATGCTGCCCGTTGCGCAGTGCGATGCGGAGAAGCTACCCTTTCCCGATGACTGGTTCGACTGCGTTACTGTGGCATTCGGGCTGCGCAACATGACCCACAAGGATTCTGCCATCGCGGAAATGCGACGCGTGTTGCGGCCGGGTGGTCGTTTGCTTGTGCTTGAGTTTTCGCAGGTCTGGAAGCCCTTGGCACCAATCTACGATTTCTACTCTTTCCAGGTTATCCCCCGTGTTGGCAAGCTGGTTACCAACGACGCTGATAGCTACCGTTATCTTTCGGAGTCGATTCGCGTCCACCCGGATCAGGAGACGCTGAAGTCGATGATGGAATCAGCCGGGCTAGAGCGCGTCGAGTATTTCAATTTGGCGATGGGCGTCGTCGCCCTGCACCGCGGCTACAAGTTCTGACGGGGGAAGCGTGCTCAGCTCGGTCATCTGTGGCCCGATCAATCACCTCTTGCAGTCTTCGCCCTGGGCGCTTGAACGCCTGCGGGATTTTCCGGAATCGGTGCTGCTGATTGAAGGCATTCCTTTCCCGGTTCGGCTGCGTATCCGAAGCGATGGTTACTTTATCGCAGCGTTACCGGAGGATTTCCCGGTCGTTACCATCTTCCTGCCGGAGGATGTTGCTGCCCGGTTCATCACCGACCGGAACAGTCTCTTTTCGTCGATTCGGATTGCTGGCGCAGCGGATTTGGCAGAAGCGCTTGGTTTTATCTTCAGGAATCTGGAGTGGGATGTCGAAGCGGATCTTGCGAGTGTGGTTGGCGACATCCTGGCACGACGGATTACTCGTGGTGGCAAGACGCTTGCTCAGCGTATTCGAAGTTCCACAGAAAGAGGGATCGGGAATCTCCGCGAGTATCTGGTTGAAGAAACGGGAGAGATCGTGGCGAATGGCGATCTTGCAGCGTTCGGCACTGCGGTCAATGCGCTCAGAGATGATCTGGCTCGCTTGGAAAAGCGGATAAATCGACTCTGAACCTGACCCGCAAGGGGACCTGTCTTGCGGGTACAGAAGATAAAAAAAGGCAGCCTAGGCTGCCTTTTTTAAATCCGCTAAAGACTTAGTGCGTGTGCTTGCGCAAACGCTGGATCGCCTGAAGTTGGGCGATGGCTTCCGCCAGTTCGGCTTCGGCTGTGGCGTAGTCCATTTCTGCTTGCCGGTTGGCGAGAGCTTCCTCGGCACGCTTCTTGGCTTCCAGGGCCTTGGCTTCGTCCAGATCGTGGGCACGAATCGCTGTATCCGCGAGGACAGTGATCATGTCCGGCTGGATTTCAAGCATGCCACCGGAAACATAGACCAGCTCAAACTCGCTCTGGTCCGGCACCTTCAAACGAATGGTGCCGGGCTTGATGCGAGTCAGGAGTGGAGTATGCTTGGGCAGGATGCCGAGTTCCCCGGCTTCGCCGGGAAACACCGCGATTTCGACCAGGCCGGAGAAGATCGACTCTTCGGCACTGACGACATCACAATGAACGGTCATTACCATTGCTGGCTCCTCTGAAGACGCCGCTTACTGCAGCGTCTTGGCCTTTTCGATGACTTCCTCGATACCGCCGACCATGTAGAACGCCTGCTCCGGCAGGTGATCGTATTCGCCAGCGCAGATGCCCTTGAAGCCCTTGATGGTTTCCTTGAGCGGAACAAACTTGCCCGGGGAACCGGTAAAGACTTCAGCAACGTGGAACGGCTGCGACAGGAAACGCTGGATCTTACGCGCACGGGACACGGCGAGCTTGTCTTCCGGAGACAGTTCGTCCATACCCAGAATCGCGATGATGTCACGCAGTTCCTTGTAGCGCTGCAGGTTCATCTGAACAGCACGGGCAACAGCGTAGTGCTCTTCGCCAACGATCTGCGGATCCAGCTGACGCGAGGTCGAGTCGAGCGGATCAACCGCCGGGTAGATACCCAGGGAGGCGATGTCACGCGACAGAACGACGGTGGAGTCGAGGTGGAGGAAGGTCGTTGCCGGGGACGGGTCGGTCAAGTCATCCGCCGGAACATAAACGGCCTGGATGGAAGTAATCGAGCCAACCTTGGTCGAGGTAATACGCTCCTGCAGACGGCCCATTTCTTCAGCCAGCGTCGGCTGATAGCCCACGGCGGAAGGCATACGGCCCAGCAGCGCGGACACTTCGGTACCGGCCAGGGTGTAACGGTAGATGTTGTCGACGAAGAACAGAATGTCACGACCGTCGTCACGGAAACGCTCGGCCATGGTCAGACCGGTCAGCGCGACGCGCAGACGGTTGCCCGGGGGTTCGTTCATCTGACCGAACACCATCGCAACCTTGTCGAGGACGTTGGAGTCCTTCATTTCGTGGTAGAAGTCGTTACCTTCACGGGTACGCTCGCCCACGCCAGCAAACACGGACAGACCCGAGTGCTGCTTGGCGATGTTGTTGATCAATTCCATCATGTTGACGGTCTTGCCCACACCAGCACCACCGAACAGACCGACCTTGC
>ERZ1645187.3541-NODE-3541-length-13080-cov-15.424184_pt1 | contig 13080 bp, 11 predicted proteins | sample MGYA00575352_ERZ1645187 | MGnify/ENA primary metagenome ERZ1645187 (study PRJEB40837, sample SAMN11349314) | freshwater sediment metagenome | isolation source: river sediment | host: Sediment | place: India: Wazaribad , New Delhi | collected 2017-02-21 ...
GCACCCTGCTCGTCACCCCGCTGATCGGCGCCGACGGCGAGGCCTATGCCATCGCTCAGGGCGCGCTCGCCGTCGGCGGCTTCACCGCCAAGGGCGACGCCGCCTCGGTGACCCGCGGCGTGCCGACCTCCGCCCGCATCGCCAACGGGGCGCTGGTCGAACGCGAGGTCGACTTCAAGCTCGGCACCCAGTCGGCGGTCCGCCTGTCGCTGCGCAATCCCGACTTCACCACCGCCCGCCGCATCGCCCAGGCCGTCAACGACCTGATCGGCGTGCCCTCGGCCGAGCCGACCGACCCCTCGACCGTCCGCCTCACCCTGCCGCCCAAGTTCAACGGCAACATCGTCGATCTCATCACCGACATCGAACAGCTCGCCGTCGAGCCCGACCTGCCGGCCAAGGTGGTGATCGACGAGGCCACCGGCATCATCGTCATGGGCCAGGACGTCCGCGTCTCCACCGTCGCGGTCGCGCAGGGCAACCTCACCGTCACCGTCGCCGAGACCCCCGAGGTCAGCCAGCCCAACCCGCTCGCCGCCGGCCAGACGGTGGTGGTGCCGCGCACCCAGGTCACCGTCGACGATTCCTCGAAGAAGAAGATGGGCATCGTCCAGCAGACCGTCAGCCTGCGCGAGCTGGTCGACGGCCTCAACGCTCTCGGCGTCGGCCCGCGCGACATGATCACCATCCTTCAGGCGATCAAGGCGGCCGGCGCCCTCCAGGCCGAGATCGAGGTGATGTGATGGCCTTCGATCCGACCCTCTCCCGCCTGTCGTCGAACCCGCCGCTGCATCAGGTGCCGACCGCCCCGGGCAAGGGCGCCACTCCCGAGGCTCGCGCCCGCGCCCAGGCCCAGGAGTTCGAGCAGGTCTATCTCTCCACCATGCTCAATCAGATGTTCGCCGGCCTCTCCACCGCCGCACCCTTCGGCGGCGGTCAGGCCGAAGAGACCTGGCGCGGCCTGCTCGTCGACCGCTACGCCGACACCATGGTGAAGGCCGGCGGCGTCGGCATCGCCGATGCCGTCTACCGTGATCTCGTCTCGCTTCAGGAAGGCGCCCGCGTATGAGTTCGATCGCCCGTCCCACCACCGTCCCGCCGGAAGGCGAACTGCCGATCGTCACCGAACGCGACGCCCGCGCCCTCCTCGACGAGTTCGAGACCGCCATGGACGAGCTGATGGTCGCCATCCGCGAGGAGACCGCCCTGGTCCGCGCCGGCCGCCTCTTCGCCGCCACCGACGTCGCCGCCCGCAAGAACGAACGCCTGTCGCGCTATCTCCAGGCCCGCGTCCGCATCAAGACCCACGTCGGCAACCTGTCGCGCCTCGTCCCCGACGCGCTCACCCGCATGCGTGACGACCACCTCGCCGCCATCGAGGAGATCCGCGCCAACCTCGCCGCCCTGGCGATCGCCCGCGAGGTCGCCGAAGGCATCGTCCGCAACGTCTCCACCGCCGTCGGCCGCCGTTCGGCCCCGGCGAGCTACGGCCGCAACGCCGCCCTGCCCCCGGTCCGCCTCGCCGCCGCCCGCGGCATTGCCGTCGACCGCCGCAGCTGATCGCCGCGACACCCCGAACCGCCCGACGCCGGCCCCTGCGGCCGGCGTCTTCGTTCGACGACCCGCGCAGAAACGACGACGGCGCCGAAAACGGCGCCGCGAGCAGACGTTCGACGATGAATGCGACGGCGCCGCTCCTCAGGAGCGCAGCCCTTCCGCGATCGTCCGATTGATCGACACCAGCGGCTCGATCATCGCCGGGTCCTGGGCGATCTGGGTATCGATGGTGTGGCGGAACACGAAGACCGAGATCTGGGCGAGGTTCGCCTTGGTCTCGGCCGGCAGCGGATTGTTGTCGCGCAGGATGAGATCGATCAGCACCGTCCAGAGTTTGCGATTGTAGGTGAGCGCAGTCAACAGGTCGCCCTTGCGGGTCTCCCAGTTGTCGCGCACCGCCTGCAACTGCGCCGCCGCCTTGAGCAGCAGCATCGATTCCAACTCGCGCCCCGACAGAACGGCCCGGCGGGTCTGCTGATAGGCACGAGCGGCATGGTTGCTATACATGATGGATCCGCTGCTCCTCGTATGCGATCAGCCGCTTGGCGTGCTTCATCCCTTTATAGAAATCGCCTGTTAAGATGCAGTTATCGAGATCGTCGAGAATGTCCTTGGCCCCCGGCGCCGCCGCCAGGAAATCGGCCGCAAGCCCGCGATAATCCTCGATGATCGCCGGCTCGCCCTGCTTCAGATAGATCAGCTGGACGGCGAGATAGATCAGCTTGGCCGCCGTGTCGGCCTCGCGCGGCGGCAACACGTCCTTCTCGCGCAAGACCGGCGCATCGCCCTCGATGACGAACTTGGCCCGCGTCGATCCGTTGGTGATCAGCGCCTCGCCGATGATGATGCGCTCGCCCGGCTTGATCTCGACCTTGAGCGTCATCGCTCACCTCTCCTGCCCGACGGCCTTGCGCCGCCTCTGCGCCGAACCGAGGCGGCGATCCGCCCCCTCCATGCGAAAGATCCCCGGGCGGCCGCGGCTGCGGTCGTCCGAGGATCGCGATCGTTGTCGTCGCGGTCGCCGGTCGCGACCTCAGCCGAACATCTGCAGCACGCTCTGATCGGCCTGATTGGCCAGCGACAGCGCCTTGGTCGACAGGCTCTGCCGGGTCTGCAGGGCGAGCAGATTGGCCGATTCGGCGTTGGTGTCGGCAGCCACCAGATTGTCGGCGCCGGTGTTCAGGGTCGAGACCATCGAGTGGGTGAAATCCTCTCGCGCCTGCACCACCGCCAAATTCGAACCGAAGTTCGATGCCTGCGTCCGCAGGGTCGCCAAGGCCGAGGTCAGTCCGTCGAGGACCGTGTTGACCTGCTTGTTGGTCTGGAATGCACCCGTCGACAACTGGTCGAGGCCGAGGCCCGATGCATTGAACACCGAACCCGAGATCGTCATCGAGGACTGGTCGGAGCCGGTCTTCTCGTTGAAGATGGTCTTCAGGTCGTTGCCCATCAAGAGGTTGATGCCGTTGTAGCCGGAGTCCTTCGCCATCTGGTCGATCTGCTCGAGGATGTCGTTGAACTGCTGGCGGAAGGCATCGCGCGTCTCGGACGTCCCGGCAGTGCTGGTGGAACCGTCGGTGAAGCCGAGGGCGGTCACCGCAGTGGTGTTCGACGAGTTGATCTTCAGCGCTTCGCCGCCGGTCTCTTCGATCTCGAGCTGACCGCTGGTGTTCAGGGTGGCCGAGACGTCGAGGGCCGACGAGTTGATCGCCTTCATCAGTTCGCCGACGGTGTCGTACTCGCCGGCGCCGGTGCCGATGGTGAAGGTCACCACGGTGGTGCCGACGGTCGAGTCGCCGGTGGTGAGGGTGATCTTGTTGCTCTGGGCGAAGCCGAGCTGGCCGGCCGAGGTGCCGATGAGGCTCGTCGACTTGGTCAGGCTCGAAGCGTTGCCGGTCAGCACCGCGTCGGTGGCGCTGTCGGCGGTCTGGAGGGCCTGCTTGGCGGCCGACTGGGCGTCCTTCACCAGCGAGGTGATGGAGTCGATGCCGTTGGAGGCGGCCTGCAGCGTCTGGATCGAGTTCGAGACGCCGTCGAGCAGGTTGGTGAGGTCACCGGCGCGGTCGTTGAGGGCCGCGGAGGTGAAGTAGTTCACCGGGTTGTCCAGAGCCGAGTTGACCTTCTTGCCGGTGGCGAGACGGTTCTCGGTGGTCGTCTGCTCGCTCTTGATCTTCTGAAGGGCGGTGAGGTTCTGACGGACGCCGGTCGACAGGATCGGGTTCGTGGTCATGGCGATCTCCAAACGGTCGGCGCCGGTTCGCGCCTTCGGTTGAAGGAATTAACGCCCATTAGGGTTAACATCGGCTTAATGCCTCCACACACACCCTCCCCGGCGAATGCCTCAGCGGAAGTCGCAGTATTTGAATCGTCGTCGAGAATCCACCGGAGTCGTGACGAGTCGTTGCGACGCAACAACTATAACTTCTGCTTGTCGATTAAGGATGGACTCACGTTTCCATGCTATCCAAATGCGATAGCCTCCATCAGCGTAGGCGACGAGAGCCATGAATACGAGCATCGCACCCCTCCCGACGGTTTCGGCGTTCACGCCGATGTCGTCGTCGACCGCCCCCCCGGCAGGTCAGGCCGCAGCCGTGTCGCAGCCTCGGTCCACCGTTCCCGCGGCCCCGAGCGCCACCGGCAATCTCAAGAAGGACACGTCGATCGACACGACGGGTTATGTCGTCGTCAAGACGATCGATCCGACGTCGAACGAAGTCGTCGCACAGACGCCGACCGAGGCCTATCTGCGCCTGGCCCATGCCATGGCCGGAACCCTGCAGGCCGAGACCCGCAGCGGATCGACCTCCGACAAGGTCGCCTGAGCCGTCTCGCCGACGTCGCCTCGCCCCGCCGCTCTCGGGGATTGGAACCGTCCGCCCCGAGCGTCCGACGGTCGTTTTCGCACGTCTGTCCGCACGCCGTGACGATCCGCCGCGCCTCGGCCGCCGCCGCGCTCCGCCCGACCGCCACCGCCGCGCTCCGCGCCCTCCCCGGCTCTCCGTCGGATCCCCGTGCCACCGGCCGGCAAGAATTCGTTAAGTCTGCCCAAAAGAACGATTTTTCAGCTTCGCCTTCGCTCGATTTTCGCGATCCTCTTAACGCTCGCGAAACCCGCTGCCCCCGATACTGCGCCCACTCCTCAGAACGAGGAGGTGTAGCGTAACCCAGAAGGGGTCAGTCATGAGTGCCATTCTCTCCACCGGCGTCCGCCAGAACCTCAACTCGCTGCAGTCGATCAAGACCCAGCAGACGATCACCGAGAACCGTCTCGCCACCGGCAAGAAGGTCAACTCGGCTCTGGACAACCCGGTGAACTACTTCACCTCCGCGGCCCTCAACGACCGCGCCGGTGACCTCACCAACCTGCTCGACGGCGTCTCGAACTCGATCCAGACGCTGCAGGCCGCCTCCAACGGCATCGACTCCATCACCTCGCTGGTGAAGGACGCCCAGTCGGCCGCCAAGCAGGCCCTCCAGACCGCCGACAGCGCCACCGACGCGGTGCTGACCGGCAACGCTTCGAGCCTGACCAAGTCGACGAGCCTCATCGGCACCTCGGCCGGCCAGCTCGGCTTCGCCCAGAGCAACAAGATCACCCTCACCACCGGCGACTCGACCGTCGGCACCACCGTGGTGACCTTCACCATCGGCACCGGCGCCGGCGAGTACGACACCGTCGGCGAACTGATGAAGGCGATCAACTCCTCGTCCCTCGACGTCTCGGCGACCCTGAACGACAGCGGCCAGCTCGAGCTCGAAGAGACCGGCGGCGAAGCCCTCAAGATCACCTCGACGAACACCACCGCGGTGACCAACCTCGGCTTCACCGACGGCGCCAGCGACACCGCCTCGACCTCCGAGACGCGTGATGCCTTCCGCCAGCAGTTCAACGACATCCTCGACCAGATCGACCAGATGGCGAAGGACTCCGGCTACAACGGCATCAACCTGCTGATGGGCAACGACCTGAAGACCATCTTCAACGAGAAGACCGGTTCCGACCAGTCCTCGATGACGATCTCGGGCACGGTGTTCAATGCGTCGGGCCTCGGCCTCGACCAGTTGTCGACGGGTGCGTTCCAGACCAACAAGCAGGTCAATTCGGTTCTCGACAGTCTGACCTCGGCGCTCACCTCGCTGCGGACCCAGGCGTCGACCTTCGGTTCGAACCTCTCGGTGGTTCAGGCCCGTCAGGACTTCACCAACTCGATGGTGTCGACCCTGAACACCGGTGCCGACAACCTCGTGATGGCCGACACCAACGCCGAATCGGCCAACCTGCTCGCCCTGCAGACCCGCCAGAGCCTGTCGACCAAGGCCCTGTCGCTGGCCAACCAGGCCGACCAGTCCATCCTGCAGCTGTTCTGATCGAACGGCTTCGGACGACCTTCGAGGCGGCGGTGTCGAGGCACCGCCGCCTCATTCTTTTCCGCGGCATCTCTGGTCGCCAGCCGCCTCAGCGCCGTCGCCCGTACCGGCCGCCCTTCTTCGCCGGCCCGCGCCCGGCACTCGGCGGCTTCGCCGATCCGCTCGCCTCGCTCGGCGCCGCCAGCACCCGCCGATACCACGCGTCGTCGCGCCCCTTGCCGCGCCGGTCGACCATCCGCACCGTCAGCTTCGGATCGCTCGCCAGCGCCACCAGGGCATGCCCGGGACAGCGCGTCGTGCCCGAATGCACCACCGCCTCGTCGACCGCCGTCCAGATCTCGCCGCCGGTCTCCGTCCAGCGCAGGCAGAAGGCGACGTCCTCGCCGACCATGAACCCGGCCTCGTTGACCCGCGTGTCGAAACACTGCAACAGGCCGCCCTGCTCGAGCCCCCAGCGCCGGATCTGCTCGCCCGGCTCGGCGATCCACAGCTCCGGATTGGTCTCACGCAGCGTCTCGAGCACCCGCCGCTCGATCAGCAGCACCCCGGCACCGCACAGATGCGCCCGCACGAAGCCGTCGACGACCCGCGTCACCTTGCGCCCGTCGTCGTAGATCTCCGAGATCTCCTCGCCCTGGCAGACGTAGCCCGCCGCCACCAGCCGCGCCTGCAGCGTCGACCGCTCCGGCGTCATCGCCTTGCCGAGCCGCTCCCAGTCGATTCGCTTCTCCGGATAGAAGACGCCGACCACCGGCTTGGAGAGCCGCAGCATCCGCGCCACCAGGAGCGGCGAGAACGCCATGTCGGCATCGACGAACAACAGATGGCTGTAGCTCTCGTCGGCGAGCACGATGCTCGCCAGGATGTTGCGCGCCGTGGTCAGGAGCGGCACGTCGATCAGCCGCTGCTCGAAGGTGACGAAGGGAAAACGCTCGGCGAAGATCGACACCATCTGCGCGATGGTCTCGTGATAGCCGCGCAGCACCTGATCGCGATAGGCCGGCGTGGCGATCAGGATCTTCATGACGCCGCCCCGTCCGCCGCCTCGCCGCTGGTCGAGGTGACGATCACCCGCCCCTCGTCGGCCTTCGACTGGAGATGGGTGAGATAGTGGCCGACGAAGTTGTCGGCCCCCGAGCGCACGATCGCCTCGTCGACGCACGACCAGATCTCGCCGCCGCAGCCCTGCACCCAGCGATCGGAGAAGGCGACGTCCGAGCCGATCTGCGTGCCGTCGCGCTGCGGCACCACGTCGAAACACTGGATGTAACCGGCCTCCCGCGACAGCCCGATGCCGTAGAGCCATTCCGACGGCGTCGCCACCCACAAGTCCGGCATCTTCTCCCGGATCGTCTCCAGCGCCTCGCGGGCGATCATCAGAATGCCGGTGCCGGCCCGCCGGACCCTGACGAAGCCGTCGATCACCTCGATCTCGCGCTTGCCGTCGCGCCCCTCGCGGCCGAGGATCGCATCGCCGCCGTAGACGTAGCTGACCGCCGCCATCTGCGCATGCAGCGCCGACGACGTCCGCCCGATCGACCGGCGGAAGGCGTCGAAGTCGGCCGGCTTCTCCGGATAGATCGCCCCGACCACCGGCTTGCCCGACGCCAGCATCTTGGCCACCAGCTCCGGCGAGAAGCTGATGTCGGAATCGACGAACAGGAGATGCGTCGCCGTCGGGTCGGCCAGGAAGTTCGAGGCCAGCACGTTGCGCGCCGTCGGAAAGAACGACGTCGACAACACCCGCGACGAGAAGCCGATGTGCGGGAACTCGCGGCCGAAGAAGCGCAGCGTGTCGATGATCGAGATGTGACATCCCGTCGACATGGTCTCGCCGTAGACCGGCGTGGCGATCGTGACCCGCATCGTCCTCTCCCTCCCCCGAATCCCCGGGATCGGCGAGGAGTATCACACCGCCGCGACCCGAACCGAACCCCCGGGGGACCGAAATTCGCGTGGCCGCGGCGCTGCTTCGCTCACATGTAGTCGGCGAGCGTCATCTTGTAGAGCATCGACGTCGCCTTGTAGCTCGCCGACATCTGCGTCTGCAGCGCCGCCAGCTGCACCGCCACCGTGGTGTCGTCGACGGTGGTGTTCTGGTCGATCGCCGTCTGATAGGTCTCGCTCGCCATCTTCAGCCGGGTGGTCGCCATTTCGGCCGCCTTCTGCGCCCCGACGATCGACGTCGCCACCGCCTGCAGGCTGTTCGAGCCGGTGGTGCGCTGAAGCGCCGGCTTCACTCGCTCGACCACCGCCGAATAGAGCGCCTTCTCGGTCGTCCCGCCGGCCGAGACGTCGACCGACGCCATCACGGCCAGTTGCTTGATATGGTCGACGAAGGCCGTCTCGTTGGCCCGCGTGCCGTAGGAGATGGTCAGATCGTCGTCGACCCGCGCCGTGGCGTCGTCGCGCGGATTGGCCGCGTCGTTGGTGCCGGTGTACCAGAACACCGTGTCGGCCGTCGTGCCGGCGACCAGCGAGGTCGCCGTGGCATAGGGCGGTCCGGCCACCCGCATCGGCGTTCCGCCGCCGGTCGTGTCGAAGAAATTGTCGGCCGCCGCCTCCGCCGAGGCCGCCGTCAGATCGGTCTTGCCGACCCGCGTCAGCGCCGTCTGCAAGGCCGAGGCGATGTTGGTCGCCGTGTCGGTCGCCGTCGCCCCGATCGCGAACACGTCTTTGTCCGCATCCGCCGTCGCCCCCGCCGTCAGCGTCACCACGCTGGTCGAGCCGTCCGGCAGGGTCAGCGTCAGATCGATCTTCTGCCCCGCCGTCGGTTGCCCGGAGAGCGCCACCGACATCGCCGCCGGCGACCCCGTCGGTCCGCTCGCCGTGACGTTCGACAGCGTCGAGGCGATCGCGGTGAGTTTCGCCCCGAACGGATGGACGCCGTCCTCGGCCAGCGACACCGTCGTCCCCGTCGACGACAGGGTGAGCCGCCCCAGTCCGTTCGCGCCGAGATCGGCCTGGAGCCGCTGCGCCATCACCGTCTCGAAGCCGGCCTTGGTGCCCTCGCCTTTCAGGATGGTGTTGGTGCTCGCCACCGGCGGCGTGTCGGTCGCCTTGCCGCCGAACAGATAGATGCCGTTGTATTCGGTATCGAGAGCCGAGACGTAGCCCTCGAGCGCGTTCTGCGCCATCGACTGCTCCGGCGTCGTGCCGTCGGAGGTCAAGAGGAAGCCGTTCTGGCCGAGCTCGCCGGCGGTGTCGTTGGCCAGCGTCGACAGCGAGTCGACCACGTCGCCGATCACGTTCAGCCGCGGATCGATGGTCGTCACCGTCGACTGATAGGCCGCGTTCTGGACGATCTTGCCCTGGAAGGCGAGCGTCAGCGAGCGATGCTCGATGCCGGCATAGCTCTGCGACTTGAGCTTGGTCGTCTCCTGGGTGACCAGATCGTCGAGCTGCTGGCGCTTCTCGACCAGCCCGCGCACCTGCGAGGAATTCAGACCGGTATAGGCGTAGGTGACGTCCATGACCGCACTCCGTACTCACCCGTCTCAGATGCTGTTGACCAGCGTGTTCAGCATGTCGCGCAGGGTCGACATCACCCGCGCATTGGCCGCGTAGGTCGACTGCAACTGGATCAGCTTGGCCAGTTCCTGGTCGGTGGAGACCGACGAGATCGACGCCATCGACGACTGCAGATTGGCCTGCACCACGCTCTGGTTCGAATGCGCCGTGTCGGCCGAGTTCTTCTGCCCCGCCCAATAGGCGACCATCGAATTGGAATAGTCGGCGAGCGTCTTCTTCGACACCGTCGACCCACCGCCGAGCGCGGTGTCGGCGGTGTCGTCCATCACCGCCGCCTGCAGATGGGTGACCCGGGTCGCATCGGCATTGGCCGTCGTCGGCCCGTACTGGACGAGCAGCGACGGATCGGCGGCGATCGCGTCGTTGATGCGGATGCGCGTCGCGAAACCGTCGCGCTGCGACGCCCCGTCGTAGCTGCCGGTGTAGAGCCCGTCGGCGTCGACGAACACCGCCAGCGCCGGATTGCCGCTCTGGGTGGTCGTCGCCGTCACCGTCTTGGTCAGCGCGCCGACGTCGGTCGTCCCCGCCGCCCCGTCGTCGAGGATCTGCAGCGTCGACCCCGACGGATTGGACACCGTGAAGCCCGACCCCAGCGCACTCTGGATCTGGGTGACCACCGAACTCATGCCGCCGGAGAAGTCGACGCCGACCACCGTGTCGTTCGGATCGAGCGTCGCATCCGCCGGCACCGGCAGCGACGACGCCGACGTCACCTTGACGAAGGTCACCGTGTGCGACGCCCCGCCGGCATCCTTCCACACCAGCTGCGCCGTGTTGCCCGACGACAGATCGGAGAGGTCGATCGACTGCCCGCTCGCCGCCCCCGACGTCACCGCCGTGCCCGCCGTCGTCGTGTCCGACAGGGTCGAGGCGAGCTGCGCGGCGAAGCGGTCGAGCTGACCGGAAACCTGCGGCAGCAGCGTGTCGCGCGCCTGATAGAGCGCGGCCAGCGATCCCGAGGTCACCAGCCCGGCGGCGATGACGTCGACTTCGCCGTTGCCGTCGTTGGCGACGATCAGCTTGCCCTCGGCATCGCGGGCGAACTGGGTCGGCCGGGCGTTGTCGACCAGCGTCAGCGCCTCGCCGGTCGAAATCCGCACCGTGCCGTTCTCGGCCCGCGCCATCCGCACGTCGATGTAGGTGGCGAGCTTCAGCACCGCCTTGTCGGTCTCGTCGAGCAGCCCGGTCGTGTCGAGCCCGGCCGCCGAACTCGCCGCCGTGCGCGTGTTGAGGTCGGAGATCTGTTGCAGCAGCGCGTTGACGGCATCGATGCCGTCGTCGATGTCGTTCTCGACGCCGACCTTGGCATCGACCACCGAAGCGGCGACCGCACGCACCGTCTGCGCCAGGGCCGCCGCCGAATCCGCCGCCGAGATCTGCGCCGCCTCGTCGTCGGCCTGCGCCGCCAGCGTCTGGAGATCGGCGGTGAAGGTCGCCAGCGCCGTCGACAGCGACGCCCCCGTCTGGGTGTTGCCGAGGATCTGATCGATCCGCGACGTCACCGTCGCCTTGGTCTCGAGATAGGAGGTCGAGCCGGTGGCGGCGATCAGCTGGTCGTAGACCTCCTGGTCGTAGGCCCGCGACACCGAGGTACGGAAGCCGACCAGCCCGTCTTCGGTGTAGATGCCGGCGACCGACAGCGTCTTCGCCGTATAGCCGTCCGAACTGGCCGCCGAGATGTTGCCGGCGACCACCTGCGTGGCGCGCTGCGCCACCTGCAGACCGTTCGCCGTCAATGACACCGTGGACGAGAGACCCATCGCGCCGCCCTTTGCCAACTAATACGCAGTTGCCGAGCGCCGACCTCAGCGGATGATGTCGAGGACGTCCTGCATCATCGTGTTGGCCGTCGAGATCACCTTGGAATTGGCCGAATAGGCCTGCTGGGTGATGATCATCTTCGAGAACTGGTCGGTGATGTCGACGTTCGAGGACTCGATCGCCCCGCCCATCACCGTGCCGGTGGTCGACAGAATGGCATTGCCCGACTGCTTGGTCGCCGCATAGGCGTTGCCCGACAGCGCCAGAAGGTCGGCATCGCCGTTGAACTCGTAGACGCCGACCTTGTAGAGGTCGATGGTCTTGCCGTTCGAATAGGTCGCCGTGACGATGCCGTCCGAACTCACCGCCAGATTGGTGAACCGGCCCGAGGCGTAGCCGTTCTGGGTGATGTCGTTCTCGGTGACCGTGGTGCCCGAGTTGTACTGGGTCAGCTTGCCGCCGTAATTGAAGGTGATGGCGCCGAGATTGGTGCCGTCGACCGTCAGCGCCGGGATCGACACCGACGACGTCGTCGGCGAGGTCAGACCGCCGGTCGGCGAGAAGGTGAAGCTGGTGCCGATCGACTGCCAGCGCGTCGCCGAGCCGGTCGCCGCCGAATTGGACTGATAGTAGCAGTTCCAGTTGTTGGACGCGGTCTTCGCCCAACGGATCTGGACATTGACCTCGTTGCCCTGCAGATCATAGGCGGTCACCGAGCCACCCGACAGCGACTGCGACAGGAAGGTGTCGTTGTCGGTCGCCGAAATCTGCGCCGGATAGCCGGTCGACGCCGCATAGTCCGAGGCATTCAACGTCGCCACGCTCGACGCCGACGGCAGGTTGCCGGCATAGGAGATCGAGGTCGTCTGCTTGGCCGGGATCAGGCCGGTGTCGACCTTGATCGGCTCGGAGACCGACCCGGTGACGTTGCCGGTGGTCGGATCGACCGGAATACCGGTGAGATAGTAGCCCGACGAGTTCACGAGATAGCCCTCGGCGCTCATCGTGAAATCGCCCTGGCGGGTGTAGACGTTCGAATTGGTCAGAACGGTCGAACCGTCCGCCTCGCCGGCCTTGCCCTGCACCTGGAAGTAGCCGGTGCCCGAGATCGCCATGTTGGTCGACACGCCCGACGACGAGATCGTGCCCTGCGTCGTCGTCGTGGTCTGCGAGCGCGACAGCACCGAACCGGACGTCTGCGTCGCCGCACTGGTGCCGGTCGAGGTCAACAGATCCTGGAAGGCCGTCTCCACCGACTTGTAGCCGATGGTCCCCGAGTTGGCGATGTTGCCCGAGATGTTCTGCAACGCGTAGGCCTGAGCATTGAGCCCGCCGACCGCATTGGTCATCGCATCGTAGACACCCATGAAACACCTCTGACGTCGATACACGAAACAGGGGCACGCCGGCCCGGACCCCGACCGGATCGCAAGCCCCGTGCCACGGGGAAAAGGCGGATTTTCCAGTGTTTTTCGCCGCTCGCCCGGTTATTCTGAGCGCAACCTCGGGCAAGCTCTGCCCGCCACCGGGAAAATCCTGCCGAGGCGACCGGGCAGGAATCCCCCGTCGCCGCGTGTCGGAAACGGTCGAGAAATCAGGGAGATCCCATGCGCTTCGAAGGAACCGCCGACTACGTCGCCACTGAAGATCTGCGCATCGCCGTCAATGCCGCCGTCACCCTCGAGCGCCCGCTCCTGGTCAAGGGCGAGCCCGGCACCGGCAAGACCGTCCTCGCCCAGGAGGTCGCCCGCGCGCTCTCCGCCCCCCTCATCGAGTGGCACGTCAAGTCGACCACCAAGGCGAGCCAGGGCCTCTACGAATACGACGCCGTCTCCCGCCTGCGCGACGGCCAGATCGGCG
>ERZ1645187.3544-NODE-3544-length-13076-cov-47.303279_pt1 | contig 13076 bp, 10 predicted proteins | sample MGYA00575352_ERZ1645187 | MGnify/ENA primary metagenome ERZ1645187 (study PRJEB40837, sample SAMN11349314) | freshwater sediment metagenome | isolation source: river sediment | host: Sediment | place: India: Wazaribad , New Delhi | collected 2017-02-21 ...
CCAAGCCGATCTGGGACGCCTATCGCGAGCTGGCGATCGAGACCATCGGCCGCCCGATCGCCTTCACCACGTCGCTGGGCTCGACCGAGACCGCGCCGGGCGCGCTCATCGGCGTCCGCGACGTCGACCGTCCCGGCATCGTCGGCGTGCCCCACAAGGGCGTCGAGTTGAAGCTCGTGCCCAACGCCGGCAAGCTCGAGGCGCGGCTGCGCGGTCCCAACATCACCCCCGGTTACTGGCGCCGCCCCGACCTCACCCAGAACGCCTTCGACAAGGAGGGCTTCTATCTCCTCGGCGACGCGCTGCGCCTCGCCGAGCCCAACAACTTCGCCGCCGGCTTCGAGTTCGACGGCCGCGTCGCCGAGGACTTCAAGCTCGCCACCGGCACCTGGGTGTCGGTCGGCCCGCTCAGGACCGACTTCGTCGGCAAGTTCGACCCGCTGGTGAAGGACGCCGTCGTCACCGGCCACGACCGCGACGACGTCGGCATGCTGGTCTTCCCCGACGAGGAGCAGACGCGGAAGCTCGCCCCGCATCTCCCACCCGAGACCCCCTTCGACGAGGTGGTCACCGATCAGGCGGTCAAGGATGCCTTCCAGGAGCGTCTGGCGGCGGTCGCACGTCAATCGACCGGCTCCTCGACCCGCGTCACCCGCATCGCCCTGATGTGCGAGCCGCCGTCGATCGACCTCGGCGAAGCGACCGACAAGGGCTCGCTCAACCAGCGCGCCGTCCTCGCCAATCGCGCCCAGCACGTCGAAGCGCTCTACGCCGCCGAGACCCGGCCGAACGTCATCAAGCTGTGAAGGATCGATCCATGACCGCGGTTCCCGGCGCGCTGGCGCTCGCCTTCGACGACGTCTTCCTCGTCGACGGCGTCCGCACCCCCTTCGTCGACTACAACGGCGCGCTCGCCCCGGTCTCGCCGACCGACCTCGCCATCAAGGCCGGCCGCGAGGCGCTGAAGCGCGCCGCCATCCCGGGATCCGCCATCGGCACCGTGGTCGCCGGCAACATGGCCCAGGCGAGCTTCGACGCCTATTTCCTGCCCCGCCACGTCGGCCTCTACTGCGGCGCCCCGATCGAGGTGCCAGCCCATCTCGTGCAGCGCATCTGCGGCACCGGCGTCGAGGTGATCTCGCAAGGGGCGGACGCGATCTCGCTCGGCCGAGCGAAGGTGGCGCTCTGCGTCGGCGCCGAGTCGATGAGCCGCAACCCGGTCGCCGCCTACACCCACCGGGGCGGCTTCCGCATGGGCCAGATCGAGTTCAAGGACTTCCTGTGGGAGAGCCTGCTCGACACCGCCTGCCACACCACCATGGGCGGTACGGCTGAGAATCTGGCGAAGAAGCATGGGATCACCCGCGAGGAGGTCGACGCCTTCGCCGCCCGCTCCTTCGAGCGTGCGCTCGCCGCCCGCGCCGACGGCTTCTTCGACGACGAGATCGTGCCCGTCTGCGACGAGACCTTCGAACTCGTCGGCTACGACCCGCGCTCGATCAAACTGGCGAAGCGCGGCGAAGTGGTGCGCGAGGACAGTCACGTGCGGCCGTCGTCGCTGGAGATGCTGGCCAAGATCCGCCCGGCCTTCGGAGGCGTCCAGACGGGCGGCAACTCCTCGGCGATCGTCGACGGCGCCGCCGCGGTGGTGCTCGCCTCCGGCGCCTACGTTCGTGAGACGGCCAAGACCCCGCTCGCCCGCGTCGTCGCCGCCGCCTCGGTCGGCGTGCCGCCCGAACTGATGGGCATCGGCCCTGTGCCGGCGATCCGCGCCGTCTGCGACAAGGCCGGGATCGCCGTCTCCGACGTCGACCGCATCGAGATCAACGAGGCCTTCGGCGCCCAGATCATGGCCTGCGCCCGCGAACTCGGCCTCGACGAGGCGAAGCTCGACGTCAACGGCGGCGCCATCGCCATCGGCCACCCGCTCGGCGCCACCGGCGTCCGCCTGACGCTGACCGTGTCGCGCGAGCTGAAGCGTCGCGGCCTGCGGTACGGCATCGCCTCGGCCTGCATCGGCGGCGGCCAGGGCATCGCCATGCTGGTCGAGAACCCGGCCTTCGCCGGCTGACGAGGGGAGGGGACGTCATGAAGCTCGACGCCATCGTCGCCATCGTCACCGGCGCCGGCTCCGGCCTCGGCCGCGCCACGGCGGAGGCCTTCGCCGCCGCCGGCGCCCGCGTCGCCGTGGTCGACATGAACCTCGCCGCGGCGGAAGAGGTCGCGACCGCGATCGGCGGCCGCGCCTATGCCTTCGACGTCGCCGACGCGGCGGCGGCGGAAGCCGCGGTCGCCCGCATCGAGGCCGATCTCGGCGCCATCCGCGTGCTGGTCAACTGCGCCGGCATCGGGGTGGCCAAGCGCGTCCTCGGCAAGGAGGGGCCGCAGCCGCTCGCCGACTTCGAGAAGGTCCTGCGGGTCAACCTCCTCGGCTCCTTCAACATGCTGCGCGTCGCCGCCGCGGCGATGGCGAAGCATCCGCCGATCGAGGGGGAGCGCGGCGTGGTGATCAACACCGCCTCGGTCGCCGCCTTCGACGGGCAGGTCGGGCAGGCGGCCTATGCGGCGTCGAAGGGCGGGGTGGTGTCGATGGCGCTGCCGATCGCCCGCGAGCTGGCGCAATTCGGCATCCGGGTCAACACCATCGCGCCGGGGCTGTTCCTGACGCCGATGATGCGCACCCTGCCGGAGGAGATCCAGGCGTCGCTGGCGAAGTCGGTGCCGCATCCCGCCCGCCTCGGCGATCCCGCCGAATTCGCCGCCCTCGCCCGCTCGATGGTCGAGAACGCCTATCTCAACGGCGAAGTGGTGCGCCTCGACGGCGCGCTGCGCCTGCCGCCGCGCTGAGGAGATCCCATGCTCACCAATCGCCGCACCGTCCGCATCGAATGGGCCGATTGCGATGCCGCCGGCATCGTCTTCTACCCGAACTATTTCGCCATCTTCGACAGTTCCACCCACCACCTGTTCGAGAAGGCGGGGTGGAAGAAGCGCGACCTGATCGCCGAATTCGACATCGTCGGCTATCCGATGGTCGACACGCGGGCGAAGTTCATGGTGCCGTCGAGCTTCGGCGACGACATCGTCGTCGAGACGCGGGTGTCGGCCTTCCGCTCGTCGTCCTTCGACGTCGAACACAAGGTGTTCAAGCCGGGTCCGAACGGCACCGAGATCCTGGCGCTCGAGGGCTTCGAGACCCGCGTCTGGGTCGGCCGCCATCCCGACGATCCCACCCGCATCAAGTCGCGACCGATCCCCGACGAGGTGATCCGCCGCCTGTCCGTCGAGGCGTGAGCCCCGGCGGAATCCGGCGACCCGCGCGAGAAAGACGCGGGCGCTCTCACGAGGAAACGACACGAGGAGGGAATCCGACCATGCAGGCCATCACCCGCCGCGCCCTGATGGGCGTCACCTTCGTCGCCGGTCTCGGCTGCGGTCTCGCCGCCGCCCAGCAGGCGACCGTCAAGATCGGCGTGTCGATCTCGACCACCGGTCAGGGCGCCGCCCTCGGCATCCCCGAGAAGAATACGCTCGAGCTCGTCACCCGCGAGATCGGCGGGGCGAAGATCGAGATCGTCCAGCTCGACGACGCCGGCGACCCGACCAACGCCACCACCAACGCCCGCCGCCTCGCCACCGAGGACAAGGTCGACATCCTGATCGGCTCGGCGGTGACGCCCGCGACCATCGCCGTCGCCGGTGTCGCCTTCGAGGCCGGCGTCCCCCACTTCGCCCTGTCGCCGATGCCCTTCCAGCCCGGCCGCGAGAAGTGGACCTTCGTCATGCCGCAGCCGGTGCCGCTGATGGCCAAGGGCCTGTTCGAGAACATGAAGGCCAAGGGCGTCAAGTCGGTCGGCGTCATCGGCTTCTCCGACAGCTGGGGCGACCTGTGGGTCAAGGAATTCAAGGCCTCGGCCGAACCCATGGGCCTCACCATGGCTGCCGACGAGCGTTACGCCCGCGCCGACACCTCGGTCACCGGCCAGGTGCTGAAGCTCCTCGCCGCCCGTCCCGACGCGGTGCTGGTCGGCGCCTCCGGCACCGCCGCGGCGCTCCCCGTGATCGCGCTGCGCGAACGCGGCTACACCGGCCCGATCTACCAGACCCACGGCGCGGTGACCCGCGACTTCATCCGCATCGCCGGCAAGTCGGCGGAAGGCGTGATCTTCACCTCCGGCCCGGTGGTCGCCGCCGCCGGCCAGGACGACGCCTCGCCGACCAAGGCCCCGGGCGTCGCCTACACCACCGCCTACGAGGCCAAGTTCGGCGCCGGCACCGTCACCCAGTTCGGCGCCCACATGTACGACGTCTTCGAGGTGCTGAAGCGGGCGATCCCGGTCGCGCTGAAGAGCGCCAGGCCGGGGACGGCGGAGTTCCGCGAAGCGCTGCGCGTCGCGCTCGAGGGCGAGAAGGATCTCGCCGCGTCGCAGGCCGTCTACAACTGGACCGCCACCAACCACTACGGCGTCGACGATCGTGGTCGCATCCTGATCTCGGTCGAGAAGGGCGACTGGGCCGTGGTGAAGTGATCCTCGCCCCCGGCGGCCGCGCCCGCTCGCGCGGTCGCCGGGGAATCTCCCAGAGGCGGACTGGACGGCCGCATCGTGAGAACGATGCGGCCGCTCTTTTCGTCGCGAGCCGGGGGCTTCGGGCCTCGCGGTCGCGTCGCCGACGGGTTCGGCCCGGCGACCCGGCGGGCTCTCCGCGAGAATGGTCGTCGCTTCGGATTTGCCGCGCGCGGCGGCGAGGGCGACGGAGAAGCCGTGGCAGGACGACGCGGGTCGGGGTCGTGGCGGTGCGGATGGACACGCCGCGGCGATTGCGGATCGCCGCGGAGGCGCGTCGCGCCGCGTCCCGAACCCTGCGGCGACGCCGCGTCCCGAATCCGGCGCCGGTGCCGCGTCGCGCCTCACCCGAAGGCGAGCGCCCGATAATCCGCCGGATCGCGGCTCGGCGAGACGATCTGGGCGAGGAGGCTCGGCGCCTCGACCGCGAGGTCCTCGGCGAAGACCCGGGCGAGGCGCGGCCAATGGGCCTCGGCCTCTCCCGCCGCCGCCGCGCCGCGGGCGAGCTGTGCGCCGCCGAGCGCCAGGCCGAACAGCCGCAGATAGGTCGAGGCGACCAGCAGCTTCGCCTCCTCGCTCGTGGCCGGCGCCAGGAGGTGGGCCGTCGCCCCTTCCAGCGCATCGAGCGCCGCTCCGAGCCGCTCCGCCGGGGCGCCGAGCCGGTCGGCCGCCGCCGTCACGTCGGCGCGGGCCTCGGCGATCAGCCGGGCGACGTCGGCGCCACCGTCGCGGCCGATCTTGCGGCCGACGAGATCGATCGCCTGGATGGCGTTGGTGCCCTCGTAGATCGGGGCGATGCGGATGTCGCGGTAGAGCTGCGCCGCACCGGTCTCCTCGATGAAGCCCATGCCGCCGTGGACCTGGACGCAGGCGGAGGCGACCTCGCAGCCGACGTCGGTGGAGAAGGCCTTGACGACCGGGGTCAGGAGGCTCGCCCGCATCTCCCCGGCGGCCCGCGCCTCGGGCGTCGCCGCGCCGTGGGCGGCGTCGATGGCGGAGGCGGCGGCGTAGGCGATCGACCGGGCGGCGAGCGTCAGGGCGCGCATCCGCGCCAGGGTGCGGGCGACGTCCGGGTGCGCGGCGATCGGGGCGGTGCCCTGGACGCCGATCGCGCGGCCCTGGCGGCGCTCCCCGGCGTAGGCCATCGCCTTCTGGGTCGCCTTCTCGGCGATGGCGACGCCCTGCAGACCGGTGGCGAGGCGGGCCTTGTTCATCATGGTGAACATGCAGGCCAGCCCCTTGTTCTCCTCGCCGACGAGCCAGCCGATGGCGCCGCCGGCGTCGCCGTAGACCATGGTGCAGGTGGGCGAGCCCTTGATGCCGAGCTTGTGCTCGATGCCGGCGCAGCGCACGTCGTTGCGCGCGCCGAGCGAGCCGTCGTCGTCGACCAGGAACTTCGGCACCAGGAAGAGCGAGATGCCCTTGACCCCGGGCGGGGCGTCGGGGGTGCGGGCGAGGACGAGATGGACGATGTTCTCGGCGAGGTCGTGCTCGCCGAAGGTGATGAAGATCTTCTGGCCGGTGATGCGCCAGGTGCCGTCGCCGGCGGGCAGAGCGCGGGTGCGCAGCAGGCCGACGTCGGAGCCGGCCTGCGGCTCGGTGAGGTTCATCGTCCCGGTCCAGGTGCCGGCGACGAGGTTCGGCAGGTACTTGGTCTTGAGCGCCTCCGAGGCGTGCGCCTCGATCGCGTCGGTCGCCCCCTGGGAGAGCACCGGCAGAGTGGAGAGCGCCAGACAGGCCGAGGTCAGCATCTCCATCGCCGCGGTGCCGACGGCCGTGGGCAGGCCGGAGCCGCCGAACTCCTCGGGCAACGAGGTGGCGTTCCATCCGGCGGCGGCCCAGTCGGCGTAGGCCTCGCGGAAGCCCGGCGGGGTGGTCACCTCGCCGTCGACCCACGACGCCCCGACCGTGTCGGAGGTGCGGTCGAGGGGCGCGACGCGGTCCTCGGCGAAGCGCGCGGCTTCGTCGAGGACGGCGGCGAGGTCGTCGGCGGGCAGCGGCGGTTCGGCGCCCGGGGCGACCGCCACCGTCGTCAGGGTGAAGAGAATGTCGGCGACGGGGGCGCGATAGGTCATGGGATCCGCTCCGAGACTCAATGGAGACCGAGGTAGCTCTGCGCGATACGTTCGTCGCGGGCGAGATCGGCCGCGGCACCGGAGACCGTCACCTCGCCGAGCTCCATGACGTGGGCGCGGTCGGCGGCTGCGAGGGCGGCGCGGGCGTTCTGCTCGACGAGCAGGATGGCGACACCGGTCGCCCTCAGGTCGGCGATGATGCGGAAGATGTCGGCGACGATGCGCGGGGCGAGGCCGAGACTCGGCTCGTCGAGCATCAACAGCTTCGGCCGGCTCATCAGGGCGCGCCCCATGGCGAGCATCTGGCGTTCGCCACCCGACATGGTGCCGGCGGTCTGATCGCGCCGTTCGCGCAGACGGGGGAAGCGGTCGTAGACCTCGGCGAGGACGCGGCGCGCCTCCGCCTTCGGCACGCGGAAGCCGCCGAGCACCAGATTGTCCTCCACCGACATGGTGGAGAAGAGCTCGCGCCGCTCGGGCACGAGACAGAGACCGAGGGCGACGCGCTCCTCGACGCCGAGGCGGGCGAGATCGCGGCCGGCGAAGCGCGCCGAACCGGTGGCGGCGAGCGCTCCCATGGTGGCGTTGAGAAGCGTCGACTTGCCGGCGCCGTTGGCCCCGATCACCGTGACGATCTCGCCCGACTTGACCGTCAGCGAGACGCCGCGCACCGCCTGGACCTTGCCGTAGGCGACCGAGACGTCGGCGAGTTCGAGCAGAACGTCGCTCATGCCGCACCTCCGAGATAGGCCTCGAGCACCGCCGGGTGGGTCCGGATCACGTCGGGCGGGCCCTCGGCGATCTTGGTGCCGAAGTCGAGCACGACGATGTGGTCGGTGAGACCCATGACGAAGCCCATGTCGTGTTCCACCAACAAGACCGACACACCCTCGGCGCGCAGGCGGCGCAGGAGGTCGGCCAGCGCCCCCTTCTCGAAGTGGCGCAGTCCGGCCGCCGGCTCGTCGAGCAACAGGAGTTCCGGATCCATGGCCAGCGCGCGGGCGATCTCGACGACACGCTGTTGACCGAGCGCGAGCGAGCCGGCCGGTTTCATCATGTGATCGCCGAGACCGACCCGCCGGACCTGCTCGGCCGCCTCGGCGAGGAGGCGCGCCTCGTCGCGGCGGTCGAGCCGCAGCATGGCGGAGACGACCCCGGCGTGGCCGCGCAGATGGGCGCCGAGGGCGACGTTCTCGAGCACCGTCATGTCGGGGTCGAGTTTGACGTGCTGGAAGGTGCGGGCGATGCCGCGGCGGGCGATCGCCTGTGGTCCGGTGCCGGAGATCTCGGCCCCGTCGAAGGAGACCCGGCCGGCGGTGAGCCGGGTGACGCCGGTGATCAGGTTGAAGGTGGTGCTCTTGCCGGCGCCGTTGGGACCGATCAGCGCGACGATCTCGCCGCGGCCGACGCGGAACGACACGTCGTTGACCGCGGTAAGGCCGCCGTACTGTTTACGCGCACCTTCGAGCACGAGCAGCGGCGTGCGCCGGCCGGTGTCGATGGTGCGGCGCGGCAGAGCCTCGGCCGGGTCGGGGGCGGAGCGCGGCCGCGCCGGCAGCAGGGCGGCCAGATGCGGCCACAAGCCTTCGCGCGCCACCTGCAGCAGCGCCACCAGCACGATGCCGAAGACCACGCTCTCGAGCTGCACTCCGGTCCCGACCACCGCCGGGACGACGCGCTGCAACACCTCCTTCAGCAGCGTCACCAGACCGGCGCCGACCACCGCGCCCCAGACACGTCCGGAGCCGCCGACCACCGCCATGAACAGGTACTCGATGCCGGCATTCAGCCCGAAGGGGGTCTGGGTGACGGTGCGCTGGACGTGGGCGTAGAGCCAGCCGGAGAGGCCGGCGAGCAGGGCGGCGTGGACGAAGACGATCAGCTTGGTGGTCGAGGCGTCGATGCCGAAGGCCTCCGCCGCCAACCGCCCCCGACGGAGGGCGCGGATGGCGCGGCCGACGCGGCTGTCGAGAAGATGGGTGGTGGCGATGCCGGCGAGGATCACCGCGATCCAGATCGGCCAGTGGACGGCGCGCGGATCGGTCAGCGGGTGACTGGCGATCGACAGCGGCGGGATGCCGGAGATGCCGTCGTGACGGCCGAGGATGTCGAGATTGCCGAAGAGATAGTAGAGCGCCAGACCCCAGGCGATGGTGCCGAGGGGCAGGAAATGACCCGAGAGACGCACGGTGAGGAGCCCGAGCACCACCGCCGCGCCCCCGGAGACGGCGAGCGACAGCGGCAGCGCCATCCACGGGTTCCAGCCCCAGGTGGTGGTGGCGACGGCGGTGGCATAGGCGCCGAAGCCGCAGAAGGCGGCCTGGCCGAAGGAGGTCATGCCGCCGACGCCGGTGAGCAGCACGAGGCCCATGGCGACGAGGGCGGCGAGGCCGACGTTGCCGAGCAGGGTGATCCAGAACACCGGCACGCCGGGGACGAGCGGGATCAGGACGAGGACGGCGGTGAAGCCGGCGAGGAGAAGACGCGGATTCATCGGGCTCAGTCCTCTTCCTCGACGTGGGTCGCGGTCAGCGAGCGCCACACCAGCACCGGCAGGATCAGCGAGAAGACGACGATCTCCTTCATGTCGGAGGCGAAGAAGGCGGCGAAGCTCTCCACCGCGCCGACGGCCAGCGCGGCGAGCGCGGTCGCCGGATGGCTCGCCAGACCGCCGATGATGGCGGCGACGAAGCCCTTCAGTCCGATCAGGAAGCCGGTGTCGTAGTAGATGGTGGTCATCGGCGCGACGAGGATGCCGGAGACCGCTCCGACCCCGGCGGCGAGGGCGAAGGCGAGGGTGCCGGAGAAGGAGGTGCGGATCCCGACGAGGCGGGCGCCGAGGCCGTTGACGGCGGTGGCGCGCAACGCCTTGCCCCAGAGCGTGCGCTCGAAGAACAGCCACAGCGCGACGATGGCGACGAGGGTCACGACATAGACGGCGATCGACTGACCGGTGACGAGGAGCGGCCCGACGTTCACCATCAGATCGGAGACCGCCGGTGCGCGCAGCCCCTCGGCGCCGAAGAACACCAGACCGAGCCCGACCAGCGCCAGATGGACGCCGACCGAGGCGATCAGCAGGGTCAGCACCGAGGCCGCGGCGATCGGTCGGAAGGCGATCTTGTAGAGGAGCGGCCCGAGCGGGGTGATCAGGGCGACGGTCAGCGCGAAGTGGGCACCGGCGCCGAGCCCCCGCCCGGCGACGCGGGCGGCGACGAGAGCGAGGAGACCGGGGATCACCAGATCGGAGACCGCCGCCACGGCGAGGCGTCGAAGCGACGGCCCGGCGCGCCGCATCGCCGCCAGATCGGAGACGAACGCCGCGACGCCGAACCCGACGAGGAGCCACACCGTCCCCGGCAGCCGGCCGGCCTCGAGCAGCGAGTAGGTGAGCGCCCCGAAGGCGACGAACTCGCCCTGCGGGATGAAGATGACGCGGGTCACCGCGAAGACGAGGACGAGCGCGATCCCGAGCAGCGCATAGATGGCGCCGTTCGTGATACCGTCCTGCAGGAGAAAGAGCAGAATCGTGCCGTCCACCGGACGTCGCCCCCCTTGGTTTCCTCGTGCTCGGAACCCCCGCGGCCGACGGCCGCGGGAGCCGGCGCCGCTCGCCCGGGGCGGGCGGCGCGGGAGGTGATCGTGGCACCTCGACCGGCACATTCAATTAGGTATACGGTATAACAATTATCTTGCATAAGCGCAAGATCGGCGTAACGATGAAGTGGGGCACGACCCCGGCGGAAGGTCGACCATGAGCGTGAGCGACGACATCGGGCGGCGGGGAGCGCCGACGACGCAGCGGCGGGGGCGTCGGGCCGCGCCCCTCCCCCCGAGCGACGACGTCGAGGACGCCGCCGCGGCGAGCGGCGGAGATCTCGACCTCAGCGGTCTCACCGACGTGGTCGGCTATGCGCTGCGCCGCGCCCAGTTGGCGGTGTTCGAGGACTTCATCGCCCGATTCGCGGCGCTCGATCTGAAGCCGGCGCAGTATTCGGTGCTCCTGGTCATCGGCCGCAATCCGGGACGCAAGCAGTCGGAAATCGCCGCGGCGCTCGGCATCCAGCGACCCAACTTCGTCGCCATGCTCGACGAACTGGAGCGGCGCGGCCTCGCCGAGCGGGTGCGCTCGACCACCGATCGGCGATCCCACGCCATCGTCCTCACCGACGACGGGCGGGCGCTGCTCGACCGTGCCCTCGAGGTGCAGCGGGAGCAGGAGGCGATCATCGCCGACCGTCTCGGCCCCGGCGGCCGCGACGCCCTGGTGGCGCTGCTCCACCGTCTGACCGACACGCCGCTCGCCGAGCGCGACTGAGACGGCGCGCCGTCACACGCCGAGCCAGCGGTGGACGAGGTCGGGGTCCGCCTTCAGATCGGCGGTCGTGCCTTCGAAGACCACCTCGCCCTTGGCGAGGATGACGTGGCGGTCGGCGAGGTCGAAGAGGTCCTCGAGGTTCTTGTCGACGACGACGATCGACATGCCGGTCGCCGCGACCACCCGGATCGTCGCCCAGATCTCGTCGCGCACCTTGGGGGCCAGACCCTCGGTCGCCTCGTCGAGCATGAGCAGGTCGGGATTGGTCATCAGGGCGCGCCCGATCGACAGCATCTGCTGCTCGCCGCCGGAGAGCTGATCGCCCCAGTTGTGGCGGCGTTCGGCGAGGCGGGGGAAGAGGTCGAGGATGCGGCCCAAGGTCCACTCGCGCTTGCCGGACGAGCCGGGGCGGGCCGGCAGGGTCAGGTTCTCGAGCACCGAGAGGTTGGGGAAGATGCCGCGGCCCTCGGGCACCAGCGCCAGGCCGGCGCGGGAGATCGCCGCCGGGCGGGTGCCGGCGAGTTCGCGCCCGGCGAAGCGGATCGACGCGCCGGGGCCACCGGAGAGGAGACCGGTCAGGGTGCGCAACAGGGTGGTCTTGCCCATACCGTTGCGCCCGAGCAGACTCACCGTCTCGCCGGCGCCGACCGTGAAGGCGACGTCGCGCAGACACGGGGTGCGGCCGTGGGTGGTGGCGATGCCGCGTGCCTCGAGCAGCGGCGGGCGGGCCGGCCGGGCTGCGGGGTCCTGCACCAGGGCGAGCGTCATGCGGCGTCCTCCAGTCCGGCGAAGCGGCCGAGATAGGCCTCGCGCACGCCGGCGTCGCGGCGGATGTCGTCGGGCACGCCGTGGGCGATGAGCCGGCCGTTGACCAGCACCGAGATGGTGTCGGCACAGGCGAAGACCGCGTCCATGTCGTGTTCGACGAGCAGGATGGTGTGGTCGGCGGCGAGATCGCGCAGCAGCGCGGTGAGGCGGGCGGTCTCCTCCGGGCCGGAGCCGGCGAGCGGTTCGTCGAGGATGAGCAGGCGCGCGCCGCTGGCCATCAGCATGGCGATCTCGAGTTGGCGCTGCTCGCCGTGCGACAGGGTGGAGGCGAGGCGATCGGCGCGATCGGCGAGGCCGACCGCGGCGAGCGCCGAGGCCACCGCGCGCGCCTCCTCGGCCCGGTCGGCGCCGAGGGTGCCGCGCGCCTGGGCGGCGACGGCGCAGTTCTCGGCGATCGTCATCCCGCTCAGGATGTTGGTGCGTTGGAACGATCGGCCGATGCCGCGGCGCGCCTTGGCGGCGGCGGAGAGCCCGGTGATGTCGCCGCCGTCGAGGCGGATGCTCCCGGCCGAGACCGGCAGGGCGCCGGTGATGAGGTTGGTGAAGGTGGTCTTGCCGGCCCCGTTGGGGCCGATCACCGCATGGATGCGGTTCGGCGTGAAGGCGACGGTGACGTCGGCGACGGCGGTCAGGCCGCCGAAGCTGCGACGCAGACCCTCGACCTCGAGCAGCGGCGCGGGTGCGCCGTGCGCGGCTCCGCCGGCCGGTGCCGCCTCGGGCGCCGTCCACGGAGTCGACCGGCGAACCGGGAAGAGACCGGCGAGCCCGCGCGGGGCGCCGAGCACCGCGGCGATGAGGAAGACGCCCATGGCGATCGGCCAATGTTCGGCGATCTGCGGGCCGACCCAGTTCGCGCTCTTCAACACCTCCTCGGCGAGCGAATAGACGATCGCGCCGAGGATCGAGCCCCACAGGGTGCCGACGCCCCCGAGCACCACCATCATGATGGCGAGGCCGGATTCGCGCCAGCCGAGGATCTCGGGCGGGACGAACCCGTCGATGGCGGCGAAGAGGGCACCGGCGAGACCGGCGAGCAGGCCGGCGAAGACGAAGGCCGCCCATTTGTAGCGCAGGCCGTCGAAGCCGAGGGCGTTCATGCGCATCTCGTTGGCGGCGAGCCCCTGGAGGACGCGGCCGAAGCGGGAGCGCACCACGGCGAGGACCACACCATAGGCGACGACCAGTGCGGCGAGGACGAACCACAACAGGGTGTTGCGATTCTGGAAGTCGAGGAGGGTGCGGCCGGCGATCTCGAGATAGGGCTTCACGTCGATCGAGGCGCCGTCGGAG
>ERZ1645187.3546-NODE-3546-length-13063-cov-5.327721_pt1 | contig 13063 bp, 12 predicted proteins | sample MGYA00575352_ERZ1645187 | MGnify/ENA primary metagenome ERZ1645187 (study PRJEB40837, sample SAMN11349314) | freshwater sediment metagenome | isolation source: river sediment | host: Sediment | place: India: Wazaribad , New Delhi | collected 2017-02-21 ...
GTTTCAAGCACAACTGCCTGCACATTAGTCTGCACTTCAGGATTCATCAGTTTGACCTTGGTTTGGCTCTCAAACTGTGGATCCGGGTGCTTGATGCTGACGATGGCAGTCAGACCTTCACGCGTGTCATCACCGCTGAAGTTGGCCTCTGAATCCTTGAGGAGACCTGCCTTGCGGGCGTAATCATTGATGCTTCGCGTGATGGCAGCACGCAGACCGGTCAGATGGGTACCACCATCGATTGTATTGATCGTGTTGGCAAAGGTATAGATGGACTCCGAGTACGCATCGGTATACTGCAAGGCGAATTCAACACCGATGCCTTCGAAGTCTTTCTCGCCGAAGATCAACGGGTGAAGGGTCTCGCGGTTACGGTTGATGTATCGGGCGAAGGAGGCAATTCCACCTTCAAAGTGGAAGGTCATTTCCCTGGCTTCACGCTCGTCAACCAGTTGAATGGTGACGCCGCGAGTGACGAACGCCATCTCGCGGAAACGCTGGACAAGCGTTTCAAAGCGGAAGGTTGATTCATCTTTGAAGATTTCCCGGTCAAAACGAAATGTGGTGGATGTTCCTGTGTGATCGCCAGTGTAGGTGCCAATAGCTTTCACAGGTTCTTTTGGTATGCCTCTCTCGTATCGCTGGAAGTAAACCTTATTTGAGCGGTGAATGGTAACCTCGCACCATTCCGAGAGGGCATTGACTGCTGATACACCGACACCATGCAGACCACCTGAGACCTTATAAGATCCACCACCGAATTTACCGCCGGCGTGCAGCACGGTCATAACAACCTGCAACGCAGAAATTTTCTTTTCAGGATGGATTTCCACCGGAATGCCGCGACCGTTATCTTTGACAGTGACGCTTTCATCCGCATGGATCGTGATCGAAATATGGTCACAATAACCTGCAAGGGCTTCATCAATCGAGTTATCCACAACTTCGTAGATAAGATGATGAAGCGCTTTGACGTCGGTGCCGCCAACGTACATCCCTGGTCGCCGGCGGACAGCTTCGAGCCCTTCGAGGATCTGGATATCACCTGCATTGTAGTGTTCGGGTTTATTGTTCAATTCTTACTCCAAAGGTCTATGCCAGGTTAGTTTCTGACATCTGATTATCAATAAATTCGCGGACGGATTTCCGCGCGTCCAAAATGTAATGAAAACTCGCCGCTAAAACAACAGTAGAGATCAAGCCGTGTCCGAAAACCCCGACCATCAGCATCCAGGAATCGTCAGTAGGGATCCGCCAAAGCAAGTTGGTCAGGTAGCTGACCAGGATCCCGAGAAAAATGAATGTTGTACTCTTCGCGTTGGTAAGCCGCACAGTGCGGAAACTGTTCAGTAATGCCTGAGGAAAGGTCATTTTTTCCAGGATGATCAGATGTGGGGTGAAGAAGATTGGTAGGATCAATGTGATCATGCTGACTGTCAAGAAAAAGTAACCGATCGAGGTCAGAAAAGGAAATAAGGCTCCGATCAAACTGATCAGTAAAACAGCGGGAAAAACAACCACTAGTGCGAACATAAGTGATGCGACAGGTATCAACAGCCATGAAATCAATGATGGGGTGTCAAGAAAGGAGTCAACTGGAACCGATTGAGTGGAAGTCGCCCTGGCTGTCAGGCGGTAGAGAAGGTATGCAAGTAGAAGACCGATGAGTGACATCCCAAGAATGATGGCGAAGACAGCTCCAGGCTGCTGCACTTGGATGAACTGATATTCTCCAATCGGATTACGTTCAAAGGCAGCTACAGAGAACAGGCTTGGAACTCCAACCGGAAAGGAGCGAAGAAAGGAGGTGAGACTAAAATAACGGAAAAATTCGACCGATTGCGTCTTTAGTAACTCCCAACTCGTGATCATTTCTGGGGTGGCTGAAGGGGGTAAAGTGAAGAGCTGTATGGCCTTTTGCATCAATTCGACAAACGTGATGCGAAATCCAAAGAGCAGGAAAAGGTCGAGAATAATCGGAAAAAGCGCAAGGTACAAATGCCTTGAAACGGTCTCGTAACCCGCCTTAAATGCGGCAAAAATCTTAGGCTGTTTTTGAAAAGGAAGCATAATTCTCATAACCTTTCAATTTTACCATTAAATGAAGGGAAGGAGGATTTCTCCGTTCATTTCAATGGTGATAGAATACGAAAAATGATTGAACAACAGGAAAATCTTCGTTACATAAATCGCTTTAGTATCCTGCTTGCAACCCTGGCAACATTCTCGGGGGCTTTGTACTTAATGCCCAGGGAACCCTTGAATCCTGGCACAAATCTATTCGGTTTTATCCTTAACTTCAGTATGACTGGATTGCTCCCCCTTGTGCTGATGCTGCTTTGTGCCGGTGGTTGCTTTTGGATATTTGTGACACATCCTGATAAGGAAAATTTTAAAGACACTCCCTGGGTATTAATCCCAAATGTGGTTTTACCAAGCCTGGCAACTTTGATCACTAGCACCATGTTGACCCAATTGGAGAGGAATCCAGTATGGTGGATTGCGCTTGGAATCAGTTTGCTGATTATTGGCGTGATATTAGACGCCGAGTACCGGGTACTCACACCAGGAGGCGAAGCTTACAAAGTCGTAGCTCCACTTTTGATCAGCCTGGCTTTTGGTTTATTCCTGGCATTTACCATATCTCTAGCAGCATCGCAATTGCGTTTGTATGTCCAGGTGCTATTGATCTTGTTTGCAGCAGGATTTGTGGCTTTTCGTACTATCCACTTGCGAACAAGAGGCAAAGGCGCGTTCTCGCGTGTGTTTTTCTGCGGGTTGTTGTGCGCTGAAATAGCCGGCGCGATGTATTACTTATTCCTGGAACCGGTTCAATATGGTTTGTTGGTATGCGGGGTGCTTTACATTTTGACTGCGTCGGTGGTCATCGAAGGACCTCTGACCTTACGGAAGGTGATCGAGCCGCTCATAATGGCGGGTGTGCTTACCATCCTCTTTGTAGTTGTAAGCCTGACTTAAGCCTCAAGTTTTCGAATTTCCTGGTAATAAAGCCATTGCAGGTTGCGAACGTGCAAATCCTGTGCGAGTCCACCCAGGCTGACGCGGTGTTTTCCTGTATCCTCAATGTCTTGCATGGAGAGGAATTCCAGCGGATTACGGCGGCGCATGGCTGTCTTCACTATTTTCTGAAGTGATCTCAAGTATTCAAGGTTGTGATTCTTTACTTCTTCGATCTCACCACGCAGAATAATGTCTCCATGACCCTGCACGATATTCTCAAGCCCCATATTACCAATACGAGTGATGGATTGCGTCAGGCCTTCCAGGTCTCCGCCTACAAAATATGGCACGGGCATAAAGGCATCTCCGGCGAACAGGATACGTTCATCTTCCAGTAGCACTGAGATGCTGTCAGCTGAATGCCCAGGTGTCGTGAAGATTTGAAGCTGCTTTTTTCCGATTCGTAAGGTAATTGTGCCAGTGCTAAAGGTAACCTGGGGAGGTGTGATGCAGATATCGCGGAAAATGGAATTCTCCTGCCCGGCTTCTGCCAGCGCGGAAGTGCTTTTTTCAAGCATCAGGTCACGGCATTGCTGATGACCGATGATAGTCGCATTCGGGAAAATGCAATTGCCCCAGGAGTGATCCGCGTGGTGGTGGGTGTTGATGATGTACTTAACCGGCACCATCAGTTGCGATTCGATGAACTTACGGATCCGGGGAGTTTCTGAAGGCATGAGTGTGTCGATCAATACGGCCCATTGCGGACCCACAATCGTACCAGCAGTTACTTGCGCATAGATTTCGCTTTGAAACCAGTAGACATTATCTGAGACGCGTTCTTTTAACATATCAGGCTATCCCTTTTAATAATGGGCATAGAATAGCATAATAAAAACTAAAAGTCAAAAAATCAATGTTTCTTATGGATATAGATCGCCAGAAGCGTGACCAACAGCAATACTGCGACACCACCGAGGAAAAAAGGCACCTGTTTCTCACCTGAATAGCGATCTGTTTTGCTAAGGGGGCCAAAATGTGGTGTTCCAGAAACAGTGGGGGTGGGTGTTCTCGAGGGGGTTAGGGTGATCGTGGGTGTCTCTTCGGGGGTTAAACTGATATCGAGGGTTTGTTCAATGGTTGGAGTCTCTGTAGCAGTTGCTAAATAGAGCGTTGGTTCCTCCGGAATATCGGTTCTGAAGGCAGAAGTGGCGGTTCGAAATGGCGTTGGACTGCGATATGCGGGTGTTAGGGTCCGGGTTGGTGTCCGTGTGGGAGTTCGAGTGTAGGTTGCAGTGTGTGTTAGGGTGTATAGGGGCGCGATCATTGCGCTAACGGGACCAACCGCCTGTTGCAATGTTCCATCAGAATTGATGACCACGAGTTTATAGTAATAAGTTTGACCCGTGACGGCGGTGGAATCAGCAAAACTATAACTGCCTCCAGAGGAGGGAGAGCCAGTAGCGGCTATATCACCGGAAAGTTTGTCGTAGGTGCCATCAGTAGTAGTGGAGCGTGCAATATAAAAGTTGAGCGTGTTTACTTCTGTGACACTGGTCCAATTCAGGTTGATCGCGCTGGAGGAGGGAGTGGCAGTAAAGGTTAGAATTCCAGCCTGTTCATAACCGATCACAAACGGTGTGAAGAACATGTCGTTCAACAGGTCAGGACGGCCGTTATTGTCAACAACAACTTCAATGGTTTTCGAAGACGTGCGGCAAGCGGTCTCCTGGCCGGCGTAGATGCTGCCGACGGGGGATTGCGGCTTGTCTCCGGTTTTGTCCCATTTATCAGTCACGCGGGTTTTTGGGTCGTACCATAAAAGGGGAAACTTGGTCTGAACACCAGATCCACAGAAAGCAGCCGATTGGATAATTGGTGCGCAGTCATTGGTATCCCGATACGCGAAGGAAAGGGTGATTGAGGAAGGCGCGGCAGATGTGGGTAGGAAAAGGTCGAAATAGTTACTGCAGTGGTAAGCATTACCAGCAGATCCAGTGAAAGGTGCTGAATCTCCATGGTTGACCACGTACAAGTCAACCGGATTAGGGCTGCTGGCTTTGAAACCATAAAAATCAGGGGAAGGGAGCGAGCTTGAAAGAGTCATCAATCGAGCAGAAACTCCGGTACTCTCTTTCACGATAGGCGCGTCAAGCCTCTTGGCGTCATCGGCTCCGCAGCCTTCAGCAGCCTCGCTGGGCAGCACTCCCGCTCCCCAAAAGTTGTGATCCACAAAGCTATTAACAGCACAAGCAGCCTGCGTTGGGCTGCCGTTGGAAGTAATGTTATTAGCCACAACCAGTAATTTTCCGTTTGGATCGGTATTGGTGCTGTTGATCGCAAACTGGTTATTGTTGATGTGATTAAATTGCAGGGTCAACTGTCCTGAACTGCCCTGGTAAGAAATGGCTGTTTGACCATTTTCAAATGTGCTGTGGTCGATCAAAACTGGGGATGTGCTATTGATCACAAGCAGGTCCCTGGAAGGGCTGTTGCAGGCGCCATCATTAAGGTAAATATCACGAATGGAAGCCTGGGCAGTAATTGCGAACATAGGCCGGTCGCAGACTTTGTTTGAGGTGCTGATCCAGCCACCATTTTTTCCGATCATGGTGATAGGATAATCAACCATAATCGTCTGGCTGTTGATCTCATAGGGGGATAAGACATTGATAAAGGTATCGGTGAGATTGTTATCGCGTGCGTATTTGATTGCCTTCATGAGCGCGTTCGACTCAGGCAGGTCGGGGCTGTCATTGAAGAAACAGTTGGTGTATCCTATGCAGAGGGCTTCGGTATTCGCCACAAAAAGTTGATTCTGAAGGTTTGGCTCAGCCGCGGAAATTGCCTGCGCACTGAGACCTCCGAGAAGAAAAAAGACCAGGAGAAAAAAAAGCCATTTTTTCATGGTTACCTGAAAAAATTATATCACTCCGCTTTGGCAGGCTGGCGCATGTTAAAATGGTATCATGCAAAAAATGAAACTCAACTTCAATTGGTTCTTCGTCAGTGCGGCTACTGCCAGTTATTTGCTGGGAGTAGCAATCGCGAGCTCGTCAGGACGGAAGATCAACCTGGTGGCTCTGCTTTCAGGTTTATTGATCTTCTTCGCGTTTTACCTGCTTCAACTGGTCAACCGATACTTAACCTCCAATCGGGTCAATCCGTTCACAAAGGTCAGAAGTTTTAGTCAGAACCGGTCATCAACCGCATTGACGCTGATTTTTGGAGGTTTCTTTGCCATTTTCGCGGGATTGTATTTTCTCCTCCAGGCAAAAGTGCTGATCGGGACGAACTTACTGCTCCTGATTATGCTGGCACTCGTCATGTTTTTATCAATGGGTAGGTTTAGCCGCTTATGGTTCAATTCCATGTCCTGGTTATTCGACGGATTAGTTGTCTCTCCGCTGATGTTTCTTTTAGGAAGCGCTATCCAGGAATACCAGTTTTCCCACCTGATTTTCCTGCTGTGGATGCCATTGTTCTTTCTTTTTGCCGCTTCAGCAATCGCCCTGCTTTTTTCAGAATATGATCAAAACAGCTCAATGAGGAATAACAGCTTCATTGCCTCAGTTGGATGGGAGAAAGCGCTCAGATTTCATCAGGTACTGATAGCGTTGACTTATGTAGCTTTGTTGGTCTACCTGACAACCAGCAATACCTGGTCAAGAAACTGGCCTGCTCTACTCCTCAGCCTGGTCAGTGGGGCTGAAGTGTTCTTTCTCGAACAAATGGCTAAAGGAATGCGCCCAAATTGGCAGTTGATCCGGGCTTTGGCGATTGTACAGTTCTTTTCTTTGATCTATCTTTTGACGTATCCTTTACTCATCCAATAAAAATCGGAGGAAAAATGACTTTAGAACTAAACCAACCTGCCCCGGATTTCGAACTCAGTGATCAGGATGGAAAACTTCACAAGCTTGCAGATTATCGCGGCAAACGTGTGGTGCTTTATTTTTATCCAAAGGATGATACTCCGGGATGCACTGCTGAGGCGTGCAGCTTCAGGGATAACTATTCTGTGTTCAAACAGAATGACATCGAAATCCTCGGAGTAAGCGCGGATTCAGAAAAATCTCATGCAAAATTCCAGGAAAAGTATCAATTACCATTTACTTTGCTCTCTGATCCTGACCATAAGGTATGCGAAGCATATGGTGTGTGGGGACTAAAGAAGTACATGGGTAAAGAATATTACGGCATCAATCGGACAACCTTCCTTATTGATGAAGAAGGTAATCTTGTCAAGATCTACGAAAAAGTAAAACCTGCTGAGCACGCGCAGGAGATCATGAACGAGTTTATTTAGTTTTTTGGCTACTGAACGCTGAGCACAACTTTGGCTTTATGCCATAAACCTTCGAGGTCGTAATATTCCCGCATTTCAGGGCTCAGAAGGTGAACGACCACATAGCCGTAATCCATTACGATCCAACCGGATTGACCACTACTCTCAATAATAGGGTTTAGTCCGGTTTCTATTTTAATATATTCTCGGACATATTCAGCCAGGCTTTCCAGCATTCTTTCGCTGGTGCCATTTGCGATCACAAAGGATTCTGTAAAATCGGAGATACCGCTTAGGTCAAGAAGCAGAATGTCTTCCGCGAGTTTGTCTTCAAGAATGTGTACGATCTTGCGTCCTAAATTTATTGGTTCCAGGTTTCACCTCACTTTCGAAAAGTTTAACACAAATTTTTGAGAGGATGTCGACTCAGTACAGTGTACACAGGACCATCAGGTTTGAGCACGCTCTGATATAAAAGCACTTCCCTGATCCGGGTGGAGCCAGCCTTGAAATTGCCAAGTTTTGCGAATAGTTTCGAGAGACTCTCACTTGAGGCACCCCGGGATTCTTCCGAAACTCTACCCAGAGTGAGGTGTGGCGAGAATTGGGCTTTTTCAGGTTCTGAAACCAAGCCTGAATCCTGGATGATCGCTTTACCTAACGCTGTGACAGGCTTGGGATCCTTCACTCCAAGCCAAAGGATGCGAGGATTGCGTCGGGATGGAAATGCGCCAAGCTCGGAAAACTCCAGGTCAAATTCTGTGAATTTTTGGCAGATTTTCCCCAGTGTGTTTCCGATTTTTGGAATTAACAACTCGTCGGTATCCCCTAAGAATAACAGGGTGAGATGCAGGTTCTGGGGAGCAGTGTAACGTATACCTGCGATCGGATATTCCCTTTTAATGGTCGAAATCAGCCTGAAGATTGTGTCAAGCATGGCAGGTTCTGGATCAATGGCGATAAACAAACGCTTTGGCATTGGATTTACCTCGCTTCATATCATCAGATTATACAGGTAAAGGTGAGGAAAAGCAGACTTATCCAAAAATATGGTATAAGAAAGATACCCTGCTGTGTTCGTGATGCTGACCCCCAGTTTTGTACCAACACGAACAAAAAAGGTCTAACCTTAACCAGGTGACATGATAGACGAAAGTCAAGATTGATCCTGGTAGTAGGACCATCCTGCTTTTGCAGGTTCAAAACCCTCCAGCACACGGCATGGCGGGGTGTTATTATCCAGGTACGGAACTCCACACTTTTCTGGTATTATTGTTTTGTGAAAAAGACGCGCTTATTCATTCTTTTTGTAATCAGCCTTCTCATTCTTAATGGCTGCTCAGTCATTCAAAAAATCCAATTCAGCCAGGATAAACTCCCCTGGAAATCCAGTGGTGATATCTTGCTTGAGGATGACTTCAGCGATGACACAACTGGCTGGGAAATTATAAACAATGTCTATGAACTAAAAGGATATTCCAGTGCAGGCTACCTGATCTCGATCAACAACCAGGGCGGTAGATCGATCTCGACTACCGGCTTGCAGTTTACCGATTCAAAAATCCAGGTAGAAACCCACAAATTGACAGGCAGCAACGATTCCTACCTCGGCATTATATGCCGCTATCAAGATAATCAGAATTACTATCGATTTTTTGTCACGCCTGATGGGTATACGGGTATTGTTCGTGTTATTAATGGGGAAAGCAGCACTTTACCTGTCGGGAAAATGAATTACAACCATGATGTCATGCAAGACGATGGAGTCAACCTGCTTGAGGTATCGTGTGTGGGAAATCAACTGAAGTTAATGGTGAACAACAAACTTGCCGTAAGCGCTGAAGATGACCAACTCAAGCAAGGCGATGTTGGCTTGTTTGCTGAAACCGGACAGAACGGGCCTGGCTCGTTCATATTCAATCAATTCATTGTCACCAAACCGTAGATGAAAGTTTTCCTTAATATGGTCGGATGCCGCCTGAACCAGGCGGAGATAGAACAACTTGCGCTCTCGCTGGTGGAAGCTGGCGTGGAGGTGGTTTCTGATCCTGAAGAAGCGGATGAAATTGTCATCAACACCTGCTGTGTGACTGCGAAAGCTTCTGCTGATTCACGCAAGATGCTCCGGCATCACCGGGCTCATTTCCCAAATGCTCGCGTGATTGGCACAGGCTGCTGGGTCAGCGTCAGTAAAGAAAAACATGACGAGCAGCAACAAATGCTGGACCTGGCTTACGATAATTCAACCAAGGACCAGATCCTGGTGGACCTGTTGGCAAAAGCGAACCCTCAAAGGTTTGATTTTGAGGATGTTCGACCTGATCTCGGATCACGGAACAGAACGCGGGCATTTGTGAAGGTGCAGGACGGTTGCGACAACCGCTGTGCCTACTGCTTGACCCAGGTTGCACGCGGGCGTTCAACGAGCATAAATTCAGGTAACGTGATTGCCTATATCCAAAAACTGCAGAACTTGGGGACCAAGGAAGTGGTTCTCACTGGCGTGCAGCTTGGTTCCTGGGGAAAAGACCTTTCTCCCAGGCTCATGCTCAGCGATCTGGTAAAAATGATCCTGGATCAGACTGAAATTCCACGTATTCGCCTTTCATCGATCGAACCATGGGACGTAACTCCTGGGTTGATTGCTTTGTTTGAGGATCCCCGCCTTTGCCCGCACTTACACATCCCGCTGCAATCCGGTTCGGATGAGATCCTGCAGAAGATGAACCGACCCGGAAATAAGGCAAAATTTAAGGATATTCTGGCATTAATCCGCGAAGTTAGGCTTGTATTTGCAATTACAACAGATGTGATTTGTGGATTTCCCGGGGAAACAGATGAATTATTCCAACAATCGCTCGAGTTTATCCGGGAATGCCAATTCAGTGGTGGGCACGTATTCCCGTTCTCGGCTTTACAGGGGACGGCTGCTTTTGCGATGGAGGGACAAGTTCAACCTTCGGTCCGCCGGGAACGGACAACCATCGTGCGCCAGGTTCTCGATGACGCTGAAAGGGCGTTTGTGAGCCGGAGACTGGGGAAAAATGCCGAAGTGTTGTTTGAAGGAAAGGTAAAGCTCGAGGGAGAGTGGGCCTGGCAGGGATGGAGTGAGGATTTTTTGAAAGTTATCGCGCAATCTCAAGCAGACCTGCATAACCAGATCAGGAGCGTAATGCTGGACAATTTATCTGGCTCTGGCAGCATTATTGCCCATTTTTTACCGATAAATGCGGATACCAACAGCTCACAAAACTGAGCCTGTTGTCACTTGACGATTAGGCTGTTTAAGGTAAAATTATTTGGTTACTTTATTGACTAAATCTAAAGCTAAAACGTCTGTAGGAGTATGCTGAGGCTGCTTCAACGGATTTCTGAAAGGAATTGTAATGTCTACAAAACGAACTTATCAACCCAAAATTCGCCGCCGTGTGCGTGTGCATGGATTCCGTTCCCGCATGTCAACAAGTGATGGCCAGGAAGTGTTGAAGCGCCGTCGCCTGCGTGGGCGCCATCAGCTCACCACCAAGGCAAACAATCACGTCAAGCGCGTTCGCTGGTAATCCGTAACTGGATGGAGGTCAGGTCCCTCACAGGGCTTTCGATCACGCACCTCAAGGACCCAAGGAGAATCCAACAGGTCAAACAAGAGGGAGAGTCAGTAGCGAATTCGCTGGCAATTCTCGTGACTAAAAGCAATGACCTCCAAACCATACGGTATGCAGTGATTGCCAGTCGGTCGGTGGGAGGGGCAGTTCAGCGTAATCGATGCAGACGTCGGTTGCGCGCCAGGGCAGTTGAGAACTTGAAACGACTCGAAGTGGGCATGGACTGTCTTTTGATTGCGAGGAAGAAGCTTCTTATTGCTGAACCGCGGGAAGTTGATACCGCGGTTCAAGATTTGTTTAACCGAATCAGTAAGCGAATTAGCACGAATGAATGAGCAAGGTCAACCTAACGAAGCGAATTGCCAGACTTGCGATCCGGAACTTTCGGATTTGCCGAGGACAATTGGTAATCTTCCCAGGCTCGTGATCTTACTGCTGATCAAGGCGTATCAAAAAACACTTTCGAAAGCTTTGCCGCCCAATACCTGCCGGTTTTATCCTACTTGTTCGCACTATACTTACCAAGCAGTATATAAATACGGTGCCCTGAAAGGTGGGTGGATGGGTGTGAAGCGCATAGTGCGCTGCAACCCATTCAATCAAGGCGGATTTGATCCAGTACCTTAGGAGATTTATGACTAAAAAATATCTTCGTTCTTTATTGATTGTGCTCTTTGCAGGTTTACTCCTTGCAGGGTGCGCAATGGGTCCTCGGGCTGAAAGCACTCCTGGCATCAGCGCAGGTGGAGACCAAATCTTTGTTTCTTACATGAATTATGTCTTCAAGTTGGATCCCGCTACCGGTAAAGCTGCCTGGCGGTTTCCGGAAAAGTCCAACATCAAACAGGTTTTTTATGCGCCTGCTTTGATCGATGGTGATTCGATCTACGTTGGTGATTTTGCGAATGATTTTCTCAAGATCAATGTCACCGGAACACCTTCCGTTGATTGGACCTTCACTGAAGCCAAAGGCTGGTATCAGGGCAAAGCCGCAAAAGACGGCGACCTGATCATTGCGCCTAATTCTGATCGAAATATTTACGCGATCGACGTGAACAACAACTTGGTCTGGACCCACCGCAATCGGTTTGCGTATATCTCCGAACCTCTGATCATTGATGATATGGTCATCGTCAGTTCTCAGGATCACAAGGTTGTTTTCCTGAATAAGCAAGACGGTACAACCATCCGGGAAGTGGCATTGAATGGTGCTGTGATTGCTGCCCCGGTCTACGACGCACAGACAGATTCCATCTTTGTCGGCTCACTCGGAAATGAGTTTGTTCGAATCGACCGGCAGAGTGGCGAAATTGTTTGGAGATATGACGGCGGAGGAACCCTGGGAAGTGTTTGGGCAAAGCCCATCATTGTAGATGGACAAGTTATTTTCAATGACAAAACCGGGAAAATTATCTCTCTTTCTCCGGAGACAGGCCTTGAAAACTGGCAATTCAATGCAGGTGGCTCACAACTGGCAGGACTTGCCTTGATAGAGGGTAAGGGCTTTGTTGTCGCACTGGAAGACGGTACAGTTTCCTTTTACAATATGGATCGGCAGGCTATCTGGTCTCGATCTGTTAGTGGGAACGTCTACAACACGCCTGTTGTTACAGAGACTATGATCCTTGTGGGTGCCATCAAAGGCGACAATCTGGTCTATGCATTTGATTTCCAAGGTCAGCCTGTCTGGACCTTCAAACCTGAGAAATAGAGAGGTCGACTATGTGGGATACCCTGATTGTCCAACCCTTTACCAATGTATTATTGATGATCACGATGCTGGTCAAGAATTTTGGCGTCGCGATTATTCTGTTTACTATCCTGATCAAGCTCGTTACTTTCCCCCTGACTGCCAAACAGATCAAGTCTTCGCAGGCCATGCAGGAATTGCAGAAAAGTCCGCGTTATCTGAAGATGCAGGAAAAATACAAAGACAACAAGGAAAAGCTGGCAGAAGAGCAGATGAAGATCTACAAAGAGCTTGGAGTCAGTCCGTTTAGCTCTTGTCTGCCGATGCTGCTCCAATTTCCGATCATCATTGGCCTCTATCAGAGCATCATGCGCGCAATGGCCAGCACTCCGTTGGAATTGATCAAGCTTGAGCGGATCGTTTACCCATTCCTTGATCCCAACAAGATCCTGCCGATCCAAAACCGCTTCCTGTGGATGGACCTGGGTCAACCGGAACGCTTGATGGTCGCTGGTATCG
>ERZ1645187.3548-NODE-3548-length-13059-cov-5.589819_pt1 | contig 13059 bp, 14 predicted proteins | sample MGYA00575352_ERZ1645187 | MGnify/ENA primary metagenome ERZ1645187 (study PRJEB40837, sample SAMN11349314) | freshwater sediment metagenome | isolation source: river sediment | host: Sediment | place: India: Wazaribad , New Delhi | collected 2017-02-21 ...
ATGGCGCAACTGCGCCATGACTATGACCTGCCCGGTGTTGCCGTGCATTACGCCTGGCCCTCGGCGGGCACCCCCTTTGGCTATGTCGATGATCGTGACAGTGCGCTGTTTGCACGCGACGGGCTGGAGACCCTTCTGCACGAGGTCGCAGCGGCCAAACCGCGGCGCATCGTTCTGGTTGCGCATTCGATGGGATCATCGGTCGCGATGGAGGCCCTGCGAACCGCAGCCATCCGCCGTGATCGGCAGTTGCTGGACAAGCTGTCAGGGGTGGTTTTGATCTCGCCCGATATCGACCTTGATGTGTTCCGGGCACAGGCCCGCGCCATGGACAAGCTGCCGCAGCCTTTCCTGATCTTCGGATCGACACGCGACCGGGCGCTCTCACTTTCAGCGGCAATAGTCGGCCGACAGGAGCGGCTAGGCAACCTGCGCGACATTTCGCGCGTGGCAGACCTGAAGGTGACCTACCTGGACGTGGCCGCCTATGCGTCAGGTAGCGGCCATTTTGCCTTGGGCGATAACCCGGCACTGATCGCGCTGATGGGCCGGATTGGCGATGTCGACGCGGCGCTTATGGCCGATGATCGCGCCCGCATTGGTCTGCTGCCGGGCGTGGTGCTGACGGTCCGCAATGCCACGGAAATCGTGCTGGCCCCGGTTGAGGCCGTGGCCAACCAGCTGGATCAGTGACGGGTCAGCGCCTGCGCAGATAGACGTAATAGGCGCCGGTGCCGCCGTGGCGCAGATGCGCCTCGGTCACCTGCAACACTGCCGGACCCAAGGGCGGCAGCCGCAGCCAATGTGGCACCTGATGCTTCAGCACCCCGTAGCGGATCGGGATCGGCCCATGATCAGGCCCCGGCTTGCCCTTGCCGGTGATGACCAACACCAGCCGCAACCCATCCGACTGGGCGTTGAGGATGAAGCGTATCAACTCGGGATGCGCCTCTGACACGGTCATGCCGTGCAGGTCGATCCGTGCCTCGGGGCTGATCTTGCCGCGGGTCATCTTCTCATGGGTCTTGCGATCCATCCGCAAGGGCGCCTGCGCCAACTGTTCGGGCAAGGCAGGCAGGATGTCATGCGTATGCTTGAGGCGGGCCTTTTCGCCCACCTGAAAGGTCATCGGGCGGTGACTGGCAGGCTCTTGATGGTTCAGGCGTGGCTCTGCCGGCGGGTCGATCTTGCGGTGATGTTCTGGCAGCAGGGGGGTGTCATGCATCGGCCGGATCGACCGGGCGACGGTGTTCCACAGATCGACCTCATCGGGGTGCAGCCCGCGCCGGCGACGCATCGCTTACCCCTCCGGGTTGGCCATGGCCCAGGCCATGTCGATCGGCAGCAGCACCAGCATCCGGCCACCATCCTTGATCTCGCCAGCCGCCTCGCCGGCCTCAAAGCCGGTGCCAAAGAAAATATCGGCCCGCTGTGCGCCCTTGATGGCGCCGCCCGTATCCTGCGCCACCATCAGCGCCCGCATCGGCTCGGCGCCGTGCTTGTCGATCCAGACCGGCGCGCCCAGCGGTGTATGCGCCGGATCCACCGCAACCGAGCGCAAGTTGGTCAATGATCGGCCCATCGCCCCGATCGGCCCCTTGTCGGCGGGAAGATCCTTCAGCTTTCTGAAAAAGATGTAGGACGGATTGTGGCCCAGCAACTCGCCGCCCAGGGCAGGATTGGCCCGCACCCAGTTGCGGATTCCCCGGGCCGAAACCTGCGAGATATCCATGATGCCCCGGCGCACCAGCTCTTGCCCGATCGAGCGGTAAGCGTGGCCGTTTCGACCGGCGTAACCCACGCGGATCATCCGGCCATCCGGCATGCGGATACGGCCAGATCCCTGAACCTGCAGAAAGAACACATCGACCGGATCTTCCAGCCAGGCAATCTCAAGCCCACGACCCGACAGGATGCCGCTGTCGATCACCGAACGCGGATGCCATTGCACACCGTCGGTCAGTTCTGGCGGGCGGGCATAGATCGGGTGGCGAAACCGCGCGGTGCGCACGGGCGAGCCATCAAGTTCCGGCTCATAGTAACCTGTGAACAGGGCAGGGGGCTGGCCAATCTGCACCGGCCGGAAAAACAGCTCGAAAAAGGCGCGGGCCGCCTTTGGGCCCTGTGCGGCATCGGGCGCCATACGGCACAACGGCCCCCAATCCGGGGCGTCCAGCAGATCGCAGGTCGCCAGAAAGGATTGCAGCGCGGCCAGATGGTCATCTTCTGCCCAGCCGGGCAGGTCGTCAAAGGTCATCAATTCGGCTTGGGCCGGCGATGTCATCGCCAGCGCCGCCGCACAGACAAGAAACCGCAGGCCACGCATCAGTCCCCGGTGGCGACGAGTTGCCAATTGGGATCGGCCGCGCCCATCACCCGCGCGAAGGTCCAACTGTCGCGCTGGCGCTTGATCTCTTTGCTGGAGCCTTCAACCACCTCACCCGCGGCATTGCGGACCAAGACCGTCAATTCGCCCACGAAGCGCACAGTAATTTCGCCTTCGCGAGAATCGCGATCAAACGTGGCGTCCTGCAATGCCATCTCCCGCAGGCCAAAGAAATTGGCTTCGACCGTCAAGCCTTGCTGCTTGCGCGCGGCGATGGCGGCATCGAAACTTTCGGCCACCTCGGGCGCAAGAAAGGGGCGCACCTGCGATATATCGCCACGCTCGAAGGCCATCAGGATCATCTCATAGGCCCCGCGAGCGCCTTGCAGGAAACTGGAGACGCCAAAGGACGGCTCCGCCAGCTTCATTGCGGCCAGCGCCTTGGCGGCCGGACTGCCATCGGGGACATGATCGGTGATGTCGCGATCCGGTCCGCCTTCGATCACCTCGAACTTTCGGGTGACCGGGCGCTCTTCAACAGTGTCCAAGGGAAGCGGCGGTTTTTCAAAACCGTCACGCGTTCCCAGCACGCTTCGCAGCTTCAGGATCAGGAAAACGGCGATCCCGGCCAGCACCAGAAGTTGGATCAGCGAGTTGTTCATGCGGTCCTCAGGCTTGACATGCCGGGTGACTGGCACGCGCGGCGGTTCATACCTATGTAGGTGAGGGGTGGGTCCAAGTCCATTGCCGGGACGGAATTTGCCTTTTCCGGCGACCGCAAAGGGGGAAAAATGCGGCTTTCGGTGTTGTTTTTGCTATGGCCTCTGGCCGAGATCGTGCTGTTCGTGACCGTGGGTGGCGCGATTGGCGTGCTGGCCACACTGGCAGTCATCCTTGGCACTGGCATTCTAGGCGTGGCGCTGCTGCGGCGGATGGGGGTGCGGCGCTGGCCGGGCGATCCGCTGCGCGCAGCCGCTTCGGGTGGCATGACCATGCTTGCCGCGCTGTTGCTGATCCTGCCGGGGTTCCTGACCGATGCGCTGGGGCTGCTGTTGCTGATGCCGCCGGTGCAGGCACAGGCCGCCGCCTGGCTGGGGCGACGGATCGTGGTGCATGATGGGGGCGCCCGACGCGGCGCTGACGTGATCGACGGCGAGTTCATCGAGGTTGATCCCGAGGATATCGTGCCGCGGCCCACCCATCGCCCCCCCTCGGGCTGGACCCGCCATTGAGGACAGGGCCGGCACCTGCTAGACAATCCGCGTCGCTGGCCCCGCGCCAGATCCAGCAGGAGTGAAAGATGACCGAAGAGGCCAAAGGCGGCACCCCCGCCGCCCCGCAGGTGAAGATGAACGTTCTGGCCCAGTTTGTCCGGGACATGTCGTTTGAAAACATGGTCGCGCAAAAGGGCCTGAATGCGGGCGAAGTGACACCCGACGTGCAGGTGGCGGTCAGCCTCGATGCGCGCAAACGCTCGGTCGAACATCAATTTGAAGTGATCACCAAGTTTCGGGTCACCTCGAAGAACAAGACCAACGATGAGACGCTGTTCCTGCTGGAAGTCGATTATGGCGGGATCTTTCATGTGGAAGGCGTGCCGGAAGACCAGTTGCACCCGTTCCTGCTGATCGAATGCCCGCGGATGCTGTTTCCGTTCGTGCGCCGCATCATCTCGGATGTGACGCGCGACGGTGGTTTCCCGCCGCTGAACGTGGACTCGGTGGATTTTCTGGCGCTCTACCGGCAGGAACTTGCCCGCCGCGCCGCCCAGCAGGGCCAGCAAGGCCAGCCGAACTGATCGGCGGAACACGTCAGTCAACCGGCCCTTTCGGGGCCGGTTTTTTCATGGCTCGCCGCGTTTCAGCCAGATCGCACTGTCGCCCAGTTTGGCCAAAAAGGCGGCATGCGCCTCGGCCTCGGCTTCGGTGATCCGCGAGGGAAGGGGGATGGGTCGTGGCCGCGGCCGCCAGCCGTCATCGACCGGGCCAGCATTGGTTTTTCGCGCAGCTTCGTCACTGTTCAGGCCGAAATCGGGTTGCCGGCCGCCAATCAGCTCAAGATAGACTTCGGCCAGGATCTCGGAGTCGAGCAGCGCGCCGTGTTTCTCGCGCATCGAGTTGTCGATGCCAAACCTGCGGCACAAAGCGTCCAGTGAAGCGGGCGAGCCGGGAAACTTGGCCCGCGCCATCAGCACTGTGTCAACCGCCCGCGCATAGTCGATCTGCGGCAGACCCATCGTCTTCAATTCCCAGTTCAGGAATTTCATGTCGAAGCTGGCGTTATGGATGATCAGCTTTGAATCGGCACCGATGAAATTCAGAAATTCCTGCCCGATCTTTCGGAAGACAGGTTTGTCACGCAGAAACTCGTCGCCCAAACCATGAACATCGAAAGCCTCCTTGGGCATCGACCGCTCCGGGTTGATGTATTGGTGATAGACCCGACCGGTCGGCATGTGGTTCAGCAGTTCAATCGCGCCGATCTCGACGATCCGGTCGCCTTTCTCGGGGTCGAAGCCAGTGGTTTCGGTATCCAGAACGATCTCACGCATGGCGGCCTCGGATATGAGCGGTCAGCGCCGTGACATAAGCACGGGTGCTGTCGATGCTGAGGGTCTCGACGATGTGGGTCGCGCGGGCGCGCTTTTCGGCATCCGGCATTTGCCGCGAAAGGATCAGCGCAAGTTGCGCCTCGGTCATGCCGGGGCGGGCCAGCACGCGGGCGCGTTGCAGATCCGGCGGCGCGGTGACCAGAAGGGTGGCATCCATTTCGCCCTCCGTGCCCTTTTCGAACAGCAGAGGTATGTCGAAAACCGCAATGTCAGAGACTGTTTTTGCCAAAAATCTGGCGCGGTCAGCTGCCACCAGCGGATGCACGATTGCCTCGAGGCCGGTGAGCAGCGCGGGCCTTTCGGCCAAAGCCGCTTTCAACGCCAGCCGGTTTATGGCGCCATCGTCTAGCGCCCGCGGCACCAGTGCCGCCACGGGGGCAACCGCAGCACCCCCCGGCGCATATAGCCGATGCACCGCAGCATCGGCATCCCAGACCGCGCAGCCTGCTTCGGCCAGCATGGCCGCCGTGGTGGATTTTCCCATGCCGATCGAGCCGGTCAGGCCCAGACGAAACGGCCGCATCATCCGGCCAGCGCCGCTTGGCGGGCGGCCTCATCAACCTCGGGGCGGGTGCCGAACCACCGCTCGAAACCCGGTGCCGCCTGATGCAGCAGCATGCCAAGACCGTCGACGATGATGCAACCGCGGGCTTCAGCCTCGGCGAGAAAGGCCGTTCTCAGCGGCGCATAGACCAGATCATTGACAACCGCACCGGGGGTTAGCGCATCGAGAGGCACGCGAAACTCGGGCTTTCCGGTCATGCCAAGCGAGGTGGTATTCACCACAGTCGTCGCCCCGTCCAGCATGTTGGCGGCTTGCACCCATTCCTGCACGATCACCTTTGCGCCGAAATCGCTGCGCAGCGCGTCCGCCCGTGGACGGGTGCGGTTCGCCACGCGGATCTCGGGCACACCGACCTCGATCAGGGCAGCGATGACTGCCCGGGCGGCGCCGCCAGCGCCAAACACTGCTGCTGGACCGGCCGCAGGATTCCAGCCTGGCACCGCTTGCCGGAGATTGGCGACAAATCCGGCTCCGTCGGTATTGTCGGCATGGATTCGACCATCCTTGCGGAAAATCAGGGTATTTGCGGCACCGATCAGTGCCGCACGGTCGGTGATGACGTCAGCAATCCCAAGGATCGCCTCTTTGTGCGGGATGGTAATGTTGCATCCGACAAAGCCCATGCGGGGCATTGCCTCAAGCACGCGGGGCAGATCATCCGGGGCAACGTCCATCGGCACATAATGACCCTTGATGCCGTATCGGCTTAGCCAGTGACCGTGCAGGGCCGGAGATCGGCTATGGGCAATGGGATGGCCGATGACGCCGGCGAGAGGAATACGGGGTAGCGCGTCGCTCATGTGTCGATAAACCCTCTTGTCCCCAGCCAGTCCAGAAGCGGCAGAAGCGGCAAACCCAGAATGGTAAAGTAGTCGCCTTCTATCGCCGAGAAAAGCCGAACACCCTCGGCCTCCAGCTGATAGGCCCCGACGCTGTGGCGAATTTGCTGCCAGTTGCGCGCGACGTAATCTTGCAGATAGCGGTCCGAAACCTGACGCATCGTCAGATCTGCACGAGAGACATGCCGCCAAACCGGTTGAGCCCGGTCATAGACCACTGCAGCAGAAAGCAGGCGATGTGTCTGGCCACGCAGCGTTTTGAGCTGAATTAGAGCCTGATCTGGCGTTTCAGGTTTGGACCAGACCCTCCGGTCGAACTCCAACACCTGATCGCATCCAAGCACGAGCCGTTCGGGATGGCGCGCGGCCAGTTTTCGGGCCTTTGCTTCCGCCAGGGTGTCCGCAATGTCACGAGGATGGGCACCCTCAGCCTCGAGCGCAGCACGGATATTGTCTTCATCAACTCGAGCCGGAAGCGCCTCAACCGGGATGGCGGCAGCCTCCAGCAACTGGCGGCGAATAGGCGAGGCGGAGGCGAGCAGCAATGGCAGCATGGGGAAGCCCTGTGGAAAAACACCTTTTGTTCACGAAGGTGAATCTTGGGGCAAGATGCCCATTAGGGTGTCAAGGGACAAGTGCATGAATTTGCGCCGACGGCCCGGCCTGAGTTATCCACCTGTGCAAAGCAACAGCGGCCGGCGCGGGATGACAAGACTACCTACATCCTGAGGATGGGTACGATCTACGATGGGGATCTCACAACATTCTGAAAATAATAGAAAATATCAATTTTTCCACAGCTGCCCACAGATTTTTCCCCGGATTTCAGGCTGTGGATGATCCCGGGGGAAAGAGACATGATCCAGTTACCCCTGTGACATACATCATCATTTCTTTTTTTCTTTTTCTTTATAAAGAAGAAGGAAATCGGAGCGCATGATGATCGACCTTGCACAGAACTTTCTTGCCGAATGGTATCCTTGGGTCCTGTTCATGCACCTGATCTCGGTGATCAGCTGGATGGCGGGGCTGTTCTACTTGCCTCGGTTGTTTGTCTACCACGTCGAGGGGTTGAAGAAGCAGGGCGTCGTGCGCGGGTCGGACATGGATCTGCTGTTCCAGCATCAGGAACGGCTGCTGCTGAAGGCGATCATGAATCCGGCGATGATCTCGGCCTGGATCTTCGGGCTTCTGTTGGTGCTAACGCCCGGGATTGTTGACTGGACGATGGTCTGGCCTTGGGCGAAGGCGGTATCCGTGTTGGCGATGACCTGGTTTCACATGTGGCTCGGGGCAAAGCGCAAGGATTTCATCGCGGGATCCAACCGGCTGACCGGGCGAAATTACCGGATGATGAACGAGGTTCCGACAGTTTTGATGCTGGTGATTGTCGCTGCCGTCATCGTGAAGTTCTGACCGTTACCTCAGGTTTTATTGACTCGCTCAGGGATATGGCCTAAGGGCGGCCACAGCGGGGCCGTCCGGCCTGACCGCATTTCCCATTGCAATGTGACACAGGCGGCTTTGGCCGTGCTGTCAGGGTGAACCCGATGACGACCGAACGCCTCAATCTCGCGGATCTCAAGGCCAAGACGCCGGCTGCACTTCTGTCCATGGCTGAGGAATGGGAGATCGAGAATGCGCCCTCGATGCGCAAGGGCGAGATGATGTTCTCGATCTTGAAGGAGCATGCTGAGGAAGGGTTTGAGATCGGCGGAAATGGGGTGCTGGAGGTCTTGCAGGACGGCTTTGGGTTTCTGCGCAGCCCGGAGGCAAACTATCTGCCCGGTCCCGATGACATCTATGTCAGCCCCGAGATGATCCGGCAGTTCTCGCTAAGGACCGGTGACAGTATCGAGGGCGTGATTCAGGCGCCGCGCGAGAATGAACGGTATTTCAGTCTGGTGAAAGCCGAACGGATCAACTTTGACGATCCCGAAAAAGCCAAGCACAAGGTTCACTTCGATAACCTGACGCCGCTTTACCCGAATGAGCGGCTGAAGATGGAAATCGAGGATCCGACGATCAAGGATCGGTCTGCCCGGATCATCGATCTTGTGGCGCCGATCGGGAAGGGCCAGCGGGCGTTGATTGTTGCGCCGCCGCGCACGGGCAAGACCGTGTTGATGCAGAATATTGCCCACTCGATCGAAAAGAATCACCCGGAATGCTATCTGATCGTTCTGTTGATCGACGAGCGTCCGGAAGAGGTGACAGACATGCAGCGCAGCGTGCGCGGTGAGGTGGTGTCATCGACCTTCGATGAACCCGCGACGCGGCACGTTGCGGTTTCGGAAATGGTGATCGAAAAGGCGAAACGTCTGGTCGAGCACAAGCGGGACGTGGTGATTCTGCTCGATTCGATCACGCGGCTTGGGCGGGCTTTCAACACCGTGGTGCCGTCCTCGGGCAAGGTGCTGACCGGTGGTGTGGACGCCAATGCGCTGCAACGTCCGAAGCGCTTTTTCGGTGCCGCCCGAAACATTGAGGAAGGCGGCAGCTTGACCATCATCGCCACCGCGCTGATCGACACCGGCAGCCGGATGGATGAGGTGATCTTTGAAGAATTCAAGGGCACCGGTAACAGCGAGATCGTTCTGGACCGCAAGGTGGCTGACAAGCGGGTCTTCCCGGCGATGGATATTCTGAAGTCCGGCACCCGGAAGGAAGATCTGCTGGTCGACAAGGCTGACCTCCAGAAGATGTATGTGCTGCGTCGCATCCTGAATCCGATGGGTACGACGGATGCGATCGAGTTCCTGATTTCGAAGTTGAAGCAGACCAAGACCAATGGCGAGTTTTTCGATTCGATGAACACCTGAGTAGGCTTGGCCGAAATCGGAGATGGATTCGATGGAAACGATCTATGCCTTGGCCACGGCACGCGGCAAGGCAGGGGTGGCGGTTTTGCGCCTTTCCGGCCCGGGGGCGCATGCGGCGATTCAAACGCTATGTGGCGATGTGCCACCACCGCGTCGGGCATCCTTGCGAAAATTGGTGTGGAAGGGTGAGACGCTCGACCAGGCACTTGTGCTGACTTTTGAGGCAGGGTCGAGTTTTACCGGAGAACAGGCCGCAGAGTTGCATTTGCACGGATCAGTGGCGGTTGTTGCCACTGTAATGGGAACCTTGTCTCGCTTGGAAGGGATGAGACAGGCAGAGCCAGGCGAGTTTACGCGGCGGGCCCTGGAAAATGGCTGTCTCGATCTTGCGCAGGTCGAGGGATTGGCTGACCTGATTGAGGCAGAAACCGAAAGCCAGCGTCGGCAGGCTATGCGGCAGATGTCAGGTGCTTTGCGGGACTTGGCGGACGCGTGGCGTGGTGATCTGATCCGCGCGGCCGCCTTGATCGAGGCGACGATCGACTTTGTCGACGAAGATGTACCGGTCGATGTGCTGCCAGAGGTTCATGAACTGATAAATCGGGTTCTGTCGGATCTACGTCTGCAAGTTAAGGGTTTTGGAATTGCCGAGAGGGTTCGAGATGGATTTGAGGTTGCTATTCTCGGGCGGCCGAATGCAGGAAAATCTACGCTACTGAATGCCTTAGCTGGCAGAGAAGCCGCGATTACATCGCGGATTGCAGGAACGACGCGAGATGTGATCGAGGTGCGCATGGATCTGGCTGGCCTGCCAGTCACCGTCCTTGATACTGCGGGAATGAGGGAAACGGGTGATGAAATCGAGAGGATTGGTATAGAACGTGCGCTCGAGCGGGCTGAAACGGCGGATTTGCGTGTCATCCTTCTCGATGAAAATGGAAGCGTTCCGCTGGTGACGGCTTTGCCCGATGACATAATTGTTCGAGGCAAGGCTGACATTGCCGCTGGGGATGGCTTTGCGGTTTCGGGCCTTACCGGTTATGGTATCACCGAACTGGTTCAGGAAATGACTCGTAGATTGGAGCAGCGGGTGTCACGGGCCGGTTCGATTAACCGGGCTCGGCACCTTGCTTCGGTTCAGCGGGCTGTGGATGCTCTGGAGGCAGCAAGGGTTGTTCTTATGGCTGAGCGTGAGAGGCCCGAACTTGCAGCAGAGAATTTACGGTCAGCTATGACAGCGCTGGATTCTCTGTTTGGACGAATCGGTGTCGAAGACCTGCTGGACGAAATCTTCCGAAGCTTCTGTATCGGCAAATGAGGGTTGTTTCACGTGAAACATTTTGACGTGATAGTCATAGGTGGCGGTCATGCTGGTGCAGAGGCTGCGGCAGTATCGGCTCGCGCTGGAGCTGAGACGGCTCTCGTCACACTGCGACGCTCTGACTTGGGAGTGATGTCGTGCAATCCGGCCGTCGGTGGGCTTGGCAAGGGGCATCTGGTCCGTGAAATTGATGCGCTTAGTGGGTTGATGGGCCAGGTGGCCGATCGTGCCGGAATACAATTTCGGCTTTTGAATCGTCGTAAAGGACCAGCCGTTCAAGGACCGCGGGTTCAGGCAGACCGGAAATTGTATCGCCAAGCGATGCAGGCTGCGCTTTCGGGGCAAAGCAAGTTGACGATCATTGAAGGAGAGGCGACCGGTTTCCTGCAAAAAGATGGCAAGGTTTCAGGTGTATCAATTGCAGATGGTACGACGTTGAGCGCTTCTGCTCTTGTTCTGACGTCGGGGACCTTTCTCAACGGAGTCATTCATATCGGTGATCGCTCGCAATCTGGCGGGCGGAGGGGCGATCAGCCGTCCAGGGCGCTGGCCTCTGCCTTGCTGGATTTGGGTCTTGCGCGTGGCCGTTTAAAAACGGGCACTCCACCACGCCTCGACGGGAAAACCATTGATTGGGATAGACTGCAAAGCCAACCGGGCGACGACGATCCAACGATGTTTTCATTCCTGCATCGACACCCGTTCGTCCGTCAGATTTCTTGCGGCATCACTCACACCAACGCACAAACGCATGACATTGTTCGCGCAAATCTTGGCCGTTCAGCGATGTATGACGGCACCATTGAGGGTGTGGGTCCCAGGTATTGCCCTTCGATCGAAGACAAGGTGGTACGTTTTGCCGACAAGGACAGCCACCAGGTGTTTCTGGAGCCTGAAGGTTTGGATGATGACACTGTCTATCCGAATGGTATCTCCAGTTCGCTGCCGGTTGATGTTCAAGAGCAGTATGTCCGTTCAATTGTTGGCTTGGAGCAGGTATCTATTCTTCAACCTGCTTATGCTATCGAGTATGATTATTTCGATCCCCGCGGCCTTAACCCAACGCTTGAGGTGAAAGGGGTAGAGGGCCTCTACTTCGCAGGTCAGATCAACGGCACCACCGGGTATGAAGAGGCTGGGGCGCAAGGTTTGGTTGCAGGGTTGAACGCTGCCCGCACCGCTTTGGGGCTTGAGCCAGTCTATTTCAGCAGAACCGAAAGCTATATTGGCGTGATGCTGGATGATCTCCTTACGCAAGGCGTTACCGAGCCATATCGCATGTTCACGTCTCGAGCTGAATTTCGGCTGACACTGCGGGCGGACAATGCAGATCAACGCCTTACGCCGAAGGGTATGGCACTGGGAATTATCGATGACCACCGACGCCGTGCTTTCAGCGACAAAATGGACCGTCTCGCTGTCGGGCGCGCAGCTTTGGACGCTGTCCAACTTTCCCCACGCGATATTGCGGCTTTGGGGCTGCATGTCAGTCGGGATGGCGGCCGTAAGTCTGCTCGGGTGCTGCTCAGCTATCCTGAAGTAAACATCGAGATGATTTCCGGCATCTGTCCCGAGTTTGCGGGTATGGATCCGCGCGATCAACAGCAACTGCAGGCTGACGCCATTTACGCTCAGTTCTCCCATCGGCAGGAGGCAGATGCAGAAGCCCTGCGACGGGATGAAGATGTGACCATTCCGAAGGATTTCGATTTCCGGACGTTGTCCGGCCTCTCGGCAGAGCTAACTCTGAAACTGGAGGTTCGACGGCCAGCAAACCTTGCACAGGCTGCGCGGATTGAGGGTATGACACCTGCGGCCCTGATCCTCATTTTGTCAAGGTTGAAGCGGGACGCAAAAATCAGATCTGCTGTTTGAGCCATGACAGATCCTGTCCTTGCCTCGCTAGGCGTTTCCGATGTGTCGATTGGGCGGTTGGAAAATCTTGTGCAAATGCTGTGTAAGTGGAATCCCGCCATCAACCTCGTGTCGCGGGCAACTCTCCCCCATGCGTGGACGCGCCATATCATAGATTCAGCACAACTCTTCCGGCTTTGTCCTCCCAAAGCTGAGCATTGGGCTGATCTCGGCAGTGGTGGCGGCTATCCTGGTCTGGTGATCGCTGTTCTTGCCGCCGAGCTTCGGCCAGAGCTTCGTGTGACAATGGTCGAAGTCGATCAACGAAAGGCCACTTTCTTGCGACAAGCCTCGCTTCAGTTGGGATTGGCGACCCGCGTAGAGGTCGCGCGCATCGAGGCGCTGGCGCCGCTTGAAGCAGATGTTCTATCGGCTCGCGCTCTTGCATCCTTACAAACGCTATGCGGTTTCGCCGAACGGCACATGGCTGGCAGGGGCGTGGCGCTGTTTCCCAAGGGCGCGGGTTGGAAGGCTGAGGTGGCTGAGGCGCAACGAGAGTGGATGTTCGAGCTTGACTGCATCCCAAGCGTAACCGATGCAGAGGCCGTGATCCTCAAACTTGGAAAGCCCCGACATGTCTGATCCGCTGCGTACACGCCAGCCGCGTATCATTGCCGTTGCCAACCAAAAGGGCGGGGTTGGCAAGACAACCACAGCTATC
>ERZ1645187.3549-NODE-3549-length-13058-cov-7.203492_pt1 | contig 13058 bp, 11 predicted proteins | sample MGYA00575352_ERZ1645187 | MGnify/ENA primary metagenome ERZ1645187 (study PRJEB40837, sample SAMN11349314) | freshwater sediment metagenome | isolation source: river sediment | host: Sediment | place: India: Wazaribad , New Delhi | collected 2017-02-21 ...
GCGTCCGGGAGCTGAAACGGCGTCCGGCGCGCGACAGGGACCGTTTGACAACACCGGCGGCTTTGTTATAGTGTGCGTCAGAAAAGTCGGAATGGGTGGAATGTATCGCGGCCGGAGGCATGGCGTTCGGCCGGATGACATGAGGGAGGCATCGGTGATGAAGAATCATGCGTATTTCGTACGCCCCGCGATTTTCGTCGTTGCGCTGCTGTGCGCGATTCTGGCCGGAGGGGCCGCGTTCGCCGCGGACGAGACGGCCGCCGTCGACGCGGTGCGCCGGGACTTCAACGCCGCGTTCAACGCGAACGACGCCGGGGCGATCGGGCGTCTCTTCGACGCGGAAGGAATGCTGCTTCCGCCCGGAATGCCGGCGGTCGTCGGCGCAGAGAAGGTCACGGCCCGGTACGTCGGCCATTTCGCGAAAACGCGCTCGCAGTTCGAACTGAAGCCCGGCGACAGCCGCATCTGCGAGGGTTGGGCCTTCCTGAACGCGGAATTCGCGAGAACCGATGCGCCGAAGGCCGGCGGGACCCCCGCATCCGTCGAAGGACACTGCCTCCTGGTCCTCAGGAAGCAGGCCGACGGTTCGTGGAAGATTTTCCGCGATATCTGGAACGAAACGGCGAGGCCGTAGCATGCGGCGGTCGATCGCGCACTGCACGCTCGTCGTCCGCGACTACGACGAGGCGATCGCCTTCTTTACGGACGTCCTTCGCTTCCGGCTGGTCGAGGACACGCCGCTTGGCGACGGCAAGCGCTGGGTCGTCGTCGCCCCGTCGACGCCGTCCGGAATGTCGCTTCTTCTGGCCCGGGCGGCGACGCCGGAACAGCAGAGGCGGATCGGCGACCAGACGGGCGGGCGCGTGGCCTTTTTCCTCTACACGAGCGACTTCGACGGAGACTGCGAACGCATGAAGGCGTGCGGCGTTCGCTTCGCGGAAGAACCCCGGCGGGAAGCGTACGGTCCCGTCGTCATTTTCCTGGACCTGTACGGCAACAAGTGGGACCTTATCGGACGCGAGCGGGAGTGACCGCCGGCCGCGTCCGGCGGTTGTGAACGGGATGTCCCTTGCGAAAGACTCCTGCCGGACGGAGGACGTTCCGTATAATCCCCGGAGCGACGATGCGTGAGATCCTGCCGCAGGGATCGATGCGGCGGTTGCCTGTCATGCTCGTCCTTGCGCTCGCGATGGTGTTTGCAGGCCGTTCCGGCTCCGCTTTCGCCGAAGAGCTTCGTGAGATTCGCATCGCCATCCCGAAGGATTTTCCACCGCAGTACTCCATAGACAGCGACGGAATTCCGAAGGGATCGACAGTCGAAATGCTCGACGCCGTCGGCCGGTTCGGGAACATGAAGATCAGCTTTGTGGTTGTGGACGGCCTGGACGAAATGCTCGGAGCGTTGCTCTCCGGAAAGGTCGATCTGATTCCGAACTCCGGACTCGGCAGGACGGAGATGGCCGGGCAGGGGATCGTCTTTTCCGACCCCCTGGAATGTTTTCCCGTCAGGACGTTTGTCCTGAAGCGAAACGCGGCCGTTCATGCGAACCGGAAGCTGAGCGAACTGAAAATCGGCGCAGTCCGCTCGAGTTTCGCATTCTCGTATCTGAAGAGAACCGGCGTCCGGGACATCGCGCCCTTCGAGTCCATCCCCTATTGCGTCTTCGCCCTGCTCTCCGGCGACGTGGACGCGGTCGTATGTCCTCAGGATCCTCTGGTCCGCGTCGCGAGCGATGCGGGCGTCCTTGAACGGATCTCGCCGACCGGAGACGTCCTGTTCGAATCGAGGCAGGGTTTCGCTCTTTCCGAGAAGGACGGAGAAGTTCTCTCCGAAATCAACGCCGCCATCGAAAAACTCCGCGGGAGCGACCTGTTCGCCGACATCAACCGACGCTGGTATGTCGAAGACGCCCCCTACTGGTCCGCGTCGCGCGTCTTCAGCGTCATGGCGGCCCTTCCCGTGCTTCTGGCCGTCATCTTTTTCGGCTGGAGGGCGCGCTTCTCGAGGAACATCCGCGAGGAGCTGAACATTCGGGACCGGAGCTTCATGACGTACTACAACAGCGTTCCGGCGTCCGCCTATACGTGGCGGGAGAAAGACGGGGACTTCGTCCTCGTGAACTACAACAGCGCCGCGATGAAAAAGAGCCGGAACAGGATTTCGGAAGACGTCGGGAAAAAACTGACGGAACTCTACGCCGATTCCGGAGAACTCTCTTCGCTGCTGCGCATCTGCATGCGGCGGCAGTGCGCCCTGGAACGGGAAATGACGCTTCGTCCCGGCGGAGAGGCTTCCGAATTCCAGATCTCCTGTTTCTCTCTCGCGCCGGATTGTGTCATCATGCATGCGAACGACGTCACGCTCCAGCGGCGAAGCGAGCGGAGGGAGATCGAATACCGGCAGCAGCTCCAGGCCTTGGCGGCGGCGCTCTCCAATTCGGAGGAGAAGGAGCGGCGGAAGATCGCAGCCGAGCTGCACGATACGATCGGCCAGAACCTCGCGCTCTCCAAGATCAGGCTGGTGCTGCTCTCCCAGAACACGGACGACGGCGGGACGCTGAAGGAACTCTCGCACGTCCTTGACGCCATCGACGAATCGATCCGCATGACGCGGGCGCTGACATTCGAACTCGGCACTCCCGTCCTGTACAAGCTTGGGTTCGGTCCGTCCGTCAACCGGCTTGCCGAGAAGCTGTACGACGAATACGGACTCGAGGTCGCCTATGAAAACAGGGGACTGCCCGACACGATGGTCGACGAACTGAAGGCGTTTCTCTTCAGGGCGCTCCGTGAGCTGCTCATGAACGTCGTCAAACATGCCGGGACCAACCGTGCGAAGGTCGTAAGCTCCTTTTCCGACAAGCGCTTTCTGCGGCTCAGCGTCATCGATCACGGGAAGGGATTCGACGCCGGCGAAATATCCTTCACCGGATGGAACGAAAAATCGTTTGGGCTCTTCAGCTTGAAGGAACGTCTGAAATCCCTTGGAGGGCATACGGATATCCGCTCGAAAGAGGGGCAGGGGACGAGGGTGACGCTTATCATTCCCGTGGAGGCTTTCGAGAACAAAGGAGCGTGAGAACGATGATCAGGGTCGTCATCGCCGACGATCATACCATCGTCCGGGAGGGAATCCGGATGATTCTGAATCGTGTTCCCGAAGTGACCGTCGTGGCGGAGGCGTCGAACGGCCGCGAGGCCGTGGCGCTGGTCAACGAGCTGAAGCCCGATGTTGTCGTCATGGACGTCATCATGCCCGAACTCGACGGCATCGAAGCCGCGGGGATCATCAAGCGGGAGAATCCGGATACGGAAATCATTGCGCTTTCGATGTACTCCGACAGGTGCTTCATATCGGAAATGCTCAAAGCCGGAGCCAGGGGGTTTCTCCTGAAAGACTGCGCCTCGACCGAACTCGCCGAAGCGCTGTACGCCGTGCGAAACGGAGACGTCTACCTCGGACCGAGCGTTTCCGAAATAGTGGCGAAGCTCTATGTGGACGCGGTCCACGGACTCGGGAGAAACGGCGAGGGTGACGGCGCGGAGCTTTCCCCGAGGGAAAGCGAAATCGCGAAAATGCTTGCCGAGGGCCGGACGAACGCTGAAATCGCCGGAATGCTGCATGTAAGCGTCAAGACGGTTGGAACCCACCGCCAGAACCTCATGAAAAAAATCGGAGTCCGGAACATCGCCGAACTCACGAAGTACGCTATATCCAGGGGGCTCATCCCGGTCCCACGCTGACGCTCCCGTTTCTCCCCATTTGCGCCTTCCTTTTTTCCGCAGAGAAAATACTGAAACAGGGAAGATGGAAAAAGCGGATTGTGCTCTTGCCGCCGATGGGCTATTTCCCTTTCCGAAAGTAGTGTAGCGCCGTATGAGTGTCCGTTCTTCACGTCGGGCGTTCATACGGCGCGTTCCGTTTGCGGGAAGCGCTCAGGAGCCCCGCGTACGAACCGGAGGAGAGGAGGCTGACGGGAAGAGAAGACGGCGCGACAGGCGCAGGAAGCAGGATGCAACGACATGCCCCGCCCCCGAAACGGACGGATCTGATGGAACGCCTCGGGATTGCGGGCGCGGACATTTTCCGAGAGGTGGTTTCTGGAATGAGAGTTAACGACAGATACGTATCATTCTATTACGAGCCGGATCACGACAGGGGAGAAATCGTGATCGAACCCGAAAAAACCGCGCTTCTTGTCGTGGATCTTCAGCGCGTCTTCGTGACACGCCCCGCCCCGAAGAACCCGACAGCGGAACAGCTTCTGCATCTCGATCGATGGAAGCCCTTCTACGATGCGATCGACCGGGTCGTCGTCCCGAACAACCGGCGGATATTGAAAGCGTTCCGGGAAAAGCACATGGAAGTCGTCTTCGCCAAGATCCAGTGCCACAAGAAAGACGGCAGGGACCGCTCCCTCGACCAGAAGGCGACGGGATTCAACGAACTGCTCCTCCCCATCGGCGCAGCGGACGCGGACATCATCCCCGAAGTCGCGCCGATCGGCGACGAGATCGTCGTCACGAAAACGACCGACAGCGCCGTGACGGGGAGCAGCCTTCGGCTCATCCTGCACAACATGGGAATCGATACGGTCGTCGTCACGGGCGTCTACACGGACCAGTGCGTCTCCGGAACGGTGCGGAGCCTTGCCGACGAGAGCTTCAAGGTCTGGCTCATCGAAGACGCGTGCATGGCCGGAACGAAGGAAATCCAGCGGCACGAGCTCGAAGTCCTGAACAACATCTACTGCCACGTCATCAATACGGACGAGCTGCTCGCCGCGATAGGGTAACGGGAGGGATGACGGATGCCTGAGAAAAAAGAATCGCTCAGAAAGGAACTCTCGTTCATCAGTATGATTTCGATCGCGTGCGGCGCGGTCATCGGCGGATGGCTCGCCGAGGCTCCGTACTGGTTCTCGCTGACGGGCGCCGGCGCAGCGTGGATCTTCCCCTTGCTGGCGTTTTTGCTCATTCCGGTGGGGCTCGCATTCGCCGAGCTGTCGGCGATGCTTCCGTTCTCGTCTTCGGTCGACGTGTGGACCACGAACGCATTCGGACACGGCGTCGGGTGGATCATGCAGTGGATGATGTTCCTGGTCCAGGTCGTCGAGCCGCCGATGATGGCGTTCATCTTTCTCACCGCGATCAACTACTTCTTTCCGATTCCGAAGGAGCTTCAGGTCTATGCGGCGATCGGCATCGTGTTCGTCTGGTACGTGCTGTCGAACTTCAACATCAGCCTGACGGGCGCGCTCTCCAACATATTCTTCTTCAGCATGGTCGCTATTTCGCTCGTCGTCGCCACGGTGTTCTTCACGAATCCGAACTGGACGATGGCGAACATCACCGCGCACGGCGGCTTCTTCCCGAAGGGGACGAGCGGCATCTTCGTCGCGATGGCGGTGTTTTCGCTCAAGTTCATCGGTTTCGAGATGACTCCCACGATGATCGAGGAGGTCAACTTCCCGGTCAAAAAGATGGGAACGGTCATCCTGTCGGCGCTGTTCATTCCGGCGGTCCTCTACGCGATCGTCGTTCTCGCGATGGGCGGCCTCGCTCCGTGGGAGGAAATCGCGAAGATGGGCATGCCGGAACCGGAACTCGTTCACAAGCTCGGACTTCCCGGGGTCATCGCCATTCTCGCGATCTTCGCGGGCGTGTTGCATGCCCTGACGACGCTGATGGGCTTCTGGACCTCGTCGGCGCGCGTGCTGTACGGCGCCGCACAACTGAACCAGCTTCCCAAATTCTTCCAGAAGCTCAATTCCCACGGACAACCCTATCTGTCGAACCTGACAGTTCTGATCTTTTCGGTATTTTTCTGCATCTTTACAGGCGACAACTGGGTGCAATACATCTACGCGGTTTCGTGCATCGCCGCGGGCGTCGTGTACCTCTTCTGCTGCCTCGACGCACTCGTGCTCCGGAAGAAACACCCCGAATGGAACCGCCCGTACCGCTACCCCGGTGAAACCCTCATTCCCGTGCTCGGATCGCTCATCTCGATCTGGATCATTATCGGCTCCATGCTGGAGCTTCCGATCGGCGGATACGTCTCGCTGGCGATTTATTTCGCGATAGGGCTGGTTCCGCCGGTTCTTATGGGCTTCTACAGAAAGATGAACCCGAAGGAGCATGCGCTGGTCTGCCTGACGCCGGATGATATCAACTAGGCGACCGAAGCGCTGAAAGGAAGCGACGGTACGCTTCCGGACAATCTTCGGGAGGTGCGTGGCGGTGGGAGATCTCCGAAAGAAGTGGAAGGGCTTCTGTGCGACGCTGTGTTTCGTTTCATTTCTTTCGGGCGCCGCGGCGGTCGCGGCCGAAAACAAGATCGTCATCGGCTCCATCTGGAGCCAGGTCGGCGTCGCGGCTCCTCCGGGACAGGCGGGGTTGCGGGGCGGCCGACTGGCGGTGAAGTTGCTGAACGAACGAGGGGGCGTCTTCGGCCGCCCCCTCGAACTCAAAAACATCGACGGGCAGAGCGATACGACCGTTATCTCCAACGCGGCGATCCGTCTGGTCGACGAGATAAAGGTCGTTGCGGCATGCGGATTGTGCGACGATTCGCTCGTGTCCGCGGCGGGTTCGACGTTCCAGTCGGGGAAGACGCCGTTTCTCGTCGCGTCGGCGACGACGCCCACGATACCCAGCATCGGAGACTACATCTTCATGGTCCCGTTCGGCGACAACTACCAGGGACGGGCCGTGGCGAGCTACTGCGCCAAAACGCTCGGATGGAAAAAAGTCGCCGTCATCCGGGACAGCGCGAGCGCCTACAGTACGGAGCTCTCGAAGTTCTTCGTCGAATCCTTCCGGGAATTCACCGGAGACGAGGGCGCCCTGGCCCATCAGGAGATCTACCAGACCGGCGACGTCAATTTCACGGCGCAACTGACCCGGTTGCGCCGGCAAAGCGACAGGCAAAGAATCGACGGAATTGTGATCACCCCTCCCTTTCCGCAGGACAGCCCCATAATTGCGAAACAGGCCAGACGACTTGGAATCCGGCTCCCGATTATGTTGACCGATGGCGCCGACGACCCCACAGTGATCGAGGTCGGCGGGGAGCATGTCGAAGGCGCCCTGATCTCCACGCATTTCGCGGCGGAGTATCCGCTCACCGAAAACGCGAAGCGGTTCGTCGAGACCTACACGGCCGAATACGGAGCCGAACCCGGCGCATTCGAGTGCCTCGGCTTCGACTCTGTTATGATCCTTGCGGAAACGATCGAGACGATCGGAAAAGAGAAATGGGACGCCATGTCGCTTTCCGCACGGCGGACGGCAATGCGGGATACGATCCAGATTCACAAATACGTCATGACGACCATGCCGATCTCCTATCCGGACCCGGAAACGGCGAAATACCCCCGTATCCCGGAAAAACCCGTCGTGTTCAAGGAGATTAAAGCCGGTCGGAGGATCTTCAGGGCGATCCTCAATCCGGAGGATCTGTACTAGCCGCGTCACACCCCGCGATTCGGAGCTGATGGGATGCTGAATGTCCGGGAACTCACGAAAACCTTCGAAGGATTGAACGCCGTCTCCGATCTGACCTTCGATCTCGATGACGGTGAAATCCTCGGCCTCATCGGCCCAAACGGCGCAGGCAAGGCTACGGTGTTCAATCTCCTGTCGGGCATTCTGAAACCCACCTCGGGAGCGATCTTCATGGACAACGAGAACATCACCGGCCGGCCTTCGCACCGGGTCACGAGCAGGGGAATGACGCGGACATTCCGGAGCCCCCGCCTGATGAAGGGCATGACCGCAATGGACAACCTGAAGCCTGCCTTCCATCTCATCGAGCGATACGCCTGGATCGACTCCCTCCTCCAGACCCCGCGCTATCGCAGGGCGGAGGCGGAGATGCTCGCGAAGATCCGCGAAACGCTCGACCTCCTCGGAATCGGATGGTGTTCGGATATCCTCGTTGAGGATCTCGCCTATGGCGTCCAGAAAAAACTGGAACTCGCGAGGGCGCTTCTGTGCGATCCGAAGATCCTGCTTCTCGACGGGCCGTCGTCGGGACTGAACCCCGCCGAGGCGGACGAGATCATGGACATCATCCGCATGATTCACGGGCGATCGGATATCGGAATCATCGTCGTCGAACATAACATGCGCGTCGTCATGGGAATCAGCGGGAGGATCGTCGTGATGAACCGCGGGAGCCTCATCGCGCAGGGATCGCCGTCGGAAATCCGCGGCAACGAAAAGGTCATCAGCGCGTATCTCGGAGAGAAGGCCTGGAAGCGGCAGGCGGCCGCGCTGGAATTTCTGGAGGCGTGACGGATGCTATCCATCGAAAACATGGTCGCCGGATACGGCAAGGCGCAGGTGATCCACGGCATCGACCTCGAAGTCCGTTCCGGAGAGATCGTCGCGCTCGTCGGCCCGAACGGGGCCGGAAAGACGACGACGATCCGGTGCATAACGGGCGAGATCCGTCCCGTGAAGGGGTCGGTCCGGTACGATGGGGCGAACATCGCGGACATTCCCCCGCACAGGGTCGCGAGCGCCGGAATCGGCTGCGCCCGGGAAGGGCGGAATATCTTCGGGAATCTCACCGTGTACGAGAATCTCGCGATGGGCGGGTACGTCATCAGGGGACACCTGAAGCTGAGAGAGCGGATGGCGTGGGTGTACGATCTTTTCCCGCGACTGAAGGAGCGTACGGGGCAGCTTGCGGAATCCCTGAGCGGAGGGGAACAGCAGATGCTCGCGATCGGGATGGCCGTCATGAACGAGCCCGGCCTGCTGCTGCTCGACGAACCCTCGCTCGGTCTCGCTCCCGTCGTCGTGGACCAGATCTACGAAAAGATCGCCGAAATATGCAGGGAAGGGGCCTCTATCCTTCTCGTGGAGCAGGATGTCGGACTCGCGCTCGACATATCCCGAAGGGCGTATGTCATGGAAAGCGGCCAGATCCGGATCTCCGGGCCGAGCGACGAACTCGGAAAGGATCCGTACATCATCGACACCTACCTTGGGGCGAGGTGAGAGCGGATGTCGGCGCACTACCTCGCGCAACAGCTGATCAACGCGTTGTCGCACGGCAGCATTCTCGCGTTGCTCGCCATCGGGTACACCATGATCTACGGCATTCTCGGCCTGATCAATTTCGCGCATGGCGAAATCTTCATGATCGGCGCATTCGCGTGCTTCGGCGCCGTCGAGTTTCTCGAAATGTCCTTTCCGGCGGGGGTCTTCGCCGCCATAGCGGGGTCGGTCCTTGCGGGGCTGCTGATAGAACGGTTCGTTTACAGGCCGTGTCTGAAGAGAAAACCCGAGGCGCTCACGGTATTCATCGCTTCGTTCGGCGCTTCGCTGGGCCTGAGAAATCTCTTCACGATGCTCTTCGGCGACGGCCGGAGGCCGTTCCCTTCGGCCGGATTCCTCGAAGGCATCATTGTCACGGAGTCGGGGCTCACGGTCAATGTCAAGGATCTGTGGATCTTCGGCGTGACGGTCATCCTGGTCGTCGGGGTGAGCGTCTTCGTCAAACACACGAAAGCGGGAATCGCAATGAGGGCCGTCGCCTACGACGCGAACGCCGCCCGCCTCGTGGGAATCAACGGCGCGACGGCGGTCCTGACCGCATTCCTTCTCGCATCGATCCTCGCGGGAGTCTCCGCCGTCGCCTACGGGGTGAGTTACGGCATCGTCACCCCGAGCATGGGCTACCAGATCGGGCTGGACGCCTTCATCGCCGCCGTTCTCGGAGGAATCGGCAACGTTCCCGGCGCAGCAGTAGCGGGATATATCATCGGCCTCGGAGAGATTCTGTTCGTCGCGCTGCTTCCGCCGGGCTATTCCGCGGCCCGGCCGACCTTCGTCTGGGCGCTGCTGTTTCTCATTCTCTTTCTGAAACCATCGGGATTGTTCCGGCCCGATATGAAAAACAGGTAAGGGGAATGGACATGAACAAAGCGATGAGAAGCATAGCGGGCCTGGCCGCTCTTATCGGACTGCTGTTTCTTGCTGAGACGTTCCTTCGGGGCTACTATCTCCGCCTCGTGATCCTCTTCGGCGTCACGTCGATCGTGGCGCTCGGCGTCACCGTCATCAACGGGTATACGAACATCTTCTCGCTTGGTTTCGGCGGTCCCATGATGGCGGCCGGGTACGCCTCGGCGCTGTTGACGCTGCCTCCGGCGTACAAGAGCGCCGTCCTCCATTTGCCGCTGTGGCTGGAACAGATGCAGGTCTCTTTTCCCGTCGCGATGCTCTGCGGCGGGATTTTCGCGATGCTTTCGAGCGTCGTTTTGTTGCTGCCCGCCTTCCGCCTCAGGGGGCAGTACTTCATCCTCGCGTCGATGGGCGTCACGATCGTGACGGGCAACCTCGCCGAAAACTTCAGGAGTTTCACGCACGGCGACATGGGACTCCGGAGCATTCCGGCCTTCACGAATATCTGGTGGACGTACGGCATCCTCGTCGCGGTCATCTATTGCATTCACAGGCTCATGGAGTCGAAGTACGGCCGCGCGCTCGCGGCGATTTCCAGAGACCCGGAACTCGCGGGCGTCATGGGGATCGACATTGCCCGATACACGATGCTGTCATTCGCGGTCGGAAGTTTCATCACGGGGGTCGGCGCCGTGCTGTGGGTCCACCTGGTTCTCACGATGAACCCGAAAGCGTTCAACCTCGTCTACGTGTTCCAGATCGTTGCGATGCTCGCCATCGGTGGAATCGGTACGATTTCCGGCGCGCTTGTCGGCGCGGGGGTCCTGACCTTCGGCGCGGAGCTTCTCGCTCCCGTCCAGGAAGGGTTCACGGTCATGGGGCTTCGCATCCCGCCTGTATTCGGCCTTGTCAACGTCCTCATGGCGATCCTGCTCGTTCTCATCATGATCTACAAGCCGCGCGGCATCATGAACGGAAGGGAACTGCGGATGTGTCGCCGAAAGAAAGGGGATCCCTGAAAAAATGGCGCTCCTACACGATGACCGAATCGCGCGGACGCTTGCGCGTCCGTCCGGGGATTTCGCGCCAGTGCGCCAGAAGCCTGTTTTCACGCGGGTGGGACAGCACGACGAGGAAAACGTCCGTCAGAAGCTCGGAGCCGTCCTTCCGGCGATGGAGCTGCTCGAACCGGGCGACGCCGTCCCGCAGGGCCTCCCGGGCGCGCTCCATTCCATAGGAAAGCGACGGTGTTCCGTCGGGCTGGCAGGGCGGGGAGAAATCCGCCGGAAGCGACCCGATGACGTCGTCGCGCGTCGCGTGAAGGAGCGCCGCGGCTGCGTCGTTGCACTCCGTGAAAACGCCGTTCTCCATGATCAGGTAGGCGTCCGGGGAGGCGTAGAAGAACCGGCGGAAGCGTTCCTGTTCGCGCCGAAGCGACGACGCCATCCGGAGCGCGGTCAGCTGGACGAGCGCGAGAATCGCGAGGACGACCGCAAGCCCGACCGGAAGCGCGGCGTGCGCCACGAGATTCCACATCCAGTATTCGGCCGCGATTTCGATGCCAAGAACGCCGGCGATCGTCGCGTTGTTCGGATTCCGGATCGGAACCAGAACGGAAACGAACCGCCGGTCCGGCCGGCCGAGCGGTCCGCTCAAAAGCGGCTTCCCGGTGCGGAAAACGCGAAGCGCCTCGTCGTCCGCATCCATATAGAGGGTCCCCGGCGCCCGCGGCGTCATTGCGTCGTCGGTCGCGTCCACGAGGATGACAGGGCGATCCTTCGCGAGAGCAAGCAGCGTGAGTCTCGTGCACCCCTCCTGCACCGGCCTGAGGGCCGACATCTGCTCCAGAAGCCGCACGTAATCCGCGTTTCCGGAAAAGGCGTCTCCTGCGGACAGGGAGGCGACGCGTTCCGGATTGATCGACGTCGCGATAATGCGCGCGTCCTCGAGCAGCCCTGCGCGTAAAAAGCGATCGGTCAGGAGGATGGAGCCCACGACGAGCGCCGCCCCGGCGAAAAGCACCGCGAGAATCGATGCGAGCGTGGGCCGCGTTTTGCTTCGTGTCCTTCCATCCGTGCGCTTTCGCATAGGAGCCTCCCGGTGATTTGTCTCTTCACATACTATGGCGCAACCGCATTGTATCAAATCGTGTGGTGTTTTTCCCATACGGAATCATTTCGGCGTCCGTATGCCGGTACGGCCATCTCCGGCGGATGAAGAGCGCGCGAAAATGTCGTACACTGCTTTATGGAAGAAAAGGGGTGCGTATGGCGTTGAAGAACGTCGCTTTCAGCATCGGAGAGAAGCCTGTCGGAAAAGCGCGGCGAAAGGAAATCGCCGGCCGATGATCGCGTTGCACGTTTCCGTTCGGGACGGCGCGCCGCTGCTGTGGTGCGAGGGGGGCGACCTCGCGAAGGCCGCGAAAGCCGCCGGTTTCGACGTTCGCCTTCCGAAAAGGGAGGAATTTCTCGCGTGGCTTCCCGCGAAAGGCGGGCGCGCGCTGCCGTCGTCGCCGCTGATCGGCGACGTCCCGCCGGGCAGGAGCGCCGTCCGGATCGCTCCGTTTCCGGTTTCGGCCGTTCCCCTGACGTTCGACCTGACTGCGGCTCTTGCGGGGATCGTCGGGAATGGTCCCGTCCCCGGCAGCGGCGTGATGTTCGGCGCGTCGGCGCAGTGGTTCGCGCGGGCCGTCCTGCTGGCGCGCGAGTGCGCGGCGTCCGGCGGCTTTCTGCCGGGCCTCGCTCCGGCGGCGGACGGCTGGGAGGCTCGCTGGTCCACGGCCCCCGACGAACGGCTCGGCGCGCGTGCGGACGAGCTTGCCGGTTCGATGCCCGGCGCGTGCCGGTGCCTCGGTCGTCCCGGCGAAGCGGCGCCGGACGAACCGGCGCGGAAGGTCGCGGCCGCGTTCCTTGCCCGGTGCGTCGACGCATTCGTCCGCGCCTCGGGCGCCGACCTCCGGCCGTCCGCGGGCGAACGGCGTTACGCGAGCCTCCACGACGCCTGGATCGCCGCGCTGACCTCCGCGGATCCCGCGGTTCGCTGGGACGACGCGGGAGAAATCGCCGCGTTCACGCGCTCGCTCGCCGAGTGGAGGCGGAAGGAGGATCTCTCCGGCGCGTCGCCGTTCCGCTTCTGCT